>WNGK01004027.1_pt1 | contig 15811 bp, 13 predicted proteins | sample 5400601 | NCBI WGS metagenome assembly WNGK01 (sample SAMN13153376, study PRJNA577476) | soil metagenome | isolation source: 60 cm soil or saprolite under Garry oak tree replicate 1 | place: USA:California | collected 2016-06-15
GAGGAGTTGGGCTTCGCCGGTGTCGCTGTCGTGATCGCCCTTTTCGCGTGGATCTTGCTGCGGGCCTACGCGATCGGCCGCCAGGCGGCTCGGCTCGAGCGGCCGTTTGCCGCGCTCGTTGCGCACGGCGTGGGCATCTGGCTCGGCGTGCAGGCGTTCATCAACATCGGCGTCAACATGGGCGTGCTTCCCACGAAGGGACTCACGCTGCCTTTCCTGTCGTTTGGCGGCAGTGGCATCGTCGCCAATTGCATGGCGTTGGCGATTCTTCTGCGCGTCGATTATGAGAATCGTCGGCTCCTCCGGGGGTTCGCCGTATGAGCGCCACCGGGCCGTCCCAAGGCGCGAATCGCTCCCCCTCCGGGGGCAGCGCAGCGGCGGAAGCCGCTAGCGTGGGGGCACACGCATGACCGGCACGGTGATGATCACGACGGGCGGCACGGGTGGGCACGTGTTTCCCGGCCTTGCGGTCGCGGCGCGGCTTCTCGCCAAGGGGTGGAAAGTGTTCTGGCTGGGCACGCGCGAGGGCATGGAGGCGTGGCTCGTGCCACAGCACGGTGTCGACTTCGAGGGCATTCGATTCGCGGGCGTGCGCGGCAAGGGTCCGGCGCGCCTGCTGCTCGGACCCTTCGCGCTGCTCCTTGCGTTCTGGCAGAGCCTGCGCGTGATACGCCGGCGGACGCCCGACGTCGTGCTCGGCCTCGGCGGTTTCGCATCGTTCCCCGGGGCGCTCATGGGAATCGCGTGCAACAAGCCGCTCGCGATTCACGACGCGAACGCCGTTGCGGGACTTGCCAATCGCATCCTGCTCGGCTTTCCCGGCGCCATGCGAGGCAAGCACGCATCGAAGATCGAGTGGGTCGGCAATCCGCTGCGCGACGATGTGACCGCGGTGGTGTGCCCACGCGAGCGCTTCGCCGGCCGCGGCGGAGCGCTGAAGCTCCTCGTTCTCGGCGGCAGCCTCGGCGCGGTGGCGCTCAACGAGCGCGTACCGGCGGCGGTCGCGCTTCTGCCCGCGGGTAAACGGCCGCAAGTGACACACCAGGCCGGCGAGAAGCACGTCGACGCCTTGCGCCGCGCGTACGCCGACGCGGGCGTCGACGCGGAGTGCATGCCCTTCATCGCCGACATCGCGAAGCGATACGCCGAAGCCGATCTGGTGATCTGTCGCGGCGGCGCCTTGACCGTCGCCGAGCTTGCAGCGGTGGGCATCGGCAGCGTGATTGTGCCTCTTCCCGGGGCGATCGCCGACGAGCAGACGCACAACGCACGTTTTCTGGTCGAGGCGGGCGCTGCGCTGCTGATCCCGCAATCGGAGCTCACCGCGACGCGCCTGGCGCGGATCCTGACCGAGCTCGACCGCGCACGGCTTCTTGCGATGGCGATCGCGGCGCGCTCCGTGGCCTGCGTCGATGCGAGCGAGCGCGTTGCCGACGCATGCATCGCGCTGGCGCAAAAGCGATGAAGCACAAGGTCAAGCGCGTGCACTTCGTCGGCATCGGCGGCGCCGGCATGAGCGGTATCGCCGAGGTGCTGCTCACGCAGGGCTATCAGGTGAGCGGCTCGGACGTCGCGACGTCGCCGACGACCCGGCGACTCACCGAGCTCGGTGCGCGGATCGCGTCGGGTCACGAAGCGGAAAATGTTGCCGGCGCCGACGTCGTCGTCGTCTCGACGGCGATCGCCGCGGACAATCCCGAGCTCGTCGCCGCGCGTGTAAGCAATATTCCCGTCGTGCCGCGCGCGCTCATGCTCGGTGAGCTCATGCGCCTCAAGCAGGGCATCGCCGTCGCAGGGACGCACGGCAAGACGACGACCACGAGCCTCGTCGCAAGCGTGCTTGCCGAAGGCGGGCTCGACCCCACGTTCGTGATCGGCGGACGGCTGATTTCGGCAGGGGCGAATGCGCGCCTTGGCAAGGGTGAATTCCTGGTCGCCGAGGCAGACGAGTCCGATGCGTCGTTTCTGGTCCTGCAGCCGGTGCTGGCGGTGATCACCAACATCGACGCCGACCACATGGAAACCTACGGCCACGATTTCGCGCGGCTGAAGGCAGCTTTCTTGAATTTCGCGCAGCGGTTGCCTTTTTACGGCACGGCTGTGCTGTGCATGGACGACCCCAACGTGCGCGATATCGCGCCAGCGATCACCAAGCCTATCGTGGGTTACGGTGTCGGCGACGAAGCGCAACTGCGCGCAACCGGCGTCGAGCACCGCAGCGGGCGCATGCGCTTCGTCGCCACGCACGCGAGGCATCGCGATCTTCGCGTGGATCTCAATCTTGCGGGCGTCCACAACGTGCAGAACGCGCTGGCGGCGATAGCGGTCGGACGCGAGGTCGGCGTCGCGGATGAGGCGATCGCGGCGGCGCTCGCCGAGTTCAAGGGCGTCGGACGTCGCTTTCAGCGCTATGGAGAAATTGCGCTCGGCGACCGCGGATCATTCACGCTGATCGACGACTACGGCCATCATCCCGCGGAGATGGCGGCGACGCTCGACGCGGTGCGCAACAGTTTTCCCGGACGACGATTGGTGCTCGCTTTCCAGCCTCACCGCTATACGCGTACACGCGACCTGTTCGAGGATTTCGTCAGCGTGCTCGGCACCGCCGACGCGCTCGTGCTGACCGATGTGTATCCGGCCGGCGAAGCGCCGATCGTCGCGGCCGATGGCCGCGCGCTTGCGCGCGCGTTGCGCGTTGCGGGCAAGATCGAGCCGGTATTCGTCGAAGACCTGAGCGAGCTTCCGGCGGCGATTCGCGCGATTGCCCGCGACGGCGATATCGTCCTCACGATGGGCGCGGGGTCGATCGGCCAGACTTCGTCGCTGCTGGCGTCGAACGCATGATGATGACCGAGACGCTTCATTTTACCGGTGTGCGCGGGAAGCTGTTCCGCGAGCTTCCACTGGCGAAGCACACGACTTGGCGCTGTGGCGGCCCGGCCGAGATCGCTTTCTTTCCCGCCGATCGCGATGACCTGGCGGCTTTCGTGCGCCAACTGCCCGGCCCGACGCCGCTCACCGCCATCGGGTTGGGCAGCAACCTGCTCATTCGCGACGCCGGCATCCGCGGCGCGGTCGTGCTCATGCACGCGCCCGGCGGCGTGCTCGCGGTGGCCGACGGGCTTATCTACGCCGAGGCCGGCGTGGCCGCACCCAAGCTCGCGCGATTCGCGGCGCTCCACGATTGCCGCGATGCGGAGTTTCTCGCAGGCATCCCCGGAACGGTCGGCGGCGCGCTGGCGATGAATGCCGGATGCTACGGCGGCGAAACCTGGTGCCACGTCGCGCGCGTCGAGGTCCTCCAGCGCGACGGCGTGTTTGCCGTTCGCACTCCCACCGACTATGCGATCGGCTATCGCAACGTACGCCGTGCCGATGGCGGTGAGGCCGACGGCATTTTCACCGCGGCGTGGTTTGCTTTTGCGGCCGGCGATTCGACGCTGGCGCGCGAGCGCATCCGCGAACTCCTCGCGCGCCGCATCGCGACACAGCCGCTTGGTCTGCCCAACGCTGGCTCGGTGTTCCGCAATCCGGAGGGCGACCACGCCGCTCGGCTGATCGAGGCGTGTGGGCTCAAGGGTTACGCCATCGGCGGTGCGCAGGTCTCGGCGATGCACGCCAATTTCATCGTCAACCCGCATGGGCGGGCGCGCGCGGCGGACATCGAATCCTTGATCGGCCACGTGCGCCGCATCGTCGCCGATACGACCGGCGTGGTGCTCGAAGCCGAAGTGCGCATCATCGGCGAGGCGGCATGAGCCGGAACGCAAGCCGTCGCTGCGCGGAGCGGGAACTCGCGAGCGCGGGTGGCGCATGAGTGAATTCGGGAAGGTGGCGGTGTTGATGGGCGGCCCTTCGTCTGAAAGAGAAATCTCGTTTCTCTCCGGCAACGCCGTGCTCGCGGCGCTGAAGAGCAAGGGGATCGACGCGCACGCGTTCGATCCGGCGGAGCGCTCGCTTTTCGAGCTCAAGCGCGAGGGTTTCGAGCGCACGTTCATCGCCCTGCACGGGCGTTTCGGCGAAGACGGAACCGTCCAGGGTGCGCTCGAGGTACTCGGCGTGCCGTACACCGGCAGCGGTGTGATGGCCTCGGCTCTGGCGATGGACAAGTGGCGCACTAAGCTCGTCTGGATCGCAAGCGAAATTCCCACACCGCGCTTTCGCATCGTCGATGCCAGGACGGACTGGTGGTCGATTGTCGCCGAGCTTGGATTGCCGTTGATCGTCAAGCCGTCGCGCGAGGGATCGACCATAGGTCTTACCCGCGTCACGCAGGTCGATCATGGCGAGCTCGAGCTTGCCTTTCGCGCTGCCTCCGAGCACGACGACCTCGTCATAGCCGAGGAATTCATCTCCGGCGTCGAGCTGACGGCTTCGATTCTCGACGAGCGCGCGCTGCCCCTCATACGGATCGAGGCGCCCGAGGGAAACTACGACTATCACAACAAGTATTTTTCCGACGAGACACGGTATTTCTGCCCGAGCGGCATAGCCGCCAACGTCGAGGAGGCGATCCAGGCGCAGTCTCTGACGGCGTTTCGCATCGTCGGTTGCAGCGGCTGGGGCCGCCTCGATCTGATCCTGCGCTCCGATGGCGCGTGGTCGTTCCTCGAGGTCAATACGTCTCCCGGCATGACGGCTCACAGCCTCGTGCCGATGGCGGCGAAGCAGGCGGGGATGGATTTCCCCTCGCTTTGCGTGGAAATCCTGCGAGGCGCGCATGTGGGATGACATTCGCGCGCTCAATGCGCTGGCGCTCGTCATAGCGCTTGCCGCCGTCGTGGCGATCGCCTGGGGCATGGTTGCGTGGTCGGTGCGTCAGCCGCTCTTTGCGCTGCGCGAGGTGGTCGTCGATCGGCCGCCGCAGCGTGTGAACCCCGCCCACTTCGAAGCGGTGGTGCGCGAGGAGTTCAAGGGAAGCTTTTTCACCATGCGTCTCGCGGACGCGGCTGCTTCGCTACAGCGCGTGCCCTGGGTGCGCCACGTGGAACTGCGTCGGCGCTGGCCGAATCGTCTCGAAGTGACGGTGAACGAGCACGAACCGCTCGCGAGATGGAACGACAACGCGCTGGTCAATACGCGGGGCGAAGTATTCACCGCGGACTACGACGGCGAGCTTCCGCAGTTCCGCGGGCCCGAAAGCAGCTCGGTAGCGATCGCTTCTCGTTTCGGTGAGTTCGCGCAGACGCTCAAGGTGACCGGATTGTCGATCGACGAGACGCGCCTTTCGCCGCGCGGCGGCTGGCAGCTGCGGACCTCCGGGGCATCGCCGATCACGATCGAGCTCGGACGCAGCGACGCGGTCGAGCGGCTTGCGCGATTCGCGACGTTCTATCCCAAGACGGTGGCCGCGCTTGCGCGCGCGGGGACGCGCGTCGATTACGCCGACTTGCGTTATCGCAACGGCTTTGCCGCGCGCATCCCGGGATTCAAGGACAAATCGAAAAATGACCGGGTCGCAAAGGGGCAGGGGGCACGCGCATGGTGAAAGACGCAAAGAATCTCATCGTTGGACTCGACGTCGGTACATCGAAAATCGTGGCTATCGTCGCCGAGCTCACGACGGAGAAGCGCCTCAACATCGTCGGCCTCGGAACCCAGCCCTCGCGCGGCCTGAAGAAGGGCGTCGTGGTCAACATCGAGGCCACGATGGCGTCGATCCAGCGCGTGCTCGAGGAAGCCGAGCTCATGGCTGACTGCGCGATTACCGAGGTTTACACGGGCATCGCCGGAAGCCACATCCGCAGCCTCAACTCGAGTGGGATGGTCGCGATCAAGGAAAAGGAAGTCACCCAGGCGGATATCGATCGCGTCGTCGAGACCGCGAAGGCTATCGCGATTCCCAATGACCAGCAGGTTCTGCACATTCTGCCGCAGGAATTCATCGTTGACGGTCAGGAGGACGTGCGCGAGCCGCTGGGCATGAGCGGCGTGCGCCTCGAGGTCAAGGTGCACATCGTCACCGGGGCGGTTTCGGCGGTCGAGAACATCACCAAGTGCGTCCGCCGCTGCGGACTGGTGGTGAACGACGTCATGCTGCAACCCCTTGCGTCCGCGCTTGCCGTGCTCAACGACGACGAAAAGGATCTGGGCGTGTGCCTGATGGACATCGGCGGCGGCACGACCGACCTCGCCGTGTTCACCGGCGGCGCGATCCGCCACACCGCGGTGATACCCATCGCGGGCGACCAGGTCACCAACGACATCGCGATGACCTTGCGCACACCGACCAAGGAAGCCGAAGAGTTGAAGCTGCGCCACGGCTGCGCGCTGCGCCAGCTCGCCGACCCCAACGACATCATCGAAGTGCCCGGCGTGGGTGAGCGGGGCCCCCGAAAGCTATCGCGACAGATGCTCGCCGAAGTCATCGAGCCGCGCATCGAGGAGCTCTACACCCTGGCGCAGGCGGAGCTGCGGCGGAGCGGACTCGAAGAATTGCTCTCTTCCGGGATCGTGCTGACCGGCGGTTCTGCGCTGCTCGCGGGCATGGTCGAGTTGGGCGAGGAAGTCTTTCACCTTCCGGTGCGCATCGGCGTGCCGGCGTACGTCGGCGGGCTCGCCGACGTCGTGCGCAGCCCGCGCTACGCGACCGCGGTTGGGTTGCTGCTCGACGGGCGCGAACATTTTTTGCGTGCGGAAGCGGCGCGCGCTGGAGGAAAGGGATTGGGCAACGTAGCAGGAAGGATGAAGCAATGGTTCAAGGCGAATTTCTAGAGCGCAGCAATGAAGGCATCGATCGTTTGACATGAACCCGACAGGAAAGGAGCACGGCATGTTTGAAATCATCGACCAGAATCCGCAGGAAGCGGTCATCAAGGTCATCGGCGTGGGCGGCTGCGGCGGCAACGCGGTTGAGCACATGATCGACAAGGGCCTCCATGGTGTCGAGTTCATCGCCGCCAACACCGACGCGCAGGCGTTGAAGCGATCGACGGCCCGCGTGCAATTGCAGCTCGGCAGCAGCCTCACCCGCGGGCTCGGCGCGGGCGCGAGGCCCGAAATCGGGCGCGATGCCGCGATGGAGGACAAGGACCGCATCGGCGAGCTCATCGACGGCGCCGACATGCTCTTTATCACCGCGGGGATGGGAGGCGGCACGGGGACCGGGGCCGCGCCCGTCGTGGCGCAGGTGGCAAAGGATCGCGGCATACTCACCGTCGCCGTGGTGACGCGGCCTTTCCAGTTCGAGGGTAAGCGGCAGAAAGTCGCGGAGGCGGGAATCGAGGAGCTCAAGAAAATTGTCGACTCGTTGATCATCATTCCAAACGACAAGCTCATGCAGGTCCTCGGCGAGGATGTCTCGGTGCTCGACGCCTACGCCGCGGCCAACGACGTGCTGCGCAGCGCGGTCGCGGGCATCGCAGAGGTCATCAACAATCCGGGCCTGGTCAACGTCGATTTTGCCGACGTGCGCACCGTGATGTCCGAGGTTGGCATGGCGATGATGGGCTCGGCCATCGCCGGCGGCGGCGACCGCGCGCGGCTTGCCGCCGAGCGCGCCGTTGCGAGCCCGCTGCTCGAGGAAGTCAATCTCTCGGGCGCGCGCGGCGTGCTCGTCAACATCACGGCATCGTCGGGCCTCAAGATGAAGGAATATCACCAGGTGATGAACACCATCAAGGAGTTCACCGCCGATGAGGCGCTGGTGATCGTCGGCACGGTGATCGACGACGCGATGGCCGATGAGCTGCGCGTCACCATGATCGCCACCGGACTCGGCGGGCACGCCGCGCGATCTCGCGGGCCGCGCCTCGAAGTGGTCGAGCAGGTGGTCGATAGAACCGGCACCGACGGTATCGGAATGCACGTCGAAACGATCGACTACGATAGTCTCGACAAGACTCCGGCGGTGATCCGTCGCGGGCGCGCACCGTCGACGGCGCCGTCTGCGCCAGCGTTCGATCCGTCCGATATCCCCGCGTTCCTGCGCAAGCAGGCGGATTGAAGCGGCCGTGTGGGCGAGCTTCGCGGAGGCAGCGGATGGCATTCCCCTGCGATGGCATCGTGCACCGGCACAGGGCGACAGCATGTGCTATCATTCTGTCCTAAGCCCTTGAGCCATCGAACGAATCAAGCGTCTTTCGACGTATACTACAAGGGCGTCCGATCATGGTAAAGCAACGTACCCTCAAAACCACCATCAAGACGACTGGCGTCGGACTGCACACCGGCGCGCGGGTCGAACTCGTTCTGCGACCGGCTCAGCCGGATGCAGGCGTCGTTTTTCACCGGGTGGACCTGGCTCAAACGGTGACGATTCCGGCCGACGCGCGCAACGTCGGCGACACGCGCCTGTCGTCGTCGCTGGAAAAGGACGGCACGAGAATCTCGACCGTCGAGCATCTCATGTCGGCGCTCGCAGGGCTGGGGATCGACAATGTGCATGTCGACGTCGCGGGTCCCGAGTTGCCGATCATGGACGGCAGCGCCGGACCCTTCGTGTTTCTGCTTCAATCGGCCGGCATCTCCGAGCAGAACGCGCCGAAGCGCTACCTGCGCATCAAATCGCCGGTCGAGGTTCAGATCGGGGACAAGTGGGCGCGCTTCGAACCGCATCCCGGCTTCGTCCTCGACTTCACCATCGATTTTCCGCATCCGGTGTTCGGGTCGGAGAACCGCCACGTCGTCATCGACTTCGCCGAGCATTCGTACACCAAGGAGGTCAGCCGCGCGCGGACCTTCGGATTCATGCAGGACGTCGAGGCGATGCGCTCCGCGGGGCTCGCGCTCGGAGGCAGTCTGCAAAACGCGATCGTGCTCGACGAAACCCGCGTGCTCAACAGCGAGGGGCTGCGCTACGACAACGAGTTCGCCAAGCACAAGGTGCTCGACGCCATCGGTGATCTGTACCTGCTGGGCCATCCACTGATCGGCAAGTTCACCGCGTTCAAGTCCGGTCACGCGCTGAACAATGCGGTGTCGCGCGAATTGCTGTCGCGCGCCGATGCGTGGGAGATCGTCACCTTCGACGAGCCCGCCGACGTGCCGAGCGCGTTTCAGGGATGGCAGCTTCAGCCGATCTGACTCCGGATCTTCGCCGCCGCGAGGGCAAACAGTCTGTTTGAACGCGTGCACGAGCGCGCCGCTCGCGGCCTCCGCTACGCCCTACAACATATTCGCTATCGAGTTGTCGGCCTCACGCGTCGACTCGCAATTCCCCGTCGATCCCCGCGCTGCGCACGGGGCCCCGCGCCGGGTGGCTCGCGCCGCGACCTAGCGCCGTCCCGTGGTGCTCGTCCGATTGCTGTTGTTTCTCGCGCTCGCGACGATCGCGGTCGCGTTGGTGCTCTACCTCATCAAGCGCGATCGGCGTTATCTGCGTTTTATCGGCCAGGTCGTCAAATACTCCATACTTCTACTGCTCGCGGTCCTCGTCTTCTACGCCTTGGAGCGCCTGCTCCTGCCCGCCTGATCGCGACGCTCGCCCCTGCCTCGCCAGCCTGCGCAAGACGCGCGCGAGTGCCGCATCGTCCACTTCCCCGGCGAGCGCGACCAGTCGCCGCGCGGATGCGGCATCGATTTGTTTTGGCGTGTTTTTTTGCGGCATTTGCGCTGCCGGACGGGCTTGCACGCGAACGCGTATTCCAGTAAATTCCCACCCCTCACGGGAGAGAGTTTCCAAGAGTTCCGGGCTGCGTTGGCGCAGCAGCGCGGCGGCCGCACCGCTTGCCGCCAGGAGCGCGAGCTCCGCAGATCGGGCGTCGGTGATCCGGACGCACGCCGCGAGCGCGGCGGGCAGGGCTGCTCGAATGCGTGTCTCCAGCGCGAGCTCGCGGCTACGGCGCCGTAGAAGATCGCCGAATGCGGTCTCGCCGGTCAGTATTTGCTGCAGCCTGCGCATGGGTAGCGAGTGTAAAGGTCCGCGTGCACGACGTGGACCGATAACGCGGGAAGGCCCATTTGAACATAATCTTCGTTTCCGGCGCCACCGCACGGGTCCGCAGCTTGACGCTCGATTGGCGTCATTGGACGGCCGCCGGCATCGGCATCTCGTTCCTGTTCCTTTCTTTCACCCTGCTTTTCAACTACGTCACGCTGCGCTACGCCGCGGCGATCAACCATCCCTTGCTGCAGGCGATCGTCCTAGCGGACCAGCGGCAGGAGGCGCAGAAGAGTCAGGAAGTGATCCAGGCCCACCTGAGCGCGATGGCGGTCAAGCTGGGTGAGCTCCAGGCCCAGATGTTGCGCATCGACGGCTTGGGGGAACGGCTCGCGAGGCTTGCCGGCCTCAAGCCTCAGGAATTCGCTCCGGCCGCGCAGGACCTCAGCACGGCGGGACGCGGCGGACCGGCGCCGATGATGACGCGCGAGCTTTCGGTCGATGAGTTCAGCGTGCTGCTCGCGCGGCTTTCGCACCAGGTCGACGAACGATCGGACCAGCTCGGCGTGCTGGAGGCGCTGCTGGTGAGCGATTCGGTGAACAAGAAATTCCTGCCGACCCTTTCCCCCATCGAAGACGGATGGTTTTCCTCCAACTTCGGATGGCGCCTCGATCCGTTCACCGGCCAGAAGAGCTTTCATGAGGGAATCGATTTTCCTGCAGAAGCCGGAACCGCCATTGAAGCTGCCGCGAGTGGGAAGGTCATCTACGCCGAGGTCCATCCCGCGTATGGTAAAATGCTGGAGATCGACCACGGCAACGGCTTGGTCAGCCGGTACGCGCATTGTGCGAGCCTGGCCGTGAAGGAAGGCGATCTGGTCGTGCGCGGTCAGCGGGTTGCGACCGTCGGATCGACGGGCCGGTCCACGGGGCCGCACCTGCACTTCGAGGTCCGCTTGAACGGCGTGCCCCAAAATCCGGCGCGTTTTCTGCAACCGACCGGCTAGAGCGTCAGCAGGGCATTCCCGGCTTCACGCAGCCGATAGACATGGAGGGGTGAGAACTTTCTCACCCCTTGTTTTTTAGCCGCGCCGTGCGCAAATAGGCGGCTGGAAGCTCGCCGCGCGGAACGCGGTTCGGTCCGGGGCACCGGTAGCGTTATATTGGCCGGCCGCGATGCGTGGCCGGCGGCAGTGACCGACAATGATCTCCAACATCCTCACCAAGATCTTCGGCAGCCGCAACGAGCGCCTCCTCAAGCAGTATGCGCAGGTCGTCGCGCGCATCAACGCGCTCGAGTCTGAAGTTGCGGCCCTGACGGACGAAGGTCTCAAAGCCAAAACTGCGGTTTTCCAGCAACGCGTCGCCGACGGCGAGGAGCTCGATTCGATCATGCCGGAAGCCTTCGCCGTAGTACGGGAAGCCGGCAAGCGCACGCTGCAGATGCGCCATTTCGACATGCAGCTCATCGGAGGCATGGCGCTTCACAACGGCAAGATCGCCGAAATGCGCACCGGCGAGGGCAAGACGCTGGTGGCGACGCTGCCGGCGTATCTCAACGCGCTCACCGGGAACGGGGTTCATATCGTGACGGTCAACGACTACCTCGCGCAGCGCGATGCCGACTGGATGGGACGCATCTACCGCTTTCTCGGCATGACCGTGGGCGTCAATCTGTCGCAGATGGAACACGCGGACAAGCAGACCGCGTACGCCGCCGACATCACGTACGGCACGAACAACGAATTCGGCTTCGATTACCTGCGCGACAACATGGTTTTCCAGGCGTCGCAGCGCGTACAGCGCGGACTCTCCTACGCGATCGTCGACGAGGTGGACTCGATCCTGATCGACGAGGCGCGCACGCCCCTGATCATCTCGGGCCAGGCGGACGACAACGTCGATCTCTATTACAGGCTCAACGAGCTGGCGCCGAAGCTCACGCGGCAAGCCGACGAAAAGGGGGAGGGCGACTACTGGGTCGACGAGAAAGCGCACCAGGTCCTGCTTTCCGAGGAGGGACACGTTAACGCCGAGGGAATACTGACGCGGGCGGGCCTGCTGCCCGCGGGCAGCAGCCTGTACGACGCCCACAACATCGGACTGATGCATCATCTGTACGCCGCGCTGCGCGCGCACGCCCTGTTCCATCGCGATCAGCACTACGTCGTGCAGAACGGCGAAGTGGTCATCGTCGACGAATTCACCGGAAGAATGATGGCGGGACGGCGATGGTCCGACGGCCTGCACCAGGCGGTGGAGGCGAAGGAGGGTGTTCCGATTCAGCGCGAGAACCAAACGCTCGCTTCGATCACATTCCAGAACTACTTCCGGATGTACAGCAAGCTTGCCGGCATGACCGGAACAGCCGACACCGAAGCATTCGAATTCCAGCAGATCTATCACCTGGAAACCATGGTCATCCCGACCCACCTGCCGATGATCCGCAGGGACGAGAACGACCTTGTCTTCCGCACGTTCCAGGAAAAAGTCGACGCGATCATCGGCGACATCAAGGATTGCTACGCGCGCGACCAGCCCGTCCTCGTGGGCACGACGTCGATCGAGAATTCGGAGCTGCTGTCGAAGTTCCTCCAAAAGGAAAAATTGACGCACGAGGTGCTCAACGCTAAGCAACATGCTCGCGAAGCCGACATCGTCGCGCAGGCGGGACGTCCCAAGGCGATCACCATTGCGACCAACATGGCGGGCCGCGGAACCGACATCGTGCTCGGCGGCGCGATCGAGCCGCAGATCCTCAAGCTGCGCGAGGATCCTGAGCTCGGTCAGACGGAGAAAGAGTTGCAGATCGCCAGAATGCGCGGCGAGTGGCAGCTGTTGCACGACCAGGTGATAAAGGCCGGCGGGCTGCACATCGTGGGTACCGAGCGGCACGAGTCGCGGCGCATCGACAACCAACTGCGTGGACGTTCCGGGCGGCAGGGCGACCCAGGGTCGTCGCGTTTCTACCTGTCGCTCGAGGATCCGTTGCTGCGCATCTTCGGCGGCGAGCGCCTTTCGGCGATCATGCAGCGGCTGAAGATGCCCGAGGGCGAGCCGATCGAGCACCCGATCGTCAACCGGTCGATCGCGAAGGCGCAAAACCGCGTCGAGTCGCGGAATTTCGACATTCGCAAGCAACTTCTCGAATACGACGACGTCGCCAACGACCAGCGGCGCGTGATCTATCAGCAGCGCAACGAACTCCTCGAAACAGAAGACATCTCGGAGACGATCCGCAACATGATCGCCGGCCAGATCGAGGACACGGCAAGGCTTTCGATCCCGCCTGAATCGGTCGAAGAGCAGTGGGACATCGCGGGGTTGCAAAGCGCGCTCGCCGCCGAATTCCAAATCCAGGCGCCGGTCGCCGAATGGCTGAAAATCGAGCCGGACCAGGCCGATGACGACTTGCGCGAGCGCCTGCGCGACGTCGCGCTGAGGCAGTACGAGGACAAGCTCAAGCTCGTGGGACCCGAGCTGTTTCACCAGTTCGAGCGCAATCTCATGCTGCAGACGCTTGACCAGCACTGGCGCGAGCATCTCGCCGCGCTCGATCACCTGCGCCAGGGAATCCACTTGCGCGGCTACGCGCAGAAGAATCCCAAGCAGGAGTATAAGCGCGAGGCGTTCGAACTTTTCTCGGACATGCTCGACCGCATCAAGCTGGACGTGGTCAAGATCGTGCTCACCGTGCAGGTGCGTTCTGAGCAGGACGTGCAGGCTGTTGAGGAAGCGCCGCCGGTTTCCAACGTAAAGTATCACCACGCGGACTACGACGAAGCGCTTGCGCCTGCACCCGACGATCCGCCGGTGGCGGTCGCCACCGTGCCGTTTACGCGAGTGGGGCAGAAGGTCGGCCGCAACGACCCGTGTCCCTGCGGCTCCGGGAAAAAATACAAGCATTGCCACGGGCGGATCTGACCGCCTCCCGCCCGCAACTCGACGCCATGCCGGTCAATTACACGCCGCCGACGTCGGAGCAGTTGTTGCCGGTGCCAGGTGTTGCGCTCGGCAGTGCAGCAGCGGCGATCAAGAACTGGGCCCGCGACGATGTCGTGCTGATCGCGCTCGACGCCAAATCGCACGGCGCCGGGGTCTTTACTCAAAATCGATTTTTCGCCGCGCCGGTCGCCGTTTGCCGCGAGCATCTCGCGCACGACACGGCCACTCGTGCGCTGCTGATCAACGCCGGCAACGCCAATGCCGGCAACGGCCGACAGGGGATCGACGACGCGAGGGCAAGCTGTGCCGAGGTCGCAAGGCTTCTCGATTGCTCCGAGAGCGAGGTGCTGCCGTTTTCCACCGGCGTGATCATGGAGCCCTTGCCGTTGGCAAAGATCGTTTCCGCGCTGCCGCGCTGTCGCGCCGCGCTCTCTCCGACGGGATGGTACGATGCCGCGCGCGCGATCATGACGACCGACACGGTGCCGAAAGGTGCGTCGAGGCGGATCGACATCGACGGTGCCGCCGTCACGGTGACGGGCATCGCCAAGGGCGCCGGAATGATGGCGCCGAATATGGCGACCCTGCTCGCCTTCGTCGCCACCGATGCTCCGGTGGCCGGCGCGCTGCTCGGCGAGCTCGCCGCCAACGTCGCCGATGCGTCGTTCAACCGCATCACCGTCGACGGCGACACCTCGACCAACGACAGCTTCGTGGTGCTCGCAAGCGGCGTGGCGCCGCTGCCTCCCATCGTGCGCGCCGACGACCCGAGATTTACCGCGGTCGCCGCCGCGGTGCAGGGCGTGGCGACCGAGCTAGCGCAGGCGATCGTCCGCGATGGCGAAGGCGCGACCAAGTTCATCGCGATCACCGTGGAAGGAGGTCGCGACGAGCGCGAATGCGATCGCGTCGCCCGCTCGATCGCCCACTCGCCTCTGGTCAAAACCGCATTTTTTGCGTCGGACCCCAATCTCGGGCGCATCGTATCCGCGATCGGAAACAGCGGCATCGCCGATCTCGACTCCGCGCTGGTATCGTTCTGGCTCGACAAGGTGCTCGTCGTGTCGGACGGCGGACGATCGTCGTCGTATCGCGAAGAAGACGGGAAGCGCGCGATGGCGAAGCCGGAAATCACCGTTCGCGTCGCGCTGGGTCGCGGCGGGGCTTCGGCTACCGTGTGGACCTGCGACCTTTCGCACGATTACATCAGCATCAACGCCGATTATCGAACCTGACGTGAAAGATACGGATCTTGCCCGGCTGATCTCGCGCGCAGAAGCCGTCCTGTCGCGGCTCGAGGCGCTGCTGCCCGCGCCTCCGCCGGAGCCCGACTGGAAGGCGCTTGCCTTCCGCTGGCGAAAGCGCGGCACGCGGGGATATCTTCAGTCTGTCGCGCACCCGCATCTCATCGGTCTCGACGATCTCGTCGCCATCGACGAGCAAAAACGGGTGATCGACGACAACACGCGCCAGTTCATCGCCGGCGCACCGGCCAACAACGTATTGCTTACGGGTTCGCGCGGAACCGGCAAGTCCTCACTGGTCAAGGCAATGCTCGCGAAGTATTCCGGAAAAGGCCTGCGCCTGATCGAGGTCGACAAGGGCGATCTGATCGATCTGCCTGACATCGTTGAGCACATCGCGAACCGGCCGGAGCGCTTCGTGATTTTCTGCGACGATCTTTCCTTCGATGCCAACGAGCCGGGCTACAAGGCGCTCAAGGTGATGGTTGACGGAACGATCGCGGGCGCATCGTCGAATGTCCTGATCTACGCGACGTCGAATCGGCGTCACTTGCTGCCGGAGTATTTCAGCGAGAATCTCGAGACGCGGCATGTTGGCGAGGAGGTTCACCCTGGCGAATCGGTCGAGGAGAAAATTTCGCTCTCCGAGCGCTTCGGGCTGTGGATTTCGTTCTATCCCTTCAGTCAGGACGATTACCTCGCTGCGGTCGATCGGTGGTTGCGCTTTTATGACGTGCCCGGGAACAAAGACGAGGCGACCGCCGAAGCGATTCAGCGCGAGGCGATCCAGTTCGCGCTG
>WNGK01007895.1_pt1 | contig 15806 bp, 16 predicted proteins | sample 5400601 | NCBI WGS metagenome assembly WNGK01 (sample SAMN13153376, study PRJNA577476) | soil metagenome | isolation source: 60 cm soil or saprolite under Garry oak tree replicate 1 | place: USA:California | collected 2016-06-15
ATATAGCGATTTCGCTAGCACAAATGGGATAATGCTCCATAGGTCTATGACTGTTACCTGCGTTCTTCCAGGGACGTTATACAGCCATAGGACGACTTTGTAGAGAAAAGAACGCTATGCGTATCGCTATCAATGCCCAATTGCTATCATACAGCGACAACTATCGTAACGGTGGTATCAGTCGTTACATCCGGTACCTGCTAACCGCACTGGCACAACGGCCAGGAGAGCATGAATATACAATTTTTGTGAATGGGCAACCAGTTGTCGAACGTCTTCGAGGAGATGTGCAGGCGTCAGAACAGATCAAGTATGTTCCTGCCGCGTGGTCTGAATCAAAGCCATTCTCGCGGGTAGCGTGGGAACAGCTGCGGCTGCCGTCGCTTCTACGCGAGCGACGCATCGATGTCTTCCACTCGCCCGCCAACGTCCTACCGGAGATGTTGCCACGCAGGTGCGCGGGGGTGGTGACACTCCATGACCTGGCATTTCTGCGCTTCCCCAATATCTTGACGCGCGCGAAGCGATTCTATCATCGCACATTTACCATGCGCAGTTTGCGACGCGCCACAATGATTATCGCGAACTCTTCCAGTACACAAAAAGATGCGACGGAACTGGCGGGAATTGCGTCTGAGCGTATACAAACAGTCTACCCGTGCATCGATGCGCGGTTTTCCAACGTTATTACAGATGAAGCGCAGCAAGCTTTTCGCCAGAAACACGGGCTGGGAGGTGGATATCTTCTCTATCTCGGCACTCTGGAACCGCGTAAAAACGTCGTTACCTTGCTGGAAGCTTACAAGCAATTGCGTTCAGTGTATCATAGAGATGAGAAATTGGTACTGGCAGGGAGTAAAGGCTGGCTCTATGACGCGATTTTCGAGAAGGTACAACGACTGGATTTAGCGTCAGAAGTACTGTTTCCTGGTTTTGTTCCCGACTCGGAACAGAGCATGTGGTATCATGCAGCGTCGGCATTTGCCTATCCATCGCTGTATGAGGGTTTCGGTATACCGGTGGCGGAGGCGCTGGCATGTGGTATTCCCGTTGTCACGTCCAACGTGTCGAGTTTACCCGAGGCGGGTGCGGGTATAGCCTTAACGGTTGACCCATATGATGCAGAGGCAATGGCGGCAGCGTTACAGCAGGCATTGAGCGATGAAGAGCTGCGCCGACGATGCCGTGAACTGGCGCCTTCGATCGCACAGCGCTTTTCGGCGAAGACGATGGTCGAGCAAACCATCGCCATTTATGAACAAGCGGCGGGGCAACATGCATCGCCAGGATCATATCGTGATGTTTCTCTTGCAAGTAAGTAAGTGGCCCGGTGTACCGTGCCTGTAGGGTTTTAGAGGTAGTGAATTTGAATACCGGAAAACTACAACAGAGCGCTGTTGGATTTCAAGCAACAGTTCAGAATACAGAAACGACAGGAACTCCTGATATGACAACAGGTGGGGCAAGTGGGACGACCGGCCCGATCACCAAAGCCATCAAGCAGCGTCGTTCACTGCGCCGCCAATGGCGTATCTTTGAGCGCATTGCCATCATCATCCTGGATGCCGCGATGGTGGCGGTAGCATTCTGGCTTGCCCATTTTTTACGCTACACCGTTCTTTTCAATAATACGATACTTGCATCGTTCCGCAATAATTTATCAGGGATCGAGAACAAACCCCTATACTCACCTCTTAGCAGTTTTCTGTGGCTTGACATTAGCATTGTGGTCGGGCTGATCAGCATTTTCGCCATACGCGGTCTTTATAGTATCCGCCTGACGGGAAGCTGGTTCCGGCAGGTGTGGACGATTATCACTTCAACCACGCTCGGCCTGGCTTTTCTGGTCGCTTACTTTTTTGTCTTTCAACCCCCATCAAGCTCACGCCTGCTGGTATCTTTTGTCTGGGTGACAGCGATCCTGGTATTGGGTACGTGGAGGTTGATCGTTTCATCGGTGATGGGATTGCTCTACCGCCGGGGAATTGGCGAGACGCGCCTGCTTGTAGTCGGTTCGGGCCGCCTGGGTAAGCTGATAATGCAGCATATAGCGGCCAGCCCCAATCTTGGTTTCTCGATTGTGGGCTTCTTGCACGATATGCATGAAGCACCCAGCGACTTTGGGCGCTTCAAGATGCTGGGCACGCTGGAAGACCTGGGTATGGTGATTCGCTCAATGCAAATTGACGAGGTCATCATCGCTCTTCCCTCGAATTTACACCAGCAGAGCATCCGCAGCGTGCGGCTGTGCGAACGGTTGGGAACGTCGTTCAAACTGGTGCCCGATCTCTACGAGTTGAGCCTGTCGCGCATCGATATGGAAGCGATCGAGGGCATCCCGCTGATCGGCATTAAACAGGCTTCGATCAACTACACGCAGCGCATCGTTACGCGAATAGTGGATATTCTCTTAGCCGTACTTCTGCTGATACTGGGATTACCTTTCTGGCTCTGTATTGCGCTGGCGATTCGCCTGACTTCTTCGGGAGCAATCGTCTATAAGCAAACACGTATCGGTAAAAACGGACGCCCATTCAAAGTATACAAATTCCGCACGATGTATAAAAATGCGGAAGATGGACTGGCGAATTTACTAGCGCGCAATGAGGCGCAGGGGCCGATGTTTAAGATAAAAGATGATCCGCGTATCACAGCTGTCGGGAAATTTCTGCGCCGCACCAGTTTTGACGAGTTTCCTCAACTACTGAATGTAATCAAGGGCGAGATGAGCCTGGTTGGGCCACGTCCACCACTGCCACACGAAGTAGTGCAATATGAAGAGTGGCAGAAAGGGCGCCTGGCGATCAAACCCGGTATGACAGGCTTGTGGCAGGTGCGAGGACGCAGCGATATCAGCTTCGATGAGGGGGTGCTGATGGATATGTATTATATTGAAAACTGGTCACTGCGCCTGTACTTCCAGATTCTCTTACGCACTATTCCGGCGGTACTATTCAGCCGAGGAGCATACTAATGAAAGTGGCCCTGGTTCACGACTACCTTAATCAAATGGGTGGAGCGGAGCGCGTCGTCCTGGCGTTTCATGAGCTATTTCCCGAGGCGCCCCTATACACATCTATTTATGATCCAAAGCGTGTCGATGCGGCATTTCAACAGATCGATATCCGCACCTCTTTTATGCAAAGGTTGCCGTTCGTGAAAAAGCATCACCAGCCATTTCTACCACTCTATCCATTCGCGATGGAACGGCTGGATCTACGGGGTTATGATCTCATTCTGAGTAGTTCCAGCGCGTTTGGCAAGGGAGTGATAACCAAACCTGGTACCATGCATATCTGTTACTGCCATACACCTATGCGTTGGTGTTGGAACTATGACGAATATGTTGAACGCGAACAACTGGGCAAGCTGGCACGCGGCGTTCTACCATTCCTGATCACCTGGCTGCGCGTCTGGGATCAAACAACGGCGATGCGGGTCGATCATTTTATCGCCAATTCGCCCGCCGTGGCAGATCGCATCCAGAAGTATTACCGGCGCGAGGCGGTGGTCATTCCTCCGCCCGTTGATGCCAGTCGCTTCCTCTTCGATCCCACTACGCAGCCGGAAGATTACTTCCTGGTAGTGAGCCGCCTCATGCCGTATAAACGCATCGACCTGGCTATCCAGGCGTGCAATCGCCTGCAACTACCCCTGGTAATCATCGGAAGTGGACGCGACGAACAACGGCTTCAGAAAATGGCTGGTCCGACGATCCGCTTTCTGGGGCGACTCTCGGACGCCGAAGTCCTCCATTACTACGCGCACTGCCGCGCCTTTATTTTGCCAGGGGAAGAGGATTTCGGGATCACGCCGCTCGAGGCCCAGGCCTCGGGCCGTCCTGTAGTTGCTTACAGCGCGGGCGGCGCGCTGGCTTCAGTGATCGATGGGGTAACAGGAACCTTCTTCCAGGAACAGACGGTAGAAAGCCTGGCAGCAACACTAGCGGCTTTTGACGAGACGCGCTATGACCCGCAAATCATTCGCGAGCACGCGCTCGAATTTGACAAGCCGCGTTTCCACCGGCGTATTCTCCAGTTTATCGAAGCGAAAATGAGCGCGGCAAGGCCTCACGAGTTACGTACACCAACCAACGAGCTAGTACGTTAACAGAGCAGGATATCTTCACCAGGGAAACCTGTTTAAATGAAAGCATGATTATTTTATCATCTAGATGATAATCCAGCTCATCGTGTCTATATGAAAGGTCTGGCAAAGAACGTGGAACTACGAACCTATTGGGCAATCATATGGCGGCGTATCTGGGTAATAGCGTTGGTTGTGGGGGTGGTAGCGCTGTACGTCGGCTATCAATATTATCATTTGAGAAAAATTCCGGGCGCGTTGATAGCCTACAGCTCCGTCGTCACCATTCAGGTGGGCTTGCAGGCCACCACTAAGGGCGATACGAACAATGCCAACTATGTCACAGTTTCCGAGGCGCTTGCCGATGCATTTGTGACCGGGCCAATCCTGACTACACGCGAGTTTGATGCAGCTATTTCAAATCAAATTGGCCGGGATATGAGCGCTCTCGCACAACGCTTTGGGGCTAACCTCGATCTCGGTGACTGGCAGAACGCGGGCGCGATTGGGTCATCACTTGCCGCGACACGCGTGCATAGTCTTGTGACGATCACCACCACCTGGAGTTCACCTGATGGAGCATGGGCCATCGCCAACGCTGCTGGCGAGGTAAGCGTGTCACAGCTTGGAAATTTCCTCGACTACGTAGTCTCCAATGATCCGACGCATAACTCTTCTACCAACACATTCGAGCAACCAGCCGTGGCGGCGCGGGTCATCAGCAACGCTACCGATGCGACCACTGTGGCTGGCACGGCCAATAGCAAACTGATATTGTACATTGTGCTTCTCCTGGTCGCGCTCGCCTTAGGTATCGCGCTGACATTTCTGCTGGATTACCTCGATGACCGGATTCGTAGTAAAGATCAGGTAGCGCATTTGCTGAAACTGCCCATTTTGGGAGAGGTACCGCGCGCACCAGTGCCAGGAGGACGTTAAAAATCGCTCACAAGAACAACATACGCTGCTAACGGACTATGATACAAATTCTGCGTATACTGAAGCATTACGTACACTGTTCGCGAATATTCGCTTTCATTGGGAGAGTGATTCCGACAAACACACACATTCACTGCTGGTAACGACCCCATCAGCGTATGGCGATTTTGGGGCTGTGACGGCAAACCTGGCGATAGTAGCGGCTCAGAGCGGCACACCAACCATTTTAGTGGATGCCAACCTGCGCGAGCCGCAATTTCAGCAACGATTCGGACTGGAAAAGCCGACTGGACTGAGCGACTTGCTGGCGGATGAATTGATTACGTCTGAGAGAATCGCTGCTTCCTTACAAAGTACGTTCATTCCCGGACTGCGAGTACTGGGGGCAGGCACAGCAAAGGGGCAAGCAGCATCATTGCTCTCTTCCCGCCTGGAAGTGGTTGTGCAGTGTCTTTGTAAGCTTCCGAACGAAGCAGAAAACAAGACGGGCATCGTTATTTTTCATAGCCCTCCGGTCTTAGCCGGGGCTGATGCTTCATTGATCGGCGCGCTGGTGGATTACACAGCGCTTACTGTCATTGTCAATCGTACAACGCAAGCGCATGCGAAACAGGCACAAGAACAATTACAACAAGCGCATGCGAAAATCGTAGGCATTGTATTGTTGAATCTCTAACGAGAGACGCTTTTATACCATCTGCTCGGTTCTGCGAAGCAACGAGATGATGTCTGTTTCTACTTGAGGAGGAAGCATACTATGCAAGGACGACAAGGCCAGGGAAAAGAAGGAAAAGAGCCCTGGGATCGAACCTCCAGCGACTCCCACGCGGCGCTCAACGGCACCGGCAAACAGCGAGCCGTGCCCAGGCGTCCCCCCGGTATGGCGAAACTTGATACGCCGCCCGCCGTGCAGCGGGTAGGTCGTCCGCAAAGGCAGACAAAACCTCCCAAAACCTGGCGGCGACGCCTGTTGATATTTGGAGGGATACTGGTTATCTGTGGGATCATCACCTTTGTGATTGCTTATGGGCTAACAAACCTCTTCATCGGAGTAGGACAAAGCTCAGGAGCCGCGAATACCGCGACCGATTTTTTGCTGAACCTGAAGAGTCAGAACTACGACCAGGCCTACAAAGACCTGGATGCGACGATTACCGTTACGCTGCGGCCGGAGGACTTTAAGCAGATGGCGCTGCAAGACGATCATTGCTATGGGTTAGTGACCGATTTTAACGAGGTGCAGGGGAGCGCGACGACGTCGTCTGATAATAACACACAGTCGTACACGTACGATATCACACGCAGCAAGCTTACAAAAACCTACCAGATGACGTTAACGATCCACAAGGATAGCGACGGCAACTGGGATATCACCAATTATAGTAGTAATGGCAACAATCTAGAACTGGGGCCTGCACCACCAACGTGTAAGTGATGACCAGAGTAAACCTGAATAGGCGCGGATACGTCCATCCGCGCCCTTTTCTCTGCTTATTCCCCATTGTTGCTATATCCTCTTCGTTTCTCCCAACTTCAACTCTGTTAAACCGTATAGATAGACAGCATCATCAAAACCCGACACCACCTGGAACAAGCTGCGAGTATCTGAACAATTTTGTCATGTGTTGCTACTCATAGTTAGAAAGAAGACGGCTTGAGCATGTCCTGGAAAGAAGAGAGCTACGGAACGTGGAGTTCACACTGGTACGGGAGAGCGGCTGGATGAGTATGCAGATACAGCATATCCAGCCAGTTGCCGATGAAAGGCAGGTCATCAGGCGTATCGCTATCGGAGACCGGGATGCCCTGGCTGAACTCTATGCATGCTACCAGCGCACGCTCTTCAACTATTTACTGCAACTTACGCCGGACCGCGGGCTGGCAGAAGAGATTTTGCAGGATACGCTGGTGGCTGTGTGGAAAAGCGCCCAGAGTTTTGAGGGGCGATCAAGCGTGCGGACATGGTTGATAGGTATCGCGCGCCGACAGGCACACAACACGCTGCGCCAGCGCAGACTGCCCCTGGCCGACGAAACCGAGATGGAAGGACTGGTGGCTACTGATCCCGAACCCGAAGCATGGACGCTTGCCAGTTTCGCGCGCGATGAACTGGCGGCAGCATTTCGACAACTTGCTCCGCTCCATCGCGGGGTACTGGTCTTGACATTTGTGCAAGAACTCTCTTACCAGGAGACGGCAACCATTCTTGAGGTGCCTGTGGGTACAGTCAAGAGCCGCTTGAGCAATGCCAGGCGAGCGCTGCGAGCGCAGCTCGATGGGCGGGAGGAAGCAAACCGATGACATACCAACTTTCACACTACGACGAGCATATCCTCGACCTCCTGCCAGCTTATTTGAACGGTCGGCTTGAAATCACAAACATCGAACGTGTGCGGGCGCATCTTGCGCGCTGCGAGGTATGCCGACTCGAACTCTCTTCCTGGCAGGCCGTGCAGGGCACCGCGCAAGCTGTCGTCGCATCCGCGCCACTTCCTTCACTGAACATTATGAACCAGGTATTGGCAAAAATCGATGCCCAGGAAGTTCAGGCCCAACAGAGGAAACGGCGGTCGATATCGCGCAGCGCTGCTCACCTCTGGCTGGTATTCAAAAGGCAGATACCCTTAATTCACAAAAGCATCTGGATTGCCGCAGTGGGGGTTAGTATCCTCATGCTGGTGCTGATTGCGTTCAGCGGTGCGGACTTACGACATCATTTGCAAAATGTCGAAACTGTGCTGGCATTCTTCTCGACCGTGACCGCCGCGACCGGAATCGCCTTCATTTACCAGGCCGAACAGGATGCCGGATATGAAATCATTTTAGCAACGCCGACATCGATACGTATCATCATGATCTGCCGCATGGTGCTGGTAATCGGCTTTAACTTTCTACTGACGGCCATTACATCTGCCATTATTGCCTTCACGCTCGGTGGCAACCTATGGGATTTTGTGCAACTCTGGCTTGGGCCGATGCTCTTACTGGCATCGATCAGCCTGACGGTCTCGGTCACACTCGGCTCCGTCTTCGGTGTGGCGGCATCCTTGATTATCGAGGTTTTGCAGGCCATATTCTCATCGCCTGAGCGAACGGCTCCGGTGCTGCAATTCCTGCGCATGAACATAGGACAGACTACACCTTTTACCTTGATACTGGCGTTCATACTGCTGGCTTTCGCGATCTATTACGCGCCACGACAACCCAGGCTATCCAATTCATAGCCCACACACACAACCGCTACCTATGAGAGAGGTATGGAGGGGATTTTGATCTTTGACCGATTGCGCTATGAATGGCTCTTCACGCGCATTGAAATAGTTGGAACGGGCATGGTATTACTGCTCCTGGGCTGGCTGCTCCTACGATATCCAGAGGGATTGCTGAAAGGAGCCAGTGAAGAATGAGAGAGCAACTGCCTATCTTCTTGGGTGTATTCCGCTACGAATTCAAAATGCAGATTCGGCGGAAGCCTCTGTGGATTGCCTTTGCCGGTTTCACCTTATTGCTCCTTAGCAATGCATTCACTGCATTACACAGCCCGGAGAGAAGTATCGCCACACCGCCTTTAGTTCAGCTTGTTGCTGCCGTAACACTGCAACTCAACTGGCTGCCTGCCATTGGTATCGGCGTGTTCCTGGCTGATCGTTTTCCACGCGATAGAAGTTCTAAGGTAGACGAATTGTTTGAGACGACGCCGGGCGCATTGCATACACGGCTGGCGGGTAAATACTTCGGCAGCGTGCTGGCCTCCATTGTTCCCGCTTTTCTTATTTATTGCATTATCATCGGTATCCTGGCTTTCTATAAGCAGACCTTGCTGATTTTTCCTATCGCATTTGTCAGCTATGCAGTCATCGTCGTTCCAGGCATCCTTTTCATCGCGGCCTTTACGCTCTTCTGCACCTCTGTCTTGTGGATACCATTGTACCAGTTTCTCTTCGTGGGATACTGGTTCTGGGGCAATATGCTCAGCCCAAATGCGGGCCTTCCCACGCTCACCGGAACTATTCTCACACCCATAGGCGGCTTCATCTGCGCCGGTATTTTCGGCGTTGCCCCCATGCCCTGGCTGAGGGGCGCAACTCCTTTTGAAGGACTCGCCAGCCTGTTCGTCCTGCTCATTGTTCCTCTACTGGTTATGGTGCTGTTCTACTACTGTCTCAAGTGGGAACAGTCGCGCAAATAATTTATCGATGACCTTATGGCTATAAGAAGTAGGAAGGTAGGTATGCAATGAAAATCGAAATCGGCGGACTTCATAAAGTGTATCGAGGCGGTGTGCACGCGCTGGATACGGTTGATATGAACATTCCAGGCGGCATGTTCGGATTATTAGGCCCCAACGGCGCGGGAAAAACGACACTGATGCGCATTATGGCGGGCATTTTGCGCCCCACCAGCGGCGACCTGTACATCGGGGAGTATGATTGCAATACAGAGCATGGACGTACCGCAGTGAAGCGCATACTGGGTTACTTACCGCAGGATTTAGGCGTCTATCCTGACCTGAACGCACGCGAGTTCCTTGATTACATTGGCATCCTCAAGGGGATGGATGATCGCAAAGCGCGCCAACGTCGCGTGAACGAACTGTTAGAAGTTGTATCCTTGACCTCAGCAGCAAATCGCAAACTCAAGACCTATTCGGGCGGCATGAAAAGGCGCATCGGCATCGCCCAGGCGCTGCTCAATGATCCCAGGCTGCTGATCGTCGATGAGCCAACCGCGGGACTGGACCCGGAAGAGCGTATCCATTTCCGCAACCTGCTGTCAGAGTTAGGCGGAGATCGAACCGTGCTGCTCTCCACGCATATTGTGGAGGATATCGCGCAAACCTGCCGCAATCTCGCCATCCTGAAGCAGGGGCGCGTCGTCTTTCAAGGGACGACGATGGACCTGGTGGGTGAAGCGCGTGGTAAAGTATGGATAGTGACAACCAGTGGAGCGAAACCCCAGGGAGATTTCACCATCGTTTCGACGCTGCACATGGGTACTTCGGTGCAATACCGGCTCGTCGGAGAACTGGCCGCGCCGGATGAAGATGGGGCTGTAGCAACGGAGCCAAGCCTGGAGGATAGCTATGTGTGGCTGATGCGGGAGCAGCGCACTCCAGGGGTGACGATGGCTTCAAAGTAATGTGCTTGCCAATCGAATAGCGTGGTTATAGCACTATTTTGATGCTTGTCTGTACTGAGACCCATATGTTAGACTACTGTCTGTTAACATATTACGGGGAACAATATCTTACCAGGACGCGATAATGGTCTTTCGATTGAATGGATGAAGACACTAACAGGTTGATTTCGTTTATCAGGTTGATAATCAGATGAAAAAGCTGTCGCTCTTGCTTTTGCTGGCACTTCTTCTCCTGGCGAGCGTTGCTATCTACAATTATATCCATTACGTGACGGGCAGCTCGCCAACCACTTCGTCGGAGCAGCCCACGCGGCTGCGTGTGCCGCTCCTGGGTATCGATGCGCCTGTGATGAGTGTGGGGCAAACGGCATCGGGGGCGATGGATGCACCCAGATCGAATGCCTACAATTCGCCTTACTGGACGAGCGTGTTCTGGTATAAGCTGGGGGCTGCACCTGGACAGGCGGGGAATGTGGTCATTGCGGGGCATATTGATCGTGTGAGCGGCGACCCGGCTGTGTTCTGGGGGCTTGGCAGCCTGCGACCGGGTGATACGGTCTCTGTGGTGACGTATGATGGGAGCGTTGTACACTACGCGGTAGATCGTGTTGTGACCTATCCTGCCAACTACCCCGGCCAGGATGCCTTCAACGCTGTTTTTGGCCCCACTACAGGACATCATCTTAATCTGATTACCTGTAGCGGAGTCTGGACAGGGAACGGCTACGATCAACGACTGGTGGTCTTTACGACGCAGGTCAACTGATCTCAGGAGAACGCGTTCAGCCCCGTAATCGCTTGCCCGATAATGAGCGTGTGGATATCGTCCGTGCCCTCGTAGGTGTAGACCGATTCCAGGTTATTGGAGTGACGGCTGATGGGATATTCGAGGGTGATGCCGTTCGCGCCAAGCACTGAACGCGCTTCCCGCGCCGTCTTCAAGGCTTCACGCACATTGTTGCGCTTGGCTACAGAAATCTGCACGGGGTGCAAAAGTCCCTCGTCCTTGAGCCTGCCAAGCTGCAAGGCGAGCAGTTGGGCTTTGACCAGCTCCGTCGCCATGATTGCCAGCTTTTGCTGGACGAGTTGGAAACTGCCGATGGGGCGATCAAACTGGACGCGGGTTTTGGCATAGTTGAGCGCGACTTCGTAGCACGCGCGGGCCGCGCCCGTCGCGCCCCAGGCGATACCATAGCGCGCTTCGTTCAGGCAGGAAAGCGGGCCGCGTAATCCACGCACTTCCGGCAATACATTCCCGGCGGGAATGCGGCACTCTTCAAAGTGCAGTTCTGAGGTGATTGAGGCGCGCAATGAGAGTTTGTGATGGACATCGCTGGTGGTGAAGCCGGGGGTGCCGCGCTCTACCAGGAAGCCGCGAATGCCTTCATCCGTTTTTGCCCACACGACTGCGAGATCGGCAATTCCGCCGTTGGTGATCCACATTTTCGTGCCGTTCAAGATGTAGGAGTCGCCCTCACGACGCGCCGTGGTGCGCATGCTGCTGGGGTCACTGCCGGAATCAGGCTCGGTCAGCCCGAAGCAGCCAATGACTTCGCCGCGTGCCATGCGCGGCAGCCAGTGTTGTTTCTGCTCTTCTGAGCCAAAAGCGTAGATGGGGAACATGGCCAGCGATCCCTGCACCGAGACGAATGAACGCAGGCCGCTATCGCCAGCTTCTAACTCCTGGCATGCCAGGCCATAGCACACGGCGCTCAGGCCCGCGCAGCCGTAGCCTTCGAGATGCATGCCTAGCAGGCCAAGTTCGGCGATTTCCGGGATCAGTTCGCGCGGGAACGTGCCAGCCTCGAAATGCTCGCCGATGATGGGCAGTACGCGGTCGTTCACGAATTTGCGCACGGTATCGCGTACCATGCGTTCTTCTTCGCTGAGCAGGCGGTCGATATTATACAGATCAGTTGCCGATGGCATCTGTACCTGGCGTTCTGTTTTTGTGCCTGACATAAAATAATTACAGCCTTTCCCGAAAATCTCTTAAAATGCTCTTATCTCTAAAAGCTTATGCTGCTGCTGGTTATCTACAATAATTGATCTTCTCCCTCAGAAGCCTGATCGGAAATAGCCCAGGCAGGAGTGAGACCAGCGTATAGAACATCAGGGTCAATATCCGCTCCATTGGGCCATGCTATAGTACCTTCCTCAACCTGCATAGAGCGAAACAACGCTGGATCACTTCGAATTGGCTCAAAAATAGGGCCTCGAAGATAAGGAGCAAGGTCAACTATCCGGCTTGAACCATCTGTAAAACGGACGTTGACTGTGAATCCCTCACGAGGTTCAATGCTCTGGACTCGTACTAAGACCTTTGTCATACTTTATCTCACTTTTCTACTAAAGGAGCTATCGGATTTAATGACTTACCTTTCCTGGCAAGTTCCCAGTTACGCATCAACTCCTCATTATGTAACGCAGCCCATCTTAGAACTAAGTCAAGCTGTGATTTGGGGAGACTCCCAGCATAAATTCTTGTTGTACCTATAACAATAATAGCCTCATGTTCGGCCCACTTCGCATGGAAATGAGGCGGCATATAGTCATTATAGTACATGTAGATCAAGATGCCAAAAAACTGACTGATACGCGGCATAATAACCTCTTTTTTAGCATTCATCTCGCATCTCTGACCAGACGATGCTACCTATATTCAGATTCATATTATAAGCCCATGAATACTCACTATCAACAATTGTTCTTGAATCCAATACTTTGGGAACATACTCATGATTTGACATATTAAAATGACTATAAACATCCTCGTAACATAGTTGATTAAATTCTCGTTAAATATTATAATGTCGATGGGCTAAAGCTACATGGAATTCTTATTTTTATTCAATACTAGACGTTTTTATACAATACAAGACGGAGCGAGCGATGCTACAACCTGGACAACGACTCGATGATTACCGGATTGAAAGTCTTTTCGCGAGTGGTGGGATGGGGGAAATCTACCTGGCGGATGAGGTATCTCTTAACCGGCAAGTAGCGATCAAAGTTATTCGGCCCGAAGCTATCCGGTATCCAGATAGTGAGGATGCGCAGAAGGTCACAAAACTCTTCCGGCGCGAGGCGACAGCCATTGCACGTCTTAATCATCCCTACATATTGCCTCTTTACAGGTTTGGTGAGGCAACCCTGGATGGGATTCCTTTGATGTACATGGTGATGCCGTATTGCCAGGAGAAATCATTAACCGATTGGATGCAGACGCGTGGTAAAACGATCTTATCTCCACAGGAAGTCGATTACATCTTGCGACAGGCGGCTGAAGCTCTCCAGTACGCGCACGATCAGGGAGTCATCCACCTGGATGTCAAGCCGTCTAATTTTCTGGTTCGTTACCGCGCCGACGATGCAAGCAAGTTGAACCTGCAACTTGCGGACTTTGGCGTTGCTAAATTAACGGCAACAACCGGCATGAGCCAGACTGTGCGCGGCAGCCTGGAATATATGGCACCCGAACAGTGGGAAGGAAGTCCCGTTTTTGCAACCGATCAGTACGCGCTGGCGGCGATGATTTACAAGTTCCTGACGGGTCAAGCTCCTTTCAAGGGTACGAGATTTGAGCAATTATGGCACCAGCATCGATACATGCAGCCGCAGCCGCCGAGCACTATCAATCCCAACATCCCACCCTCAATTGATAATGTTTTGCTGCGAGCCATGGCAAAAAATCCGAGCGAGCGCTTTCCGAGTGTGATGGCCTTCGCGGAGGCATACCACCAGGCGTTACAAGCACCGGTACCTAAGACCGAACGGGCAGAGATACCCAAAACCGAATATGCTCCTTTCTACCAGACACTCATGATTTCGCCTGAAGAGGCGAGTAGAGGTACCTATCGCACTATTACTCTGCCATCGGGCGAACAATTGCCTGTATCAGTGCCACCAGGAGCCTACTCAGGGCAGGTTATCAATATTCCCAGGCAGAATGCGCCATCGGTTTTCGTCTCGCTACAGGTACCTACGATGCAGACGCCACCACCTCCGCCACCACCACTACCCACGCCACGCCCTGGATCCAGTCCCAGTCCTGGCCCAAACAGGAACATGAGATATGTGCTGGCTGGCCTGGCGCTTCTCTTGATCATTGGGGGAATCATAGTGGGAGTTTCCGTAAATAATAGTAATCAAAATAATGCGCAGGCGACAGCCACAGCACAAGCAAACCAGCAGGCGCAAGCAACTATTGATGCTCAGTCAACCATTGATGCGCAGGCGACGCAGAATGCGCAAGCAACGCAATCTGCTCAACCGACCATTGCAAATGTTCAGGGGTCATATTCTGGGACGTATCAAGATTCTACGAGCAGTACCACCAATCCGATGAGCCTTACCATTGCTCAGCAAAATCAGCAGAGTTGGACCGGATCATGTACGCTGCAAGGAACGAGCGGCTCTAGTAACTTCAATATCACTGATGGTACGGTCGATCAAAATGGGAATATCACGTTCTCTATCAGCGCAGTTGATGGGAATGGCAATAATGTAACGGTGTCATTTACAAGCACCCAGCCTAACAGCCCTACTGGTTGGACAGGCAATTACTCGATCTCTAACGGTGCTTCAGGAAGCTGGAATGTGTCGTAGGTAGTCGGGAGCCAGGATGACTGCGAAGGCAGGAAAAGACGCCTTTACAACTGGAGGGCTCGATAAATCTGGTGGGCGCGATAAATCGCGCCCCTACTTGTATGTGATGGTATAATATTCTGGCTATAAGATATCCTTCTTTTTGGGATACCCAGCAACAACCTGTTATCGGGTTAGCGTCGATGGATGAGATGATCTAAGCTCTTCTTTAGCCAAACATGAAGTGTGTACAATCTTCACATGAAAAATTTCTGGAACGAGTTAAACAAACCCATTTTTATCCTGGCACCTATGGAAGATGTGACGGATACCGTACTCAGGCAAGTTATTGCCCGATGTGGTAAACCTGCTGTTTTTTTTACTGAATTTACCAATGTTGAAGGGATGTTCTCAAAAGGAGAACGGCCTGTTACCCAACGGCTTCGATATACCGAAGCAGAACGGCCTTTAGTCGCCCAGATATGGGGAACTCGTCCTGAAAATTTCTTCAAAGCGGCAAAAAAACTGATCGAGATGGGTTTTGATGGCATTGACCTGAATATGGGCTGCCCCGCATCTGGCGTCATGCAAAAAGGTGCCTGTTCTGGACTCATTAATAACAGACCGCTTGCTAAAGAGATTATTGACGCGACAAAAGAAGGTGCCGCAGGTCTCATACCCGTCAGCGTCAAAACACGACTTGGTTTTCGGGCAATTGACTTTAGTTGGATTACCTTTGTCCTTGAACAAAAACCGGCTGTGCTGACCGTTCATGCGCGTACCGTTTCTGAAATGTCCAAAGTCCCGGCACACTGGGACAAGCTGAAAACAGTGGTTGACATGAGAAATGCAATGCAAAGTACGACGCTGATTATAGGAAACGGGGATGTGAAATCACTTAGCGATGCGAAACAAAAAGTTGCAGAGGCCGGTGCAGACGGAGCCATGATAGGAAGAGGCATTTTTGATAACCCATTCCTCTTTTCAGGAAATATTACGTTAAGTGATAAAACACCGGAAGAAAAAATGCACCTGTTGCTTGAGCATATGCGGCT
>WNGK01007962.1_pt1 | contig 15803 bp, 16 predicted proteins | sample 5400601 | NCBI WGS metagenome assembly WNGK01 (sample SAMN13153376, study PRJNA577476) | soil metagenome | isolation source: 60 cm soil or saprolite under Garry oak tree replicate 1 | place: USA:California | collected 2016-06-15
GAGGTCGGGAACGGCCAGCAGGGGCATGGCCGGGTGCCGTGACGCGAACGCCGCCATGCCGTTCGCCTCGGCCGCGCGCCTGGGCTCGTCGCGAAGCCGCGCCGCGAGCAGGGCGGCCGCCGAGCGCTCCTCGGGCGAGGGCCCGGCGGCGAGCCGTTCGGCCGCGCCCCCGGCGCCCGCCGGCAGGGGCTTCGCCTCCGGGTGCCACCGGTTCACCACCACCGCCGCGGGGCGCATCCCCTTGGCGGTGAGGCGTTCGACGAAGAACCCCGCTTCGTCCAGGCTCGCTCGGCCCGGGGACGTCACCACGACGAACGCGCACGCCGGCGACCGAAGCAGTTCCAGGACCCCGTCGGCCCTCTGCTTGAAGTCCCCGTACATCCCCTCGAAGGAGGCCAGGAAGTCGATGGTGTCGGCGAGGACGTCCGCCCCGATCAGCCGCCCGACGGTCCGGAGGAACGCCCCCGCGCCGATCCGCGCCGCGGACAGGGTGAGCCGTCCGGCCCGGGCGGTCGGCCACAGCATCCACCGGAGGAACCGGCCGCCCAGGAAGTCGGTGAGGCGGTTCGGTGCCTCCAGGAACGACAGCGCGCTGCGGGTGGGCGGGGTGTCGATGACGATCAGCTCGTGGTGCTCCTCCCGGTCGAGCTCGTAGAGCTTCTCCATGGCCATGTACTCGTGGGTGCCGGCCAGCGTGTCGGCGATCCGCCGGTAGAAGGGATTGGCCAGGATCCGGTCCCGGCGCTCGGGGCTGCCGGCGTTCCGTTCGATCAGCTCGTCGAACGTCCGCTGGGTGTCGAGCTGCATGGCCTGGAGGGTTCGGCCCCTGCCCACCGGGACCTCGGCCCGCTCCCCGGCGAGCATGGGGAGACGGAGGGCGGTGGCGAGGCGGCGGGCGGGGTCCACCGTCAGCAGGACGGTCTCCGTCCCGGACGCCGCTCGGTGCAGGGCGACGGCGGCGGACACCGACGTCTTCCCGACCCCGCCGGCCCCGCAGACCACCACGATGCGGGCATCCTCCAGGTGGGGGGCCAGCGACCGCTCGGTCCGGGGCATGGCTCGCCTGGACGGGAACGAGGCGGGCCCGCGGTCGGATGGGACCCGGTCCGGCTCCCCTCCCGAAGGACCGGCCACGGACCACGCCAGCTCGCGTACCACCTCGATCGGCGAGGTCCCCCGCATCTCGGGGGCCAGCAGGATGGGGCCGGCCCGGGCCAGGGGGTCCCGAAAGGCGAGCTGCGTCCTGCGCCTGGCCTCGGCTGTGAGCGCGCCCGCCCGCAGCGTGGCGGCGTCGTGGGCAGAGGCGGCGACCCCCGCGCCCGCCAGGACCTGGGCCAGGCGTTCGTCGTCCAGGGTGTTCAGCGATCGCCGAACGCCCCGGGGCAGCGTCGCCGGCGCGACCCGGTTGAGCACGATGGCCCCCAGCCTCACCCCGCTCGCCCGAAGGGCGGGGATCGTCTCCAGCGTCTCGGCCACCGACATCTCCTCGGGGACGGTCACCAGCACCAGCCGGCATCTCCGCAGGAACGCGGCCACGCTCATCGCTCGCCGCCTGAGCTGTCCCACGTGCATGAGGCCGGCGAAGGTTCGGGCCGCGTCCAGGAACGCCCCGATCTGCCCGGTGGGAGGGGCGTCCACCACGATCAGGTCGTACAGGGGCCTGCCCCGGTCCCGGGGATTGGTCCGGCGGAGGTCCCCGACCTCGTACAGCTTTCCGGTGATGAGCAGGTCCCGGAAGCCCGGAGCCACCGCGATGACCTGCTCCAGGACGCCCGTCCGAAGCAGGGGGCGGGTGACCAGGTCGATGCCGCCGCCGTAGAGGCGCAGGTACTCGATGGCGGCTTGTACCGGCTCGATCGAGATCACGCTTGGACCGAGGGGGGTGAGCCGCTCCTGGAAGCCAGGGTCCTCCACGCCGAGCGTCCGGGTGGCCTCGCGGCGGCCTTCGACCTCGGCCAGCAGCACGCGATGTCCCCCCCGGGCCGCGGCCAGGGCGAGCGCCGCGGCCACGGTCGACTTCCCCGTCCCTCCCTTGCCCGAGACGATCAGGACGCGTTGGCGGAGCAGCTCGTCCCAGTCCATCGACCGGCCACTGTACCGGAGGGCCTCGCCGGGCCCGCCCCTAGAATCGGCTGGTGAAACGAATCCTCGCGCTGCTGGGCGCGGCGCTGGCGCTGTGGCCGGTCGTCGCTCGGTCCGAGCCGGTGATCCCAGCGGTGGACGTGATCAAGGTGCAGGGCGCGATCGACCCGTCCCTCTCGTCCTACCTGCGGGGGGCCGTCGCGGACGCCGAACGCGACCACGCCACGGTCGTCCTGCAGGTCGACAGCCGGGGTGCGTTCGGCGACAGAGGGCGGGCGCTGGGGCGGTTCCTTCGTGGCGCGTCCGTTCCGGTGGTCGCCTGGGTCGGGCCCAGCGGCGCCAGGGCCGAAGGGGGCGCGCTGTTCCTCCTCTACGGATCGTCCCTGGTGTCGGTGGCCCCGGGGGCCGGCATCGGCCCGGCTCGGCCGTTCGACCTGGCCACGAAGGCCTCCCGGGAATCCTCGGCCGCCGTGGCGGCAGGGGCTCGGGACCTGACGGACCAGGCTGGGGAGGCGGGCGTGCCCGCCTCGGCCATCCGCAGACTGGTGAACGGCGCCGCCCTCCCGGCAGGGCCGGCCCAGGCCGAGGGCGCCGCGCGGGTCGTGGCGGCCAGCGTGCCGGACCTCCTGCGCAAGCTCGACGGGAAGCGGGTTCGGGCCGGCCGGGGCGGGATCGTGACCCTGGCCACCCTCAACCGGAACGACCGGCCCGTGGAGGTCCGGTTCCTCGAGATCGGGCTGTTCGCCAGGATCCTCCACGCCGTCAGCACCCCCACGGCCGTGTACGTGTTGCTCCTACTCGGGCTGTGGGGCATCGCCTTCGAGCTCACGCAGCCCGGGATCGGGATGGCCGGGATCGCCGGGGCCCTGGCCCTGGTCCTGGCCGGCTATGGGTTGTCGGTGGTGCCGGTCCACTGGTGGGGGCTGGGCCTGCTGATCGTCGGGATGGCCGCGCAGGGACTGGACGTGCTGATCAAGCGGGTCGGCGTCCTCACCTTCGGCGGCACCGCCGCGTTCCTGGCCGGGTCGCTGCTGGCATGGGGGGGCGTGGCTCCGGCGGTGGACCTCTCGCCGTGGCTGGTGATCCTGGCCACCCTGGCCGGGTTCCTGCTGTTCGGGTTCGGCATGACCGTGGCGCTGAAGGCGCGCGAGCGGGTCAGGACCGCCCAGGTTGGGCTGGTCGGCCTGGTGGGCGAGGTCCGGAGCGACCTCAACCCCGAGGGTGGCGTGTTCGTGAAGGGCACCCTGTGGCGGGCCCGCTCCATGAACGGCCCGATCAGGGCCGGGACGAGGATCCGGGTCAGGGGCATCGACGGCCTGATCCTTCGGGTCGAAGAGGAGCCCGAATAGCCGTGGGCCCGTATCGAGTTTCTGTGAACCCGGTAACAAGACGGGAACGGACCCAACCCTCGGCGCGTCCCTGTACGAACAACAGGGCGAACGACCGAAGGAGGGATGGCCGGCACAGGCCGATGACGTGGCGACCGAGTCCTGGGAGTACGGCTGGCAGTGGCGGGCGGCGTGTCGCGGGGAGACCGCCCCGTTGTTCTTCGCTCCGAACCACTTCGAGACCAAGGACGAGAAGGACGCCCGCGAGCACCAGGCCAAGGCCATCTGCGCGGCGTGTCCGGTGCGCATCGACTGCCTGGAGTACGCCATCCGGATCCGGGAGAGCCACGGCATCTGGGGCGGCCTGAACGAGCTGGAGCGCCGGCTGCTCATCCGGCACCGGGAGCGGGACCTCCACCTGGCCTGATTCTCCGGGAAGGCGGTAGGCTCCGCGCTGATGGGCCCTGAGGAACGGCTGCGCGAGCTGGGCATCGGCCTCCCGTCTCCCCCCCAGGCGCTGGCCTCCTACGTGCCAGTGGTCGTCTCGGGCTCGCTGGCCTTCGTCTCCGGCCAGGTCCCGCTGTCGGAGGGAAGGCTCCTGTGGTCGGGCAAGGTCGGCGCGGACCTCGACGTGGAAGCGGGCGCCGAGGCGGCCCGCCGGTGCGCCCTGCAGGTCATGGCGGCCCTCCGGGCCGAGCTCGGCTCGCTGGACCGGGTCCGTCGCATCGTCAAGCTCACGGTGTTCGTGGCCTCCGCGGAGGGGTTCACCGACCAGTCCAAGGTGGCGAACGGCGCCAGCGACCTGTTCGCCGAGGTGTTCGGGGAGGCCGGGAGGCACGCCCGGGCCGCGGTGGCGGCACCCGAGCTACCCCTCGGGGCGCCGGTGGAGGTCGAGGCCATCGCCGAGATCGAGCCCTAGCCGCCCGCCGCCCGGGCGGCTCGGGGCGGCTCGGGCCGGCCGATTTGACCCGCGGCGCGCGACTCCCCAATCTTCGGCTGCGCCCCCTCGAGGCTGGGAGTGCCGTGTCCAACCAGGCGGACCGAAACCTCGCGCTGATCGACGACCTCTACGACGCCTACCGGCGAGCCGACCTCCTGTGGCTGCAGCGGCACACCGCGCCGGACGTCGTGCTCGAGGTGGCTGGCTCGAGCCGGATCAGTGGCCTGTACCGGGGCATGGGGGCGAGCCTCGCCTTCGGGGCCAGCGCCGAGTTCCAGTTCGTTCCCGGGACGCTCGTGGTCGAAGAGATCACCGGTGACGACGACCACGTCCGAACCGTCACCCGGATCAACGTTCGAGGCCTCGGGCTGGCCGAACGGGAGATGCGCATCCTCCAGGAGTACCGGTTCGACGACGAGGGTCGGATCTCCAGGGTGGCCGCCGAGGACCAGGACGGTTTCGACGAATGGATCGGCCGCGGCCGTCCGGTCCGGAAGTCCCCTCCTCCGCCCCGGACCTAGCCCCGAACGACCCGGAGGTCGCCCTGGCGGCGGGTCAGCCCCCTGGCGTCGAAGTACTCGAGGATCGGCAGGGCGTACTTCCGGCTGGTGCCGATGGCCTGGCGGAAGCCGGACACCGTGACCCCGGGCGGGCGTCCCCGGTCCCTCACCACACGTTCGGCCTCAGCGACGAACTCGGGACTGAGGACCAGATCGGGGGAGATCCGGATCAGGCGGCCGTCCGCGCACACCGCCCTGATCAACTCGAGGCCGAACCCCGCGGCCTGGAGCTCCCTCACCGTCGGTGGGTTCGGTTCGCTTCCGGTGACCGCCCCCACCAGCCGGTCGGCGTCGTCGCGCCCGGCCGTGGATGGACGGTGCCCGGGGAGCCTGACGGCGGTTCCGGTCCGGGCCAGACGGCCCGTCTCGACCAGATGGGCCAGGACCGCGTCGGCGAGCCCCGGGTCGGCCAGGACGCGGTTCCCGGCCGCCAGGACTGCCCTGGCGTCGGACGGCTCCATGCCCACCCGCAGGGGGTGCCGGGCGTGGTGGTCTGCCAGCGCCCCCGTCATCGCCGCGGCCGCCGCTTCGGCCAGGTCCGGGGAGAGGAGCCACTGGCCGGCCTTGGCCGCCCCCGCCCGAACCGCCTCGTCCGCGTGGACCCCTGCCAGGACCAGCACGTCCGAAGCCCGGATGGCCCCGCGGTCGGCCACCAGCCGCCACGCCAAGGCCGGCCGGCCGGCGTCCTCCCGCAGGCCGAGCCTTGCCTCGGGATCGGGGCCGGGCCGGCTCGGCGGGTCCGTGTCCAGGACCTGCCCGCCCGCCACCGTCTCGCGGCGCCCGGCCTCCCGCAGGACGAACCCGTCCCTGAAGTCAAGGACCACGGGGCGGTTCAGCGTGATCCGGACGAACGCCTGGTCGCCGGGGCGGACCTCCGAGGCCCCGTAGACGCGGAGGCGGGCGTCGCGCTCGGCCGAGCCCGCGTAGAGCTTGTAGGCCCCGCGTTGGGTCAGGGGATGCTCGAGGGCTCGAACGGGCCGAAGCGATCCTTCGAACACCGAGGTGGCCCGCCACTGGCCGGGAAGGGCCAGGACATCGCCCCGTTCGAGGTCCTCCCGGGGGGTCCCCACCAGGTTCACGGCGACCCTGGACACGGGGCGGGCCACCTGCAGGGCGCGCTTGTGCGTCTGGAGCCCGCGGATGCGGGCGTGGTGGCCGGACGGGAGGATCTCCGCCTCCTGGCCCACGGCCAGGGGCCCTCCGGTCAGGGTCCCCGTGACCACGGTCCCGGAGCCCCTGATGGTGAACACCCGGTCCAGGAACTGGCGGGGCCGGCCCTCCGACTCGGGAGCGGGCGCGGCGGCCAGCAGGTCGTCGAGGGCGGCCCGGAGCCGGTCGAGCCCCGCGCCCATCGTGGCCGAGCAGGGCACGATGGGGGCGTTCTCGAGCCGGGTTCCCTCGAGGCGCGCCGCCACCTCGCCGGTTCGCTCCCGCAGCGTGGCCTCGTCCACCAGGTCGGACTTGGTCATCGCCACGACGCCGCCGAACACCCCGAGGATGTCCACGATCTGGAGGTGCTCTTCGGACTGCGGCTTCCAGCCCTCGTCGGCGGCGACCACGAACAGGACGAGTCGCACCGGACCGACGCCGGCCAGCATGTTCCGGATGAACCGCTCGTGGCCGGGGACGTCGACGAACCCGATCTCGCGGCCGCTCGGCAGCGTGGCCCAGGCGAAGCCGAGGTCGATGGTCAGGCCGCGCCGCTTCTCCTCGGCCAGGCGGTCGGGGTCCATCCCGGTGAGGCGAAGGATCAGCGAGGACTTCCCGTGGTCGACGTGGCCGGCCGTGGCCACGACGTGGAGATGAGACCCCGGATCGGACATTCAGCCCTGCTGCAGGACGTACCTGATCGCGCGGGCCAGCCGGTCGTCGTCCTCGGGAGCGACGGTCCGGAGGTCGAACACCAGGGCCCCGTCGTCCACCCGGCAGAACACCGACGGCCGGCCCAGCCGGAGCCTGGCCGCGACCTCTTCCGGCGCCCCGGCCCGGATGACGAGCTGGGCGGAGGGGATGGCGTACCCGGGAAGAGAACCGCCTCCCGGGACGGCGTCGGCCTCGGTCACCGTGGCGCTCTTGAACGCCAGGGCCAGAGCCTTGGCCCGCCGTTTCACGGCCGGCTGGGGGGCCGACAGGGCCCTCCACACGGGAAGCTCGAGGCGGCGACCGGTCGCGTAGAGCCTGAGGACGGCCTCGAGGGCGGCCACGGTCATCTTGTCCACCCGGAGGGCTCGGGCCATGGGATGGCGGCGGAGCCGTTCGATCTGGGCCGTACGCCCGACCAGGATGCCCGCCTGGGGTCCGCCGAGCAGCTTGTCGCCGGAGAAGGCCACCACGTCGGCGCCGCCGGCCAGTGACTCGGTGACGGACGGTTCGTCGTTGGGCACCTCGGGATAGCGGTCGAGCAGCCCGCTCCCGATGTCGTACAGAAGCGGTACGCGGGCCCTCCCGGCGAGGCCCTGCAGCTCGCTCAGTCCCACGGAGTGGGTGAACCCGGTGACCCGGTAGTTACTGGGGTGGACCTTCAGGATGAGGCCGGTCTTGGAGCCGATCGCTCGCTCGTAGTCGGCGGCCCGGGTTCGGTTCGTCGTGCCGACCTCGACAAGCCGGGCGCCCGAGGCCGCCATGATGTCGGGGAGGCGGAACTCGCCGCCGATCTCGATGAGCTCGCCCCGGGAGACCAGCACCTCCTTCCGGCCGGCCAGGGCCGACAGGGCCAGCAGCAGCGCCGCGGCGTTGTTGTTCACCACCAGCGCCGCCTCGGCCCCGGTCAGGGCGACCAGGAGCGATTCGGCCCGGGCCGTCCGCCGGCCCCGGGCCCCTGTCTCCCGTTCGATCTCCAGGTCCGAATACCCTCGGGCGGCCTGGGCCACGGCTCGCGCGGCCTGAAGGGGCAGCGGGGCCCTCCCGAGCCCCGTGTGCAGCACCACCCCGGTGGCGTTCAACACCTCGCTGAGGCCGTAGTAGTCGCGGGCCGCCGCCCCCAGCGCACGAGCCAGGATCACCGAGTCGGCGGGCACCGCCGCCCCCCGGGCAGCGTCCGCCCTGGCGGCGTCCAGCACGGCGGCCAGGGCCCGCTTGACCAGGGGCCGGCCGAACTTCTGGCAGCCCTTCTTCCCGGGGATCGAGCGGAGCAGGGCATCGACGGAAGGAACGCCCCGACGCCGGTCCGGTGCCCCATCCTCATCCTCGGACCTGCCCCGCGCTGGGAGCCTTCGGTGCGACACGCCCGTCACGAAGAGCGAATCTAGCAGCCGGGGTGCCGCTCTCCCCGCTCCCCTACAGGCCGAGGGACCTCGCGATGATCAGGCGCTGGATCTCGCTGGTGCCCTCCACGATGCGAAGCATCCGAACCCACCGGTAGATGCGCTCGGCCGGGCCTTCGGCCAGGAGGCCCATGCCTCCGTAGATCTGCACCGCCCGGTCGGCCACGCGACCGACCATCTCGGTGTTGTTCAGCTTCACCATCGACGATTCCCTGATCGGGTACTCGCCCCGGTCCACCAGCCAGGCCAGGTGGTAGGTCATGAGCCGCGCTGCGTGCACCTCCAAGGCCGAGTCGGCCAGCATCCACTGCACCGCCTGGTACTTCCCGATGGGCTTGCCGAAGGTCTTTCGGTCCAGCGCGTACTGCGTGCAGATCCGCACCAGGTGGTCCGCCAGGCCCACGCACAGCGCCCCGATGTAGGCCCGGCCGCCGTTCAGGAACTTCATGGCGGAGCCGAACCCGAACCCCACCTGGCCGATCACGTGATCGGCGGGGACCCGGCAGTCCTCGAACACCAGCTCGGCCTGGTTGGAGTCCCCCGCGAGCGTCCGCTGGCGCTTGCCCACGGTGAAGCCGGGCGCGTCCCGTTCGACCAGGAACGCGGTGATCCCGCCGTTCGCCCTGGGCTGCACGTTCGGGTCGCTCACGGCGAATACGACGGCCAGGTCGGCCTCGGCGCCGTTCGTGATGAAGTGCTTCCGGCCGTTCAGGACCCACTCGTCTCCGTCCCGTCGGGCGGAGGTCCTGATGGCCTGGGCGTCGGAGCCCGCTTCCGGCTCGGTCAGGGCGAAGCACATCGTGGTCTCCCCACGGACCAGCGGCTCCACGAACTTCGGGTGCAGGTGCTCGGGGAGCTCCATGAGGATGGGGTTGGGGGAGGCGGGGTTGGGAGGGCCCAGGACGGCGAAGGAGAACCGCAGCCCCGACTTCCCTCCCTCCTCGACCAGCAGCGTATAGCCGAGGTTCGACAGCCCGCCCCCGCCCACCGACTCCGGCATGTAGGCGGCATAGAAGCCGAGCTCAGCCGAACGCTGGCGCAGCCTGACGGCTTCCTCGCGCATCTCGGGCGTGAGCTCGTCGGATTCGAACTGGGGGACGAACCGGTCCTCGACCGGCCTGACCTCGCGGTCCACGAACGACCGAAAGGACGAGGTGAGCTCCTGAAGGTCCTGGGGAAGGGTGAAGTCCACGGCGCGGTGAGGGTACCGCGCCGTGGACCCCTGGGCTAATGCCGCCCCGGCCGAGGGCGCACCGGCCCGTCCGCCCGGCGCTTCGCCAGCCCATCCGGCAGGCGCCGGGCGGCTTCGAGGAGCAACGGGAGGACGAAGTAGCCCCCGCCCCCGCCTCCGCCGCCCCCTCCACCGCCGCCGTAGCCACCGCCGTGGTGGAAGAACACGAAGTACACGACGACGTAGGCGATGGCCCCGACCACGAGGTAGACGAGGACCCACTTCTTCCAGCGGCCCCCGCCGTATGCCGACTTCGACTCTGCCATCGGGCCTCCTTCGGGTCCGAGGGGCGCCGGTGTCGTTCACAGGGAATACGGACGAACGAAGCGTTCGGACCGCTCCAGGGTGAAGCGTGCCCAGGACCGGTGGGGGGTAAGCCCTCTGGGAGTCCGTTTTCGTGACCGCCTGGAAGGAGGGACGGCGAATGTCGATCCTCGTTCGTCACGCCATGACCGAGTCGCCGACGACCATCGGTCCGGACATGAACGCGGCCGACGCGGCCGGGATGATGCGCTCGGAGGACGTCGGGGCCATCCCGGTGATCCGGGGCAAGGAGCTCCTCGGCCTGGTCACCGACCGTGACCTGGTGGTCCGGGTGATGGCCGAGCGAAGGGATCCCACCGAGGTGAGGGTGAGCGAGGTCATGACGTCCTCGCCGGTGACGGTGAGCCCGGACACCAAGCTCTCGGAGGCCCGCGAGCTCATGGGACGGCACCGGGTCCGAAGGCTCCCGGTGGTGAAGGGCGACGAGATGGTGGGGATCCTGTCGCTGGGCGACGTGGCCTGGGCCGACGCCAGCACCCGAGAGGTGGGGGAGGCGCTGAAGGCCGTGTCCGAATCCCCGGAGACGAAGGAGCTCTCCGAGGACGCCGCCAGAGGCACACCCGAGCGGGTTCAGGAGAGCCGGCGCTCGGCCTGAGCACTCAGGCCCGGAGCGGGAAGGTTCGATCCCCCTCGGCGGCCGGCGGTCAGCCCTGCATCGGGATGACAGCCAAACCGTGACTCAGGCGATCGGGTACGCCTCGAAGCCTGCCCGGTCGGACCGCCACCTGACGGCTGCCGCGCTGCTCCCAGGCGGCGTCGCAATCGCGGCACAGGGCTTGGCGTGACCCATCGATCAGGTCGACGCGGACGTTCGGCGAACCGCACACCGGACAGCCGATCATCTCAGGCTCTCCTTCCGTCCCAGGCGGGCTGGGCCGAGCCGGTCGTTGACAGGGTGGGCCTCCCGAGGCGCCGGGTCAAGTCGATCGGGCGACCGCGGGAATGATCGAGCCGACGATCATGGGTCGAAAGACGGAGACCGGGCTTCTTGCTAGGCTCGGCCCCTGATGGACACCGAGGAGCAGGCGGCGTTCGCATCGGCCTCCGACGCCTGGATGCTCCGCGGCGGCGGCATCGACGTGATGGTGCAATCGCCGCTCCGGACCGAGGAGATGATCCTCAACATCGGACCGCAGCATCCGTCAACCCACGGGGTGCTGCGGATCGTCCTGGAGCTCGACGGCGAGCTCATCGTCCGGGCCGAGCCGGTCATCGGCTACATGCACCGCGCCGCGGAGAAGCTGAGCGAATACCGCGACCCCCGGCAGGTGCTGGTCCTCATGAACCGGCACGACTGGCTCTCGGCCTTCAACAACGAGCTGGGGTGGTGCATCGCCATCGAGCGGATGCTCGAGATCGAGGTGCCGGAGCGGGCCCAGTGGATCCGCACCATGATGGCCGAATGGAACCGCATCCTGAACCACCTGATGTTCTGCGGCTCCTACCCGCTGGAGCTGGGGGCGATGACGCCGGTGTTCTACGCCTTCCGGGAGCGGGAGAAGATCCAGGACCTGATGGAGTCGGCCACCGGCGCGCGGATGCACCATTCCTACGCCCGGGTGGGGGGGCTGAAGGACGACCTTCCCCGGGGGTTCCTCAAGGAGTCGGCGGAGGCGCTGGCGTGGGTTCGAAGGAAGCTCAAGGACTTCGAGAGCCTCATCATGGGCAACGAGATCATCTTCGCCCGCACCAAGGGCGTGGGGGTGCTGCCGGCGGAGACGGCCGTGGCCCATGGGTGCTCGGGCCCCGTGCTCCAAGCCTCGGGCGTCCCGATGGACCCTCGCAGGGACGAGCCGTACGAGAAGTACGGGGAGGTCGAGTTCGACGTCCCCGTGGCGACCACCGGCGACTGCTACGACCGGCTGTGGGTCCTGCTCCAGCGGATGTGGGAGTCGTGCAAGATCGTGGAGCAGTGCATGGACCGGCTCCCCGCGGGCCAGTACATCTCGCCGAAGCTGCCGAAGAAGATCAAACCTCCCGAGGGGGAGATCTACGTCCGAACGGAGAATCCCCTCGGGCTGATGGGCTACTACGTCGTGGGCGATGGCGGGGAGTTCCCCTACCGCCTGAAGATGCGGACGGCCTCGTTCTCGAACGTGTCGGTGCTGCCGGCGATGCTCCCGGGGACGCTCGTGCCCGACCTCATCGCGATCCTGGGGAGCGTGTTCTTCGTGGTCGGGGACATCGACCGGTAGTTCGGCCCGACGCGGGCGGAGCGGAGCGCCGGAGCCGCTGTTGTGTCTAGCGCCGCTTGAGCAGGTTGGCCACCCCGATCGGCAGGAGGATCAGCAACCCGAGGAACAGCCAGCCCTGCCACGCGAACACGGCCACCACCGGTCCCATCCCAGCTCCTTTCGATCCTCGCCCAGGGCCCGTCATCCTACCTTTCGGGCGAACCCCGGGGAAACGTCGATGCCGACACCCGCGCACAGGACGAGGAACCCGCCCAGCGCCGTGGGATCGACCAGCAGGGTGGCCTTGCCCCGGGCCGCGTAGATCCTGGTCGCCTCGATCCGCCGCCCCGTCTCCGCCGCCCCCAACTGGCGCACCCGGGCGTCCTCGTCGAGCCTCCTGTAGCCGAGGGCGATCAGGACGTCCCGCTGGGACACCGGGCCCCACACGGTGTGCCCCGCCCTCCTGAGGTGCTCGGCCAGCGAGTCGAAGTCCACTCCCGCGGTGATGTCGGTGGCGCCCGGCTGGGACAGGATGTCGTCGACCACGCGGTGGGCCCGATAGCCGTGCACCGAGGAGGAACGGCGCCCGCCGGTGAAGCCGTAGTCCACGAGCCACAGATACCCCTTGTCGATCAGGGCGGTGGCCTGGTCGAGCAGGTCCAGGGCGGCGAGACCCACCACCGCTTCGTCACCCGGAGCCAGGTCGGGGACCATTTCGGCGGCCTGCACGTTCGACACGGGCCCTTCGACCAGGACGAACGCGGCGTTCGGATCCCTCGGGTCACCCTCGAGCCCGACGTGCAGCTCGACGGGGCCGCCGGCGGCCCCCCGCAGGCGGTGGAAGGGCAGGTTGTCGAGCAGCTCGTTGGCGAGGACACAGCCCACCAGGCCGGGGGGGACCTCCTGGACGTCTGCCAGCACCAGGGCGTCCAGCCCCTCCATCGCCCTGCGGGCGGCGGCGCTCCGCTCGACCGCGACATAGCGGATGGCCTGCCGCGTCTCCGGGTTCATGAAGTCGAGGATCTGCCCGGCCAGGGTTCCGTCGCCGGCGCCCACCTCGACCACCCAGAAGGGTTCGGGCTTGCCGAGGAGATCCCAGAACTCCTCCAGCTGCCTGGCCACCAGGACCCCGAAGGCGGGGGACACGTGAGGGCTGGTCACGAAGTCGCGACCCCCCCCGACGGGGGGTCTCGCGTAGAACCCCAACTCGGGGTCGTAGAGCGCGGTCTCCATGAACTGGGCGAACGTGAGCGGGCCGTCCTCCCTGATCCGGTCGCGGATCCGGGCGGCCAGGTCGGCCAGCGGGTTGGGGAATCCGGCGTCGTCGGTCATCGGGTCTCACTCATTGTCATCGGCGCGGAGGGGCGAGAAGGTGACCCCCAGGTGGCCGATGGGTCGTCAGGGCCGCCTCGCACTGGAATACGCTCTGGGATCATGCCCGGATGGCTCCCCCTGAGGCACGACCGGCCGCGACGATCGTGGTGGCCCGGCCGGGTCCGGACCCCGGCGGCAGATCGGAAGCGGCCGGGATCGAAGTGCTGATGCTTCGGCGTTCGCCCGGGAGCAGCTTCGCTCCCGGCTTCCTGGTGTTCCCCGGAGGGTCCATCGACGAGGGCGACGCCGGGCTGGCCCGGCGATGGTTCGGCACGAAGGCCGAGGCGGCTCGGGCCTGCGCCCTGAGGGAGCTGGCCGAAGAGGCCGGGTTGGTGCTGGGCCGATCGGGCCTGGTGTCCATGCCGGGAGTCGCCCCGGGCGACCCCGGGTTCCCGGCGCCCCGGATCGAGCAGGTCGCCGAGATGGCCCGATGGATCGCCCCTGACTTCCTGCCGGTGCGGTTCGACGCCCGCTTCTTCTCGGTGGCCGCGCCCCGGGGCCTCGAGCCGCACGCGAACGCAACGGAGGTGGACGGGGCGTGGTGGATGGCCCCGGCCGACGCGCTCCGCCGGCAGCGCGAGGGCTCGGTCTCGTTGATGTGGCCCACGCTGAAGGTGATGGAGGCCCTGGAAGGGTGCGGCTCGGTGCGGGACGTCCTGGCGCTGCGGGTGGTCCAGGTGGCGCCGCCCCCTCCGGGCTGAGCCATGACGAGGGTTCGATGCGTCCTGGCCCCCAATCCGGGGCCGTTCACCCTGGAGGGCACGAACACGTGGCTGGTCGGCGGCGACCCATGCCTGGTGATCGACCCCGGCCCGGAGGATCGCGGCCACCTGGAGGCCGTCGCCGGGCGGGCCGGGCGGATCGGGGCCATCCTGCTGACCCATCACCATCCCGACCACGCTCCCGGGGCCGCCATGCTGGCGGAGCTCTCCGGGGCGCCGGTGCTCGCGTTCGGCCCCTGGCCGGGGGAGGGCCCCCTCGAGGACGGCCGGATCGTGACGGCGGACGGGGTGGCGCTTCGGGTCCTGCACACACCCGGACATTCCCGGGATCACGCAGCGTTCCACGACCCCGGGGCGGAGACGCTGTTCACGGGAGACTCCGTGCTCGGGAGGGGCACGAGCGTGGTGGACCCCCCCGACGGCGACCTCGCGGAGTACATGCGGTCGCTTCGGTCCATGGCGGCGCTGGCCCCCCGGGTGCTCTACCCGGGGCACGGGCCGGTGGTGGAGGACGGCACCGGCAAGCTCCGCGAGTACCTGGAGCACCGGGACCTCCGGGAGCGGCAGGTCCTCGGGGCCCTGGGGGGAGGCCCGAGGACGCCGGAGGAGCTGGTGCCCGGCATCTATGCCGAATACCCGACCGAGCTGTATCCGGCGGCGGCGCGTTCGGTCCTGGCCCACCTCGAGAAGCTGGAGGGGGAAGGGCGTGTGGTGCGGTCCTCCGGGGGCGAACGCTTCGGGCTCGCTCCAGCGGGTCACCACGGGTCGGCCTCCGTCGAGGAGGGGCACACGGAGTAGCGCGGCCCGCGCCTGGTGATCCTCCCGGCGTGGGCCAGCTCCCTCAACGAGCGGTTCACGGTCTCGCGGGTCACCCCGATCGTCTGCGCCAGCAGGTCCTGGGTGAGGGGCAGCGGGATCTCGACGCCGTCGCCCGCCGGCAGGCGAGAGGCCAGGTCCCGGAGGAGCCGTTCGAGCCGGCGCCCCGGCGGCAGCAGCAGGGCCTCGGCCAGCCGAACCTCCACCCGGCGGGCTCGTTCGGCCAGCGTCCCTTCGAACCACCGGCGGACGCCGGGCTCGCGGGCCAGGAGGTCCCGGAACGGCGGAGCGGGCACCGTGAGGAGGCGCGAGGGGCCGATCGAGAGCGCCGCGTGGCCGAACGCCGGGCCCTCGAACGGCGTCGTCCCCCCGAAGGTGTCCCCGGGAAGGAGCAACGCCATCACCGCCGCTCGCCCGGACGCGAGGCTCGCCTGGAGGGCCACCGCACCCGAGAGCACCAGGTGGAGGCCCGCCATCGAGTCCGGCTGGAGCGCCACCCGGTCCCCGCCGAGCAGCGTTCGAACCCGGCCGAGGTCGAGCAACCGGGCTCGGGCCTGCCGGTCCAGGCCGTCGAGGGGGAGGAAGGCCGGATGGGGCATCGGGTCCATTCGGGACCTCCCTCGTTGGCCGGGAGTGTAGCCGCGCCCACCGACAGGCCCTGTGAGCAGGGGGGACGAAGGACCGGCCGGGGAGGGGCTTCCCCTGCCCGCTATCCTGTTCGACATGGCCCCGGGGATCCACGCCTCGCGCAAGGACCTGCGGGACGCCGTGGCGGGAGAGCCGCGGCCCGTCGACCAGGCGGCGATCCTGGGGGCCGTTCGAGAGGACGTTCGGCAGACGCTCCGGTCCGGGTGGGTCGACATCGCGCTGGAGGCGGCGGCGGCCCAGCCGATCTTCTTCACGGCGGCGTGGTCGGCCATCCGCCCCAACGTGGGCCGGAGCTTCCTGCTGCTGGCGAAGGCCCTCCGCTCGGAGGCGACGGAGGCCCT
>WNGK01005727.1_pt1 | contig 15802 bp, 10 predicted proteins | sample 5400601 | NCBI WGS metagenome assembly WNGK01 (sample SAMN13153376, study PRJNA577476) | soil metagenome | isolation source: 60 cm soil or saprolite under Garry oak tree replicate 1 | place: USA:California | collected 2016-06-15
ATCTGGTTCCTTCAGAACCGTTTCGGAACTGAAAGGTGGAACCTTGAATACTTTCCCGGCCGGAGTGTTGGCATCTCCCACTGCGCCGTGGCATGGGGCACAGCTGGTCTTGTACACGCTTGCCACCGGTTGCTGAGCGTACGCGCATACAACTGCACCCGCGCAGGCCAGCATTCCTAAAAATCGACGTACGCCTATCATTGTGCAATCCCCCTTGTTGAATAATTGAGTGACCTCTTGTTGCACCGAGTTGTTTGGCCATTACTGGAGCCCAATTGTCTGTTTATTCCCCTGCTACCCCGTTAGAACACCCAGTTGAGGGAGAGGCCGCCAACGTGCACCTGGTAGTCGGGCACTGTCTCGTTGGTGGGAGTAAAGTTCAGCTTGCTGCCGTACTGCAGTGCCTGGTATCTCCAGTCCGTGGGCGTCAACCGCTGGAACCAGTAGAAGCCCTGCAAACTGGCCGACTTGGTGATGACGTAAGTGGCGCTCGGCTTGACGCTGAGCTCGTCGTTCCGGATCACGGGGTAATTCTGCGCCGGAATAAAGAAGATTGCCTGAGTACCAGAGGGCAGCGGCGGCGCCGCTGCCAGCGCTAACGGGTTGGGCTGGTAACTGCCGCCGACGACCGCGTTCTCAGTGCGCCCGCGCGTGTAGACCAACTCTCCAGCCAGTTCGAGCTTCCGGCCGGCCAGGTTTTTGCGGCGCAGTGTTAGACCAGCCGTGTCAATCTTGTCGCGGTCGTTGTGGGTCCAGTTCAGGCACGGATCGATTTTGGCGGCTGCGTTCCTGGCTGCGACGGTGGTAAAGCAGGGACCTCCAAGGACGGTATCTCCCGCCCGCCCCTGGAATGTGGCTGTGCTGTTGTTGGCAAACGCATCACCGGCGCTGAAGATACGTTGGTTGTCGTAGGTGTAGAAGACGTCGGCGACCAGGTCTTCAGATGCGGTGTAGCTTACGTCGACGGTTGCCGCCCACCAGGTGCGTCTCTTCAAGCCCAGCTTGGTGTTGAGATAATCGTCGTCACTCCCCTCACCACTTCCCTGTATCGCGACCTTATCCTTGGCGAGCCAAAGCAACTGAGCGCGCGCGTCATTCCGGTCGCGGTCTGCGACGTAGTATCTTCTGAAGCCTGGGATCTCGTTGAGGATGTTGCGGGTGCCGTAGAGCGCCTGCGGAACAACGTTGTTGTTGGGCGAGTAAATGGCTGCGTCGCCGGTATTCGGTGTGGCGGGAAGACCTGCCACCGGACCAAAGCCGGTCAGACCGGTCGCTTTCAGATAGCCGTAGACACTGGTTGTCGCGCCGCCCGCGGGCACGTGGTTCGCCATCGGCGTTTCCGCGAGGAAAGCGTCCTCGTTGTAGTCTCCGCGGCGCTCGGAGAAGGCGTACTCCAGACGGGCCGTCAGGGCCCCTTTGGATTTGCGCCACTCCGTGCGGAATGTGTTCTCATTCACTTGCTTTGCATCGGCGCAGGTAATCCAGGAATACGAGCAATGGCGATCCGCTCTATCCCAGCCATAGCCAAGCATCAGGTGTTCCGATTTGGTGAATGAGTACTCGGCCTCTCCCCCGACCTTATAAGAGAGCTTGGTGAGCGACCGGTTGTTATAGATGTTGGTATTGCTTCCGAGTCCGGTGGGCAGCCCGTAGAGGCCGCTAAACGGCGAGGTACCGGTCTTTGGCGAGGCGTCATCCTGGAATAGGAAGATGCCGACGGGCGTCTGGTTATCGCGTTCGTCGAACCGGGCGTCTGCCACGAAATCCCACTTGCGGTGTTTGAAGGTGAACTTGCCCGCGCCCAGGCCGGTGTACACAAGACCCTGCAGAGAGTTGCGCGGCAGCCCGAACTGCAGTGCTCCATCTCCAACAAGCGACGGGTTAATAAACGCCTGGTTCTGGGTTCCGCGACCAATCGAACCCACAACCACCAGCTTGGCATCCCTCGACAATTTATAGCTGCCTGTTGCCGTGAACTGGTGGAACTGGTTGCTGGGTTCTTCCGCCAGAGCCGTCGTGAAGCCTACAACCGCAGGATCAGTCCAGATCATGTGTTCGGTGTTGTTGCGGAAGTGCGAGCCGTAGTAAGCGAACGAAAGGAACAGCTTGTTGAGCTTGACATTCACTGCCGCGGATGCCTGATCGGTATCCCAGTTCACTCTGTAGGGCAGCAACGCGGAATCCTGCGTATTCTTATCGATCACCCCACCGATGGTCCTCAGGCCGTCCTTGTGCTCGTGGCTGATGCCGACGGGAATATCGATCATCTCGGTCGGGGTGAAGAGGAATTGCGCCTCGCCTCGCTTGCGAGTGAGTGCGAGATCCACATTCCGGAAAGCGGGCAGGTCGGCAGCACGGATTGCAGCCATCATGTCCAACTGAGCCTGGGTTGGTGGTGTGAGCACGCCCTTGGTGCTGTAGACACTGTCAGCCGCAGTCACCGGATTGAGCGCGAAGAAGTTCAGAGCGGTGGCGCTCTTTTGCGGCAAAATCGGCACCATCCAATTGGATGGCAATGTCAAAGTGCTGGTCCCTACACCGAGGAAGGGGGTTTGATACGAGCCCGAGGTGTTGGCCAGAATCGTGTTATAGGCGAATCGAAATTGGAACTTGCCCTGCCTTCCAAAATCGAGGATCCCGTCCCGAGTTTCGAGCCCAAGACTCGAACCCTGGAAGTGCCACCGCCACGTGTCGTTGCTGGCGTAGAGCGCCCCGCCGCTATAGTCGAAATTGCCGACAGCGAAGGCATGGAACTTATTCAGTCCGTTGTACTCGCCGAACTTGAACGAGTTGACGCTGACGCCGGCGACGCCGATCTGACTTCTATTGTGTGGCCTGGTCTGTTCGGCAGCCGTGAGCTTTGCGTCCAGTGGTGTTTTGAGGAACGGTTTGCGCAGCCGCGAAAGCGGACAGCACCACGAGTATAGCGGACAGGATCGATGTGCGAACGGGAACCTTCATCGAACCGGCGCTGAAGCGACGTGTATTTCCTGGTTTCATGATTGCGTCTCTCCGATTCAATTGGTTACCGGTTGTATTTGGCCCCGCCCGGATGATTCGAGCCGTGGATTTGTGAATGGCATTGCAGACAAGCACGTCCGTTGGCCTGGTCAGTCGGGCTCTGGCCTCCCAGTGGAATGGTCCCGTTGCCCGTTACAAAGGTTCCGCCGGGCAGGTTTGCAGCGCTGTAAAGACCCTTGGCGTGATCGCTCGTGTGACACTCCTGGCACAGCATAGGCGCGCGCGTCTTCAACAACGGCGTCACATTCGATCCGTGCGGTGAGTGGCAGTTGGTGCAATCCTCAACGACGGGGGCGTGCTCCCACAGGAACGGACCGCGCTTCTCCGCATGGCAGGTGTAGCAGGTCTCGGTGACGGTGTTCTTGACCATCAGCCGCGGACCCGTGGACCCGTGCGGGTCGTGGCAGTCAGAGCAGGTGACTTTCCCTTCGAGGATCGGATGTCTTGAGAAGCGATGAAACTGGGCGCGCTCATTCTGGTGGCAACCGAAGCAGACTTCCGGCTGGGTAAGCTTGTTCAGCACCTTCTGTTCGGGATTGTGCATCTCATGGCAATTCGTGCAGGTCACGCCTTGTTTCTCGTGTGCACTTCCCGACCAGTAAGTCCGCGCGTGAACGCTTGACTCATGGCACGAGAGACACGCCGACGTTCTAGCCTCAGTGGAGGACAGTTGCTTCGACTTGGCTCCAAACACGATTTCGGGCGAGTCGGATGGGTTCTCCTGGTGCTTCACGCTTTCGCCGTGGCAGCCCTGGCAGCCGGGCGTGCGTGAGTCGCCCTTCACGCCGTGCTTGGTCTGGTAGATCGTAAGCACGTGTCCACTGGCCTCGTTGTGACAGAGGGTGCACTTCTTATCACCCTCAAGCGACCGATTTATCTCGGCCATTGCGGGCATTACCCCGATAAGACCTAGAACAAATGCGAATAACGCTAAACGCGAGATTTTCATCCTCTCTCCTGTATCGTGCGATCAATGCCGAGCGCCGGCCTCCGCGCCCATTCTTTGCGAGTCCGCGGACGGTGCTGGTCTGCGGTCAAGCTCAGATTGTTTTCGTTCCCCGAAGAACTCGAATCCCCACCGGCGAAACCGGTTGAGGAATCCGCTGCTCGCGACTCCTGCTTTTTGTCCGCTGCCGAGGCGGCACTTTCCGCAGCACTCCGCAAACTCGTACAGCAGATTCACAATGTAACGATGGCCATTATGCGAACTATTCGTCTCATCGAGCCATCCACCTTTCCTTCGTCAAAATAGTTGATTGCGCTATCACGTGCTGGCGCAGTTATGCACTGATGCAGTTGCGCACTGGCGCCCCGTCGAAGTCTCTCAACGTGAGAGGACCTTCTTTCAAATGTGTTTATCAGGAATCCGGTATGAATCCGAAACACGCTCCCTGCTGTTCCATGCCGATTGATATGACGTTAAGATCGACAGGTGTAACGAATGAAAGCCTGGAGACGGGTCGCTTTCGAGATACTGCCGTGGCAGCTTCGATCTGAACTTGCTCACTATCAAACGGCATGTAAAGAGTTGTAAGACGGGTGTAAATATAGATTTACATGAGATACACATAACACTTATGCGGTACTTAGCATAACTTCCGGCACTTGACTCCGCACTAACTTCCGACACCTATCAGCACATGGAGTTGATTTCTTACTCCGCAACTATCTCATGATGTGGGGCCCAGGGGCATTTTACAAAGCTTTACAAGATGATTGATGGCGAACAAGCAGTGATATATCCGTTCACCTGATGATCCGTCTATACGGGAGCACCGACTCGAATTGCTCTCTGAGACTTCTCAGAAGAAATTGCCCGACAAACGCCCCAGGAGCGCCGATGACACAAGAATGTAAATCTGTAGTCGAGAATGATGCTTGCACGGCTTGTCTGAAAAAGGAAGCTGTACAGGTGAGCAGACGCGCATTTTTCGCCTCGCTTCTTGGAGTGTGCTCCGGAGCGATTGCTACCGTAATCGGGATGCCGATGTTTCGGTATGTTCTTTATCCAGTCCAAGCCGCGACCAAATCAGCCAAGTGGACCGAGATCGGCGATGCGCGCGAATTCGAGGGCGTATCAGAACCTGTAACCAGGACTATTGCGCTCACTCAACGCGATGGATGGCGAGAAGTTGTATCTCATCAGGCTGTCTTTGTAAGCCGGTCGACAGAGGGTCACCTTCAGGTCCTCTCTCCAATCTGTCCGCACCTCGGATGTTCCGTGTCGTGGCACTCGAACCAGAATAAGTTTGTATGTCCCTGTCACGGTGGACAGTTCAGCGCTGACGGAAGCCGCATCTCTGGCCCACCGCCTCGCGGGCTTGACAAACTTGAAGCCCAGATAAAGGACGGGAAGTTGGAAGTCCAGTTTCAGTATTTTCAATCGAATTTGCCAGATCGTCAGCTCCTGAGCTGAAACCACGCGAGGTGATCCCATGAATGATGAGACGGTTAAGACCGCCCCATCGGGCGGCCGCTTGGCAAGCCGTGTGCTCGATTGGTTCGACCAGCGTACTGGCGTAAAGAGTCTGGCCGGCAAGGTGCTCGATGAGCCCGTTCCTGGCGGAGCGCGATGGGCGTACGTGTTCGGATCCGGCCTGTTGTTCATCCTTATTCTGCAAGTAGTCACGGGGGTTGCGCTGGCTCTCTACTACACCCCCACAGCCGAGACCGCGCACACCAGCGTTGCCTACATCACCAAGCAGGTCGCCGGCGGATCGTTTCTGCGCAGTCTGCATTCCTACGGCTCGAGCGCGATGATCATTGTGCTGGGCCTGCATTTCCTGCAGACCTTCTTGTATGGCTCGTTCAAGGGCCGCCGCGAATTGCTTTGGATCTCGGGCGCTCTCTTGTCTTTTCTTATTCTGGGGATGGGCTTCACGGGATACCTGCTTCCGTGGGACCAGAAGGCTTATTTCGCCACAACCGTCGGAACGAATGTTGCTGGCCAGGTTCCGGTGATAGGAAGTCTGCTCACGCGCATTCTTCGCGGAGGCGACACAATCGGAACACTTACCTTGTCAAGATTTTATGTTGCGCACGTGTTTCTGATCCCCGCCTCAATTCTGATGTTCGTCGCCGCTCATATACTGCTGTTTCGCAAGGCCGGTCCAGCCGGCCCGATTCATGAGGATCCGGTTTCCCCGAAGCTCGCTCCCGAGCCCTTCTATCCACGCCAGGTCTTGTTTGACATGGGGTTTGCACTCTTGATCGTTGCAGCGCTGGCAGCACTTTCCTATCTGCGTCCCGTGACGCTCGGTCCGATTGCAAATCCAGCGGATTCACACTTCCTGCCAAGACCTGAATGGTATTACCTGCCGATGTTTGAGTGGCTCAAGTTCTGGGAGGGCCCAGTTGTGGTTGTCGGCGTTGTGGTAATTCCCGGCCTTGTCGCAGCCGCCTTGTTCCTGATGCCGTTTCTCGATCGGCGCCTGGAGCGGAGGATTTGGCGCAGGCCCATCCCGGCGCTCGCGGTCTCGATAGTTGTGTTTGGCATGATCTATCTGGGTGCGAAGAGTCACATGGATGACCGGGAAGGTCCAACTGCGCAGCAACTGACCCAGCAACAAGAAGAAGAGAAGGCTTACAGCGCTACGCCTTTTGAGCCGTACACGAATGCACCTGAGACGAGTTCGGCCGGAGCAGCGATCGCCCAGACCGTTGATCCTCTCGTGTCCAAGGGCAAGGGTATCTTCGCCGACCGGGGCTGCAGCGCTTGCCATGGCGACAACGGGACCGGCACACCCTTGGCTCCGAGCCTGGTGGGCATAACCAAAAAGCTTCCGCAGGATCGCCTGGTCGCGCTGTTGCATAATCCCAATGCCCGCATGAAAGCGGGGGGCATGCCCATCGTGGATGCTTCTCCCGATGAAATGACCGCACTGCTCGCCTATCTCGGAACTCTCGGAAAGGGTGGGTCGAACTCCTCGGCTAGCTTAAGCTCATCACCCGAAGGCGCTACTGACGCACAGGCTTCGTTGTTGGCCAAGAATGTGAGATAAGTCACATTCAACTGCAAAAAATAAAACGATGAACTCCTTTGCATTCATGCTGTTATGGGCAAAATCGGGGGGGATTTTGCAGTGAATGTGATTTGGAACACAAGGGCAGACGACAGAAGACAGACGACAGCAGATAGTGAATTAGTGAACGGAAAGAAGGGAACAGGAACAGATGGAGCCTCGTAGGCCGGGAATTATGCGCGGTCGTCATGCTTGCTCCTTTCGAATGCTGGTGCGGGCGTAGACGCCCGCACGACAGCCGGTCTCCCACCCCACGGACCACCCAGGGGGTTCCCGCCCGTCCGCGGGGACCCCGGTCTGGTGACTGCGCTACGGTGCGGCTCCGATTCTAGTGCTGAAATGCGAAAAGGCCCGCTGGTTGGCGGGCCTTTTCTTGTCACTATTTCAAGTATGACAGGTTCGAATAGTTAATCCTCGATTTCCACAGATTTATTTTCCGATTGGAATCAGAGACTTAGGTCGGTTTTCCACAGGGGTGGGGGCTTGACAGCAAAAAAACGGGACTTTTGCGCGGCAGCTGGTTCCCCGAACGCCCCGCCCCTCTTCTGCTTTTTAGTCCCACAAAACATTCCTTAGACTGCGGTTTAACTTTTTCAGCCGCACAGATGTCTAAGTTGCAGTGAGTGCCTCACTTCCGTTGTTTGCTCCCGGGCATTCCAAAGACAATGTTGCTGCTGATGGCCTTGCAGGATTTAGCGAGGCTCAGCGAAATGCACTACGCGCTTTTGCAACAATTGGCCTTCCTTGATCTAGCTCAATCGCCGATTTGCAATCGTCGCGTATTCTCTTTGCGTTGTCGTCCGGGTTTTGGACGAACAAACCAACTGAATTGTGCTCCGGCAGTTCTCGTGGCGCCGTGGGTATTGTGGTTTTATTGCCTGGGTCCGATTGCTCGTGACGTTGCGACTTAGCAACGACCAAAGGCAGGCACCCCCCATGAACGGAGCCGGGTTGATTTTCTGCGCAGGTCCAGTCTTAGCAATCGCTATGCTATCGGCTCCTGTCATTGCGCGAGCGTCGGCGCATCAGGATCCGCAAGCTCCGCCTCCGGTAACCGCATCGGCACAGTCCGGCTCAGTTCCGCGCGCCAAAGTGACCAGTCCCCACGGGCCCCTCTCCATCCCTTGTCAGAACTGTCACACGTTTTCGAGTTGGAAGCCGATCCGCGCCATCCCCGAGTTCAATCACGACCACACCCGCTATCCATTGCGGGGAATGCACAAGGACGTAGGCTGCACCAAGTGCCACTCCACTCTCGTCTTCCAGAATGTAAGTACCCATTGCGCCGATTGCCACGCCGACATCCATCGTCGCCAATTCGGCGCTAATTGCGAAAGTTGCCATTCCGTGAAGGGCTGGCAAGTCTCCAACAGAGACATTCAGAATCACCAGAATCGGTTTCCGCTCATCGGCGCGCATGCCATGGTGGAGTGCGAGGCATGCCACAAAGGCGCCGCCAGCGGGCAGTTCAGGGGTCTATCAACCGCCTGCTACTCCTGCCATCAACAGGACTTCAAAACCCCCGTAATCGATCACATCGCGTCCGGTTTCCCCACCACTTGCGAGAGCTGCCACTCCATGGACAACTGGTTCGGGGCCAAATTCGATCATTTCAAGGTGACCGGCTTCGCGCTCACCGGCATGCACGCCACCCTGGACTGCGTCGCCTGCCATCTCAACAACCGGTTCAAGGGCACCCCAGCCTCCTGCTATGCGTGCCATCAGAAGGATTTTGTCGCGACCAATAACCCTCCTCACGTTCCCGCCGGCCTGCCCCACGATTGCGCGGTGTGCCACAGCACGGCAAGCTGGCTCGGAGCGAAGTTCGACCACACCGCCTACACCAGCTATCCGCTCACTGGAATGCATGTCAACATTCCCTGCGCGCAATGCCACACCGACAACAGATTCGCGGGCACTCCCAGCGATTGCTATTCGTGCCATAAGGCGGATTTCACCTCCACCAAAAACCCCAATCACGTAGCATCCGGCTTTCCCACTGACTGCTCGGTATGCCACTCCACCAGCAGCTGGATTCCGTCGTCCTTCGATCATTCAAAGACGGCATTCCCCCTCACCGGAGCCCACCTCACCACGTCCTGCGCCCAGTGCCACGTCAACAATAACTACACAACCGTGCCGACCGATTGCTACTCCTGCCATAAGGCGCAATACACCTCCACCACCAATCCAAATCACATCACGGCTGGATTCCCCACAACCTGCGCCGTTTGCCACAACACCAGCTCGTGGGCCGATGCTGTCTTCAACCACAACAAAACGGCATTCCCGCTTACCGGCGCACACGTTAGAGTAGCCTGCACCCAATGCCACATCAATAACGTCTACACAGGTACGCCGACCGACTGCTACGCGTGCCACAAAACTCAGTACAACTCCACCACCAATCCCAACCACATCACTGCGGGATTCCCCACCACCTGCGCTACATGCCACAACACCACTTCATGGGCAGGCGCCACCTTCAATCACACCTGGTTCAATGTGAACCACGGCGGAGCCAACGGCGTCTGCGCCACCTGCCACACCAACTCCGCTGACTATTCCGTCTTCACCTGTACCAACTGCCACGCCAAGACCTCCACAGATCGGCAGCATGGCGGCGTCAATGGGTACATCTACAACAGCGTCAACTGCTACGCGTGTCATAAAAATGCAGGCGGAGGATAAACTGACATGCATCGCCTGCTCGCCTTACTGCTCCTGCTTGGCTCCTGCCTTTGCCCTGCACAGCAACAATCAGAAACCGCGCAGCAGCAGCCCGATCAGGCCCCGGCATCGCGTCCGGTGCCCATACGTTCCGACTTCCGCGTCAAATATGTGAACGGCACCGACGCCTACATCGACGGGGGCCGCGATTCCGGACTCGCCGAAGGCACTCCCCTTGTGCTCAAGCAGGCGCCTTCCGATAGAGAGGCTTCGAGCGATGAAACAGCGCTTGAGCCCGGCATTCTCGCCAAACTTACCGTGGTCTCCGTGGCTTCATCGTCCGCCATCTGCCACGTGAACTCCTCCGCGCGCGACGTCGTCGTGGGCGACACCGTTACACTTCCGCAAGGGGAGATCGAACATCTCGTCGAGAAAGACGCCCTCGGCCAAACGCGCAAATATCCGATGATCGTCAGCTTCTCTGAGGGCGACCCGCTCGACGAAGAGGCTCGCGATGCCGTCCCCCATCCTCCGCTACCTGAGATCAATCAGGCGCGAGGACGCATCGGTTTCGACTTCAGCACCATACACGGTCTCGGCTCAAATGGCTTCACTTCCACCACACTCGGGATGGTAGCCCGTGCCGATATCAGCCGCATAGGCGGCTCCCATTGGAACCTCAACGGCTACTGGCGCGGTCGCGTACAATCCACGGCGGCACCGGCGCAATCCTCGATCCAGGACCTCATCAACCGTACGTACCAGATGAGCTTCACCTATGTGAACCCCGCTTCCCACTGGACCGCGGGAATCGGCCGCCTCTATTTGCCTTGGGCCAGCAGCCTCGAAGTCATCGACGGCGGTTATGTTGCTCGTGAGCTTTCGTCCCGGAATATCCTCGGCGTTTTTGGCGGTTCCACTCCCGACCCCACTGCATGGAACTACAACCCCCGTCGCAAACTCAACGGCCTGTTCCTCAACACCCACGGCGGAGACTTTGAGCAATTCAGGTATTCCAGCACCGAGGGCGGCGGTGTCGAGCTGCTCGGCTGGAGCGTGGACAAGCCCTTCTTCTTCGCGGAAAACGATCTGTCCTTCAAGCGCATCTTTTCCCTCTATCATTCCATGCAGATCGATCGTCCCACCGCGAACCCCGGAACCCCGCCTCTCAATTTTGCCGTCGGCCAAAGCCTGCTCTCTCTGCGCTTCCAGGTCCACCCCCGCGTTGGCCTCGATCTCACTCACACCTATTTCCGCGACGTGCCCACATACGACGCTTCCCTGGTCGGCACCGGCTTGCTGGACAAGTACCTCTTTCAGGGAGTTAATGGCGGAGGCCGCATCGAGTTCCCGCTGCGCGTCACAAGTTATTTCACGATTGGCCGGAGCAGCACCTCATCGGACGCCAAGGGCTCCTGGAACTCCATGGGAGGCGCCTCCATGTCCCGCATCTGGAAGACCGGCCTGACCGTCGATGCCCGTTATTCCAAGTTCGACAGCGCCTTTGCAACCGGAACCTATCGCACTCTCACCGTCTCGCGCGACATGAGCGACAGCATACGCCTCAATCTCCAGGCGGGACGCCAGGCCTTTGCGTCCCCGCTCTCGAAGGACAAAGGCAGCTACTTCGGCAACTTCTTTGTCGATGCCAACATCGGCGCTCGCTACTTCGTAGAAAGCAGCTTTACCACCCAGCGCGGCGGCGCCGATGAATACAACCAATGGACCAGTACCTTCGGGTATCGCTTTGATAACCGGTCACGCACAAGAATGGCCGCTCAAGCGTTGACGTCAAAAGCCCCGACGCCATAGGCACTGAGACCAACGTGCTCATTGAATCCCGAGCGCAGAATTCAGTTCTGTCTGCATGGTGGGCGATTCGGAAGTAGCCGTGAGCTGGCTCGCCGAATGCTGTTTGAACCGGCCTCGAAGGGTAGCGTCAGCATAGCCGGTCGCACGGTCAGAATCGCCGTATCGATTGCGCCTTTACTGGGTGGGACTGGAACATCGATGTTCTTATGCGGCGGCTAGCTTTTGGTAGCCTGCGAACTCGGCAGGGCGATTCAGAATCACACTCAAATTCATCAGGGCTCTCGAACAGCAGGCTGGGCACTCTCGATTGGCGTTGCTCACGCTGTTGCAGTCGAGGCAGAGGACGGCATGATCAAGCGGAATTGTCGACTTTTCCATGAGTGAAGTCATCTGCTTTGTGGCTCCATCGCTTGGATTTCCCATATGAAGAGAACCTTCTCGCGGCCGAGAGTTGCGCTCGTAACACCAATGTGGCAGACCACTGGATCTTGCGCGTTGACCGGCGTCTTGGATAGTAGTGAAGCGACGCACGCGATCGTTTCATTCTTCATGCCAGTTCTTACGGTTGACTGAGGCTTGGTAAAGAGCGGATCGCCGACCGACGGTACGATGGGCATGATGCCGAGTTATCGGGAGGGGTCACGTTGACAACATAAGGAAGCGCAGGCTGATGGCGCGATGCGAACTGCACGCCAAGGGGAGCTCGGCGGAGGGATGTTTGCGAGGCCACGTTTGCTAGTGGGTGGGAGCGGAGGCGGTGATGCGGACGCCCAGGGCGTTGAGCTTGGACCTGGCCTGGGCGGCTTCAGGGGTTTGCGGGTGGCGCTGGATCAGCGAGCGCAGCTCCTGTATGCCGGCGGGGCGCTTGTTCAGTTGCAGGAGGGCGAGGCCCTTGTGCAGCTGCGCGGCGGGCGCCTTGGAGCTGTTCTGGTAGTTCTCGAGGACCGCGTTGTAGGCTTTCACGGCGGTGGGATAGTCCTGCGTGCGGTAGGCGATTTCGCCGAGATAGAACTGCGCGGATCCGGCGAGATCGTCCTGCGGGTAGTACTGCAACACGTCTTGAAATTCGCCCTGCGCCACGGAGTAGCGTGCGCCGTTGAAGTCGCGCACGCCGGCCTGGTAGGTGTCCTGGAGCGGGGGCGCCTGATTGGCGGCGGGGGCGGCGCCGGGGCCGGGGTTGGATGCTGCACCGCCGGGACCATTCGGCGCGGGTGAGCCTGTTCCGGCCGGGGCGCCCTGCTGCATAGCGGGCTGCGATTGCATGTTCTGCAACTGGCCCTGGAGATCCCCTACGGACTTTTGCAGTTTGTCGAGGCGGGACTTGAGCTCATCGACCGAGTCGCTGACCGACTGCACCTGGCCGGTGCTGGTGTCGATTTTGCCGCTGATGGCTTCATTCTGCGCGGCGAGTTTCTGCTGCAGCGTGTCGACGGCCGCGGACATGCGGTTGGCGTTGTCGGAGGTCTGCTCGACCAGGTGCTGGATCACGCCGAAACGCGCGTCGATGGTGGACTGCAGGCGCTGCACCATGTCGAGGAGCTGCTGGACCTGCGTCTGCAGCTCGATGATTTCCTTCGAGGCGGCGTGGGCGCGGATGGGCGCGAGGGTGAAGACGGTGGCGAGCAGGGCCGCGGCGAGAAGACGATTGCGGATTGGGCGTGCATTCGACATGGAGTCACCTAGAAGCAGTTAACAGTGGACGGATGACAGTGGACAGTGAAGCAAACCGTGAAGAAGTGAAAAATGAAGCAGCGAAAAAGTATGCACATTGTTTATAAGGGGCCTTAGCCCCTTTTCAATTGGACGCATGTTGCGTCACGATGGAACCGGTTGCGGAATCAAGGCTGTTCGACTTATCAAGCGCCTGTAAAGCCCATCATTCTTTAGATGACGTTTACGGCACGACTGAAGTCGTGCCCTGACGCGCGGCGCCTGTTCCGAGGCCTTTTTCCGAGGCTGCGGTCCACGTTTGCAATTCGCAATGTGGGCCGCAGCGCGCATCTTCTTCCTACAGTGTTAATTCTAGCGGTCGATAGTAAGGCCGGCGCGGCGGTTCTGCTGCCAGCAGTCCTCGGTGGATTCGGTGCAGAAGGGCTTCTCCTTGCCGTAGCTGATGACGCGGAGGCGGCTGGCGGAGACGCCGGCGTTGACGAGGGCGTTGCGTGCGGCTTCGGCGCGCGTCTGGCCGAGCTGCAGGTTGTATTCGTTGGAACCGCGCTCGTCGCAATAGCCGCCGAGGACGACCTTGATATCCGAATGGCTGTTGAGGAACGCCGCATCCTTGGAGAGTACGGCCTGCGCGTCGGCGCGAATGTCGGCTGCGTCGTAGTCGAAGAAGATGTCCTGCACGTTGGCCTTGAATTCATCTTCAGCGCTCATGGTGGTGGTGGGCACCTGGACGGCCGGCGGCGTATTCACGGTGACGCGCGCGGTTGCGTCGGCGGTGCCGCCATCGCCACGCGCCACGAGGTGATAGCTGGTGGAGGAGGTGGGAGCGACGTTCTTCACACCGGATGTGGGCACGTCGCCGACGCCGTCGATGGACACGCTGGTGGCGTCAGTGGTGCGCCAGGTCAACACAACCTGATCACCGGCGGTGATGCTGGACGGAGTGGCCGTGAGCTGCGCGGTGGGCGCCGCGGTGGTGGGTGGCGGCGCGGTTTCCACCGGCGGGAGCGGCTTTTGTTTCTTCTTGCAGCCTGCAACTCCGATCAAGGCGATGAGAAGCAAAATCGGGACGAAAAAGCGGAAAATCTGTTTCAAGATGGGTCTCCTTCTGCGGTTACGGCAAAACCAGTGTTTCTGAATCCTTTGTGACTTTCTGCAAGAGTTGCCGCAGCCAAATGGAGGCGGCAACCGGAAAGGCGTGGGTTGCGAAAATCGGCCCTGATCCCGCGAAACGAAACGCAATGTTTGTGAACAATCGGATCTTGTATTCCACTCGCAGTGCGGGCTTTTCCGGTCGCAGTGCGGGGACGGAAGTACTTCAAGTGAGCCGGGAAATCGGTTCGAGCCTTGATGGTCCGGGCATTAACCTCAGCTGAGTTTGCGACTGGTCTCATTGGAAAACATGTAGCAGGGCGACACAAACATCATACCGCCGTTGGGCGGGGAGACTGTTGCATGAAGTGGTGCACGCGGCGTTCTGATTCATGCAAATCTACTTCCAGCTCCAGTTGGGCATGAAGTTGTTGCCAGCGCGGGTGAGCTGTTGCTGCTGTGTTCCGTCGGCCAGCATGGACCAGATTTCGGAGTGTCCGCCGATGGTGCGCTCGAAGACGATGTGGCGGCCGTCGGGGGACCAGGAGGGAAAGTCGTTGCTGCCGGAATCGTGGGTGAGCTGCATCCATCGCTTGCTGGCGATGTCCATGACGTAGATGTCCTGGCCGCCGGGAGCGCCGGGGCCGTACTTGCGATTCCAGCTGAAGGTGAGCAGGTCACCGGAGGGCGACCACGACGGGGAGATGGCGTAGCCGCCATCGGTCAGGCGCTGGATGTTGGCGCCATCCTGATCCATGATGTAGATCTGAGGGAGGCCGGTGCGGCCGCTTACCCACGCGATTTGGGCGTTCGTGCGCGGGTTCCAGGTGGGCGAGACGTCGGGTCCTCGGAAAGACGTGAGCTTACGCAGATTTCCACCGCTCGCGTCGGCAACCCATATCTCCGGGTCTCCGGATCGTGCGGACGAGAAGGCGACTTTCGATCCATCGGCCGCCCAGGCTGGGGATTGATTGGAGCCACCTGCGGACCCTCCTGGAAAGCTGACCAGTCTCCCAAGGTCGAGCGAGTACATCCGAATTGCCCATCCATCCTTTGCAAGGGAAGCGAACGCAACTCGGCTATTGTCGGGTGAGATGCGCGGGGAGAGGGAAATGCTGCCCAAGTGCGTGACCTGGTGCTGGTTCTCGCCGTCGTAGTCCATCGCCCAGATTTCCTTGGTGCCGGAGCGGGTGCTGACGAAGAAGATTTTGGTCTCGGAGATGCCGTTGATGCCGCCGCCGAGCTGCTGAATGATGGCGTCGGCGAAGCGATGCGCGATGGTGCGGGCCATGTCCTGGCTGGCGGTCTCATTATATTGTTTCCCAAGGACTTGCGAAGCGCCGCGGGCGTCGAAGAGCCAGCCGTAGACGACCAGGTGGCCGTTGTCGGCTCTCAAGGCTCCGAAGGCTACCATCTCAGAGTTGGCGGGGGCGGCGGCCCACTGGGGCAGGTTGATTTCCTGCGGAGAGCCGGGCATAGCCTGGGGCGCCATGCTTTTGGACACGAGGTCGAAGATA
>WNGK01008546.1_pt1 | contig 15797 bp, 15 predicted proteins | sample 5400601 | NCBI WGS metagenome assembly WNGK01 (sample SAMN13153376, study PRJNA577476) | soil metagenome | isolation source: 60 cm soil or saprolite under Garry oak tree replicate 1 | place: USA:California | collected 2016-06-15
GCGATGGCCGTAGCGGTCGTGCTGGTGGGACTGCCGATGTACTGGATGGTGCTTGCTGCCTTCAAGACCAATCCGGAGATCTTCACCGCGCCGCCCACCTGGATTCCGCTCGGACCGACGCTCGACAACTTTCCCACTGCCTGGCGCCAGGCACCATTTGGTCAGTTCTACGTGAACAGCCTGATCTACACACTGGTGAGCGGTGGCGCCAAAATCCTCCAGGCGATCTTCTGCGCATACGCATTCGCCTTTCTCAAATTCCCGCGCAAGAACCTGGTGTTCCTAGTGCTGTTGGTGGCACTGATGATTCCGGAAGAATTTACGGTGCTCCCGAACTTTCTGACGCTCGCCCTGGTGGGCTGGACGAATACCTATCAGGGAATGCTGTTGCCTGGATTCGTATCCGCATTTGGCACATTCCTGCTACGGCAACACTATCTCAGCCTGCCGCGAGAAGTGATGGATGCCGGGCGCGTCGATGGAGCCACCCATTTGCGCACATTGTGGAGCATTGTTCTGCCCATGTCGCGGCCAGTGGTGGCGACGCTGATTCTGTTGACAGTGGTCCAACGCTGGAATGATTTCCTGTGGCCGCTCATCATCACCAACTCGACGGACATGCGACCGCTCTCCGTCGGCATCGCGCTGCTGTTTCAGAAGGAGACAGGCACCGAATGGGGTGTGGTCATGGCTGGCACCCTGTTCGTCGTGCTGCCGGTACTCGTGCTGTTCTTGCTCGTGCAACGTCACATCGTCGAAGGCATCGCCGCGGGAGCGGTCAAGGGCTAATTGAAAGGTAGGGCAACCAGGGTGAGGTCAATCAATCGACGGGATCTCCTGAAGAGTCTCGGTGGCGCAGCGGCGCTCGCACTTACCGCTGCGTGTTCGCAGACCGCGGCGCCTGCTCCGACGACTGGTCCCAGCGCCACCGTCGCCCCCGCGCAGACCGCCCCAGCGAAGGTGGCATCTACCGCCTCGCAAGTCAGCATTACCTTCTGGGATGCTTTCACGGGCCATAACGCGGATGTCTGTCAACAATTGGTTGATCGCTTCAACCAGTCGCAGAAGGATGTGGTGGTTACGCTCGAGAACCAGAATGACTACGCGACGTTGGCCAACAAGTTTACGACCGCGCTGCAGGCACATAACGCTCCAGAGGTCGTCCTACTGTCGGATGTCTGGTGGTTCAAGTTCTATCTGGCCAAGAGTCTTGTGCCGCTCGACGACCTGATGAAGGCCGAAAACATCAGTCCCAGTGATTACGTCGACGTGTTCTTCAAGGAAACCGTCCGTGCTGGCAAGCAGGTGGTGCTCCCATTTGCTCGTAGCACACCAATTTTCTACTACAACAAGGACGCCTGGGCGAAGGCTGGCCTGGAGGATCGTGGGCCCAAAACGTGGGACGAGTTCGTCAACGACTTCGCTCCGAAGCTCAAGTCGCAGGGGCCAACCGTGCTCGGTCTGGGTGGCGCGGCGAGCTATGCCGCATGGGTATTCCAGGGTGTCGAGTGGGCACACGGAGGCGCGTACTCCGATCCGGATTTCACCATCCGCATTCAGGAGCCAAATTCCGTCAAAGCCGGTGAACTGTGGCGGTCGATGGTCACCTCGGGCATCGCTACAGCGTCCCAGGACCCGACGACGGACTTCAAGTCGGGAGCGAGCCTGGCGTATCTGGACTCCACAGCGAGTCTGGCGGGCAACGAATCAGCGGCCAAGTTCAAGGTTGGCACTGCGTTCCTGCCGGAAGGACCGTCCGGATTCGGCTGCTGTACCGGTGGCGCCGGCCTGGCCATGACGTCGGCGACGGCAAAGGAGAAGCAGCAGGCAGCCATGAAATTCATCGCGTTTGCCACCGGCACTGACACCGTGTTCTGGTCACAGAACACCGGGGAGGCAGTGTTCAAGGATGTGGCAGATCAGCTCAACACCGAAAAGCAGCCGGTGCTGCGCACGCTCAAGGATCTTGGAGAGGGGTAGCGTTACACCGGGAGCTGGCTGAGAAACCGCGTATCCACGAACTGTTCGGGCGTGTAATTCGCCAGCTTCGGGACGGAGCCGGACAGAAACTCCATCATCGCTTTGATGCCAGGCAGGGTCGGTTGGAGGCTGGGCTCGAACGGCGCCGTCTTGGAATAGAAATCGTACGTCCGCTTCAGGACATCATCCGTACGCGATCGTCCCTTCAGGCGGTCATCGCCAGAGCACTCGACAGGTCCGGTCCGAACAGGCGCCCGAGGGCGGGGGCCCCGTCGGTGATGCCGCATTGACGCAACGCGTACCAGAGCACTGCCTGGTTGCTCGTCACAACCGGACGTCCGAGTGACCGTTCCAGTTGCTCCACTATTTCTGGCGTGCGCATGCGTGGCGGCGACGTACGGGCTGAACAGGGCGATGCGGTCGAGCTTCAACGCGCGCAACGCAGCCAACGTGGCGGTGGCCGTCGTTGCAACCTGTGCCGCGGTTGCGCCCCGCATCGCCTCAATAACCTGCTGTTCACCGTGGAGGCCCGCCTCCATCGACGACGCCGTACAATGAAACACAATCGCGTCGCAGCGGGCATCACTCAGCGCCAGCGTTGATTCCACGATCCTGGGCAGCAGCTCCGCGAGCGGAACGTGACTCGCTCCCGTCATTCGCAGACGTGTCACGTGGATTTCGACACCCGTAGGCGCGTAGTGACGCATCTGCGGTTCCGTCAGCCGGTTGGACGACGGGATGATCAGGCCGATTCGGGCGCGAACTTCGTCGGGCGCGTTCATCCACCCTTCCCTGGCGTCACGGTACCACGAGCGGTGGATCCGATGGCGTGGGCTGGCCCTGCTTGCTCGGGTTGACCGCGTTCACGTCAGAGGCATACCTTGGTTGGGCGCGCAGCCGTCAGGAGGTTTTCTCAAGGCCATGATCGAGACGGAGATTCAGCAGAACGGAGCCCGTGAAACGACAGACTCTTCGCACCTCACGGTGCTGAACCCGATGGGCTATCCACCCCGCGTCACCCCGAAAGACATGGCGCCTCGCCTCGATACGCTCGAGGGCAAGAAGGTCTTCCTGGTCGATTGTCGATTCGATGACGCCGACATCTTCCTCAAGCAGATGCTCGGCTGGTTCCAGGAGCACCTGCCTGGCGTCAATGCGGAGCTGATTCGCCTGTCGTCGGTCTATACCCGCGACGATCCCGAAACCTGGGAGTACGTCAAGGCCAACGGGCAGGCGGCCATCGTCGGGGTGGGCCATTGAAGCACGTGTGCGCCGGCGGTCGCCGTGCACGCGATGACCATCGATAGCAAATACGCTGTTCCGACAGTCGCGATTCACACCAACGTGTTCGAGCGCGCGGTGCGCTCGGTGGCACGTGTCAATGGCATGCCGCGCGCGCGCGCCGTCTTCGTGCCGCAGCCGGTGATGGGCAAGTCGCCCGCGGAGCTGCGCGCCTACGTGGACGGCAATGATCCGGTGACGGGCCGACCGGTCATGCAGGAAGTGATCGAGGGCCTGACGCGGCCCTTCGATGCGCAGGACCTCGAAAAGGTGGTCTACGAGCGCACGACGCCGCGACTGGTCGATCCAGGCAGTGAGGAGGATCTGCGGCAGCTGTTCCTCGAAAACAACTGGACCGACAAGCTGCCGATCATTTTGCCGACCGAAGAGCGCGTCGCCGCGATGCTGGCGCACACCAGCCACAAGCCTGACGAAGTCGTCGGGCACATGCGACCGACGCAGTTCCGCGAGTACTGGGAGTACACCGTCGAGAAAGTGGCGGTCAACGCCGTGATGGCGGGCGCGCGGCCGGAGTATTTCCCGGTGATTCTGGCGATCGCTGCTTCCGGAGTCTCTGCTCGCGGCAGCACCACCTCCTCCGCCGCCGCCATGTGCGTGGTGAATGGTCCAGTGCGTCAGGAGCTTGGCATGAACTCCGGCACTGGCGCTCTCGGACCGTATAACGAGGCGAACGCGACGATTGGTCGCGCATACGGGCTGCTCTCACAGAACCTCCAGGGCGGATCGGAGCCCGGACTCACCTATCTTGGCTCACAGGGCAACAATTACGCCTATAACTGCATCACCTTCGCCGAAAACGAGGAGCGGAGTCCGTGGGAGCCGTTCCACGTTTCGAAAGGCTTCAAGGCCTCGGACAGCACCGTTTCGCTATTTGGCGGGTGTCGGCATACGGCATTCACGCTCGGCTTGCGCGAGGAGCACTGGCAGGACCACGTGCGCAACATGCTGCGCGGGATGGATCCGCGCGAGCATCCGACCTTTGTGATGGACCCGATAACCGCGCGATTGTTCATCGATCGCGGAGGCTTCGACACGAAGGAGAAGCTGATCGATTGGGCGTATAACAACGCCTGCATGCCAGCCGGTGAATACTGGGATTACCAGCTGATCCAGAACTACATCTATCCGCGCGCGACCTACGGCGAAGAACCGTACGCGTCGATGCTGGCGACACCGCCGGACGAGTTGGTCCACATGTTCACGCGCGACGAAATCGAAGTTGTCGTCGTTGGCGGCGAAACAAACGGCTACTGGCGCATCTTCGGCGCCAACTACGCCAGGACAGTTTCGGTGGACGACTGGCGATAGGGCTTCCGTACTCCACCGGCTTCGAGGCGCGGCAGGACTTCCTGGGCAAAGAACGGTAATTCGTCCAGATAGTTCACGAAGTTGAGCACCAGGCCGTCAAAGCCGACGGCCTGGAGTTTCTGTAGCTCGCTGGCGACGTGGTCCGCGTCGCCGATGGCGCAGTACGAACCGCGAGCGAGCACCTGACGTTCAAGCGGGTCGTCACCACGCCGACGATACATTCCCTCGATATCGGTCCGACCGCGTGCGTCGTTCGCGTGCATTTCCGCAAGGTGGCCGAGCGCGCCCCAATCCGCGTTATCCACCAGGTACTGGATGCACTCGTCGGCCTCTCGCTGCGTCGGCCGGCAAATGACACCAACTGGAGTCCATATCTGGACTTCGCGTCCGATCTGCTGCGCCTGCTGCTTGGTCTCGGTAATCCGAGCGGCGCTCGCCTCCGGTGAGCGCACCCCGTCGAAGTGCATGTCGGAGTTCTGAATCGCGAAGCTCCGCCCGCGAGGCGAGCTGCCAGCGTTCATCATCAGCGGTCGCCCAGTGCCGTAGGGCAAAGGTTGTCCCTGGACAGAGCCGAGCTGGTAGTAGCGTCCGTCGAAGTCGAACGGCGGCTCGCCAGACCAGATGCGCCGGATGACGCTCCACCATTCCTCGCCCTGTTCGTACCGGTCGTCGTGCTCGTGTTTGGCCACGCCGAACATGTGGAACTCGTCTTCGTTCCAGCCGCACACCACATTCACCCCGAGTCGCCCCTTGCCCACGTGGTCGACGGTGGCCATCTGTTTGGCGGCCACGAGCGGGTGGATCAGGGGCACATGCACGGTGCAGAACACATTCACGTCTTGCGTCGCCGCGAGCAGTCCGCAAGCCCAGGCGATCGACTCGAAGCTCGAGCCATTGACGTTGGTCTGCCCGCCGTAGCCCTTCCAACGGGCGATCGGCACGAGGCACTCGAGCCCCACCCGGTCAGCCAGCTGCGCGAGCTCGAGGTTGTTGTCCCACGAAGCGTCCCAACGCTCCTTGACGGTCGTATACGAGCGCCCGTTCGAGCAGTTCGAGCCGAACAGGCCGAGCTTGAGCGGATTGCCCCGGGTGAGTAGGGCGTTGCGGACAGCCACGCAAAGCCCAGGGTATACTTGGCGTGCCCTCTGGCGGGGATAGCTCAGTCGGCAGAGCGTCTGCTTCCCAAGCAGAAGGTCGCGGGTTCGAGCCCCGTTCCCCGCTCCACTCACGCGCACCTGGTTGTACGGTACTCTGGCGTGGCCCAGACGTCGGGCTGCTCGATGAAGCTCTTCTGGTTCCTTCCAACCCACGGTGACGGCCGGGTGCTCACGTCAAATCTGGGCGATCGTCCGATTACCTTCGGCTACTTGCGCCAGGTCGCCCAAGCGGCGGACGAGCTCGGCTTCGAAGGCGTGCTTCTCCCAACAGGCAGCATTTGCGAAGACGCGTGGGTCACCGCCGCGAGCCTGATTCCCGAGACGCAGCGTTTGCGGTATCTGGTCGCCGTTCGACCGGGGATCAGTCCGCCCACGCCCACCGCGCGTATGGCGGCGACGTTCGATCGGCTCTCGAATGGGCGGCTCCTCATCAACGTCGTGACTGGCGGTGATCTGCGCCAACTCGCGGGCGATGGGCTGTTCTTGAGTCACGATGAGCGATATGCCCTGACCGACGAATTCCTGACTCTGTGGCGCCAACTGATGACGGGCGAACGGGTCGACTTCCAGGGTGCGTATCTGCGTGTGGAGGATGCCCGCCTGCACCTGTCGCCGGTGCAGAATCCCTATCCGCCGCTGTATTTCGGTGGCTCCTCGGAGATGGGTCGCGAAGTAGCCGCGCGGCACGCGGACATGTATCTGACGTGGGGCGAGCCACCAGTTGAGGTGGCGGAGAAGATCGACGACGTCAAGCAACGCGCAGCCCGGCTGGGTCGGAGCATTCGCTTCGGCATCCGTCTGCACGTGATCGTCCGCGAGACGGACTCCGCCGCGTGGGCGGCCGCGGAAGAGCTGATCTCCGAGCTCGACGATGCCACGATCGCCCGCGCACAGGCGAACTTCGCTCGGTTGGATTCAGAGGGCCAGCGCCGACAAGTGGCACTGCGATCCAACGGTCACTCGCGGTCACGCCAGGCTCTGGAGGTCTCGCCCAATCTGTGGGCGGGCGTCGGCCTGGTTCGACACAGTGCAGGCGCGGCCCTAGTCGGCGACGCCGAGACAGTTGCCGCGCGCCTCCACGAGTACGCCGCGTTGGGCATCGATACATTCATCCTGTCGGGGTACCCACACCTCGAGGAAGCGTACCGAGTCGCCGAGTTGTTGTTTCCCAAGCTGGACGGAGTGTCGGCGATCTAGCCTGCCGGATACTCGAGTGGCCGAGCCCGCACTCGGCAGCCACTCCAAAGGGCCGCGGCGGTCGCCAAAGACGCGTTGGATGCCGGCATCGCACAGTTTTCCGCGCCGGCGCCGTCATAACGATCGAAATCCTGTTGGGAGTCAGTCATGGAACCGATCGTTCTGTTCAGCATTCAATTCACATTGAGCCTGGTGGCCTATGCATTCATCGGCTTCTGGTACGTGGCGCCGGCTTCTGGTACGTGGCGCCGCGGCTGAGCGGGCTGCCGCGTGACCTGGTCGCGTCCCGCTGAAGGTCTCCAGGAAACGCTGCGCCCGCTCCGCCGACTTGAATCATCAGAAGGACATTGGTGGCGAATTCGTCACCTACCTCGCATCAGGATGGCGAAGTGTGACGGTCTGGTCTGAGCTTGCGGCAGTCCACCCGGCCAATCGGCTACTCGCACGTAGTTGAGCGCAGCCGCGGTTAGGACGTGGCCAAGGTGCGTTCTGCTATGACCGCGATAGCGTGAGCGTCGGAGCCCACACCGCCACACGCCTTGTGAGATTGTGCCCTCAATACCTGCCCGCTTGGCGTACTCATGGGTGTACTGGCGTGTTCATTCCAGTGCCCTTCGCTGCTGCAACGCCTCGTACTGATGTTGTGGCCGGACGGTGATAGACCGGCGCGGATATTTGGCTTTCGAGTGTCTGCACTGGCTGCGGCTGGGGCACGGTCCACAGTCGGAGGCTCGGAACCGGATGCACACTCCGCAGCGGTGTTGCCGTCACGCTACCGCCGCCAGCTCAGACTGCTCCCTCCATTGCGCGAACTGGACGTAGGTGGCCGCGCAGCTGTTCACGCAATTCGCGCACGCGATCACGCTCGATCTGGCGGAGCAGCACGACGCTGCTGTCGCCCGAAGTGAATGCACCTGTGATTTCCTCGTCGAGCTGGCGCTCACTACGCCGCAGGAGTACCTCGACCGCGTGCGTTAGCACGTCTAACCTTGCCCCTAATTCAAGTTCGCCCCCACCCGCAACTGGCTTCATGGGTCTCCATTCCCCAACCCCCCTTTACTTGCGGAAAGCGACCGCGTCCTGTCCTATCCGCAGCGTGATTGTCGATCCCACTCTGCGGTTGTCAAGGGCGCCGAAAGACGAAGCAACCCCACCCCCACCGCGGCTCAACCTCCCTCCTCAAAGCCAATGCCAAATTCTGCACGCTGTGGAACGGACTGCCCGGCGCGAAGTGACTCTGGCTGTATGGCGGTTCGCGTATGCCTGCGCGCATGAAGTCAATGCCCACGACCCGGCCTTCGGGTAACGCCCCCGTGCTGTCCAGTCGTCCATATTCGCGCCCGGCGCAAATGCAGCATTGTTTGGATGGCGTCGGCCACTGCAAAGCGTGCGGAGAACTGTTCCCTTGTTCAGCTGTTGACCGCCTGCTGCGCGAGCTACACCGCAAGGTCCAGCCAGAGCTAGACCCGCCTGAGCTGGCGCAATACACTCTCCGGTCGCTCAACCAGATCTCAATCAACCGCCTCGACCAAGCTCAATGCCGAGCGCTCAATCATGCCGACATCACTCTAATGTAGCCATCCAGTTATGAGCCGTTGACTGAAATCAATGTCAACCAGTGCTCGGAGAAAGCCATCGTGACAGAACAAAGAGGCAAAGCGCATGCCAATTAGCGCAATAAACACTCCGCCACGTCAAGTGGTCAGGCTTGCCGACCTGCCTCTGAAAGTCCTGGTGGTCGATCAGAACAAAAGCAGCCTGGCCGCGGTGCGCAATGCGCTGGCTGGCAGCGTCGATCTGCAGGTTGTCGCCGATACCGGGTACGGCCCCATTTCACTCACTCTCGCACGCGACTGCCAGCCGGACCTCATCGTCGTCGCAGCCGATGAGCCGCTCGTCCGCGCAATCGACACGATCCAACTCCTAACGACCGCTGCCGACGCCTCCTGGGTTGTCGTCGCGATCGCGACCCGTGATGATGCTGATCTATTACGCAAGCTCATGTTGGCTGGAGTTCGCGACGTTCTCTTGCGCGGCTGGAGCCCAAGCCAACTGCGGGCGTCCATGCAGACGGCACATCGAGCTGGCTCGACCGGTCACAATGCCCCTGCATCAGGACCAGCGCACGGTGCCGCCGGTTCAATCATCACCGTGTTTGGCGACAAGGGCGGCGTTGGAAAAACGACTCTGGCGACCAATCTGGCACTCGCGCTTGCTGGCGAGACAGCTCGTAGCGTGGCGTTGGTCGATCTCGATCTGCCACATGGCGATATCGCCATCCTGCTCAATCTGCCTTCGGAGCACAGCGTGGCCGCCGCGATGTCCGAATCAGTCTTGTCTGACCCCTTGACATTGCAGGCTCACCTGGCCGTGGGACCGGCCGGGGTGCGGGTCCTGTCCGGGTCGATGTCAGCCGACGCTCCCAACACGGCGATCGCCGGGTCGCAGGTTACCGAGCTCCTTACGCGGCTCGCCCAACTGCACGACTACGTGGTGGTCGATACGCCGCCTGGGATCAACGAGTTCAGCGCGGCGGCGCTCGATGTGGCGTCACTCGCCTTGCTGGTGACCACGCCGGAGCTGCCATGCTTGCGCCGCACGCGTACTTGCCTGGATTCACTGCAGAGCATGGGATACTCGCGAGACAGACTCAAGGTCCTGCTGAACCGAACGAGCTCGAAAACCAGTATCGACGAGGCCCAGGTGCACGCCGTTATTGACCAACCGGTCTGGTGGCGCGTCAGCAACGACCACGCGGTGCTCGCCGCGGCAGCGGCTGGCCGTCCGGTTGTCCTGGCCGAGCCCAACGCGCCGCTGGCCAGTGACATTCGAGGCTTGGCACGCCAGATCGGCAACATCGAGCACCCGACGCAAGGCCGATGGACGCGCCTGCTGGCAGCCCTGGGCATCGGCCGGCCGTCGCCGACGGTAGCCGCCAACATTGCGCGTTCGGCCGGCGGAGGTGCGCGGTGACACTACTGTCCTTCATGAAGGACGGACGCTTGAAGCCACACAACGTCGCCGTTGGCGCACCGTGGGATTCCTCGGAAGCTACTGGGCGTCCTGTTTCTCCTACGTTGTCTGCTCCACTGGATTTCGAGCGGCCGCGACCGGCTGCCATGCGAACTAACTTACATGCCGCGGTGATGGCTACGGTCCACCAGGATATTGTGACTAGTATGGGTTCGGACCAGGTACCAGGCGTCGGTGAGCAACTGGACAACGAGATGCTGCGTCGGCAAGTCGAGGAAGAAGCCGAGGCTCGAATCGCGCACACAGATGCGACCATTCCGCGCGCTGACCGTTTACGGATGGCGACCGAGATCGCGGACGAAGTCCTTGGCTACGGGCTTTTGGCGCCGTTGCTGCGCGACCCGACGATCACCGAGATCGTGGTAAATGGGTTCGACCAGGTGTATTACGAGCGAGCCGGCCGACTGCACGCCGCCGAGTGTTCTTTTCGCGACGACGCTCACGTGCTGCAGATCGTGGACCGCATCCTATGGCCGATCGGCCGCCGGATTGACTATTCCTCGCCGATGGTCGACGCTCGCCTACCTGACGGTTCACGGCTGAATGCGATCATCCCACCACTTTCGGTGCACGGACCAGCGGTCACGATTCGCAAGTTTTCTCAACAGTTTCTGCGTGCGGAAGATCTGGTCGCGCATGGGACACTCAGCGACTCAGCGGTGACTTTCCTGGCCGCATGTATTCGTGGGCGCTTGAATATCCTGGTCTCCGGAGGCACTGGCACGGGCAAGACCACACTGCTCAACATACTTTCCGGCTTCGTGCCAGCATACGAGCGGATCATCACAATCGAGGACCCAGCCGAACTGCAGATCAGTCACCGCGACCGAGTAAGCCTGGAGACGCGTCCACCAAATATTGAAGGCAAGGGCGAGGTGGTGCAGCGGGACCTGCTCAAAAACGCGTTGCGTATGCGCCCGGATCGGATTATCGTCGGCGAGTGCCGAGGTGCTGAGTCATTCGACATGCTGCAGGCCATGAACACCGGCCACGACGGATCGCTCACCACTGTTCACGCCAATTCGCCGCGTGATGCGCTCGCGCGAATCCAGAATATGGTATTGATGGCGGTCGATTTGCCAATCGAGGCTATTCGAGAGCAGATCGTGTCCGGCATCCAACTGGTAGTCCATCTCGCTCGCCAACAGGACGGTTCACGGAAAGTCATCCAGATCTCGGAGATTCTGCCGCTGCACGAGAAGGTGGTGACGCTGCGAGACCTGTTCACACTCCAGCCCAGTGAGCAAGGAGTGCTCGAGTTGCTGCCTTCCGGTCTGGAGCCCCAGTTCCTCGATCGGTTGGCACTGGCGGGTGAACAGCTTCCCTCCGACTTCTTCGCGTCCGCGCGTATGGACTGAGCGGCATCGCGGTGCAGCGCTCTAATTCGTCGGGAGGGCCTCTACCGCGCGATCGAACTCGGCAAACACCGCGGGTGAGACGCGCCAATCGGGCTGCGTCGCCATATGATTATTGGGTGCGTTCACCGAGTCGTAGTAGCTGACGACTCTAATATTGGGGAAGTCCATAAGAGCGCGTGCCGCGCTGGTCAACCATTCCTGCTGGTGCTCGGGCGTACCGCTGACTCCAAGCTCGGCGATGATGATTGGCTTGGCGTACACGGCGACTTCCGGGTACTTCGGGGCCATGAGTTGCGCGAACGTTCTGGCCGATTGGTCCAGCAGAATCTGATCCCACTGCTCATCGCCGAGGATGGTCATTCCCACATAGTCGACCACGTCGGAGCCTGGGTAGTATGCCGCTGCGCCACTATTGCCAGATGGAGACCAAACCCACTGCGCATTGGTCGCGCCTTGTTCGCGGAAGAGAGACACCACATGCCGATAGGCGGCGCGATACACGGCAGGATCGCCGACCGACCACGGGTACAGGCCATACAGGTCCATCTCGTGAGCCCAGCGGACCAGCACCACCTGGGGCTTGGCATCCGCAACTACGCGGGCCAGGGCGACTAGCTCATCGTCAGTCGCGCCCTGCGCGACGTCTTCCAGCACATCCCGCCCGGCCTGAGCTGGGAACGGTTCTATTGTGACAAGGGGTATCGCGCCGCCGTGGTCGCTCGCCGACAGGCTCTCGGCCATTGCCTGCGTGTCGCTCTGACGAACGAACCAGTGCTGCAGCCGTGGCGATACACCGCCCAACGCGCCGGACGGGTCATACGCGCCGACCGTCGTGCGATCAATCGGCAAAGCGAGCGGTTGTGTCAGACTGAGGCTTTCGACAATAGGTGCACGGGGCTCAGGCGTCGGGTCCACCGAAACGACAGTAGGCGGCCTGGCTGCTATCGGAACCAAAGCTCGACCCGGCCACGCATGCGCGCCGCTCGTCTCATCGAGACGGGCGGCGCTTTCGTTGATCAGGAGCGCCCAGAACCCGACACTGACTACTACGACGGCGATGGTCGATGGCGCCACTGGCGACATTGGCCGCATACACCACGAGAAAGAACGTCATCCCCCAGATGACCAGGAACGTGAAGCCCTGCACACGCGCATGATCGGCTGCGTGACTGTCACTGCCGGCGAGATTCCACTCATCCAGCGTGATGAACCACAACACGACCGCTCCCAGACACCACGCGACCGTCAGATACACAGCCCGGCTCCGAAATGTGGTGACGGGTCCAACTCCCGAGCGCGGCCGAGCGCGTCGTTCCTGACCCTGTCGCTGTTCGCGCGCAACACGTCGGTCCCGCGCCATCGGCATTGCAACGTCGGTTTGAACGCGTCTGGGTCGAGCGCCTTCGCGCCGATCGCGTGACGCTGCACCCTTACGCGTGATCATGTACGGTCGTTTGACCCGCAGCAGCACGTTGATAAAAGCCCACAGCACAATTGGCCAACGCGCCACGTACAGGATCACTCCGCGCCATGACAGGCGCAGGCCGGAAGGCATATGCCAGCGCCGCGTCCATATCCAGATCGTTGTGCTCACCAGGCCAATGGGAAGCCAGTGGACCAGGTACGGCAGAAGCTCCACGTTTGTCGGCTGCTGATGGGTGATGAGCGCCAACGGTGGCATCAGGGACATTGTGAGCAACGCGATCGACGACAGCGGATACCAGGACTCAGCAAACAGGAATTGCAGGGCTTGTTTGAAGCCGAGCTGCGAGACAACTTGCGGAGCGTAGCCGAAGAGGACCTGTATGAGGGACATGGCCCAGGCGAACTGTTGCTGGATATAGGTATCGAAGGTCTCCGGCCCGGCGCCAATGGCAATCGCTCGCGGGACGAATACACCCCTGTACTGATGTGCTGCCAGGACCAGGCTATCCAGGTGATCCTCCGCGCGAGTAGGCTGGAATCCACCGATCTCCATAACCGCCGCGGTGCGGTACGTGGTGTGCGAGCCAATAATGAACGGCGTTTCGTTCACACCATAGAAGCCTTGCTGCAGCGGGCCTTGCAGGACTAGCTCTTGCTCGGCTGATCCTCGAGCAATCCAGTTGGACAGGTTGCCGTACACCGACGGCGCCTGAACCCAGCCTACATTTGGATCACGAAAAAAACCGAGTACGTGATCCAGATATTGGGGCAGTGGAGCGTGATCGATGTCGAACTGGACAAAGATGTCATAGGTCGAGCCGTATGCATCCAGCCACGCATTCACGTTGCCAGCCTTCGTTTTCGTCTTGAATGGCGGGCCTTGCTGGTTGTAATGGTCGATGCCTGCCCGACTGAAGTGTCGTACGTTCCAATGCGCGGCGAGAGCCCGAACCCGCGGGTCGTTGCCCTCATCCAGGATCCAGCTGTCGTGCGGATAACTCACCCGGCTGAGCGCTTCGAGCTGGCGCTCGATGACATCCATGCCCTCCTGGCCCGGAACACACAGCGTAGTAAGTGCCACATTCAGACCTGACCTCGCCGTCACCGGAACGGGTTGGCGCATATGCCCGACGAAATACAGATATACGCTGGTGAGGAACGTGCCCGAGTAGGCGATGGCCACCGTAAAGGACCAGAACATCCACGCTGAATCGATGTGGTCTGGTTGGAGCCACCACACCCAGAAGTTTGCATTTACAGCCAACCAGGCGATAACGAGTGCCGAATAGCCGATCCAGTCGCGGCCAATCAGGCTCGACACAGAACCCACCCGATACGTCTCGGGCACCAGTACTAAAGAGGGAGCGTCGACCGCCTGCCTGTCCAGCATCGCCATGTCTCTATCATCGGCAGCCGATTTCGCACGATTACTCCACGGCGGCTGGGTGCCGATACTTGGTAAGCAGGTATCCTGGCAAACCCCATGTGTAGACAGCCCGCCAACTCTCGCTCGCAGGCCGCATGATCGTCAGAACCTTCGCAGCTCTGGTGCTCGCCATGCTCGTCTTCTCAACTACCTTGATCGAGGCCAAGGCTGACCAGGGGCTCAACGCGCCTTCGTTAGCGGTCGGCCTGTACCGCCCGGAGTTCCCAGATCGCTTGAGCTCGCTTGACGCATACGAGCAGGGCGGGGCAAGCCGCATGGCGCTGGTGCACTGGTACGCTTTGTGGGGCGGCTGGAAATCCGCATTCAACGCCGCCGACCTCGAGGCTGTGCGGCGCCGGGGATCGGTCCCCATGATTACCTGGGAGCCATGGGCCGGCACGCCAGCCGATGCGTCGTGGACGTTGAACGCGAGGATTCTGTCAGGCGCGTCGGACGCGTACATCCGGAGCTGGGCGCGGGGTTTGGCCGCATACGGCGGACCAGTGATGCTGCGCTTTGCCCACGAGATGCACGATCAGTCGTATCCGTGGGCCGTCGGGGTGAACGGAAACACGGCTGACCAGTATGTTGCCGCCTGGCGGTACCTGCATGCCGTGTTCGCCGAAGAGCGTGCAACGAATGTCCGCTGGATCTGGAACCCAAACACCATGCCCGGAACTCGGCGTGCCAAATACGAGGAGATCTATCGCTCGGTGTATCCGGGCAATGATGTTGTCGACTGGGCAGGCCTGGACATTTACAATGGTGGTTCGGCCCTCGATGGCTGGGGCGGCTGGCGTACCTTCGGCGAAGCCCTCGCCGATCCATACGACGCCGTTCGGGCGGTCGCGGATAAGCCCGTCATCCTGGGCGAAGTTGGCTCAGCCGAGACGGGTGGAGCAAAAGCAGAATGGATTCGGTCGGCATTCGCGGACCTTCTATCGGCTCGCTTCGCAGCGGTTCGCGCGATGGTCTGGTTCGACGTCGACAAGGAAGAGCGCTGGGCGTTGCACTCGAGCCAGCCCGCGCTCACAGCCTGGATGGGCGCGCTCCGCGCCGGTAACGCACAGACGGGCCAGGGTCTTTAGCGGAAGAGCGGCTAGCCCGCGCCGACTGAGAGGGAACAGTCTGAGAGTGACCAGGTACTACTACTTTAGCGAGCAGCCATATACGGCCTATGACCCGGCTATCCAGGACGCGTACCCGTGGTTGCGGCTGACGTTGCCTGACTCGCTGTCGATCCTGAGGCGCCGAGTGAGCTGTACAACCGCTACCACGAGGAGTACCAGGTCGTCGACCATCTGTCTCAGGGCTTCGACGGCATCATGATCAACGAGCACCATGCGCCGTTCTGCATGCAAGCCTCGATCACCATCACCGGCGCGATCCTGGCCAAGATCAGCACTAGGTGCCGCTGAGCGCATGGCTCAGTCCCTGCGCTTTCTGAGTTTGCGACATTGTGGGGCGTCGCGCCGAGGCGGTAAGCCCGGTGGCGGATTCGACCGACGGCCCGGGCTGCGCAGAGTCCAGCGGCTTCCACCGTCGACGTGACCGGGGCTATCTGCCTAGCGCGGCTTGCCGAGCTGAAGGTTCACGGAGTGGTCAAGTTTA
>WNGK01006190.1_pt1 | contig 15796 bp, 15 predicted proteins | sample 5400601 | NCBI WGS metagenome assembly WNGK01 (sample SAMN13153376, study PRJNA577476) | soil metagenome | isolation source: 60 cm soil or saprolite under Garry oak tree replicate 1 | place: USA:California | collected 2016-06-15
CACGGTTCAGTCCTCCGCACTTGCTGCCGTGTGCATCGGCAGCGGCAACGCGCTCGAGGCGGTGGTAGGAGCGTCGTTGATCCGGTACTTCGTCGGAGTTCCATGGCGCTTCGACCGCGGCGAGGATGTTTTCAAGTTCGTCGGCTTGGCCGCAGTCGCTTCCACGGTGGCGGCGACCATTGGCGTGCTGTCCATCGCGATTACCGGCGCGATGCCGTGGTCCGAATTTCCGACGCACTGGTGGACATGGTGGCAGGGCGACACGTCGGGAATCATCATCGTGACGCCGCTGATCCTTTTGTGGACCAGCCATCCTCCTGAAGCGTGGCCGATGCCCAAGAAGCTCGAGGCAACGGCGTTCGCACTGGCACTCGCGCTCACGGGCTACATCGTCTTCGGCAGCGGCATCGCGGCAACGGCCCACGGTTTATCCCCGTTGCTTCTTTTCCTGACGTTCCCTTTTATCATCTGGGCGACGTTCAGGTTCGACCAGCGCGAAGTCGCTGCGGCCATCGCCGCACTCTGTGCGATAGCCATCGCCTACACCATCGTCGGCCGCGGCCCGTTTGTGTCGGCCTCGACGAATACCTCGTTGCTGCTGCTGCTGGCGTTCGTCGGCATCGTTGCAGTGACCGGCCTCGTGCTGAGCGCCGTGATCGGCGAGCGGCGTAGGGCGATAGACGCGCTCCGCCAGGCGCGTGACGAACTCGAGCGACGGGTGGTTGAGCGAACGCAGGCGCTGGAGCAGGCGAATCGAGCGCTGCAGCACGATATCGCCGTACGTTCCAAGCTGGAGCAGGAGTTCAGGCAAAGCGAAGAGAAGTTCCGCATCATGGTGGAAGGCATCCAGGACTACGCCATCTTCATGCTCGACCCGGACGGCAACGTGGCGAGTTGGAACGCGGGCGCTGAGAACATCAAGGGCTACAAAGCCGATGAAATCATCGGCCAGCATTTTTCACGCTTTTATCCTCAGGACGCGATTCTGCGCAATTGGCCGGAGCTGGAGCTCGAAATCGCCAAGAAGGTCGGCCGATTCGAGGATGAAGGATGGCGTCTGCGCAAGGACGGATCGGCTTTCTGGGCGAACGTGATCATCACGGCGCTCTACGACGTCGATGGTGGCTTGCGCGGCTACGCCAAGGTCACGCGCGACATGAGCGAGCGCAAACGGATAGAAGAGCTGGAACGTGGCAAGCGACAGATGAACGAGTTTCTGGCGATGCTCGCGCACGAGCTGCGCAATCCGCTGGCACCGATCCGCAACGCGCTGGACCTCATGCGCATCAAATCAGCCGGTGATTCCACGCAGGAATGGTCGCGCAACGTGATCGACCGCCAGCTCACGCTACTGACCCGGCTGGTCGATGATCTGCTCGACGTCGGCCGGATCACGAGTGGAAAGATCGCGCTGCACAAGGAGCCCGTGGAGATCGACGCCGCGGTTCTTCGCGCGGTGGAGTCGGCGCAGCCGCTCGCCGATGCCTGCGGGCACACGCTCGATGTGCCGCTTGCGCACGATCCCCTGCTGGTCGACGGTGACCTGACCCGTCTCTCGCAGATCGTGTCGAACCTCCTCAACAATGCGATCAAGTACACGCCGGACGGCGGCAGGATCGAGGTGGAAGTCGCAAGAGAGGGCCCGTGGGCGATCGTGCGCGTCAAGGATACGGGCATCGGCATGAGCGCTGATCTGATCCCCAGGGTGTTCGATCTCTTCGTCCAGGGGGAACGCGCCCTCGATCGCACCGAGGGTGGACTGGGCATCGGCTTGACGCTTGTGAAGCGGCTCGCCGAGCTGCATGGTGGAAACATCACTGCGTTGAGCGGAGGACTGGGTCACGGCAGCGAATTCGTGGTCCGACTTCCCGCGCTGGCGCAGAAACCCAAGACCAGCGGCGCCGCCTTCGTCGCGCATCCGCTGCAGCCGCGGGAGCGCAGGCGCGTGCTGGTCGTCGACGATAATCGCGACTCGGCGGATACGATGGCGGCGCTCCTCAACGCGTGGGGCCATGACGTGCGAACGCTCTACGACGGGCAGTCCGTGGTGTCCATCGCCGCCGACTATCAACCCGATATCGTGCTGCTCGACATCGGGTTGCCGAAGATCAACGGATACGACCTGGCGCGGCAGCTACGCACGACGGCGGATCTTCGGCCCGTCATTCTGGTCGCATTCACCGGCTACGGCCAGGACGAGGATCGACGGCGCGCGCGCGAGGCCGGTTTCGACTATCACTTGGTGAAGCCTCTCGAGCCTGCTGCGCTGGAGAAAATCATCGATTCCATTTCCGCGCACGCGGCGCCGGCTTAGAGCTCGCATCGACCGCGTTCCCGGCTCAGCGTCTGTCGATACCGGATCCGGCTGATACACCCGCGCGAGGAAGAGATCGTCACATCCGCATGCCTAGCGATCAACGCGAAGACAAGCCGCCGACAGCGCAAGCGGACCAAGGCGCCGCGACGGCGGATCCGTCGACAGTCGCGCGCAGCGACGAATTCCTGCGCGTGCTGGTGCACGAATTGCGCAATCATGTCGCGCCCATCCGTAATGCGGCGCACCTGATCCGCTTGCGCGCGGGTTCCGATCCGGAGTTGTCGCTCATGGTCGACATGATCGAGCGGCAAGTCTCCGGCATCGTTCGCGCTCTGGAAGTCATCGTGGACGCCGAGCGCGCAAGCCACGGCGACGTTGCGTTGGCGTCGGAGGAGATCGATCTCGCGCTCGCCGTTGCCTCGGCGGCCGATCGAGCGAAACCGATGTTCGACGCGCGCTCGCAACGTCTTCACGCGTCGCTGCCGCAGGAGCCGATTTGGGTGCGTGCAGACCGCGCGCGCATCGCGCAGGTACTCGACACGCTGCTGGACAACGCCGCGCAATATACGGATGCCAACGGCGAGATCTGGCTCGACACTCTTCCTTCGGCTTCGAGGGTTGAAGTACGCGTGCGCGACAGCGGCAGCGGTATCGCGGCCGACTTCCTTCCCCACGTTTTCGACTATTTTGCGGGGCGCAGCCGCTGCGTGCACGGCATCGGGGTGGGGCTCGCCGTCGCGCGCGCGCTCGTCGAGCGACAGGGCGGCCGGCTGCACGCGGCAAGCGCGGGCGAGCGCAAGGGGAGTGAGTTCGTCATCGAGCTTCCGGTCGTGACGCGCGGCGGGGATACCGCTGCGCAAGAGCCCGCGCAGGCGACACGAAGACTCGACGCGCCGTCGGGAGAGGCGTCGCAGGAGATCCCGTCGAAGCGGCGATCGGGCCGATCGCCGACGACAGCGCTGCCGTGCGCGACTCGCTGGCCAGTCTGCTCCGGGACATGGGACACGAAGTGCGCGGCGCGCGCGACGGCGACGAAGCGCTGGAGCTCGCGGCGAGCTGGCAACCCGATTTCGTTCTGCTGGACATTCATATGCCCAAGCTCAATGGCTTTAAGGTCGCGCGCGAACTCCGCGGACGAGTTCCCTCCACCCGCATGCACCTCGTGATGATGAGCGGCAATACCCTCGACGAAGCCACGCTGGCGGGCGCCAAGGCCGCGGGCTTCGATACATGCATCGACAAGGTGTTTGCGTTCTCGGAGCTGGAGAAGCTGCTGAACGCCTGAGGCGCAGGACTTGAACCGCGGCGCAGCGGGTTGAGCAGTCGAGGCTTTCGCTTTGCCCGCCTCCCGGCGATGTCGTGAAGCTTGAAAGCGGCGCGGCAGGGCCCCACCTTGCCGGAATGGCTCCCTTCGACCGTTCCGTCTTCTCGCTGCGGGCCGTGCCGGTTCTGAACGAGTCGGTCGCACCCGGGTTTTCGGATCCTTCGGAGCCGCGATCGTCCGATGCACCGCTCCTGGATGCCTATTCAGCCGCTGTCAGCGGGGTGGTCGCAGACGTTGCGCCGGCGGTTGCGCACATCCGCGTCGAGCGCGCGCGCTCCAGCCGCGCTATGCGCGAGGGCGCGGGTTCCGGCTTCATCATCACGCCGGACGGCTATCTGGTGACCAACAGCCACGTCGTCGGTGGTGCGAGTGCTCTCGAAGTCACCTTGCCCGATGGGCGTGTCACCGGAGCGGATCTCGTCGGCGACGACCCCGACTCCGATCTCGCGATCATCAAAATCGGCGCGGCGGGGTTGCCGTACGTGCGGCTTGCCGACTCGGGAAGCGTGCGTGTCGGGCAGATCGCGATCGCCATCGGCAGTCCGTACGGCTTTCAGCATACGGTGACTGCGGGTATCGTCAGCGCGTTGGGGCGCTCGATGCGCAGCCAGACTGGGCGCCTGCTCGATAACATCATTCAGACCGACGCAGCGCTCAATCCCGGCAATTCGGGCGGACCGCTGGTCGATTCGGCCGGCGGCGTGATCGGGGTCAACACCGCCGTTATCCTGCCCGCGCAGGGCATATGCTTCGCGATCGCCGCGAACACCGCCGAGCGCGTCGCCGTCGCATTGATCCGGGAAGGGCGTGTGCGCCGCGCCTACATCGGCGTCGGCGGACAGGACACGCAGATCTCGCGGCGCATCGTCCGCCATTTCGGTTTGACGCGTGAAGCGGGCGTGCGTATCAACCAGGTGGAAAAGGAATCTCCCGCGCACGCGGCCGGCTTGCGCGAGGGCGACATCATCGTCGGATTCGGCGACGCGATCGTGACTGGCGTCGACGACCTGCATCGGCTGCTCACCGGTGGCCGCATCGGCGACGGTGTCGATATCGCGGTGCTGCGCCGCGATCAACGGCTTTCGCTGCTAGTCACGCCGCGGGAGTCGCGCCGCTAGATCGTCCGAAGCGCCGCGCTGCCTCCTTGCGCGGTTGCGCGCGAGCCTCGCCGGGTGGCTCGCAGCGGCTTTGCAAGCGCCCCGAATCTGTGCAAGAATTGTCGCAACGCGCAGAATCACAGGTGTCGCGATGCTGGACCGTGACGGTTATCGACCGAACGTCGCCATTGTCGTCGCCAACTCGAAGGACCGGGTATTCTGGGGAAAGCGGGTCCGAGAGCACTCGTGGCAATTTCCGCAGGGCGGAATCAACGCCGGCGAAACGCCCGAGCAGGCGATGTTTCGGGAGTTGAAGGAAGAAGTCGGACTCGCACCCGAGCATGTCAGGATCCTCGGGCGCACGCGCGACTGGCTGCGCTATGAGGTGCCGCAGCACTGGATCAAGCGCGAATGGCGCGGCAGCTATCGCGGCCAAAAGCAGATCTGGTATCTTCTGCGCCTGACCGGACGCGACAGCGACGTGAGCCTTCGCGCGACCGATCATCCCGAGTTCGATGCCTGGCGCTGGCACGAGTACTGGATACCGCTCGAGAACGTGATCGACTTCAAGCGCGACGTGTATCGCCGCGGGCTGACCGAGCTCGAGCGCTATCTCCATCATCGGCCGCAGACGCGGCGCGAGCGGCTTTACGGGTGGGCCCACGCCGTGGTGCCGTCGGCGTACAACAATCCCCCAAGCAAGGCCTGAGGCGTCGCCCGTCGCAACGGGCGCTAGCAATCCCCGATCCGGCGTCCGGCGAACGTCACGCTCATCGGAATGTCGGGTGCGCCAGGCTTTGGCTGCTTGATCATCATCCGCATCGTTCCCTCGTAGGCGCCGGGCGTCGCCGTCAGCTCGGCTTGTCCGCGCATGGTCGGATCGGACGTGCACTCGATCCCGTAGGATGTCCTGCTTCCTTCGGTCCTCACATCGAGCACGGTGCAGCGGGCGCCGGGCTTTGGCAGATTTTGCGCGATGTCTTCGGCGGCCTTCGGTGAAATGCAAACGCGATTCGCAGGGGCATCCGCGACGGTGCCGCCGACGTCAGTCTTGGATAGCACTTCCCACATGCCGGGTTGCAGACCCGCGGCGAGCGCACAAGTCGAGGCCGCGAGGAACCCGGCTGCCGCGATGGTCCGTCGCGTGACGCGCATGCTCATCGGAACAGCCCCATCGTGCTCATGAACATCGCTCCGCCGGTCATCATGGGAAACACCACCAACCCCAAGACGGCAATCAGCAGGATATAGCAGATGAGCACGACGACGGAATATGCCACCGCCTTTTCGCTCGGGCACTTTTTCACCGGTGGCGCGCCGAGAAAGAATGTATAGATCGAGTAGACGCCGGCAATGATCCCGATGATCCCCCCGATGTACGGGACGAGACGAAAAATTCCGGCGATCCATGCGGCCGTCAGCGAGTACGCGACGAGCTTGAGCGATCCGACGATGTTCTTTTCTCCGCCGAAGGCCGGCGCCAACGCATCGACGATGAGCGCGATGACGAACGTCGTCGCCAGCGTGAGGACGTACATCGCAAGCGCGACTGGAAGCCCCAAGCCGAATCCGAACGCCAGGCTGCGCAGCGCGATTGCGACCGGGCCGATCGCGGCGAGGATGACGATGTAGTTCAGATACAACGACTGTATGCTCGCAGGCTCCGCGGCGATCTTCGGCCATTCCACCTTGGGATTGACGAGGATGTTCTTGACCCGGTCGACCAGATTCATTGCTTTCTCCACGTTGCGATGGCGCCGGCTCTGGCTTGGACCTTGTGGCGGCTTGCGCGACCGCGGCAGAAGTTTAGGGTATGCGCCCGCAGCTGTCTAACCGCGACGCGATCCGAATCGAGCCGCCGCTCTAGAGGAGGACCAGGTTGTTGCGATGGATGAGCTCGGGCTCGTCCACGTAACCGAGGATGGCCTCGATCGCGGAAGACGGCTTCCTCAGGATGCGCCGCGTCTCCACCGCGCTGTAATTCGCCAGTCCGCGCGCGATCTCGCGCCCATCAGGATCGAAGCAGCCGACGATCTCTCCGCGTTCGAAAGCGCCTTCGCAGGCGACGACGCCGATCGGCAAAAGGCTCTTGCCTTCGTGCGCAAGCGCGCGGACCGCGCCCGCGTCGAGCGTGAGCTTGCCCGCGAGACGAACGTGATCGGCAAGCCATTGCTTGCGCGCGCCGAGCGTCATCGCGTCGGCAAGCAGCGCGGTACCGATCGGCTCGCCCGCGGCGAGCCGCGTCAAGATGTTCTCCTCGCGCCCGTCGGCGATGACCGTCGAAGCACCGCTGCGCGCGGCTCGCTTGGCGGCAAGAACCTTGGTGAGCATCCCGCCTCGACCGAGCGCGCCGGCGCCGCCTGCCATCGCTTCGAGCGCGGGATCGCCGGCGCGACCGCGCTCGAGCAGCGTCGCGCCGGGATTCCTACGCGGATCCGCAGTGTAGAGTCCGGGTTGATCGGTGAGCAGAACCAGCACGTCGGCTTCGATCAGATTCGCGACCAGCGCCCCCAGGGTATCGTTGTCCCCCAGACGAATCTCGTCGGTGGTGACCGTATCGTTTTCGTTGATGACCGGGATCACCGACAATCCGATGAGCGTGAACAGAGTCGAGCGCGCGTTCAGGTAACGGCGGCGGTCGGCGAGATCTTCGTGCGTCAGCAGAATCTGTGCGGTATGCACGCCGAAGCGCGCAAACGCGGCCTCGTACGCCTGTACGAGCCCCATCTGACCGACGGCTGCCGCGGCCTGCAGCTCATGAATTGCAGCCGGACGGGCAGCCCAGCCGAGGCGCTGCATGCCCTCGGCGATCGCGCCCGACGAAACGAGCACAATCTCCTTGCCCGAGTTCCGCAGCGAAACGATCTGATCGACCCATCGGCCGATGGCGGAGTGATCGACGCCGCGGCCGTCGTTGGTGAGCAGGCTTGAACCGATCTTCACGACGAGGCGACGAGCGTTCGCAACCGGCGAGGTCGATCGGATATTCATCTGACCGGAGACTCCGCGGGCTCGACTGCAGCGGGATGCTTTTCGAGCCAATCGGCGATCGCGTACACGAGCTCACGGCATCCTTCGCCATTGATCGCGGCCACCGCAAAGACGGGACCCTTCCACCGATACGATTTGACGAACGCGGCGATGCGCTCCGCGCGCTCTTCCGTGGGCAAGGTGTCGATCTTGTTCAAAACCAGCCAGCGTGGCTTTTGGTATAGCGCTTCGTCGTGGTGCTTGAGTTCTGCAACGACGGTTCGTGCGCCGGCGACTGCGTCGCCCTGTCCTTCGAGCGGCGCCAGGTCGACGACATGCAGCAGCAGGCGCGTTCGCTGGAGGTGTCGAAGAAACTGGTGACCGAGTCCGGCGCCTTCGGCGGCTCCTGCGATGAGACCGGGGACGTCGGCGACGACGAAGCTCTTGTTGTCATCGACGCGCACGACGCCCAGGTGGGGCGAGAGCGTCGTGAACGGATAGTCGGCAACCTTGGGTCGTGCGGCGGAAATCGCTCGGATCAGGGTCGACTTCCCGGCGTTGGGCAGACCCAGCAGCCCGACGTCTGCGAGAACCCGAAGCTCGAGGCGGAGCTTCCGCTGGACGCCCTTTTCACCCGGCGTCGATTGCCTCGGAGCGCGATTGGTGCTGGATTTGAAGTGAAGGTTTCCAAGCCCGCCCTTGCCGCCCTGCGCCAGCAGCGCCTTGTGTCCGTGAGCCGCCAAGTCCGCAACGAGCTCGCCCGTTTCCGCGTCGGTAATGCGCGTGCCCACCGGCATGCGCAGAACGATGTCGTCGGCTCCCCGTCCGTACTGGTCGGCGCCGCGACCGTGCTCGCCAGGCTTGGCACGATGAATTCGTGCGTAACGGTAGTCGATGAGGGTGTTGATGTTGCCGTCGGCGATCGCCCAGATGCTGCCGCCGCGTCCGCCATCACCCCCATCGGGACCACCGCGCGGCACGTACTTTTCGCGCCTGAAGGAGACCGCTCCGTTGCCGCCGTCGCCGGCGACGGCCTCGATGACCGCTTCGTCGATGAATTTCATTGCGCGGAAACGGCGCTCGTGCGCACGAACAGCACGAAGCGCTCGGTGTCGTCGCCTCGGCGGCGGCCTTCCCAGACTCTGTCCCATGCCGAATCCGGCGGCTCGGTTGATTCGTTGCCCGCCACTTGCACCAGCAATGCGGAACACCCGCTGGAAGCAGGCAAATCGTCGCGCACCGTGATAAGCCCGAGGAAATAATCGAGCAGCGCGCGTTGCGGCTCGCCCAGATTACGTCCCGCGACGCACGTATTCGACGGCAGATGCACTGCCAGGGATTCGGCCACGGGTCGATAGCTTCGCCGCGAGTCGAGATAGGGCAGCCAGATGGTCATGTAGAGTCCCCACACGAGTGTCATGCCCGCCGCCCAGTTCAGCACCGCGCGCCGGTTCGACCGCCGCGCCGGCCGCACCAATGCGATCCACAACAAGGAGAGCAGCGCAGAGAGCAGGACTGGAAATGTTTGCCACGGCGGCTGGTAACCCGGTTGGGTATCACGGAACATGCGCGCAACCGACTCCGGCAGACCGTTAACGAGCGTCTCGATCCATAGTCCCCACACGAGCGCGGCCAGCAGACCGAAGGTGAGAATGCCGAACCAGTCGAGCGCACCCGAGTACCCTCGCTTGAGCGTGTCGACTTCCGCGGCCCCAAGCAGGGACAGGGGCAACAGCAGAGGAAGGAGGAGCGTCGCGCGCGGTTCGGCGGCGGCCGATAGAACGATCAGCAGCACTGCGCTCATCGTCAGGGGCAGCTCGATGCCGGGGGTGCTGAGGCCGCCGTTGAAACCGCGAGCACGCAACCAAAGCGTCCAAAGCACCAACGGCAGCGCCGGCCATGCGAACCACGGAAGGTTCTTGAGATAATAAAGGGGTTCGCTTGCAGGAGATGTCGCGCTGAGACCGAAAAATCGCGCGAGATCCTGAGTTGCGAGCCACTGCGTGTACGCGGCCGGGTCGCGCCAATAAAGCGCTGCAGGCCACACTGCGATCAACGGTACCGCGACGAGGAGCGCGAGCAGGATCGTTCCGGCGTAGCTTGTCTTGCGCCAGGGTTTGAATGCCGGCAGCAGGATCGCGGTAAGAGCGATGAGCGCCGAAGGCGCCGTTCCCTTGCACAGGAAGGCAAGGCCCGCGGCAGCGCCGAGCAGCGCGCCACCGAGAACAGGTCGCCGCGGCGCGACCGCAAGCGCGTAAAGCGCAAGCGCATACGCGGGCAGCACGCCGACATCCGGCGAAAGCTGGTGCGCGCGATCCCATAGGCCGATGCAACCGATGAAGAGCAATACCGGAAGCCAGCGAAATGCGCGTCCGTAGAGCTCGCGGCCCGACAGGGCGAGAATCCAGAGCGCGGCTCCAAGGCAGAGAGCATTGGCGAGCCGGGCACCGTCGTGCAGCGGCAAGAGCGCCTGAAAGCCTCCCGCCGCAACCGCGGCGAGCGCGTAAAAAAGCGGGGGACGCTCGGGGAGCGCGGTGCCCGCAAGATGCACAACCACCGGATCGCCGCTCTTGAGCATATCGAATGCGATGCCGAAGCTCGCCGCATCGTCGGGCTTCCAGGGATCATGCCCGAACAAGCCGAGCGCGATCCACGCCGAGCAGAGCAGAACGAGCCCCGCCTGCTTCAGCGTGCGGTAGCGTCCCGAGGGCGAAAGCTCGGAGGGATCGTTCGCGGCAACGGCGTCGGCGAATGGCATCCGGGTTCAGCTCTGCTTGGCTCGATAGGCGGAGCATAAGCACGAAAGGCAACGAATGCCATCGGCCGAACGCAGCCTCGCGCAGCGCGAACGAGGTTCGCGTCGCCCGTCGTCACGCTCGCGTGTGGGCCGCGCCCGCGCGTCGATCATGGAATTGAAAAAGGCAGCCGAAGCTGCCTTTGCTTGTCGTCGCGTCGGCGGAAGTCACGCCGATGTCGTCGTGCTCTTGCTGGCGTAGCGCTGACGGAACTTTTCCACGCGGCCCGCGGTGTCCACTATCTTTTGCTTGCCGGTGTAAAAAGGATGGCACGCCGAGCAGACCTCGACGTGCAAAGGCTTGTTGACGGTGGAGCGCGTGGTGAACGTGTTGCCGCAGCTGCACGTCACCTGGATTTCGCTGTACTGCGGATGAATTTTCGTTTTCATCAGACACCTCGGTCACCGGATTGCCTTCGCCGGCCGGATTTCATAACCGCGTCGTTGGCCTCCTGCTCCGCTTTGTGCCGCGGAGGCAAAACTGCAGAATTATGGCCTTTTTTGCATTGCGATGCAACATCGCCACCCGCGAAAGATGGGGTTTCACGCATTTAATTCAAGACTTGTGTTGAAATCGTGCGTGCGCCGGGATAGCGGTGCGGGTTTCGACGGCGGGAGGACTCGGCCATGGGCGACTCGCGCCGGCTGCCCAGGCGCCGATGCTTCAGGTTGAGGCGCTAATTACCGCGTCGCATCGAATCGAAGAATTCCGCGTTGTTCTTGGTCTGCTTGACCTTGTCGACGAGGAATTCGGTTGCCTCGAGTTCGTCCATCGGATACAGGAGTTTGCGCAGCACCCAGACCTTCTGGAGGATGTCCTGCTTGAGGAGCAACTCCTCCTTACGGGTGCCCGAACGGTTGACGTTGATCGCCGGATAGATACGCTTTTCCGCCATGCGGCGGTCGAGGTGGATTTCCATGTTGCCGGTGCCCTTGAACTCCTCGTAGATCACGTCGTCCATGCGCGATCCGGTGTCGATCAGCGCGGTGGCGATGATGGTGAGCGAGCCGCCTTCCTCGATGTTGCGCGCGGCGCCGAAAAACCGCTTCGGCCGCTGAAGGGCATTGGCGTCGACTCCGCCCGTGAGGACCTTCCCCGACGCGGGGACGACGGTGTTGTAGGCACGGGCCAGCCGGGTGATCGAGTCGAGCAGGATCACGACGTCCTTCTTGTGCTCGACCAGGCGCTTGGCCTTTTCGATAACCATCTCGGCGACCTGAACGTGCCTCGTCGCGGGCTCGTCGAAGGTCGACGACACGACCTCGCCGCGCACCGAGCGCTGCATCTCGGTCACTTCCTCCGGACGCTCGTCGATGAGGAGCACGATGAGCACGACGTCGGGGTAATTGGCCGCGATCGAATGCGCGAGATGCTGCAGCATCACCGTCTTGCCCGACTTGGGTGAAGAAACCAGCAAGCCGCGCTGGCCCTTTCCGATCGGCGCGACGATGTCGATGATGCGTCCGGTGATGTTTTCCTCGGCCTTGATGTCGCGCTCGAGGATGAGCGGCTCGTCAGGAAACAGCGGCGTGAGGTTCTCGAACAGAATCTTGCTTTTGGCGTGCTCGGGCGGCTCACCGTTGACCTTGTCGACCTTGACCAGCGCGAAATAACGCTCGCCGTCCTTGGGCGTGCGGATCTCCCCCTCGATGGTGTCGCCCGTGTGCAGGTTGAAACGGCGAATCTGCGAGGGTGAGATGTAGATATCGTCGGTGCCGGCGAGATAGCTCGTGTCGGGCGAGCGCAGGAATCCGAAGCCGTCAGGCAGTACCTCAAGCGTGCCGTCGCCGAAGATGCTCTCCCCCTTTTTGGCCTGGTTCTTGAGCAGCGCGAAAATCAGGTCGTGCTTGCGCAGCCGGTTCGCCCCGTCGATTTCATTGGTATTCGCGATTTCGACGAGTTCCGTTACGGGCTTGGATTTGAGATCGGACAGATGCATAAGGTGGACGGGGTAGGAACGTGCGCGGCAGGCACGCCGCTGGATTCGATCTGGGAGGTTTGGCGCCGGGAAGCTACAACAGCGCCGGTGGTGGCGGCCCGCGGTCGAAACAACCCGCGGGGCGCGATTCAATGGGTTAGGAGCGTATCGGGTTCAGAGATGACTGTCAATAAAGGCCGTAAGCTGTGATTTGGACAGGGCGCCCACCTTTTCCGCGGCGACCTGGCCGCCCTTGAACAGGATCAGGGTCGGGATGCCCCGAATACCGTACTTCGCCGGGGTGCCCGGATTGGCGTCAATATCGAGCTTGGCAACCGTGAGGCGCCCCGCGTAATCCTTGGCGACGTCGTCGAGGATGGGCGCGATATTCTTGCAGGGGCCGCACCACTCCGCCCAGTAGTCGACGAGCACAGGCGTTCCCGCCTGCAGGACGTCGCTGTCAAAGGTGGCGTCGGTGACGTGCTTGATGTGTTCGTTCATGCTCTTCCTCTTGGGGGAACTGCCGACTGATGCGTCGGGCGGGGCGGAAGGCGCGCCTAGCTGCTTACGTTAGCCCAAAGGCCGGGGCGGCGCAAGCCGCCTGCATGCGCAGTTGGGGCCCGATTTGCTAGAATCAATGACCTTTCCGGTCACGAGTCCGACGCGATGACTTACGTCGTCACCGAGAGCTGCATCCGCTGCAAGTACACCGATTGCGTTGATGTCTGTCCCGTCGATTGCTTTCGGGAGGGGCCGAATTTTCTGGTCATCGATCCCGATGAATGCATCGATTGCACGCTGTGCGTCGCAGAATGTCCAGTCGAGGCTATCTTCGCGGAAGACGACGTTCCCGACGACCAGCAGGCGTACAAGGCGCTCAACGCCGAGCTTGCGAAGCTGTGGAAGCCGATCATCGAGCGCAAACCCGCACCGTCGGACGCGGACCAGTGGAAGACCGTGAAGCCCAAGGGACACCTCCTCGAGCGCTGAGGTAGCTTGCGCTCTCGTAGCGAACCCCTAGAATCGCTAGGTTCGCGTCGGCAGCGAAACAAAATCTCCAATGCCGGTGCCCTGAACGGACGCCTGTCGATGATCAAAGCCTCGAGGCTCGTCTGCGCGACTACGCTTGCATTCGCCATCTCGGGGCATGGCCTTGCGCAGACGGCCAGCCCCGCCAGCGACGCTGCAGCGGGAGCGGCGAGAACGCAAATGTGCTCGGGATGTCACGGCATTCCGGGATGGCGAACCGCATTCCCGGAAGTCTACAAGGTGCCGAAGCTCGGCGGCCAGCACGAGGCGTACATCGTCAAGGCGCTCCACGAATACCGGAGCGGAGAGCGCAACCATCCGTCGATGCGCGCCATCGCGGCTTCGCTTTCCGACAAGGATATCGCCGATCTCGCCGCGTATTACGCCAATACGCCGGTGGCGACCGCGAGCAAATAAGCAACGCGCCGATGAACTATCTCGCGCTATCGCTTCTAGCCGTCGGCGCGCTGCTCGCCAGCACAGCCGCCTTGGCGGCGAACATCGGCGCGGGCCAGGAGAAGGCCGAGGAGATCTGTCAGACGTGCCATGGCATGGATGGCAACAGCCAGAACGCTGATTACCCCAGGCTGGGCGGACAGCATCCCGACTATCTCGCCAAGGCGCTGCGCGACTACAAGTCGGGGTCGCGCAAGAACCCGATCATGGCCGGCTTCGCCGGTACCTTGTCCAAAGAGGACATCGAAAACGTCGCGGCGTATTACGCATCGCAACCCGCCGTGCTCGTGACCAAGCATTGACGCGCGCGCGTTTGCCGCGAAGACATCGTCTGTTGGCGCTGTTTTGCTTTTCAGGCGCGCTTGCTTCCGAGCTCCGATGGCTTGGTCTTGCGACGGTATTCGCACAAGTCGACGATGATGCATTCGGGGCAGCGCGGCTTGCGCGCCTGGCACACATAGCGGCCGTGCAGGATGAGCCAGTGGTGCGCGTCGTGGCGAAATTCCTCCGGAGTGAACTTCACCAGCTTGCGCTCGACTTCCTCGGGCGTCTTTCCGGGCGCGAGCCCGGTCCGGTTCGCGACCCGGAATATGTGTGTGTCGACCGCGATCGTCGGTTGTCGAAACGCCACGTTCAGAACCACGTTGGCGGTCTTGCGCCCGACGCCGGGAAGCCTCGTGAGCGCGTCGTGGTCGGCGGGCACGCCGCCGTCGTGCTCGGCGATAAGCTGACGCGACAAGGCGATCACATTCCTGGCCTTGGCGCGGAAAAGTCCGATGGTCTTGATGTAGGGAATGAGCCGGGCTTCGCCCAGCGCCACCATCGCGTGCGGCGTGTTGGCGACCCGGAACAGCTTCTCTGTGGCGAGATTGACGCTCTTGTCGGTTGCCTGCGCGGAGAGTACGACGGCGATAAGCAGCTCGTACGGGCTGCCGTACTCGAGCTCGCTGCGAGGATTCGGATTCTGTTTGCGCAGGCGCGCGAAGATCTCCTTGCGCTTTGTCGGATTCATTGCGCACTCCCATGCTGACGAAGACGATCGAGCCGGGCGCTTTCGTTCGCCTGCAGCCATGGGTCCGCGAAGAGTAGCGCGTACGCTTTCGCGAACCAGGGTTTTGCCGCCGCGTCGTTGCCGCGCGCGAGCTCGATCTCCGCAAGCTCCTCATAGACGTAGCCGCTGGGCTCACCGGCTGCTTCGCGCTCGGCGAGCAGGCGGCGCTGAATCGCCAGCGCCTCGTCATAGCGCTCGAGCGAACGCAGACAGCGCGCGATCGCCCACTGCGCCACGCGTACGGCGTTATCCTCGCCGCGCGCCTTCCACGCTGGCAGCGCCTTGTCGAAATACTCGAGCGCCGTGGCGTATTCGCCCCGCTCGTGGTAGGTCCAGCCGATATTGTTGTAGAGCGAAGCGAGCCAGCGCTTGGAGCGCGTGTCCGGACTGCGTTCGGTCATCGCAAGTGCTTCGAGATTCCATTTCAGGCGATCCGCGGGTGGCGCCGCGATGCCGAGCATGTGCGCTGCATCGATCGCCAGGAAGTCTTCGCGTGCGTCGCGCGCGCGGTCGAGCGCATCCCGGAATAACGGCACGGCCTTTTCAGGCTTGCCCGAGGAGTTGAAAACGCGGCCACGCTCGAGCAGATAGCGCACTGCGACGCGTGGCGGTCGGCCCGGCAGTCCCCTCTCCACTTGATCGAGCGTGGCGTGCGCCGCATCGAATTGGCGTTGCAAGCCTTGCGCGCGCGCGATTTGCGTCTGCAGCTCGAGCGCTGCGGCCGATCCGGTCCGCAGCTTGGAGAGCTCGCTCACGAATCGCGATTCGGATGCACTGGGCCGCTGAAAATCCCACCACGAGTCCAGCGCGGCGACGTCGAGCGGCGCTGCGTCGGGCAA
>WNGK01006213.1_pt1 | contig 15783 bp, 13 predicted proteins | sample 5400601 | NCBI WGS metagenome assembly WNGK01 (sample SAMN13153376, study PRJNA577476) | soil metagenome | isolation source: 60 cm soil or saprolite under Garry oak tree replicate 1 | place: USA:California | collected 2016-06-15
AACAAGAACCAGAAGGTCGTGGTTCAGGGCGTGCACATCAATGGCAACAACGGGACGGGGTACAACGGAACCTGGCTGGTGACGGATGTGGACACGAACGGCACCTGGTTCAAGGCCAACGTGGGGGACGGGACCCTCGGCTCGGGAACCGGAGGGATGGCCGGGAGGCTTGGCCTCTCCTGCGGGGAGTCCTCCCCCGCCAACGGCGACCCCGGAGCGCTCTCCTACGACACCGCCGCCTACTGGATGCCTTCGGCCTGGACCGGGGCCGGCGGGGCCACCTTCCAGCCGGCGGTTCGGCAGCGCGTGTACTACGTCGGCTACCCGGGCAGCCTCGCCTGCGGGGGGAGCACCGACTGCGTGAGCCAGCTGCCCGAAGGGTGGGGATCATCGGTGGGAACTCCGCTGCGACAGACCCGCTGGGGAATCCCCACGCCTATTGGACCTGCGGGCACAAGTCCGGTCAGACCGAGGGTCCCAACCCTAGGCCGATCATCGACATCACCCCCGTGCTCAACCATCCCTACGATTGCGATCAGTTCTTTCAGCTATCCCAGCAGCAGCAGAATCCCGACCGGACCTGGTCGTTCGTGGACGGACCCGTCGGGATCGCGGAGCTTCCGCGCTGCATTGACAGTGTCCCCTCGCCGTCGCCGAGTCCCTCCATCCTCACCCCTGAATACCCCGACGAGCAGGGAGACAAGACCACGTGCGACGTGGCTCCGTACACGATCACCCTTCCCCAGATCTCCATTCGGACCCACATCGGTCAGATCAACGGCTCCCGGAGCCCCTGCCGGGGCGCTTGCTTCGCCTACGTCATCAGGAAGCTCCATAAGCACGACTGCACCCTTCCGCCTCCGCCGAGTGCCGCGACGTGCAAGGCCGACATCACGGTGGCCGGGCAGAACACCAACTATTCCGATGTCTACTTCGGACCCGAGGTGGCGGACATGGGGGCTGGGGCTACAGTCGATCTGTTCGGTTACATCTACGATCCGGCGAACTTCCAGTCGCTCCAGCACTATCCCGTCGAAAGTTACTCAGGCTCCGATCCGTATGCATTCACGATCTCCGGCTTTCCCTATGTGCTTCCGGACTGCGACCCGGTGAACTCCATCCCCTACTGCGGAAGCGTGGCCCAGACCCTGAGCCAACCGCTGGACACGTGCGACCCTGCGAACGAGGACGTCCTGTTCAGCCTGGCCGGCGGACCGGCCGGGGATACCGACACGTGCCATGGCTACTGGACCCTGCACGCCGACTTTTGGGACACCTGGAACCAGTCGGCCCTGATCCCTCTGGTCCAGGACTGCCTGGACGGGGGCATGCCCACGGGAGGCACACCGTGCTTTCCGAATTCGGCCACCGGCCAAGTGGAGGCCGACATCGAGGACAACCACCAGGTGGACTGCATCGCCGGCACCAGCTCGACATCATGTTCTTAACCCTGGCCTGGGGAGATCAGGAGGGAGTAGGATCGCCGAGTGGCGACCCAGCATGAACCAGCTGGCCGGATGAGGGCAGGCGTGCACGTCGTCACCTTGGTCGGCTTGCTGTCTGTTCTGGTGGGTCTAACCCCCCCAACAGATGCGGGGGCGATATCCCAGGCACGTGCCGGCGGCTATTGGGTCCTTACGGGAGCGCCCCTACTTGACATCTCCGTTCATACGGCGACCCTGCTTCCTTCGGGGAACGTCCTCGTGGCGGGTGGCCAGAACTATGATCCTCGGGACTCCCAGGTGTACTACCCCTCCTCGGGGGGGTTCGGGGCCACGGGGGCCATGCCGACCGGACACTGGGACCACATCGCCACCTTGATGAACAACGGCCGGGTGCTGGTGGCCGGGGGCTGTTGCCCCGTGGCCGATGCGGCGGTGTATGACCCTCCGAGCGGAGAATGGCGCGCCACCGCCCCGATGCACGTGCGCCGGGAGGGCGCGACCGCCACCCTCCTTCCCGACGGCCGGGTCCTGGTGGCGGGGGGATACACCGGGGCCACCGATCCCACCCGCAAAGCCGAGCTGTACCTGCCGAGCCAGGGCCGGTGGGTCCGGATCAGGCCGATGGGTCAGGGTCGCGACGGTGCCCGGGCGGTCCTGCTCACCACGGGGAAGGTGCTCATGGTCGGGGGAGGGGAGATTCCCGGGACCGCCGAGCTGTTCGACCCGGCCACGGAGACGTGGACCCCCACCGGCTCGATGACCGTGCCCGGTTGGAACCCCTCCATCGCCACCCTGCTCCCGGACGGGAGGGTGCTGGCCGCAGCTGGCTGCTGCGGGTCCAACGGCCGCGTCAACAAGGTCGCGGAGATCTACGACCCCGCCACCGGGACATGGTCACAGACGGGGGACATGAACGTCGCCCGGGAGACCGCCCAGGCCGTCCTGCTACCCGACGGTCTGGTGCTGGTCGCGGGCGGCTACAACGACTTCTACGGCATGACCTCCGACGCGGCCGAGCTGTACGACCCCAGCACCGGGACCTGGTCGGTCACGGGATTCATGAACTACCCCCGGGACGCGTATACGCTGACCCTGCTTCCCGACGGCCAAGTTCTCGCCGCAGGAGGAGAAGGCGGCAGTTCGACGGCTGAGCTCTACGTCCCGTCGACGGGGTGAGTTTGGTCGAGGACCGGCACCCGACCGTGCTCAGAGTTTCGCTAGATCGGCGCACTTCGTTCGGATGCCCTCGGCGGCGGCTCGGAGCTGACCGAGCTCGTCGTCGTTGAGGTCCATCTCCACGATCTCTTCCACCCCGCCTCGCCCCAACCGCGCCGGCACGCCGACGTAGACGTCGGAGATGCCGTTCTGCCCGGCGCACCACGCGCACACCGGGAGCACGTCCTTCGAGTCGCCGGCGATGGCGTTGACCATCTGGGCCACCGCCGCCGATGGCGCGTAGTAGGCGCTGCCCTTCTTGAGCAGAGCCACGATCTCGGCGCCGGCGTCGCGGGTTCGCTGGAACAGCCGCTCCAGTGTCTGATCGTCCACCAGCTCGGCGAGGGGCTTGCCCCCGACCGTTGCGTGCCGGGGCAAGGGCACCATCGACTCGCCGTGTGACCCCAGCGTGATGGCCTCCACGGTCGAGGGCGACACGCCCAGCTCCTCGGCGATGAAGTAGCGGAGCCGGGCCGAATCCAGCACGCCCGCCATGCCCATGACCCGCTGCCTCGGGAACCCCGTGACCTCCGAGGCCAGGAAGGTCATCTCGTCGAGGGGGTTGCTCACCACGATCACCACCGCGTCGGGGGAGGTCGCCTTCACGTTCGAGGCGACGTCGCGCATGATGCCGGCGTTCTTGTCGAGCAGGTCCATCCGGCTCATACCCGGCTGGCGGGGCAGGCCCGCGGTGATGACCACCAAATCGGACCCGGCCGTGTCGGCGTAGTCGTTCGTGCCCCTCACAACGGGTTCGAATCCCTCGATGGGCGAGGACTCCCGCATGTCCAGCGAGAGGCCCTGGGGCAGACCCTCGATGATGTCGACGACGACCACGTCGTCGGCCAGTCCCTTCTGGGCCACCCGCATGGCCGTGGTCGCCCCCACGAACCCGGACCCCACAATCGTCACCCGCATCGGCTGAACCTCCCTGTGGCGGAAACCCGAAAGGCCAATCCTACGGAGTTCGGACCTTCCGGTTTCGACCCCTTGACCGACGCGCGCGCACGAGCCGAGAATCACCCCGCCCGGGCTGGTTGGCCCCCGCGGCGCGGCCTCGACTCCAAGGAGGATCTGGTGGCCCGAGTGGCACGCTCATCGCTTGTCCCGCTGCTGGTCCTGGCCGGATCCGTGTTCGTCGCCGCCGGCCCCGCCGCCACCGCGGCCACACATCCCCGGTCGTCCCCCGGCGGACGCGCGTTCTGCGGCTCGGGGTGGACCAGTGTGCCGAACGTGGGCACGCAGTTCGGCAGCTTCTACGGGCTGTCGGCCGTCGGCCCCACCGACATCTGGATGGTCGGAAGCTCCGGCACGGTCCCCACCGCCTTGGCCGAACACTTCGACGGCACGGCCTGGAGCGAGGTGCCCGTCGTCCAGGTCCTCGAGACGTATCTCCACGGCGTCGCCGCGATCGCCTCAGATGACGTCTGGGCTGTGGGCAACGCGGAGAAGGGCCCCGGAGACGAAAGCCGAACCATCGCCGAACGCTGGGACGGGACCCAATTCTCGGTGGTCCCGACCCCCAACATCGGAACCGGCTACAACGACTTGGAGGACGTGGCGGCCTCCTCCTCCTCCGACGCATGGGCGGTGGGCTTCGGTACGAACACCGGCTTGATCGAACACTGGGACGGGACCACGTGGACCATCGTTCCGGCCCCCGCCCCGGGCGCCATTCACTCGGTGGCAGCGGTGTCCGCGAACGACGTGTGGGCGGTCGGCGCCGGGGCGACCCTCAACGACCCCGGGGTCATCCTCCACTGGAACGGTTCGTACTGGGCGACGGTGGACAATCCCTCGGACGGCACCCTCGACGGGATCACGGCCCTTTCGGCCGATGACGTGTGGGCGGTCGGCCAGGAGGGAGGGGACGCCCTGGTCGAGCACTGGGACGGCACGGCCTGGACCGCGTCGACCCTCCCGTGGAAGCTCGACCTGCGCGGCGTCGCCGCCGGCTCCCCGACCGACATCTGGGCGGTCAGCGACCTCTACGACGGGCTGCCCTACATCCTGCACTGGGACGGATCGAGTTGGTCCTCCTTCCCGGGGGCGGCGAGCCTCCGCGACGTGATCGTCCTGTCGCAGTTCGATGCGTGGACGGCCGGTCGCAACGACTACCCCACGTACCTTCCGCCCCTGCTGCACTTCTGTCCCGCCGAGGTCTCGGACGGTGGATTCGTACCGGCTACCGTGAGCTCGATCCCGGGGAACACCGTCATCTGGAGGTTCGATCAGACCAACCAGTCCGATCATTCCGTGACCGATACCACCGGGCTGGGGCTGTTCGACTCGGGTCTCCAGCCGCCCGGAGCCCTTTTCTCCTACACGTTCACCGCCGCGGGGGGCTACCCGGTGATCGATCAGGGCGGCGGCGCGGGGTCCCAGGTCAACGTGCCGCTCCTGGCCTTCCCCAAGCGAGGCACGAGCGCAACCCCGTTCACGATCACCTGGGCGTTGTCCCACGCCCAAGGGAACGAGGTGTACGACGTTCAGGTGAAACCCCCCGGATCCGGTTGGCAGGACTGGCTGACCGGGGACCAGGACAAGAAGGCAACCTATTACGCGGGACCGGCAGGCGGTCGGTACTCGTTCAGGGCCCGTCTTCGGGACAGCACCACCGGCGCGGCGACGAACTTCTCGCCCGCGGCCACGATCCGGGTTCAGTCGCTGACCAGCGACGTGGGCGTCGTGGGGTACGACAGTCCAGATCCGGTGTCGGTCGGGAGCGATCTGACCTACAGCCTCGTCGTCACGAACGCCGGACCCGATTCGGCCGGCAACGTGACCGTGGTCGATCCGCTGCCAGGGTCGGTGACCTTCGTCTCGGCGTCCAGCACCTCGGGTTCCTGCTCCGGGACCGACACGGTGACGTGCGTCATCGGACACATGAACAAGGGCGAAAGCGAGATCGTCACCATCGTGGTCACGCCGAACGAGGCCGGAGCACTGACCGATCAGGCCACAGCGAGCACGACGTCGAGTGATCCGGACCCCGGCAACAACACGACGACCATCGACACGACGGTGACCGGGTAGACGAAGAGCTACGCGGGCACCAGGATGGTGGGGACCTCGATCTGGGCCTGGTGGAGCATGAGGACGAAGTCGTGGGGGCTGCTGGCGACGGCCATGGCGTCCTTCACCGAGACCGTGCCGGCCTGCACCAGCTTCAGCAGGCTCTGGTCGAACGTCTGCATCCCGTAGCTGCCCCCGTGGGCGATGATGTCCTTGATCTCCGAGGTCGTCTCGGAGTCGATGATCCGCTCCTGGACCCGGCCGTTCGTCACCATCACCTCGACGGCCGGCACCATCCCGCCGCCCTCCCGCTGGAGCAGCCGCTGGCAGATCACGCCCTTCAGGACGCTCGACAGGGAGACCCGGACCTGGTGCTGGTGCTCCGGCGGGAAGAAGTCCACCACGCGGTTGACCGTCTCCACGGCGTCGCTGGTATGCAGCGTGGAGAACACCATGTGCCCGGTCTCCGCGGCGGCCAGCGCGGCGGCGACCGTTTCGGTGTCACGCATCTCCCCGATCAGGATCACGTCGGGGTCCTGGCGCATGGCCGCCCGGATGGCTCCCAGGAAGCTTTCGGTGTCGACCCCCACCTCGCGCTGGTTCACCGTGGCCACCCGGTCGGGGTGCAGCACCTCGATGGGGTCCTCGATGGTCAGGATGTGGACCGGCTGCGTTGCGTTGATGTGGTCCACCATGGCCGCCAGCGTGGTGGTCTTGCCCGAACCGGTGGGCCCGGTGACCAGGCACAGCCCTCGGGTCGACTCGGCCAGCGACCGGATGACCGGCGGCAGCCCGAGCTCGTCGAACGACGCGCTGCCCACCCGGACCCGGCGCAGCACCAGGCTGACCGAGCCGCGCTGGTGGAACACGTTCACCCGGAACCGCCCCACGCCCGCCAGCGAGAGGGCGAAGTCCATCTCCTGCTTGTCCTTCAGCCCTTCCTTGCGTTCGTGGGGAAGGATGGACTGGGCGATGTACTGGGTGTCCTCCGGGGTGAGGTTCCGCCCGTCCAGCTTGCTCAGCTTGCCGTCGATCCGGATGACCGGCGGCGCGCCGGCCTTGAGGTGGACGTCGGATCCTCCGCTCTCGGCGAGGGTTCGAAGCAGAGATTTCAGGTTCAGCACGAAGCCTCCAAGGTCGAACGCCCTTCCCTGTTGGAATCGGCTTCGGGCGTCGCGCTCTTGAATGGGCCGGCCGGCGGCTTCCCGGGCCTCAGGCCGCGCCGAGCTTCTCGATCACCGCGTCGGCCACCTGGCTCGTCCCCACGGCGGTGGGGTCGTCCCGGGTGGGCTTCATGTCATAGGTCACGCTCTTTCCCTCTTCGATCACCGCGGCGATGGCCGCCTCCAGCCGGTCGGCGGCCTCGTCCTCATCGAGGTGGCGGAGCATGAGGACCCCGCTCAGCATCATGGCCATGGGGTTGACCTTGTTCAGGCCCTTGTACTTCGGCGCGCTGCCGTGGGTGGCCTCGAACACCGCGGCGTCGTCGCCGATGTTCGCCCCGGGCGCCACACCCAACCCACCGATCAGGCCAGCGCACAGGTCGCTCACGATGTCGCCGTAGAGGTTCGGCAGGACCAGGACGTCGTACTCCTCGGGCCTGGTGACGAGTTGCATGGAGAGGTTGTCGACGATGCGGTCCTCGAACTCGACGTCGGGGAACTCGGTCTCGGCCACCTCCCGGGCCGCCGCCAGGAACAGGCCGTCGGAGAACTTCATGATGTTCGCCTTGTGTACGGCGGTGACCTTCCTTCGCCCCTGCTTCCGGGCGTAGCCGAAGGCGAACCGCACGATGCGCTTGGTCCCCTCGACGCTGATGGGCTTGATCGAGATGCCGCTGTCCTCCCGGATCTTCCGGTGCGACAAGAGCTCGAGGACCTCGATCAGCTTGAGCGTCTCGGGCTTGCCCATCTCGAACTCGATCCCGGCGTAGAGGTCCTCCATGTTCTCCCGGCAGATCACGATGTCGACGTCCTGATAGCGGGACCGAACGCCCTTGTAGGACCTGCAGGGCCGGAGGCAGCAGTACAGGTCGAGCTCCTTGCGGAGCTGGACGTTCACGCTCCGGAACCCCGTCCCCACCGGCGTGGTGATGGGCCCCTTGATGGCGATCCTGTTGGCCCGGATCGACTCGAGGACGTGCTCGGGCAGCGGCGTTCCGTACCTGTCCATCACGTCCACGCCGGCATCCTGGACGTCCCAGTCGAACTCGACCCCGGTCGCCTCCAGGACCCGACGGGTCGCCTCCGAAAGCTCCGGTCCGACCCCGTCCCCGGGGATGAGCGTCACTCGATGCGCCATGGCCCTTGGCCCTCCTCGTTCGGTCTCAGGGCCGCCATGCTAGTCGAACGAGGCCCGGCGAAGCCGGAAACCTACCGGTTGGTAAACTCGACCCCGTGACCGAGAAGGGCCTGGCGGACGTCATCGCCGCGGAGACCAAGATCTCCGACATCGACGGCAAGCTGGGGAAGCTCTGGTACGCCGGCTACTCCATCGACGACCTGGCCGAGAACGCGTCGTTCGAGGAGGTCCTGTTCCTCCTCCAGCACATCCGCCTGCCCTCGCAGCGGGAGCTCGACGAGCTCATCGAGCAGATGATCGAGTACCGAGAGGCCGCCGACTTCCTGGCCGGCCTGATGCCCACGCTGGCCGAGCAGACCTCGCCCATGTCGATGCTTCGAACCGCAGTCTCGGCAGCCTCTGCCCACGATCCCGACGGGTGGGACAACTCGACGGAGGCCGTGTACCGAAAGGCCATCCGCATCACCTCGGTCATGCCCACGCTGATCGCGTCCTATGACCGGCACCGCCGGGGCCTCGACGTGGTCGAGTCGAACCCGAAGCTCCCCCACGCCGCCAACTTCCTGTACCTGCTCTCCGGCGAGGAGCCCACCCAGGAGGCCGCCAGGGCGTTCGACGTCCAGTTCATCCTCTACGCCGACCACACCATGAACGCCTCCACCTTCACCGCGCGGGTGGTCGCGTCCACGCTGTCGGACATCCACTCGGCCGTGGTCGCCGCCATCGCCGCGCTGAAGGGACCGCTGCACGGCGGGGCCAACGAGCTGGCCATGCGGATGCTCGAGGAGATCGGCAGCGTCGATCGGGCCGAGCAGTACGTGAAGGACCTGTTCGCCCGGGGGGACAAGATCATGGGGTTCGGCCATCGGGTGTACCGAACCGTCGACGACCCCAGGGCCACGATCCTCCGCCGCCTGTCGAGGGAGATGGGCGAGACCACGGGCGAGCCGATCTGGTTCGAGATCTCCGAGAAGGTCGAACAGGTCGTCCTGGCGGAGAAGGGCCTCCGGCCGAACGTCGACTTCTACGCGGGGAGCCTGCTGCACTACCTGGGCCTGCCGACCGACCTGTTCACGCCGATGTTCGCCGCCGCCCGGTCCGCCGGGTGGACCGCCCACATCCGGGAGCAGTACGCGGACAACCGGATCATCCGCCCCGACAGCGACTACATCGGCCCGCGCGACCAGGTGTACGTCCCGGTCGAACAGCGCGCCGAGGAGGAGGCGGCTGCCTCATGAGGGTTTCCGAGATCATGACCAACGCGGCCGTCATCGACACCTCCGACGACACCCTGGCCGAGGCCGCCGCCAAGATGTGGAAGCAGCAGACCGGCTCGCTGCTGGTCGTCGACGGCGACGACCTGGTGGGCATCATCACCGAGCGCGACATCCTGAAGGCCGTGGCCCAGGGGACGCCCCTGGATCGAACCACCATCGCCGAGGCCATGACCAAGGACCCCGTGACGGTCGGCCCCGGGACCTCGCTGCGGGAGGCGGCGAAGGTCATGGCCGATCGGTGGATCCGCCACCTGCCGGTGGTGGACGGCGGCAAGCTCGTCGGGGTGATCTCCCAGCGGGACCTGGCCGGGGTGCTGGCCGGCGCGCTCAACGAACCGGAAGCCCTGGCCCAGTTGGTGGAGGCCTCCGAGCTCGTCCGGGAGCGCCGCCTCCGGCGGGTCGAACACGGCGTCTGGGACTAGCCGCCCCGCCCCGGGTCAGGCGCGGGCGGGCCGGGGAAGCAGGCCGGCGGCCCCGATGACCTTTCGAACCGGGTCCATCTGACCGAGGCCCATGACGTGGACCCCGGCGATGCCCTTCACCGCCTTCAGCCGGGCGATGATCTCGACGGCCAGCCTCACGCCTTCCTCGAGGGCGTCGGGGCCGGCGGCCTCGAGGCGTTCGATCACCCCCTCCGGGACGACCACCCCCGGGAGGTGCTCCCGCATGTACCGTGCGCTCCTGGGGCCGCGAGGGACGGCCACCCCGGCCAGCACGAACAGCCGCTCCAGGAGGCCTCGCTCCCGGGCCCGTTCGGCCCATTCCCCGAACCCGTCCACGTCGAACACGATCTGGGTCTGCACGAAGTCGGCTCCGCGTTCGGCCTTCTGCTCCAGCCGTCCGAAGTCGTAGCGCTCGGCCAGCGGCACGTCGGCCACGCCCACGAAGTATCGGGGCGGGGGGTCGATGTGCGCGCCGGTCAACAGTCGGCCCTCGTCCCGGAGGCCGGTGACCAACCCGACGAGATCGAGGACCGAAAGGTCGAACACCCCCTTGGCCCCGGGGTGGTCGCCGGTCCGGGGCGGGTCGCCGGTGAGGCACAGCACGTTGCGCGCGCCGAGTGCCCAGGCGCCGAGGAGGTCGCTGGTGATGCCGAGCCGGTTCCGGTCCCGGGTGGTGATCTGCACCACGGGCTCCAGTCCGGCCTCCGCAGCCAGGGCCGCCCCGGCCACCGGGGACATGTGCGCCGCCGAGACCGGGTTGTCGGTGAGGTTCACGGCGTCCGCGTAGCCGACCAGGGCCCGGGCCTGCGCCGTGACGGCGTTCGGGTCGGCCGAACGGGGCGGCACCACCTCGGCCGTCACGCAGAACACGCCCCGGTGGAGCAGCCGTTCGAGCCGGCTCTCCGAGCGAAGGGTCATGCCGAACGCCGCCCCGCCGGCGGCCTCAGCCCGCTGGGCCGGGGGGCGAGGCCTCGTCGGCGGCGCGACCGGCGGCGCGTCCGGCCGCGCGTTCGGCGGCGGTCACCGTGTTCGACATGAGCATGGCCACCGTCATCGGCCCGACGCCGCCGGGGACCGGCGTGATCATGCCGGCCACCTTCGAAACCTGGTCGAAGTCGACGTCGCCCACGAGCTTGCCGTCCTCGCCTCGGTTCGTCCCCACGTCGATCACCACCGCTCCGGGCGACACCATGTCGGCGGTGATGGACCGGGCCGCGCCGGCCGCCACCACCAGGATCTCCGCCCGAAGGGTCTCCATGGTCAGGTCCCTGGTGCCGGTGTGGCAGATGGTCACCGTGGCGTTCAGCCCCGGCCCCTTGTGCGACAGCAGGATCGACAGGGGCCGCCCCACCAAGGTCGAACGACCGACCACGATCACCCGGGCCCCCTCGACCTTGACCCCGCTGCGGTGGAGCAGCTCGGCCACGCCGGCCGGCGTGGCCGGCACGTACCGGGGCCGCCCCATCGCCAGCAGCCCCTGGTTCTCCGGATGGAGGCCGTCCACGTCCTTCTCGGGATCGATGGCCCGCTGGAGGTCGAAGATGTCGATGGGCGACTCCTTCGGCAGCGGGCTCTGCACGATGACGCCGTGGACGTTCGGATCGGCGTTGAGCCGTTCGATGATGGCCAGGGCCTCCTCCGATGTGGCGGTTGCCGAGAGCGTGTGGTCGAAGGCCCGCATGCCGGCCTCGGCGGCCGCCTTGTTCTTCATCCGGACGTAGGTGGAGGAGGCCGCGTCGTCCCCGATCAGGAGGTCGACGAACCCGGGCACGACCCCCTGCGAGGCCAGGGCCTTGACCCGTTCGGCCACCTCGGCCCGAACCTGCGCCGCGATGGCCTTGCCGTCGATGACGGTCGCCGTCACCGTTCCACCTTACCGGCTCCGGCGGAACCGAACCTGGTCAGTGCCGGAAGTGGCGGCGGCCGGTGAACACCATGGCCATGCCGTGCTCCTCGGCCGAGGCGATGACCTCCTCGTCGCGGATCGAACCGCCGGGCTGGATCACCGCGGCCACCCCGGCCTCGCCGGCGCGGTCCACGCCGTCCCGGAAGGGGAAGAACGCGTCCGAGGCCAGGACCGACCCACGGGCCCTCTCCCCGGCGTGCCGAACCGCGATGTCCACCGAGGTCACCCGGTTCATCTGCCCGGCCCCCACTGCGACCGTGGCCCGGCCGGTGGCGAGCACGATGGCGTTCGACTTGGCCCTGGCGGCGACCCTCCAGGCGAACAGCAGGTCCTCCCATTGCTCCGGGGCGGGCTCGCGAGAGGTCACCACCTTCATGTCGGAGGCTGTCTCTACGATCGTGTCCATGTCCTGGACCAGAGCGCCCCCGTCGATCGGCCTGACCTCGATGCCGCCCGGCACCGGAAGGGGCGCCCGGAGCACCCGGAGGTTGGCCTTCTCGCCGAACGCCGCCAGGGCCCCCTCCGTGAACGAGGGCGCCACCACGACCTCGGTGAACACCGGGGCCATGGCCCACGCGGCCGCTTCGTCGGCCTCGCGGTTGAAGGCCACGATGCCGCCGTAGGCCGAGACCCGGTCGCCCTCCAGCGCCCGGAGATAGGCCTCGGCAAGGGTGTCCGCGACGGCCACGCCGCACGGGTTGTGGTGCTTCACGATGACGGCCACGGGCTCCGCGGCCGGGTCGAACACCGCCGCCAGCGCCCGGGCCGCCTCGGCGTCGAGCCAGTTGTTGTAAGACATCTCCTTGCCCTGGAGGACCCGGGCCCCGCCGAGAGGTCCGAGTCCGCCCGCGCGGCCGTACACGCCGCCCCGCTGGTGGGGGTTCTCCCCGTACCTGAGCGAGGCACCCTTCGCCAGGGACAGGGCCAGGCGTTCGGGCAACGCGTCCTCGTCACCCGACCCGAACCCGGCGATACGAGCGAACGCCGCCGCGGCGGCCTGGAGCCGGCGTTCGCGCCCCACCCCGCCGTGCACGCGGATCTCCTCCAGGAGCGGCCCGTATTCCTCCGGGGAGGTCACCACGGCCACCGACTCGAAGTTCTTGGCCGCCGCCCGCACCAGCGTGGGCCCGCCGATGTCGATCTGTTCGATCACCTCCTGCTCGGAGGCGCCGGAAGCCACGGCATGCTCGAACGGGTACAGGCTCACCGCCACCAGGTCGAACGGGCCGATGCCCTGGTCGTCGAGCTGCGCCAGGTGCTCGGGCTTGCGCTTGTCGGCCAGGATCCCCGCGTGGATCGCCGGGTGGAGCGTCTTCACCCGGCCCTCCAGCATCTCGGGGGAGCCCGTCACCTGGGAGATGGGCGTGACCGGCACGCCCGCGTCCCGGAGCGCCTTCGCCGTGTTGCCGGTGGAGACGATCTCCACCCCCAGGTCGGCCAGGCCCCGGCCGAACTCGACCAGGCCGGCCTTGTCGGCCACGGCCACCAGGGCCCGGCGCACCGGCAGCACGTCGGTCACCGCCGGCTGGTCCGTCACGGCCGGTCCTCCTCCCCCAGGACGTGGACCCGCCGGCCTTCGACCTTCAGCCGCCCCTCCGCCAAGAGGCGAGCAGCCCGAGGGTAGACGCGGTGTTCGACCTCCTGGATCCTCGAGTGCAGCGACGCCTCGTCATCCCCGGGAAGCACGGCCACGCACTCCTGCACGACGATGGGCCCGTGGTCGACCTCCTCGTCGACGAAGTGCACGGTGACCCCGGTCACCTTCGCTCCCCATTCCAAGGCGTCCCGAACGGGGTGGGCTCCCGGGAACGCCGGGAGCAGCGACGGGTGGACGTTCAGCCACCTGCCCTCGAACGCTCCCACCACCACCGGGGTGAGGATGCGCATGTAGCCGGCGTTCAGGATCAGCTCGACGCCCTCCTCCTCCAGCACCGCCCGCAGCGCCCGGTCGTGAGCCTCCCGGCTCTCGTAGTGCGCCGGATCCAGCGGGACGGCCTTCACCCCGGCCGCCCTGGCCCGGTCCAGGGCGAGAGCCTTGGGCCGGTTCGAGACGACCAGCACGATGGACGGGCCGACGTGGGGATCGTCGAGGAGCGCCTGGAGGTTGGAGCCGGTGCCCGACGCGAGCACCGCGATGCGGACGTCCACGGGCGGGCACCCTATTGGCCGCGATGCCGGGGTGTCAACCTCCCTGACAGGGCCGCCACCTGTGGGCGTCGTTTGGGCCGAGGAGGTGGCTGTACCCTACAGGCAGTGGCCGAGGCAGAATCGACGCGGGCACCCGAAGCCGACCGCGAGGAGGCCGCCGAACCCGAGCCCACCCGCGCGGACGGATCGGGGGCCGTGGGCGGGCCCGGCCGCACCGAAGAGCGTTCCTCAGACCTGCCCTCCGGTCCACCACCGGCACCGGCGCGAACCCGGGACGCCGCCCGGCCGGCCGAGCGGACGGGCCGGGCCCGGCGGTGCGACCACCACCCGGGTGTGGCCGCCATCGCCACGTGCGCCAGGTGCTCGCGACCGGTGTGCATCACCTGCGCCATCCCCGTGCGGGGATCGGTGTACGGGCCCGAGTGCCTGTCCTTCGTCCTGGAGGAGGCTCCGCCGGCCGAGCCGCGCCCCATCATCCCGCTCATCAGGGGCGACCTCTTGGCGATGCTCGGATTCGGCCTGGTGGTGGTGGTGTCGGTGTTCCCCTGGTCCCGGTTCGGCGGCGCCTCCGGACCGTTCGGGGCCTGGTTGAGGCACTGGTCGCTCCCCGCGGTGGGTACGGGGGCGATCGGCCTGATAGCGGCGGCGGCCTTCCGGCGAAGGCCCAGGGACCCCCGGATCGAATGCGCCGCCTATCTCGTCCTGGCCGCGGGGGTGGCCGCCGCGTCGTACCTGCACCGCATCCATCCCCCCCCGCTCTCCTCGGCCACCTGGGCGCCCATCGTGGCCATGGCCGGCGCCGCGGTCGCGGCGATGGGAGGGGCGGCGAAGGCGGGGGCCGTCCTCCGGGGACGCTGGCCGGCCCGCTGAGGCGATCGACCGCTCGGACCGGGCCTGAGGCGCGGCCCCGTTCCTCATCCGGCGGAGGGCGCCGTCCGCGCGGGAGGCGTTCCCCTCGGACCCGGTCCGCGAGCCAGCCCCCCCACGCCGCCGCCGAGCGCGCCCCAGGCCAGCGCCAGCAAGCCGGAGACGACCGGTTGAGGACCCAGCCGAAAGGTCGATGCGGCCGACCTCCCCAGGCCCGCGCCGACGGCGCCGTCGGCGGTGGCCAGCGCGACCAGACCGACGCACAGGAGGGCGAACACCACCCCGGCCGCGGCCCCCACCGCGGCGGCCTCCAGCCGGGACGCTGTCCTGGCCCGGACCGCCGCCCCGGCGCCCCCCAGCACCACGGCCACCACCGGCACCAGGAGGAACAGCAGGTATCCGGTCGGCGCCGGCCCCCCCGGCCCCGACGGCACCAGCCGCCCGAATGCCCCTCCCAACCGGGAGCCCCCCGGCCCGCCCGGGAAGTGGCCATAGGAGAGCAGGCAGGTCGAACGAGAGCCCCCCAGCTCGACGCACGATCCCATCGACGCGAACACCACCCACGCCGCCAGGTTCGGCACGGCCAGAGCCGTCGCCGCGACCAGCGTCACCCCTCGGAGCACCCCGTGGGCGAACGCCGCGCGGAAGTAGGCTCGGGTGACCGAGGGATGCGCCGCGCCCAGGACCAGCAGGCCGAGGAAGGCGAGGGCGACCGCCCCCAGGAACATGCGAGCGCCCCCCCATACAGCCCCCCGGAGCCTTCGGTCCCATTCGGCCCCCGGTGGTCCTTCCGCCGGCTGCCGCGCCGCGGGGACGGTCGAGACCCGCCGCCCCGGCGAGGAGGCCCGGACCCCGCCGGCGAATCCCGCCACCGCCCCGATCGCCAGCGGCCACAGGAAGGCCGAGAGATAGGCGGGCCGAACGGACAGGCCCGTGGGGACGAACGGGTTCGACGGGAGGCGAACCGTGAACCGGGCCCCCGCCGACGCGGCCAGGCACACCACCGCGTACGGGACCGCCACCTTGGCCCCGTGCAGCCCCGCCGTCAACGCGGAGGTCGGCCCTCGGCCGGCCCCGGCCCCCGCCCGCACGGCCACCGTTCGTCCCCCCCTCGCCAGAAGCCACCCGGCGAACCCCGTCCCCCCCAGCACCGCCAGCCCCAGCGT
>WNGK01004043.1_pt1 | contig 15776 bp, 14 predicted proteins | sample 5400601 | NCBI WGS metagenome assembly WNGK01 (sample SAMN13153376, study PRJNA577476) | soil metagenome | isolation source: 60 cm soil or saprolite under Garry oak tree replicate 1 | place: USA:California | collected 2016-06-15
ATGGGGGCCATCACCTCTGCGAATACGCCGCACCAATTCTTCGTCTTGTACTTCTTCACTGATCTTCGCGCCGGCCACGATTGTATGAACCTGCTCCTCTAGGTTTGCCGCGCTGGCCATTCATCACTCCTCTCGCTGTCTGGTGTTCGCATGGGAGATGCCAAATTGACTGGCTTGTAAATGACTGTGCCGGCGGGCGAGGAAACCTGACGTGTCGGAGTTTCAGACACTGTCGAGGGCAATCGACACCGACAGGGGTGGCGGCACCGCGACAAATTCATTTACTCTTCTCCTTTTGCTTCGCTCTCTCCGCTTGGACCTTCCATTGCACGGAGATGCCGTGGAGGCGTTATGAAGGCGAGCACAACCGAATTTTTGGCATTGATCGATTGGAGCCGAGGAATGTAGATCGTGCAGCACCGTGATCCAAAGCGGCAACATGATTACCGAATCAACGGATTTTCCAGCAGGCACCCCTTCGATTGTGGTGTGTGATCGGTTGCTGGAAGAGAGACCTGGTTCCCGAGTGTTCGCGAAGATCAGTTAGGATGATCTTTCGAATTCGATCAGTAGTAGCTCTCGCTTTCGGAGGGGAACTTCCCGCTCTTCACGTCCCGGTCGTAGGCATCGAGCCCGGTGCGAATGACCTCGAACGCGTTCGCGTAAGTTTTCAGGAACTTCGGCTTGAAGCCCGGATTGAGGCCGAGCAAGTCCTGGTAGACGAGAACCTGTCCGCTCACGTGCGGGCCGGCTCCGATGCCGATCGTCGGAATCTTCAGGAGTTCCGTCACCTTCCGCGCGGCCTCGGATGGAACGCATTCGAGCACGACTGAGAAACATCCTGCTGCCTCGAGCTCACGTGCCTGCGAGATCAGGATCTTGACCGCCGCGTCGCTCTTAGCCTGAACCTTCATTCCCCCGAGCAGGTTGATCGACTGTGGCGTGAGACCGAGATGTCCCATCACGGGCACTCCGGAGTCGACGATGTGCCGGACGATTTCGGCGTGCCCGCGTACTCCCTCGAGCTTGACCGCGTGAGCGCCGGCGCGCATCAGTTCCTCCACCGAATCCATCGCATCTTTCAGGCCCTTGCGATAGGAAAGGAACGGCAAATCCGCCACGATGAACTTGGATGGAGCGCCCCTCGCAACCGCGGCTGTGTGCAGGGTCATCATGGCGGTCGTGGCCGAAAGAGTCGTGGGGTACCCGTGCATGGTCATCGCGACGCTATCACCAACCAGGATGCAGTCGACGCTCGACTCGGCCACCGCGCGCGCGCTCGAGTAGTCATAGCATGTAACCATCGAGATCTTGCAGCCCGCGTCCTTCATTTCCTGGAAGCCGGGCACGTTCATCCCTCTGGCTAATTCTTTTCGAGTCGCTGCAGCTTGAAGAACGGCGGTCATATTGCAACCTTGTCAACTCACGGCCCGTTCTTGATGGGACCAAAAGCGCTCACGCAGAACCCTCTTGAGAATCTTTCCCGAGCCGCTTTTCGGCAGTTCGGTTTCTGAAAACTCGACGCGGCGTGGAATCTTGTAATTGGCTAGATTTCGCCGGCAATAAGTGATCAACTCGTCCGCGCTGAGACTCTTTCCGGGTTTCAACACGATGTAGGCCATCACGAGTTCACCCCACTGCGGATCCGGTATTCCGAATACCGCGGCTTCGCGAACCGCCGGGTGCGCGTAGATAACCGCTTCGACCTCACCGGAGTAAACATTTTCACCACCCGTGACGATCATGTCCTTCAGGCGGTCCAGGATGTAGAAGAACCCTTCGGCATCCCGATAGCCGACGTCTCCCGTACGAAACAGCCCGTCCCGAAACGCGAGAGCCGTCTCCTGCGGATTATTCCAATAACTGCGCATTACATTCGCTCCCCGGGCTGCCAATTCCCCGGTCTTTCCGGCTTCAACTTCTTTTCCCGATTCGTCCACGATTCTCATATCGACCCCTGGGCAACTCCGACCGCAAGACGTGAGCCGGGTCCCGGTGTGCTCATGATCCTTCAGGCCAGTGAGAAAACCCGTTTCGCTCAGTCCGTAGACCTGAATGAGTTTGAGGTGCGGCAGAACTTCTCTCGTCCGGTGAATGACGTTAGGCGCCATAGGAGATCCGCCATACCCCAATACTTCCAGACTGGTTAAGTCATACTTTGTCAGTTCCGGAAATTGGGTCAGCAGATTGATCATCGTCGGCACCAATACTGTGTGCCTGACGCGTTCATGTTCGACCGTCTCGCAGAAACTTCGAGGGCTGAACTTCGGGATCGTCACCTGACAGGCACCGAAAGCCGGCGCTGCAAACATGACCGGAAAGTCCGCGATGTGAAACATGGGCGCCGCGTGAAGATAGACACTCCCTTCTACGTAAGGCATCCAGTAGTTGAGGTGGTGTACGTTCGCCAGTATGTCCGCGTGAGTCAGGACGGCCCCCTTGGGACGTCCAGTTGTGCCGCTAGTGTAGATGAGAGCCAGGATCGCTTCCGGGTCGTAGATGGGTTCGGGGTAGGGATCACTCGGAACATCCAACGGCTCCTCGTCCACGACGATCTGCCACGGAACCTTCACGGTTGGAATGGGCAGTGATGAGTGCCGGACCAGGCCCCGCGGGATTGCATCGGCGAGCACGTGATCGATTTCTGTTGCAGAGAGCCGGATGTTCAATGGAACCGCGATGACTCCCAGCCAGCTGCACGCATACACCAACTCGATGTACTCCGGTTGATTCGGGAGCAGAATGGCCAACCTGTCTCCAACTTCAAAGCCCTGCCTTTTAAGCATCGCGGCAATGCTCCCCACCCGATTGCGAAGCTCCCAAAAAGTTGAGCGCCTCTGGCCGGAAGCAAGGGCAGTCCGTTCCGGATAGTATCGAGCAGCACGGCCCAAAGAGTGTGTGTGCATCATGTCAGGTATCCCGCACTGAAGCGGGCGGCGGAGTGCCGCCCGCTTGATGTCTTTTAAGCAGCGTGCTTCGTACGCAGCGCAAGAAGTCCCACGAGCATCTCGTTCTCTTCATCAGCGAGTTGCTCTACGGAACGATTGTTCGCCTCCTGCAGGACTCCTTCGGTGATCGTTTGTTTCAGGTCGGGACTGATCTGCGGATTTCCGAGGGCTTTAATCATTCCCTCCAACGGTCCCATAAGATGATCCATGAAGTGTTTAATTCCGCCGGCGCCGCCGCCGACGTGCCACTGCAAACTGGGTCCCATGACTCCCCAGCGAAGTCCCGGCCCCCAACTAACGGCAGCGTCCGCATCCGCGACGCTCAGCACACCCTGCTCAATGAGATACATGACCTCTCGGTAAAGAGCCGCCTGGAGCCGGTTACCAACGTGGCCGGGAAGTTCCTTATGCAGGAGGATCGGCTTCTTTCCGATCGACGCATAAAACGTCAGCGCTTGTTGAATGGCTTTGGGCGACGTTTTAGTACCCCCGACAATTTCAACCAGCGGAATGATGTGAGGTGGATTGAAGGGATGCCCAACGACGCAACGTTCGGGATGCTTGCATGCCGATTGCATGACGCTCATCGTAATCCCCGATGAACTCGACGCGATGAGGGAGTCCATAGGGGTGGCATCGTCCATGTCGGCGAACAGTTTGATCTTGAAGTCCGGACGTTCGGGGCCGTTTTCCTGGACGAAATCCGCCTTCGATAGTGCGTCCTTCATACTTGATGTGAAACTCAGACGGTCCTTTGAGGCGCCTGGAGTGAGGCCGATGATTGTAATCTGCTTCCACGCCTCGTCAACATACTTGCGTAAGTTGGCTTCGGCGTTGGGGGCGGGATCCGTTGCCACAACATCGAATCCGCGCGCGAGATACTGGGCCGCCCAGCTGGCGCCGATAACTCCGGTGCCGACGATGGCGATTCGGTGAATAGGTTTATCGTAGGACATAGTCAGTTCTCCTTTGGAAATAGTTCAGCGTATGCGATGCCGGTGAGGTTGCCCTGCGCATAGAGCAACATGCGTTTTTCCGATCCATCGAGCCTGGCGGAATAAATCGAGCCGGCAAAATCAGTCATGAACATGCGATCATTCGGAACATCCAGAGCGATACCGATCCCCTCCATCAAATGCGTAAACACAATCTCGGGCTCTTGCTTTGGATTGGCATCGACAGATGCGCGATTAACGGTATTGCCGCGCGGAGGATCTCCTCGATCGGTCCAGTACATCACACGACTCTCGAGATCGAGTTCCAGATCGATCGGCTCCGGCAAACCGTCGTACCACACCTCGATATCGGTGCGGTTGGCCGCGGTCTCACCCTTAGGGATTTCGATATTCGCGCGGCAGATGCGGCCCAGGCCCGCATTGTCCGGACCTTTTTGCGTCCAGTAGAATTGCCCGCGCTTAGGATCAATGGTGATTCCGACGCACCATCGGGTCAGGTCACGGCGATCGGTGTCGCCTCGCCCGGTTTCGACAAGGGTTTCAATTTTCGAACCGTCGAGATTCGACCGCATGACTCGCATCCCTTCCCGGTCCGACCAATACAATTTGCCGTTTTTCTTATCGAGATGAAGCTGCTTTGGCGTGTACGTGGCGCCCTTTGGAACGATGACCCTGCGATTCTGCCCGTCGAGATCGGCCCGCTCAATGGAACCGTCGTTGAGGTTGGGAACCCCCATGTTGGTCCAGTAAATGTGACCCGCATCAACGTCCACTGCGATGCCATCGGGGAATCGGCAGTCCGTTACTATGATCTTTCTGCCGGAGCCGTCCGGATTCATCGTCACGATACGGTCGCTGCTTAGATCGAGAACGAATAAGCAGCCTGCCGCGGCTTTGCCTCCGGACTCACGGCTTGATTTAAGAGTCTGAACTTCAGCCATACGTTTCTCCTTCATTATTAATTCGTCGCTCGAGTACCGAACTCCCTACACAGACAAACAGGAGCTCATCGCTACGAGCGATTCTTCGTCGTCCAGGTCCAGTCGATACCTCGCCAGCTCGGCGACTGTGATCATCACGAGGTCGTGAGTCTTGCAGAACCGGATGAGATCAGGCACGCGCGCCATCGTGCCGTCGTCGTTGACGATTTCGCAGATAACACCTGCGGGGTACAGGCCTGCGAGGCGAGCGAGATCGACCGCGGCCTCCGTCTGTCCCCGGCGTTCCAGAACTCCACCGACGCGGGAGCGAAGCGGGAAAACATGTCCGGGCCGCCCGAAGTCTTCCGGATGACTGCCTGCATCAATGGCAGCCCTGATCGTTTTCGCCCGATCGTGGGCCGAAATTCCGGTTGTTACGCCGTCGCCCGTCAGATCGATTGAAACCGTGAACGCGGTACCGCCAACCGCCGTGTTGTCCGGCGCCATCGGGGTAAGATCCAACTCATCGAGCCTCTCGCCGGTCATGGCCAGGCAAATCAGGCCTCGTCCGTGAGTTGCCATGAAGTTGATAGCCTCCGGTGTGATCATTTCCGCCGCCATTGTCAGGTCCCCTTCGTTCTCGCGATCTTCGTCATCGACCACGACTATCATGCGTCCTGCTTTAAGCTCGCGAATGGCGGCATCGATGCTTGCAAACTCAAAGTGATCCGGAGTCACCTTGTTCTGTCTGAGACTTAAGGTGTGTCCCATCCTTTCCTTTTTTGCGCGAAGGTAAGCTGCCGAGTGCGGCGTTGGCGGAGCTTCGCATGGGATCTGAGCAACAATCTCAATACCTGCGTGAACCAAGGCGCGATGTTTCTGTGGATTATTCGAAAGAAGACGGACACGACGGATGCCAAGCTCGTTCAAAACCGATGCCGGCAAGCTAAAGTCGCGGCAATCGGTCTCGAGCCCCAACGCATGATTGGCGTCCACGGTGTCCAGGCCGGCGTCCTGGAGCGCATAAGCCTGCAGCTTCGCCATTAAGCCGATGCCACGGCCCTCCTGATGTTCGTAAATCACGAGGCCGCGTCCTTCTTCAGAAATGGCTCGCATTGCCATATCCAACTGCTCGCTGCAGTCACAGCGGAGCGACCCAAGGACCTCGCTGGTGAAACATTGCGAATGAATGCGCACCAGCGGAGGGTCCTCAGTCAAATCACCCAACACAATCGCAAGCGCGGTTTCGACTTGCCCATTGCCGTTCGAGATTTCGCGCTCGAACCCCAGGGTCTGGAACAATCCCCACCTGGTCGGCATTTGCGTTGAGACAACTCGTCGAATTTTTCCAGCTTCTGCAGTTCCTATCATGATTCGCCTAAGTGAGGGCCGGGTTCTCTATTCTCGTGAAGTCCGGCGGACGCTTCTCGAGGAATGCCGTAAACGCTTCCCTTGCCTCCCACGAACGCACCCGCGAGGCAAACTCCTCGTGCTCGACTTGCATGGCCTGCTCGATTAGCGCGCGCGGAAACCGCTTCATGAGTCTCTTGCAGGCCTGCAACGCGCCGGCAGGTTTTTCCGATAAGTTCTGAGCTGTTTATGCTCGACGTCATCGCGTTTTTCTTTGCCGGACGATTTAATGCAACACGAAGGATGCTTCCGGAACGTTCTGAAATAATTTCACTCATCGGCCAGTCCCCGTTTTTGCAGGTTCCAAATCCGAAATGTGCGGGATGGCACCGCTCGTGCGCAAGCCGGCGATTTCGTCCGCATTGAATCCCAGTTCTTTGAGAACCTCTTCGTTGTGTTCTCCAATTTCCGGGGCGCGTTTTGCTGGCACTTTATCGATACCATGCACCTGCATAGGGCTGCTGATCGTGAACTTCAAATTTCCTCCGGCCCCTTCGAGCGGAACGACGATGTCGTTCTCATGCAACTGCGGATCTTTGATGACTTCGCTTGGAGCTCGCACAACGCCGAATGTAAGGCGCCCCTGATCGAAGACTTCGCTCCAGTGCGACATCGGCAGTGAGCCAAACACTTCGTCCAGAATTGCAGTTAACTCCGCCGAATTCGCTGCCTGCTTTGCGGGATTAGCAAATCGTGGGTCCGTCAGCAGGTCCGGCCGGCCAATTCCCATCGCCAGAGCGGGCCACTTGTCCGGTGTAAGGACAATCAGGAACCAGTTATCGTCCGAGGTCCGATACACATTGAACGTCGCGTTCGGCGGCTTCAGCCGATCATGCAGCGGGAAGAACGTAGCGTCGCAAAGCGCAGCCTGAACCGAGACGCCGCAGGCCCAGACTCCTGCTGCTAAGAGCGACGTGGTAACGTACGACCCCTTTCCCGTGCGCTCCCGACGGTAAAGGGCTGTGACGATCGCGGAGAATAAAGTAACTGCTGTCGCGTGATCTCCGCTGCCCGATACCGGGAGAGTCGGTGGAGCGCCTGCATCCCGGGTCAGTGAAAGCAAGCCGCTTCTAGCCCAGTATGAAGTGATATCGAATCCTGGAAGATCGGCGTCGGGTCCCTTGTCCCCATAGCCGGTGAGGTCGGCATAAATCAGACGGGGATTCCACTGGGCAACATCCTCGTACGTCAGTTTGAGCCGCTTGCGTGCAGGATGCGGAGTATTGACGATCAGCACGTCGGCCCACTTGACCAACCGTTCGAGAATTTCGCCCGCATGAGGCGATTTCAAATCGAGAGCCATTCCCCGCTTGTTGCGATTGTTCAAATGCCAGGGATAGTTATCCTTGGCGCGGGGTTGCGGCGGGATCTTGTAACCAAACCTCCATAGGTCGCCCGCCGGCGGTTCAACCTTGATAACGTCAGCACCAAAATCCGACAGGATGACCGCTGCGCCTGGGCCTGCGATGAAACTCGCCAGATCCACAACCTTCAATCCCGAAAAGATATTGTCATTTGTCATTAATGTCTCCTTAGTTAATGCGAAATCTCATGCGACAGAAGGACCTGTGTTCAGCCAACCGTTTTTTTGTACGTCCAGCACCGCGGAGACCCAGCCAAGCAAGTCTGCCCAGACTTCATCGCGGTTGATCTCATTGAGCATTTCGTGTCGCCCGCCGGGGTAGAATTCGTGGCCGACGTCGTAGAGACCCGCGTTTTGATAGCGCAGCATCAGGACTCGGACTCCTTCGAGTTGCTGCCCCACTGGGTCCGCGCTTCCCGAAAAGAGGTAAACGGGCAAGTCATCCCGTATGTTGCGAAGACGGACTGGATCGGACAGCCCATCCGCAGCCGCGAGAAACGATGCGAAGGCTGCGGGCTGAAGTTCCGCAAAGCAGAGCGGGTCATTGATAAACGCGTCGACTACTGCGGTATCGCGGCTCAACCAATCGAACGGGGTCCGCGCCGGCTCAAAGTGGGCATTCAGGATGTCTGTTCCTGCCGGCGCAGAACTCGCGATAGACGCGAGGCCGTCGAGAACGCCCGATCCGGAGAGAATGAGTCCGTCGATTTCCCGGCTGTGGCTCAGCACATACTGTTGCGCCGCGAAGGAACCCATACTGTGTCCCAGCAGCAAGAATGGGCGACCCGGATTTTCTTCCTTGGCGATACCGCTCAGCCGAATCATGTCCTCCACGAGCAAGTCGAAGCCTCCATCACCGAAATCTCCGAAATGTGCAGGGGAGAGCGCGGTCTGGCCGTGCCCGCGGTGATCGTTTCCGTAGACCGTCAACCCGGCTGATGTCAGAGCGTCGATAAAACCCGCATACCGTCCAATATGTTCCCCCATGCCATGAGCAATCTGGACTACCCCATGCACGCGGCCGCGAGCATCCCAGCGGGCGCATGCTACGCGTACCCCATCGGTGCTGGTAAATCGAAACTCGGTCGATGGAATCATTGAAGAACTCACCGGCCCTGGAAATGCGCTTCGCGCTTTTCAAGGAAGGCCGATGTGCCTTCCTTCTTGTCTTCTGTTCCGGCGCAAAGCCCAAAGAAGGAAGCTTCGAGCGACAAACCCTCGTCCTGGCTCGTGTCCAGTCCTTTGTTAACCGCCTCGAGCGAAAACTTAACGGCGATAGGAGCATTCGCGAAAATTTGTTTCAGAATCGCTTCAGCTCGTGGAATGAGATCAGAAGCTGGAACGACTTCGTTGACCAGCCCGATGCGGTAAGCTTCCTGCGCGTTGATCATCTCTCCGGAAAGAATGAGCTGCAGGGCCCGGCCCCTCCCGACCAGCCGCGGCATGCGCTGCGTTCCGCCGCCGCCGGGAATGAGCCCTAATTTAATTTCGGGTTGGCCAAACTTCGCCTTCTCCGCGGCAACCCTGATGGTGCACGCCATTGCCGTTTCGCAGCCGCCGCCAAGCGCAAAGCCGTTAATTGCGGCTATGACCGGCTTGCCGAGATTTTCGATAAGGTTAAGGACCGCTTGCCCGAACCTGCTGGACTTCTCCGCTTCGACTGCCGTGAGATGAGCGAGTTCGTTGATGTCCGCTCCAGCGATAAAAGCTTTATCGCCTGCTCCAGTCAGGATGACGCCGCGCACCGCGTCATCATCCCGTGCATCTTCGAAAGCCGTTCGCAAGTCCGTCCACGTTGCATGGTTCAGAGCGTTGAGTACCTTCGGGCGATTCAGAGTCACATAAGCGATCGCGCCTTTCTTCTCGTACAAAAGGTTCTCGAGTGTTAGTGCATCTGCTGGTGTACTCATAAAAATTGTCTCCTGCCTTGAACTTGGTTATCTGCTCGCGTTAAATGAAGGCGCTGAAACCCGTGATGGCTTTGCCAACGATCAGGTTTTGCATCTGGTACGTGCCTTCGTAGGAGTAGAGGGCTTCCGCATCCGCGAAGAAACGCCCTACGTTGTAGTCGGCGGCGATGCCATTCCCGCCCAACAGTTCACGGGCCCACGCGACCGTCTCGCGGCACTTGGCCGTGGTGAACGCCTTGGCTAGAGCGGCGTGGGCGTCAGTCAGCTTGCCTTCGGCCTGAAGTTGAGCCATGCGAACCACCATGCACTGCGAAGCAGTGATGTTGGCGAGCATTTTGGCGAGGAGGTCCTGCACGAGCTGGAACGAACCGATCGGCTTTCCGAACTGTAAGCGCTCCTGGGCATACTTGAGCGCATTTTCATAGGCGCCCATCGCGCATCCCGTCGCCTCCCACCCTACGAGATAACGGGTCATGCGCAACACCCTCGCAGTGTCCCGGAACGATTTGTCGACCTGTAGACGGTTTTCCTCCGGTACCCGGCAGTCCTCCATCGTGATCAATCCGTTCTGGACTACCTTGAGCGCGATCTTGTTCTGAATCTTTTCAACCTTGAAGCCGGGTGTTGTCTTGTTCTCGATGATGAAGGCCTTGACCTGGTTGTCGGCGACATCGCGCGCCCAGATGACCGAAATGTCGCACCAGGGTGAGTTTCCGATCCACTTCTTCTGACCGTTGATAATCCAGGTGTCGCCATCCCTTTTTGCCGTCGTCGTCAGGCCGCCGGAAACTCCGGAACCCACGAGCGGTTCGGTCAGGCCGAAGCAGCCGATCTTTTCCCAGCGAGCCATCGGCGGGAGCCACTTAAGTTTTTGCTCTTCCGATCCGCCAAGGTAGATGGAACCCATCGCCAATCCATTGTGGACACCGAAGAATGTCGCGACCGACGCGTCGACGCGCGCCATCTCCATAGCCACCAGGCCAAACAGGAGCGTGCTTCCGCCTCTGCAGCCATAACCCTTCATTCCAATGCCGCCGATGTTGAGCTCTTTAATCGCCGGCAACAGTTCAAATGGAAAGGCATCATCGACCCAGTACTTCGTGATGACGGGTGCGACCTTGGCCTCCATGAATGCTCGCACCTGTTTCATGACCGCAAGTTCCTCGGCGGGCAACGTTTCGGCGAGCTCGTAGAAGTCGCTATTCGGAGCCGGCAGCGATTTCTGTGGTTTGATATCTTTGAGTACTGTTGACATTTAGTTCTCCTTCGCGTGTTTGGTTCCCATTTCGGTTCCGAGTGTCCAGAACGGCGGATCGCTCGCTGGAAAACTGTCTTCCAGCATTGCATCGATTCCCTGCTCGTTCAGACGGGATTGCGAGATCGAAGCCATGTAAACGATTTTCATTCGTCTCATGGTCTCGGCACATCACCACATAGAGTGTTTTTGTCTTACTTCTGTCGGCGCATCGGTGAATACCACCATCGGGGTATCGAGTAAGGACTCATCCGTGCAACCCTCGCAGTGTTGAACTTGTTAAGGAAAATAACCTCGGGAACAACTGGATGCTTCAACCGCTCTTCTCTGGGCCACGATTGCCGCAATGTTGTTGACTGGATTTCAAGGGTGGCTTGGCGGACGCGTTGTTGCGAGTCAGCTCGCAGCTTGGATCGTAACGGTCCATATGATATTCGCGTTGGTGATCGTGCAGTTGCTCCTCTACGCCACCGTGCGCTCTTTTAGAAGAGAAGGTGGACTGCCGTCACCGTTTTTCATTTCTCTGATTGTGGTGACGATGATCCAGATCGGGCTTGGCACTCAAGTGCGAGGTGCCATTGACGTCGCGATCGATAGCGGTCTCGCCCGCGCCAGCGCATTGTCATCCGTCGGTCCACTGGATCACATCCATCGTACTGCGGCCCTCGTCGTGTTTGTGGGTTCCATTCTGATCCTCATGTGGCTGCGGGCGAGATTCCCGAAGGAAAGGACGCTCGTTCGATGGGCAGCGGTCGTGACCGGGCTGTCCGCTCTCCAGGTCGCATTAGGCGCCTCAATGGCATATGTTTCCCTGGCCCCTGCCACGCAGGTTGGGCATCTTACGGTAGCCAGTTTGTTGCTTGGCGCTGAAACGATTCTGTTGTTGCTTGCCAAAACCGAACCGTCGCAGTCTCCGACACCAGTTCGACACGCCTCGACAGTTGGGTGAGCCAGAATGCCGCATTGACGCGGAAGTACGAGGTCGGGAACGTTTTCTCGAACGTTACGACCAGCCTCTCATTCCGGCACTCGCGTTGCAACTCCAGTTGGCGAGATGAACTGCCAACTGACTCCCGTCATCGCTTCGCGCAACTCTCGAGGCAAAATGCCTCGCATCGTACGTTGGCGATTTGCTCCAGTCTCGCCAACCAGATCAGTCAAAAGGAGAATCGTTCATGCCTTATCAGAGTGTTATCCTGACACAGGCGAGTTATTGCAGCTTTTCGAAGAACATACCAACCATCAAATGATGGATGCTCTGGCAGCTGCAGACACCACTTATCACAAGATGTGGTCCACCGCGCCGTACAAGCAGCGCGCGAAGTACATCGGCAGAGCAGCGACGCTAATGCTAGAGCAGAGAGAGGCCCTTGCCCGGCTTGCCACGATGGAAATGGGGAAAAGGATTACGGAGAGTCGCGGTGAAGTAGAGATCAGCGCCGCGATTTTGAACTACTACGCGGAGAATGCGGAGAAGTTCCTCGCCCCTCGTGAACTGAACTCAGTCGTGGGGGATGCTCACATCGAATGCTCGCCAATCGGAGTGCTCATCGGCATTCAGCCGTGGAACTACCCCTACTACCAACTCGCCAGGTTTGTAGCGCCGAATTTGATGGCAGGAAATGTGATTTTGCTGAAACACGCTCCGGGAGTCCCGCAATGTGCACTGGCCTTCGAACGAATTCTAATAGAGGCAGGGCTGCCGGCCGGGGCATACACTTGATGAAAAGAGGATCAATCTGCCCAGCACGCGCGGGCCGCGACTCCTCCTCTCGGACATAGTGAAAGGAGCCAACGATGAGTAACGAAAAGACTGAAGCCAGGTGCCCATTCCATCATGCCGCCGGAGGCGGTACCGCAAACCGGGACTGGTGGCCCAACCAATTGCGTCTGGATATCTTGCACCAGCAGTCCTCGCTGTCGGATCCCATGGGCGAGAGTTTCAACTACGCTGAGGAGTTCAAGAGCCTCGATCTGGAGGCTGTGAAGAAGGACCTTCGCGCCTTGATGACCGATTCGCAGGACTGGTGGCCGGCGGATTTCGGACATTACGGTCCCTTGTTCATCCGCATGGCATGGCACAGCGCCGGTACGTATCGTACGGGTGACGGCCGCGGTGGCGCTGGATCAGGACAGCAGCGTTTCGCTCCCCTTAACAGTTGGCCCGACAACGCCAACCTCGATAAGGCGCGCCGGCTGCTCTGGCCGATCAAGCAAAAGTATGGCCGAAAGATTTCGTGGGCCGATCTGATGATTCTCGCCGGCAACGTCGCACTGGAGTCGATGGGCTTCAAGACATTCGGTTTCGGTGGCGGCCGTGCGGACGTCTGGGAGCCGGAACAGGATGTCTACTGGGGCTCCGAGAGCAAATGGCTCGACGACAAGCGCTACTCTGGCGACAGGAATCTGGAGAATCCGCTTGCTGCCGTGCAGATGGGCCTGATCTACGTCAACCCGGAAGGCCCGAACGGCAACCCGGATCCGATCTCGGCAGCTCGGGACATCCGCGAGACTTTTGCTCGAATGGCGATGAATGATGAAGAAACGGTGGCGCTGATTGCAGGCGGTCATACCTTCGGAAAAACTCACGGCGCCGGCCCGGCGTCTCATGTGGGGCCTGAGCCCGAAGCCACCGGTATCGACGAGCAGGGTTTAGGCTGGAAGAGCAGATTTGGCACGGGCAAAGGCAGTGACACGATCACCAGCGGTCTGGAAGTCACCTGGACCACAACGCCGACCAAGTGGAGCAATAACTTCTTCGCGAACCTGTTCGGCTACGAATGGGAACTGACCAGGAGTCCGGCGGGTGCGCATCAGTGGACGCCGAAGAGCGGCGCCGGCGCCGGTACCATCCCGGATGCCTACGACCCCTCGAAGCACCACGCGCCGGCGATGCTGACCACGGACCTTGCCCTAAGGTTAGACCCTGCCTACGAGAAGATCTCGAGGCGCTTCCACCAGAATCCCGATCAGTTCGCGGACGCTTTCGCCCGCGCGTGGTTCAAGCTGACACACCGCGACATGGGCCCTCGCGCACGCTATCTGGGTCCGGAAGTGGCGGCCGAAGAACTCCTCTGGCAGGACCCCATTCCGGCGATCAATCACCCGTTGATCGACGAGAAAGACATTGCGTCCTTGAAGGCAAAGATCCTGGCTTCCGGACTGTCGGTCTCGCAACTGGTCTCGACCGCGTGGGCCTCGGCATCCACCTTCCGGGGTTCCGACAAGCGCGGCGGCGCGAACGGCGCCCGTCTTCGTCTCGCGCCGCAGAAAGACTGGGAAGTCAACCAGCCGGATCAACTGGCGAAGGTGCTGAAGACTCTGGAGGGCATCCAGAGCGAATTCAACAAGGCGCAGTCTGGCGCCAAGAAGGTCTCGCTGGCCGACCTGATCGTCCTCGGAGGTTGCGCTGGAGTCGAGCAAGCCGCGAAGAAGGCGGGCCACGACGTGAAAGTTCCCTTTACGCCGGGACGCATGGACGCCTCAGCCGAGCAGACTGACGTGGAATCGTTCGCCGTGCTCGAACCGGTCGCCGATGGTTTCCGCAATTACCACAAGGGCAAGTACTCGGTCTCGGCCGAGGAGTTGCTGGTCGACAAGGCGCAATTGCTCACGCTGACCGCGCCCGAGATGACGGTTCTTATCGGCGGAATGCGTGTGTTGAACGCGAACTTCGGGCAGTCCCAGAACGGCGTCTTTACGCAACGGCCTCAGAGCCTGGCCAACGACTTCTTCGTGAATCTGCTCGACATGGGGACCGAGTGGAAGGCCGTCTCGGGCGCCGGCGACGTGTTCGAAGGGCGTGACCGTAAGACGGGCCAGGTGAAGTGGACCGGCACTCGCGTCGATCTCGTCTTCGGCTCGAACTCTCGGCTCCGCGCTCTCGCCGAGGTCTACGGAAGCTCTGATGCGCAAACGAAGTTTGTTCAGGACTTCGTGGCGGCGTGGAGCAAGGTCATGAACCTCGACCGATTTGATGTCGCCTAAATAGCTCCATTTCAATTGAAGGCGTCGTTCCATCGCCATCGGGAACGCCGCCTTTGTTTTGGCCATCCTTTCCCGTTAACAACATTGGACGGTTCTGGTGCAAATTTCCTGATGATTGAAGCGCCTCGCAAGTTGTGAGTCGTTTCGCCTTAGGCGGCCAGAACAGCCACCCAGATTGCCGGCGCTGTGGCCGATCTACCCGCCAGTTTTCCCGTCTTGAATTGAGCCTTCTTGATCTTTTCCGCCAGTTCGATGCCGCTGATTGTGATGGTCGCGTATCGAATCGCTTGAAACCCAGCATCGAGGGAAAATGGGAGGCAGGGGTGTCGGTGTAATTGGCATGTCTTATCCCTCCAAGACGGACGGTCCTAAAACTTGTATCCAGCCCAGAGCTCCAAGTAGTTAATGTTGCGTCCAGGTGAGGCTTGCTTTAAAAATTCACCGGCATAGAAGACGCCACAGTCCGCTTGCACCCAGACATGCGAATTGATCTGCCAGCGGGTTTCAATGCCAGGCCGGTACCCCACGAATCGAGCACGGCTGTTTGAGGCCGGAACCAGCAGGAAACCGGGAACTGCATAGACGCCGTCATTCAGGTTTTCCCTCCATTGTGTGACAAGATCCATCGATACGGAAACGTAGTGCGGCAGTTGTAATTGAACACGCGGGTGAAGGTCGATGAAGTTGAGGGGTCCCGGACCTGTATCTGCAAGAACGCCAAAATAGTTTCCGACCGGGAAAACGGGATAGAACGTACCCAACGTGCCACTTCGGGGATCATCGCCGCTCGAAATATCTGCTTTCATGCTGAATCGCGGCTTCAGTGCATGGTCGGGCAAGCTATAGCCCGTATCGGAAGCCACAGTCCACGCGCGAATGTTTCCGGCGCCAAAAGTACCTACCTGCAAAACGCCTTCATAATCAAAATCCCACCCAGCCTCCGCGGTCGCGGCAGGCCGCGAGAGTCGTCCAGCTATACTGTGCCGACTTTCTGCAGCTGTTCCGCGGTTGTACGCGGCACGCTTCC
>WNGK01006434.1_pt1 | contig 15774 bp, 10 predicted proteins | sample 5400601 | NCBI WGS metagenome assembly WNGK01 (sample SAMN13153376, study PRJNA577476) | soil metagenome | isolation source: 60 cm soil or saprolite under Garry oak tree replicate 1 | place: USA:California | collected 2016-06-15
TCCCGCTCGGAACCGTATTGCAGAAGGATTGGGTTTCGGCCATGCCGTTTTGCGCAAGAACGTCCACAGAGGGACCGAAGGTCTGCCCACCATCGTTCGAGGCCGTCACGTTGATTTGGCTGGCGGAAAAATCGTGGTAAGAGATGTAGACCTGATCGAGATTCGCCGATGCCTTGCTTGCGAAAACGGCCAACCATGGCCGGTCGATGAAAGAAGGATTGACTGCAGCGAGATTGTTGATGGTCCAACTTGCGCCCCTGTCGTCGCTGTAGGCAACATGGGTCTGGAGAACGAGGGGCAGCTTCTCCAGGGATGACACGTACACACGGTGCGTTCCGGGCGAGCAGCTACTTGTTACTACGCTGCAGGGCGTGGGCCCGCCGACCCGAATGTCCACATCGCCGACATCAGACCCGAACAGGTTCGAAATGGGCGTCTGTACGAAGGTGTGCCCGCCGTCGTCGGAACGGGCGACATGCGTTCCGCTGGCTTGCCAGGCGCCACGATTCCCTCCGGGGGGCTGGCTCTTTTTGGTCGGGTTTGCGAGCAACAGCACGGCAGAGATGCAAATAGTTCTGCTACTGGTTGCATGACTCTACTTCAGCCAAGTCCTTTTTCGATTGGCGGACAATTCGATGGGGCGATAGCTCGGTGAAATCCTTTCGGGGACGAGTCCCAGTGGCCGGGTTATCAGCGGCAGTGACGCCGTGCGATGGCCTTCAATTCTCTGTACATGATCTGTCCCAATGTCCATCCGGTGTTCCCCGGCCTTATCGAGTGGGCACACATTCACGCATCTTGCGCACGATTTCTCCGGGTGTAGCTACAAACCTGCATTCACAGACCCTGAACAAGAAAAGTGGGAGAACATCAAGCAACTGTGATAAGGGCACAGGAAATCGTGAGCGTCGAGAGCTTGAGTTCGAGTTGAAATCGGCGCATTCGTGTATGGATGCTAAGGACACATAGGGTATGACCAAGGCCATCGAAGAGGTCTACTCTTCACTGAAGGGACAGTTTCGGGGAGACCTGATTCGTCCGGGCGACGATGACTACGAGACTGCCCGAGGTATTTGGAACGGAATGGTAGCCCACAGGCCTGGCCTTATTGCTCGCTGCGCCGAGGTCCCTGACATTCAGTCTGCCGTCAGTGCCGCCTCGACTATAAGTCTTGTCACGGCCGTGCGTTGCGGTGGACATAGCTTGGCCGGCTTCGGCAGTTGTGCCGACGGCTTGGTCATTGAACTTTCAAGAATGCGCCAGGTCACCGTTGACTGCGATGCTCGTCGAGCCCGCTTTGCGGGGGGTTGCCTGCTCGGCTCGGTAGACGTCGCTACTCAAAAGTACGGACTTGTGTTTCCCGCCGGTGTCGTTTCGCATACGGGCGCTTCGGGCTTGATCCTGGGTGGAGGCTTTGGGTGGCTGACCCGGCGTTTCGGGCTGTCCTGTGACAATGTTGAAGGCCTCACGTTGGTGACTGCTGATGGGTCCGTTGTTCATGCCAGTTCGAGAGACAATGCGGATCTTTTCTGGGCTTTGCGAGGCGGGGGCGGCAACTTTGGAGTCGTGACTGAATTCGAGGTGAAACTCCACCCTTTGAAATCCGTGGTGCTCGGCGAAGGCCTGTGCCTCGGGGACGATATTCCTCGTCTGCTGCGGCACTGGAGAGACTTCATGCCACAGGCGCCCGACGATTTGAAGTGGAATCTCTCCTTGCGACTCGCTCTCGACAGCGAGAACGTGCCTGAGCGTGTACGTAAGCGTCCGGTGCTCAGTCAGTCTGTGCTTTGGACCGGAAATCCCAAAGAGAGCCGCCGATACCTCGATCACGCGCTCTCCATTTGCAAGCCTATAGAAATAACTAGAAGAGTCCTATCTTTTCTCGCTCTGCAGACAATGGCCGACGCCGAGTTTCCCCATGGCCGGCGGTATTACACGAAGTCCGGTTACTTCAAGACTCTCGACGATAGCAGCATTGACCACATGGTTGAGGCGCTGGCTAGCATTCCCTCGCCGATGACTCAGATTGAGCTTGCCTATCTGGGTGGAGCTGCGGCCCGAGTTGGCGCAGCCGAGACAGCATTCGGTGACCGCAGTTCGCCGTTCGTTGTGAACGTGCTTGGCAATTGGTCTGACGCCTCTGAGGACGCTGCCAACATCGCATGGGTTCGAAACCTCTTCAGACTACTCCGCCCCTCAATGACTCCAGGCGTTTACGTCAACTTCATGAGTGGCGACGAGGACGACCGGGTTCCTGAAGCGTACCAGGAACGCTGGGAGCGTCTGGTAGCTATTAAGTCACATTACGATCCGGATAACCTCTTCCGCCTGAACCAGAACATTCGTCCGCAGAAACGGTCCGCGACGCTGGGAACTGAGGTTTAGAAATTCGCCGACTGGCACGGTCCATGCGGAAGAACGGGCCGTGCTGATGTTCCAGAGCATGGGCCAGAGCTGCCGCGAGTCCCAATCGCTCATCGGCCGTGCGCGAGTCGAAGACTGATCAGAAATTTGTTACACTGGCTTGCTCACTCACTGGGGCTAAACTTCGCAGTCTCTATGTTCTCCGGTTCACCGTGGTATCCCTGCTGATATCCGGGGCAATGCGCTTCCCGATCCAACTGCTTGTACTGATTTAGGTCGCCACCACCGTCTGAGTAGCAACTCCAGGCTGCGAAGAGGCAGCCTTGGGGAGCAGTATCTGCACCGAAAGCACAGTATCATGAGCAACAACACAGAAGTCATCTTCATGACTCTCTCCAACCGGGTGCTCCCTCCTAGAGCAGTTTGCACAGCGCAAACAAGCGAGTGTCAAGTAAGTGTCATCTTCTTGTAAAGGGAATGTTTATCCGGCTTCGGCCACATGGCGCGGTGATTAATTACTTAAGACCAGATTTGCTCGATCGGTTTCGATATTTTCCGTATACCACCGACATGACCAGCAGGAACGGCGCAAACGTAACCAACGTGTAGCGCAGTCCGTCCACCCAGAACGTGCTCAATGCGATTGCGGCTACAGCAGCAATGCTCGCCAACGTTGGCAGGGGATGAGCGCGCAGTTTAAGAGGCAAGTTTTTCTGTGTTTGGCGGCTGATGGACTGCCGGAAGCGAAGATGCGTCAGCAGAATCACGATCCACACAAAGAACATGCCTGCGACCGCAGTGCCGTACAAAAGCAGGAACGCGCCCTTGGGGGCGAATATTGCCAAAAGGATCGCTGCCACCATGCCGCCTGCGGAAATGGCGAGCGCGCGATGGGGTACGCCGTTGCTGCTCAGCCGACTCAGCCAGGCCGGCGCATATTGACCACGCGAAAGTGAAAATAACATCCGCGTGGAAAGATACAGATTGGTATTCGCGCTCGAGAGCGCCGCCGTGATCACCACCAGATTCATGATGCTTGGCGCATACGGAATTCCCGCGGTCGCGAAGGCACGTACGAAGGGACTTCCGCTCACACTTGTGCTCCCGGTGCGGTTCCACGGGGTCATCGCAAGCATGACTGCGATCGCAAACACATAGAAGAAGATCAGCCGAAACACAATCGTCCGCATCGCGCGCGGAATCGATTTTTCCGGTTCCTGAGCCTCACCCGCCGTTACCGCAATCACTTCCACTCCCATGTAGCTGGTGATGGCCAGAGTTAGAGCCAGCCAGACCCCCCGCAAGCCGTGGGGAAAGAAGCCTCCGTTCTGCGTCAAATTGGCCAAGCCAATGGCGTGCCCTGAGCCCAGGCCGGTAATCAGTGCTAATCCGACGGCGATGAAGGCGAGGATGGCCACGACTTTGATCATCGCAAACCAGTATTCAAATTCGCCGAAGTTGCCCACCTGCATGGAGTTCACGACGACGAGGCCAGCAGAAACCAGAACCACCCAAGTCCAGCCCGGAACGCTCGGGAACCAGAACGCAAAGTAGATCGCCACCGCGGTGACTTCCGCTCCGATCGCGATGATTTGCACTAGGCCATACGTCGCCCGGACGCAGAATCCCGCCCAGTGGCTGAGATACTTTTCGGCATAAATTCCGAAAGAACCGGAAACCGGGTGCACCACGGCCATTTCCGCTAGCGAATAAGCGACGACCATGGCGATGAGTGCACTTAGAAGATAGGTAACGATCACGCCGGGGCCGGCAAGTTCGATGGTTACGCTGCTGCCGAGGAAGAGACCGACACCGATCGCGCCTCCGATCGCGATCATGGTTAGCTGCCGCTGGCTGAGTCTCCGCTGCAATCCGTCTTGTTCGCGGACAATGCCCGAGGCGGCGTCGACCTCGGCCGTGAAGTGCCTCTGACGGTTAGGCACGATTCATGCCTTTTTCTTGAACTGGAACAAATCTCGCAAATTGGAAGAACTTTCGCACAAGAGAGAAAAGTTACTCACCGGCAATTTCGTGAAGTGCACCCAGGAAACGGTCGACTTCCTCGAAAGAGTTGTAATGAGCTAGGGAAGCGCGTACCGCATCACTCTCCGGTGCAATCGAGAGTCGCGTGAGCAGGCGCGGGGAATACATGTTTCCATCGCGCACCCCGATGTCCCTTTCCGCCAAGACGGTTGCCATTTGCGCCGGCGAAACACCGTGCACGTTGAAGATTATGGGCACACGCATGTGCATACGTCCTGAGTTCTGTATCCGATCAGGCGGCCCGACTTGGCATCAAAGAGTTTTCCAGCTCGATGGGGGCAGAAGCGATCGCAAATAACAACACGCCGATCGACGCGATACAACACAGACGTTGACCTGAGCTGCCCCCAGCATTCTCTTTGTCGCACGCCCTATCCAGGGCAACATGATTTCCCCTCTTTCTGCCACCGCTTGCTCGTAGCCGTGTTCAACTCCTTCGAGGTGACCAGCAGGCTGACGTTCTTTTCCAGCAATTGCAGAACCGCCTTCACGTCGTCGAGCGTGTTGTACAGGTGAAACGAAATCCGCAAACCATCATGCCGGTTGGATACGACGATTCCGTTTTCCGCGAAGATCTTCACCAGCGCATCTGAGTCCTTTGCCTGCAGCACCACCAGCGGGCCCACGCTGTCCGCCGGTGTCTTTGCGTGGATCCCTAGTTGGCTTGCCTCCTTCAGCAGTGCGGCTGTCAGAGCGCCAACCTGGGCCGCCACATTGCCAAGCCCAATTTCCTGCAGCAATCTGACGCCCTCGCTCGCTCCATACACCGGAGGAATCGCGGGCGTGCCAGCTTGGAAACGCCGCGCATTCGGCGCGGGCTCGAGCAGCTTGACGTCGAAAGCGAACGGATTCGCCTGGCCGAACCATCCCGTAATCGACGGAAGCAGCGAGAGCGCAAGCGACTTCCTCACATAAAGGAAAGCCAGCCCTGGCGGTCCGAGCAGGTACTTCAAAGTTCCACTCACATAGAAGTCGAGATCCATCGCCTTGACGTCCATCGGCCGCGTGCCGCAATCCTGATAGTCGTCCAGCAGTACCAGCGCACCACGGTCATGCGCGATCTTCGCAATCTCCGCCGCCGGCATGCGAAAGCCGTTGCGAAAGCAGACGTGTGTAAGCGGCACGATCAGCGTCTTGCGGTCGATCACGGGCTCGTAGGCTTCAACTGTGAGGCGTTCGTTCTCGGCGTCGATAAACGTGATCTCCGCGCCTCGCCTGGCTTGGGACAGCCAGATGTGCCCCATGGTGGGAAACTCAAATTCGCCCAGAACGACTTTTCGTCGCTCTGTGAACGAAAGGGCGCTGGCAATGGAATTTACGCCGGCTGATGCACTTGCCACCAGAGCGACCTCGTCAGGCTCGGCGCCAATAAACCTGGCGAACAGCCCGCGCGCCTCCTCATATTTCTCAATCCAGAGATCCCACGGCGAACCCTGCTCGTGCCAACTGCGCAGATACTCGCCGAAGGCGGCTTCCACGCGCTTTGAGAGCGCTCCTTGGGAACAGCTATTGAGGTATACCTTTCGCTCGAAGACAGGGAACTGGGAGCGAATCGCCAATATTGAGCTGTGATCTGATGTCAAGAGCGACTCTTTCAGTTCTACAACTTGCCGACGGTGACCCTCTGCGAATTCTCTAGCGTCGCGTATAACAGGCCGGGAGCGACTAACCAGCCGTCCTTCCCGTCGAAGGCGGTGATGGTGTCGCCACTTGCGCTCGCGCCGCTCAGCGCTCGAATGTACTTGCCGAGAATTTCATCCGGTGTCGGCAAGTTTGCAGCGGATTCGTCTTCTGCGGCACCTGTCGCTTCCGCCATAGTGGCAGGCTTCTCTTCATCGCTGATCACGGGCATTGGCACCAGCTTTGCGGCCCCGTGATGGCACGAACAGCAGGTCACTTCACGATGACCTTCAAAGTTTTCTTTGTTGATCGCGAACATCATCGGCATCACCTAGCACGCGCGGAAGAGGAATTGGCAAGCGGCCTCAGGATGTCGTTCAGATAGTCGTTGGCCCCCTCGATGCGTTCGAGGTGGGGAGAGCGCAGGCCTTCGTGGTACGTGATCTCGTGGGTTTCGAGCGATCCGGTATTCGAAACAATGATGCTGATGGGCGCGGGGTTTGCCTTCGACTCACGGATGGCGCGTTTCAAATCATCGACCGAGAATTGATGACCGCTCACACCGACGATTTTCATATAAGGGCTGAGCCCGGCTTGGTTCGCGGGCATTCCGGGGATAGCATCTTCAATCGCCCCGTCGGCCTTAACAATAAGACCGATGGAGGCAGTGAAATCGCCTTTGCCAGATGCGTCCTGGCTGGCGGCGATCATAACGTTCGGTTCCTCGTTGTAGACTAGGCGCCAGCCTCCGCCCGTGATGCCACCGAGGGGCGCGTGGGAATTGACAGACTGAAGCCGGTCGCGGAAGAAAGTGCGCCAGTCAAGAGGCACGACCGCGTTCAGAGCTGAGACCAGGTCGTCGAAGGTGTAAGTCTTGATGACGGGCGCTCCGTCCGGCCCACCGAGGAAGGTGCGGCAGAAATCGTCGAGAGAGCGCCTGCCTTGGGTCTGCTTGCGGATGGTCACGTCAGCTTCCAGCCAGATCAGCACACTCTCTCCGTAGAAATCCGTGCCACGACGATACGATGTCCACTCCGAAGGCGCGAAATAAAGGATCTGGGCTGCGTTGGCTGTGTTCTGGAGCGAGCGCCATGTCCGGCCGGCGCGATGATCAAGCGAGGAAGCCACAGTCGCCAGGTATTCTCGCGTTTCAGCGGGCGTCCACAGTCCGCTACGCGCCGTGAGGATCGTGCCCAGGTACGTGGTGAGCCCTTCATACACCCACAGGAGTTCACCTTTCATCGGCTGCTGAAAATCGGGAGTTGCCAGCCCCACCGGGCGGCGGAATTGACCGTTCCAGGAGTGCGTGAATTCGTGCGGGAAGAGTCCCGCCTCGAGAAGGCGCTTGCTGGGGTCGGCGAGCGTACGCTCGGGAACGCGGTCGTCGCTGCTCTCGTGATGTTCCTGCCCTAGACTGATGGTGTTGTCGCTGAGCGTGAGCAGAAAATGGTAGTCGCGATAGTGGTGCGATTGATAGAGAGCGCCGGCTTCCGCCACGAGCTTCTTGTAATTGTCAATGAGTGCGGATGGAATGTCGAGTGCCCAGACGTCGTCGGCGACGACATCGAGTTCGTGTGAGAGTTTGTCACCGGGCGTAAGAGGAATGACTTTCGTGAATTCGCCTGATTGCACGGGAGAATCGACGAGAAGGTCTAGAGGCACGGGGGCGAAGTTGATGGTATTGCCCGACTGACTAGAGACGGGCAGCGAGGTATTGAACTTCCATTCCGGGGGCAGCTGCAGCGTGGGATGGAATGTGATTTGATTGACACGCAAACCGGCGGGATAGAGCAACACCTCATGCCACATCAGTATCAGCAGCTTGGATGAACCAGAAGCGCTGAAGTCGATGGCGGCGCCCGGCGTGGAGAGCAGGAAATCCAAGTGAACATCGATGGAGTCGGCACCCTTGGGAACATCGAGATGAAAGGTATACATGTCGACGTCGTCCTGCTGCCAGGGGAGTTCTTTTCCGTTAGAAGAAAACTTCAGACCGGCGATATTGGAGATGGGACCGTCGGGGGAGTGGTCGGCGGGTAGCCACTTTGGGTAGTAAAGGGTGAGAGATCCGGGGGAAGCTGGTATCTGGAGTTCAGAGTGGAGGATTTTCTGCGGTGCATGAGTGGCGTCGACAGAAATGATTATAGGCCGTGTGGATGGATTCTGAGCCCTGGCTTGCGAACAGACCGTCGCGAGGAGGGCACACACCCAGATGTCGACATGCCACTGCGTGCGACTTTTGGCGACCACCCGTCCTCCGGTGCTCAAGAATTTCCGCATTTCAGATTATGCTTCACCAGGAAATTTTCCCCATGAACTGAATGTTTCTGGGACCGCCGACGCCGAAGTGAGAATCGAAGCTGCCATCGTCAGCGGTTGCGGTAATCGTGGTACTTAAGTCGGGGGAAGGCTCGGCAAAATTCGGGTGATTGAACGCATTAAAGAAGCTGGTACGAAACTCAAAGGAAACCCTCTCGCCCAGTCGAAAAGTCCTCTGGAGGGAGATGTCCCAGTCGTTGAGACCCGGCGCGACAATGGGATTTCGAGGACAGTTTCCGAATGTCCCGGGAGTTGGGGGAGCAAACGCTCCGGGCAGAACGTAGGGCTGCGTGAAATCCGTCAATTGATAGCGAATGGGACCTATGCAGTTCGGACGCTCATGGAAATTATCCACGCCGCTTTCTCCGCCAAACGTCAACACCGGCGAGGCCAGACCGTCGCGGAAAGTTGTAGTTCCTGACAGCTGCCAGTCTTTCAAGGCGGTGCCAACGAAATTGCCGATCTTCGGACCGGGGATCCGATAAACGTAGGTGATGATCAGTGCGCGGCGCTGGTCGAATTCCGAGTTTCCGACGCTGCCTGCGAGGTTGCGTGAATCCTGCGGGACGTAGCCGCTGGTTCCGAAAAAATCTTCAACCTCGGACGCGGTGTCGATATTGTGCGACCAGGTGAAAGCCACCTGTGTGGTGAGGCCATGGAAGTCGGTTGACTTTAGGACCGCCTGGAACGAATGGTAATCGGACCAGCCGTTCGCCGAGAGGGTGTTGATCTGGCGCAGCGTCGGGAACAGCGTGTTGTAAGGCCGTCGCGATTGAGAAGTGTTGGTTGCGGTGTTGGTGCCGGGGGTGGGCTGATTGATATCCAGCAGCTGAAGCTGGTGGTTGCTCCGGTTGCCGATGTAGCCCACTTGCAACACAAATTTGAGACCCAGTTCCTGTTGGAGATTCAGGTTCCAGAGCTGGGTGTTCGGAGTCCTTAAGTGAGGATCGATGCTCGTGACGTTAAAGGGAGGCTGGGGAGCACCAGCGCCAAATATAGGTACGCCCACGTCGAATGGGATGGGCGTTGCCGGGGTAATAGTGAAACCGCCAGTAGGTCCGATCGGATTTTGGGCAATGCCTTCCTCGAAATTGTTCAGTGGAATGGTGTCGTAGTAGATGCCGTATCCCGCTCGAATTACGGTTTGCCGTCCGGGAATCAACTGAACCGGGGGAGCCCAGGAAAGGGCGATGCGGGGGCCAAAATTTCGCTTGGGGGCGTCGTAGATTTTTCCTCCGGGCAGATGGCTTGCCATGACTAAGCCCAGGTTGGGATCGAAAGCTGAGAAACGGCCGCGCGACTCACCGACGGTTCCGAAAAAGTCATATCTCATGCCCGCAATGAGGGTCAGCTTGCTCGTGACTTTGTAGGTGTCCATCGCGTAAAAGCTGGGGATATTCTGATAGATGTTGGCACGGTCGCTGCCCACCCGGGTGATGAACGTGTTTCCCGGAGTAGGCAATCCGGCCAGTAGGTCGACCAGACCTGCGAGTCCACCATCCGTTGTCAACGTGTCGCCTAGTTGAGAACCGTCGAACGAAAACAACCCACGACTTCCTACCACCGTGTAATCCGAGTAGTTGTGGAAGTAGTTAAAGCCGAGCTTCAGAGCGTGTGAGCCGTGAGTCAGGTTGAAATCATCGGCAACTTGGAACGTGGTGGCGACGCGCCCGCCAGCCCCATATTGCAAGCCCAGGTTCGCGAATCGATCCGAGGCCGAACCGCCGATGTCGAATTCCGGGATGCCAAAGCTCTCCGGGCCTACACCCGTGTTCAGGCCGATTGAGGCGGGATCGACGTTGGCGTCTCGGCCCTTCTGGAATTGGCTGAAGCGGTTATAACCCAGACGCAGCGTGTTGACGATATTCGGCGAAAAGATATGGATTTCGCTAATGGCAAAGTTGGCGACGTGAGTGGGAGTCACGCCGAACCATGGACTCAACTGCGAGCCACCTCCGGGTCCGGGACCTCCGCCGGGGAATTCATCTTCGCCATTGGCGTAGAGCATCCGGCCGGAAAGAGAATCACTCTCTGAAATCTGATGGTCCATTTTCGCGACCATGCTGTTCGGAGACTGCTGGCCGCGATTATCCACGACGAATGGGCCTGAGAGGCCGAGGTTCGAGTAGAGTCCTACCACGCTCAACCCCAGCTGATTTACCGGGATGTTCTGGGTTGCGAGGAGACCCTCAGCTTGCTGAATCTGTGCCGGTGTGGGCGCGAGACCGCGCAATGTAGTTCCGAGCCGGAGCCTGCTTCCATCGTAACCGCCAAAAAAGAAGGTGCGATTGCGGCCATCGTACACGTGGGGAATCACCACGGGGCCGCCTATGGTGGCGCCGAATTCATTCCAGACGAAGGGCGCTTTCGGTTTGCCCGCCAAATCTTCAAAGAAGTTGGCCGCGTCGAGCGCCGCATCGCGATGCACTTCGTACGCGGATCCATGAATCTGATTGGTCCCGCTCTTGATGATGGCATTCATCACGCTGCCGGCATTCTGGCCGGTGTCGGCGCCGCCGCCGCTGACCACACTCACTTCCTGAATGGCATCGAGCGGCAGACGGGTGGCTGCGGTGGCGGAGTTGCCGCCTTCGTTGAGGGAGGGCAGGTAGGTGGAGGGATCGGTGTTTGAGGCTCCGTCCACAAAAAAGGCGTTGGATCGGGAGCGCGAGCCGTTAATGGTGTATTGCGCGAAGGCAAAGTTGCTGTTCTGTGTGGCACCCGGCAGGGTCAAGGCCAGGCGCGTATAGTCGCTGTTTCCGATGGGAAGGGAAATAACTTGCGCTTCCGAGAGTTGCCCGCCGGCGGAATTCGTTTCGGTTTGTATGAGCGGGGGAAGCGACATCACCTCAACTTCGCTCCTTACAGTACCGACCTGAAGAACGGGGGAGAGCGTGTTCACCTGGCTCAGCGAAGTGGTGATGTCAATGAGGACAACTGTCTGGAAGCCGGGTTTGCTGACGGTGATCCGGTAGGTGCCGAGGGCGAGCTGGGGGAGGTTGAATTCCCCGTTTTCGTTGGTGTCAACGGAACGCTCCAATCCGGTGGAGGTGTTCTGCAGTTTTACGTTGGCGCCGGAAACGACCGCTCCCTGAGCGTCGCGCACTGTACCGGTAATCCGGCCGGGGAAGATTTGAGCGATCAAGCCGGTTGTGGCAAATAACACGAATGCGACCAAAGCGATTCCAGAAAAGCGGTCCCATGACATAGTCACCCCCTTGCGGTTCCCCGATACCCTGGATAGGTGCGCAACCTACACCGAGACCCGTATGTATGTCAAGAAGATTACCGCTAGTATACAATCGGTACATCGACACGTGCCGAACTTGAAACGCCCGGCGCCGGAGGGCCTGGCAAATGTGTCCTAAATGATATATCCAATGTATATTTCTTTACAGGCAAGCGGTCGTTTGGCGCAGAACGGCATACGAGAAGCGAGCCGGGCCAGCAACCGGCCCGTTCGTTAAAACGAAATCCATGAAAAAGAAGGCTTTGACTCGGGACAAAACGAGAAGGAAGGGTGGGTCTTCGCACCGGACAGGGGGCCTGAAAATGAGGACCGCTCTGGGAGGCGAGTCGAACGGGACGCTCAGTCAGCGAGTCTACCAGGCGCTCAAGAAGGACATCATCACGGGCCAGTACCAGCCGGGGGAAGCGCTGAGTGAAAAGGCTTTGGCCAAGCGATATCACGGCAGCCGGACGCCGGTGCGGGAGGCGGCAGTACGTCTTCAGCAGGAACACCTGATGAGGATCGTGGCCAATCGTGGGTACTTCATCACGCACATTACGATTCAGTGGGTGAATGAGCTCTACGAGTTCCGAGCCGCTGTTGAAGGGGCCTCAGCGGAATTAGCCGCGCAGAAGAACTGGGACCAGGCGACGTTGGACCCCTTGGCTGAGCTGGCCAACACAGAACATAAGGTAGATGATCGGGCCAGCTATGTGCGTTTTATCGAGGCGGACACGGCGTTCCATAATGCGATCGCCCAGCTGACGCGCAATCCACTACTGATCCGTGCCGTTGCCGACATGCGATCTCAAATGGAGCGGATCATGTATGCCTCGATCGATGCGGGGTATTACGGAGAACTACCAGTACGTGAGCATTGCGGTATTGTGGAAGCGATTCAGAATCGGGATGCCGCGCTTGCCCGCAAACGGATGTGTGACCACATCTATATTTCCAAAGACAAGGTTCTACGGTTAGCCAGCGGTAATTCCCGCCTATAGGTTTGCTCCTACACGTTGCGTCATTCCTGCCAGGTGATTACTGCGACCGGGCGTGATACGCGGCGTCTGACGTTTAGGCTGCGCTCTCCCATTGCTTGAGTGCTCAACCTCCGCGCACGACTGATCGGCCGTTATACAGCCTGAAGCCGTCTTCGACTACAATCGCCAGTAAATCAATGACTTGCTGGTAACCAGCCCGCACGGAAGTGATTCCAGCGCCCTTCGAGAATTGTTGAAGTTGCATCGATTCAAACGGAGAACGCGGCACAGCAATGCCACACGGCGACAAGTGTTGCATTATCCTCCAAAGTTCCGTGGGTTTCGGGTTCTCAGTGGGTAGAAAAACGTAATCCATCCCAGCGAGTTGCGCGGAACGGATACCCGAGGCACCAGCCGCGCTGGCACTCGCCGCGGTCGCCCACCATGTGGGTAGCGCGGATTATTTCTCTAGGTTTCGGGGAAGCGCTATTGAGCCGGTCGCCTCCGGCGGATGCACTTTTCCAAGAGGGAAGAAACTGCTATTCGGAGAGGCGTAAAATCAGCTGCATTTTGCATCTGGGGAATACAGAAGTCAAGTGCAAAGGCCGCCGGTGCAAAGGCCGCCGGTTTCGCCGGTAGGCTTCAGGTTACACCTTTGAGATTGCGATATTGCCCACGCCCTATACTCTTGCTGAATGTGGGTAAACTTTTGGTGCGCTAACAAGTCACGATGTTGATAAACTTACCTTTCTTTGATCATGGGAACGAAGGTTTACTTTTTTTCGCGGGAGTGGTACCTCCAATATGATCGTGGCGAGGATCGGGCAGAGGGCTTTCCGCGGTTGGTTGGCAGCGATTGGGACACCGGCTTTCCTGGCTTTACATTTGGATTTGATACAGCCGTCAACTGGGGCGACGGCACGTTGTTTTTTTTCAAAGATGACCAGTATTCCAGATACCGCATAGCCGGCGGTCACCTGGATGATGGTTATCCTCTTTATATCCGTGATCACTGGCCCGGAATGAAGGACGCGGGATTTGATGCCGACCTCGATGCGGCAGTCAATTGGGGAAACGGTAAAGTCTTCTTCTTTAAACAGGATCAGTATGTCCGTTATGACATAAAAACAGACAAAGTGGATGACAGAAAGCCCCTTTCGATTGGAGACAAATGGCCAGGGATGAAGGATGTCGGATTTGATGCCGATCTCGATGCGGCAATCAATTGGGGAAATGGCAAGGCGTATTTCTTCAAGGGCAATCTCTATGTCAGATATGACGTACTTGAGGACAAAGTCGACGAAGGATATCCATTAGTGATTGGCAACGGCTGGCCCGGAATGTCCGAGGCCGGACTGGCCGCGGGTTTTACTGGAGTTGTCGATCTTCTCGATCTTACGAAAGAAATCTGGCTGGACGGCGCCACAATCCATTCCAGATCTCCTGGTGGGCCAGCGTACCTGTCTCTGCCGTGGCGAGGGATCCTCCACACTACCGAAGGTACAAGTCTGTCAGGCGCTGAGTCAACGTTGGATGCTGGGCGGGTTTGGCCGCACGTCACCATCGACCCTTTTACTTTGACTGTCATTCAACAACTACCATTGAATCGGGGTGCGCGGGCAGTCGGTGACAGCGTTACGCCCTGCAATGCCGCCAATGCAGTACAGATCGAGATTGTTGGTCGTGCCGTTGACGCACCGAATTGGGCTCCTGAGCAATTGGCCTTCATTCGCGATGTAATGCGGCAGATTGAAGCCGTCATCCCGGTTCCCCGCACATCCGACCGCACCTTTCTAGATCAAGCTGGCGTAAGCTCCACACCCTCCAATCGTATGTCAATCGCAGAATGGAAAAAATTTAGTGGTTGGTGTGGTCACCAGCATGTGCCTGGTAATCTTGATCGTTGGGACCCGGGTGCGATTGACATTGATACATTGCTGCATACCTGATCTTGGTTTGAATGTTTCAGCAATGTGCAGGAACGGCTGTGAGTGGTGAACACCGCAGAATGCGTTGGGTTGTGATACTGCCGAGTTCCCTGCCCAATGGATCATTAGGAATTCCAAAGCCGGGCGTAAACAGCTGGCCAACTTCTCCAACTCCGGGACTGCCCGGGCGTGAGGGCGTGTCGTAGGTGTAATACAAAGTCCCCTCCGCGACCTGAACACTCCGCTGTATCAGATGACCGCCCGGCAGCAACTCGACTGCGATTGCCGATAGACGTGCGGTGACTGGCAATGCGAGTTCGGACAATCGCATTTCGATCGTCTGCTCATCGAATTCGGCAACTCCAAGAACGTCCCTCAAATGAGTTGTAAGAGTATCTCGAACCTGTTCAATCTGGGGAATCGCCGGCGCTCGAGCGATGAGAATGTTTCGCTGGCTCACTCCATCAGCCTGGGTCACTTGCGCGTACAACAACACCCAGATCTGCGTGCGAGGATCGCCGGAGCGCGGTTGTGTAAGCCTGCCACCCTCGAATACTGCCGTTGCATGCGGGGCAGCAATCACGATCCTGGCCGGCAATTTGATTCCGTGTGTTCCACGGGTCGGACCTAAGCGGATTGCTGTGCATTGCAACGTCGGTGCGGGATGTTGAACACCCTTAACAATGAGAGGGCGCCCGAAACGTGCCTGCGCCGTCGACCAGATTGCTGTATGGCCCACGCGAATCTCATAAGTCCAGAAACCGAACATTTCTGGCGTATCGGGTTGAACTCCTGGCGGAAGAGGAACCATGAAATGCCGCGCTCTCTTTTCACTGGCAGGAGGAACCGCTTCGATCATCGCCATCATCGCGTCCAAGCCAGACTTGTCCTCCGGTTGATTCGGAACAATGACGCGAATTGGCTCCGGATCAATCGCTAAGTCGGGCGGCGTCGGGGGCGTGGGCAGGAGCTTCTGAACGGCTTCGAACCAAGTCGTACCTGAAACAGGTACGTCCGGTGTTGGAACTAACATGTGCGTTATGGTGCCGGATAGCAATGGATCAGGACCGTAAGCCAGAATCCTTGCATAGACGGCATCGTTCGGGTCCTCGACCGGTGAGTCGAATTCAAACCATAACACCCGCTTTCTCGGAGTAGTCGAAGAATAAGCAGTGTCGCGTTCGTATGGCGATAACGCCACGCCAGCGGCGATCAGCTTCGGTGTTTGCCGCGGCGGGACGGCTACCGGAAGCTGAATTGCGTTCGTCTCACTGAGAGTCACATTGTCTGC
>WNGK01007328.1_pt1 | contig 15774 bp, 13 predicted proteins | sample 5400601 | NCBI WGS metagenome assembly WNGK01 (sample SAMN13153376, study PRJNA577476) | soil metagenome | isolation source: 60 cm soil or saprolite under Garry oak tree replicate 1 | place: USA:California | collected 2016-06-15
AGCACCACGGGACCGGCTTCGGCCAGGTGCTCCAGGACCAGGAGCATCTGCTCGAACAACCGGGCCCGCGCCGCGCCCGCCTCGTCCGGCCCGGCCGGGGTGCCGAATTCCGGTAGCAGCCGGGCCAGCTCCGGGCTGCTGCCGCCGGGCAGCAGGCTGGCCACGCCGGCCGCCCCGACTTCGCGCACGAGCTCGCGGAGCACGGCGGTGAAGGGGGTGAACGGCAGGCTATCCGCGCCGAGTTCCAGGCAGCCGCCGATGAGCACCCGCGCCCCAGTGTCACGTGACCGCTCGGCGAACTCCCTGACCAGCCGGGACTTTCCCACCCCGGCCTCGCCACCGACCATGACCGCCGACGGACGGCCCTGGCCCGCGTCGGCCAGCGCGGCATCCAGCGCGGAAAGCTGGCCCGACCGGCCGACCAGGACCGGACTCGACACCCGCGGTTCCACGTCAGTAAGCATGCCCGATTTTTGCCTCGAACTCGCCCGGGGCATGCAGGCCATCTGCGATCAGGTCGCTAGCTAGCGCAGCTGTGCCGGGCGGCGGAGCTCACCGAGGAGAACACCCATGGGTTCAGCGGCGCGTTGCTGCCCCGCAGTGCCCTGGGCAGGCCATGCGGGAACCGGAACGAGGCCCTGCTCCAGACCCAGCGGATCCCGGAGGAGGAACACACCTTGACCGGCTTGCTCAGCGTCACCACCGCGGGCACCTTGTAGACCGGCCCGGCGGCGCAGTCCGGATTGCAGCCGTCCAGCTCGTACGTGCCGGTCCCGACGGCCTTTGCGGCCGACCAGGTGGGCCACGTCATCGTGTCCAGGATCGCGGTGGAGTCCCCGGACAGCGGGCAACCCGACCTGCAGGCCGGCCGGTACAGCAAGCGGCCCCGGATGTCCTGGCCCTCGGCCAGGTAGACGCGCGGCGTGCTCTTGGCCGTGACCGCGGCGCTGGTCGAGCTCGTAACCGCCGGGTTCGGGGTGCCCGTCACCGCCATGGACGGGCCGGCCGGGGATTTACAAGCGGCAAGCAGCAAGGCAGTACAGGCGATCCCGGCCCCCGCCGCCACCCGGCGGGCCCAGCCGCGCCGAGCCCGGCGCCCAGGCGCAAACAACACAGACGCAATCAACATAACTTCGACCCCTCAACTCTCAACAGTCCAATAGCGGCTCGGTGAGCCGTGGCACCAATAAGGACGGCGACGGCGTCGCCACGGTTGGACAGAGAGTGATCGAAGGCGATTGATACGACCGTTCGGTATCGACCGCACCGTTACACCAGGCACAGCCACCTCCAGCACCGCCATGCGGCTGGCTTCGGGACACAGGCTGCCGGACGCACCGGGAACACCCGATTCCGGGCTCGCGCGGCGCCCGGCTGCGGCCCATGAGCTGAAACGGCATGGCGCCGGAGCTGCATGAGCGCGGTATTCATGTCGATTCGGCGGACCTAAGCCGAAACACTGGCCCTCGCCCCGGTACGTGGGCACGGTACTGAGCTGTCCGTCCTCGTGCAGCACGTGGTAGTCGCGGAAGCGCTCGGCCAGCTCGCCGGCCTTGGCGTGGCGCAGCCACACCCGGTCCCCGGTCCGCAGCTGGCCCGCGGCCGGGCCGCGGACCGGAGTCTGCACCTCGCCCGCGCCCTCGGTCCCGGTGAGGTTGAGGCCGGCCGGCAGGTACGGGCGGGGCAGCCGGTCCTGGGTTCCGGTGCCGGAGGCGACGTAGCCGCCGGAGAACAGCGTGGCCAGGCCGGGACCTGGCCGGCGCACCACCGGCAGGGCGAAGAGCAGGGCGGGTTCGGGGCTGAACCGGCGGTACGCGTCGAACAGGGTCGGGCCGACCAGGCCGGAGCCCGCGGTGAGCTCGGTCACCGAGGTGTCCCGCGCGGTCGACTCCAGGCTGCCGGTGCCGCCCCCGTTCACGAACTCCAGGCTGGTCAGGGCCTGGATCCGGCGGATCGCCTCGGTCCGGCGCCGGACAAGCTCGGGCATCGAGCGGCCCTGGATCAGCCTGATCAGCCGGGCCCTGACCGGATGCCCGGGCGGCGCGTCGCCCAGGCCCGCGATCTGGCCCTCGTACCCCATCACGCCGACCAGCCGGAAGCCGGGCCGCCGGGTGATCGCCCGGGCGAAGTCCGCCGCCTGCTCCGGGGTGTGCAGCGGGGACCGCCGGGTGCCGATGTGCACGGCCGGCTGCCGGGCCAGCGGGCGCCAGGAGACGTCCAGGTCCAGGCAGACCCGGATCTCCGGGTGGCCGTCGCCCAGCGCGCGGTCCACCACGTCCAGGTGCGCCTGCGAGTCGGTCATGATCGTGACGTGCTGCCTGGCCTGGCTGTCCGCCGCCAGCGCCCGCAGCGCCCCCCGGTCCACGCTGGGGTAGGCCACCAGCAGGTCGTCGCTGGTCCCGGTGGCGTGCAGCCAGAGGGCTTCGGCCAGCGAATAGCACATCACACCGCGGTAGCCGGGAGTGGCCAGCGCGCGCTCGATCAGGAAGCGGCAGCGCAGCGACTTGGTCGCCACCCGGACCGGGTGGCCCCCGTTCCCGGCCAGCGCCGCCCGGCGCGTCATGTCGGCGGCGTTCCGGTCGAACGCACCCAGGTCGACCAGGGCCAGCGGCGGGTCGAGGTCGGCGGTGGCCTGGTCGTAGCGTTCGCGGGCGGCGTCAGGGGACGGCCGTGCCGAACGCCCGGCGAGCCGGCGGCCCTGATCGACAGACATGCTCGCACAGTAGACCAGCGCCGCGAAAATCTGAATACTGTCCGGTAATGAGGACCCAGCCTCCTGCTGACCGGCGCGTTTGGCGCAACTGGGCCGGGACCGCGACGGCGACCCCGGCGCGGTGGAGCCGGCCGCGCAACGAGGCCGAGATCTGCGCCGCGGTCAAGAACGCGGCCGCCGCCGGGCTGACGGTGCGGGCCCTCGGCAGCGGGCACTCGTTCACCGCGGCCGCGGCGACCTCCGGCGTGGCGCTGGACATGTCCGGCTGGACCGGGATCACCGCCGCGGACACCGCGAGCGGCCTGGTCACCGCGCGGTCCGGGACGACGCTGCGCGCGCTCAACGCCGAGCTAAGCGGCCTCGGGCTGGCCATGGCCAACCTCGGCGACATCGACGCGCAGACGCTGGCCGGCGCGCTGTGCACCGGCACGCACGGCACCGGGGCCCGGCTCGGGGGCCTCGCCACCCAGGTCGAGGCATTGGAGCTGGTGCTGGCGGACGGGTCGGTGGTGGCGTGTTCGGCTTCGTGCCGGCCCGAGCTGTTCGCCGCCGCGCGGGTCGGCCTGGGCGCGCTCGGCGTGATCAGCGCGGTGACGCTGCGCTGCGTGCCGTCGTTCACGCTGCTGGCCGACGAGCGCCCGCTGCCGGTGGACGAGGTTCTCGAGCAATTCGACGAGCTGGCCACGGCCAACGACCACTTCGAGTTCTACTGGTTCCCCTACGGCCACCAGGCCCTGGTCAAGCGGAACAACCGGCTGACCGGCCACGACGCGGCGCTCGGTACGCCGGTTCCGCCGGCGCTGCCGGCCTGGCGGCGGTTCTGGGAGTTCGAGGTGATGGAGAACGTCGGCTTCGGGGCGCTGTGCCGTCTCGGCCGGGCTCGCCCGCGGCTCATCCCCGCACTGAACAGGTTCTCCTCGGCCGCGCTGTCCACCCGGACCTACACCGACACCTCGCACCGGGTGTTCGTGACCCCCCGCCGGGTCCGCTTCGCCGAGTCCGAGTACGCCGTTCCACGTGAATCACTGGGCCAGGTGATCACGGAACTGCGCCGCTCGGTGCCCCGACTGCACGACCCGGTCATGTTCCCGGTCGAGGTGCGGGTGGCGGCGGCCGACGACATCTGGCTCTCCACCGGCTACGGCCGGGAGTCCGCCTACATCGCCATCCACCAGTACACCGGCCTGCCCTACCAGGAGTACTTCGACCGGTTCGAGTCCATCGTGGCCGCGGTGGACGGTCGGCCGCACTGGGGCAAGCTGCATTCGCTCGACTCCGGACGGCTCCGGTCGCTCTATCCCCGCTTCGACGAGTTCCGCCGCGTCCGCGCCGACGTGGATCCGGACGGCAGGTTCGGCAACGCCTACCTGACCAGGGTCCTGGGTCCGCACGATTTGTGACGAGAAAGTTACGCTCTTCGCCGGGGCCGAACGGGTCCGGCCGGGGCCTCGTATCCGGGTTAGTGGCCCGTGCCCGCGGCCGCCGGGACTACCGCCTTCATCACTGACGGCGGCCGCGGCACCGGCCACGTCAGTGCCTTTCCGCGTGGTCGGTAAAGGTTCGTACCGATCCCGTGCGGGGAAGGGCGAGGAGCCAGATGATATCGACATGGCTGGCGGCGAGTTACACCAACGGAAGCGGTTCGGCCGCGGCGTCGGGGCATACGCGTTTCTGCAGCTCAAGGCGCGATCGCGTCGGGTCAGGGCCGGACGTCTCCGGTACGACCCGTGGGACTGGCGGACGTATGCCGATCAGTGCGGGCCCGAGAGCCAGGACGCCGGGAAGCCGTACGGCAACGAGGAGAGCAGCCGTCCCGACTGGCGGTACGGCTATCCGCCCGGGTACGAGCCGTACCCGCTGTACGAGCAGGCCCGGTCACCGTGGACCGTCAGGGACCAGGCGGGCAGCGACCGGCGGTCCTGAGCCGCGGCCAGGGGCCCGGCGCGCGGCCCGGCGGCAGGCCGCCTTCCCAAGCCGGCCTGGCCTGCCTAAGGTATCTGTAACGGGTAAACGCGTTCTGAGGCAGCGTTGGGTGGTGCTCGCGGCGGACACGGGCGGAGCGACGCGATGTTAGCGTGGGACGCGCTCGGCGGACTCGACGCCTACCGGATCACCGAGATCCCGCGACGGCCCGAACCGGGCCCGGGCCCGGCGCCGGCCGAACCTGACGATCCGGGCCGCATCCAGCGGCTCGCCGCCCTGGTCGCGGCGTACCACGCGGGGGCTCTGCCCCCGGGCCCCTCCGGGGCGGGGACTAGCGGCGACGGCTCCGGCGCGGTGGCCATCGGCTGGGTCAGGCACGACACGGACGGCCCGGTTCAACTCCTCGCCGCGGGCCCGGGCCTGGTCGGCAGCGACGAGGGCCGGGAGGTGTTCCTGGCCTTGCCCGGCGGAGCGCGAGCCAGGCCGCTGGGGCGTGGTTCGCTGACCGGGCTGATGGCACGGCTGCCCGCGTGGCGGGCCATCGGCGGGATAAGCGACGGGCTGCTCCCCGGGGACGAGCGCCGCCCTGACGGGCGCCGTGCCCCCTCGCTGGAGGAGTGCCTGCTGGCCGCGTGGCCAGGTCCGTTCGGCTGGCTGCTCATCGCCGAACCGCTGAGCGCGGCCGAGATCGGTAAGCTGGCCGAGGAACTGGCACAGCGCGAGCAGTACGCCACCGGAGATTCGGACCGGTTTCCCGGGCGCGCCACGGCCGCGCGCCGGCTGAGCCTGCGGCACGGCGAGATGCGTAGGGGCGCCTCGTCGGGTATGTGGCGGATCTGGCTGCTCGCGGGCGGCGCCGACACGGAGGCCGCCGCCCGGGTGGCCGGCCTGGTGTGCGCCTCCGCCGACCTGTCCGGCCTGCCCTACGCGATCACGCCCGACGCCCACCCGGCCCGCGGCCTGCGGGAGGCCCTGGAAGGTCCGGACGCGGCGGAGCCGTCGGCCGGCGGCGACGCGGTAGCGGCCCACCCGTTCTGCGCGAGCAGCGAACTGGTGGGCGTGCTGTGCCGGCCACCCGAGCGCGAGATGCCGGGCATCCGGCTGCCGCTGCGGCCCGATTTCGACGTGACCCAGGAGACCGTGGCCGGCCGCGCGGCGATCACCGTCGGCGAGATCCTGGACCGGAACCGCCGCCCGGCCGGGTCGCTGACGCTGCCGTTGGACTCGCTGAACCGGCACGTGTTCGTCAGCGGCGCGACCGGATCGGGGAAATCGCAGACCGTGCGGGCGCTGCTCGAGGCCGCCACCGCGGCCGGGATTCCGTGGCTGGTGGTGGAGCCGGCCAAGGCCGAGTACCGGCTGATGGCGGCGCGGCTGGCCGGAACCGGAGGCCCCGGGTCGGGCGGGGCCGCGATGGCCAGGGTCGTTCGGATCCGTCCGGGCGAGTCGGACGCGATCGCGGCCGGCCTCAACCCGCTCGAGCCCGCGGCGGACGGCGCGGGCCGCCGGTTCCCGCTGCAGACCCATGCGGACCTGGTCAAGGCGCTGTTCATCGCGACCTTCCGTTCGGACGAGCCCTTCCCCCAGGTGCTGAGCGCGGCGCTGACCAGGGTGTACGAGGAGGCGGGCTGGGACCTGGCCCTCGGCGAGACGGTCGCGGCTGACGCCAACCCCGGCTACCCGAGCCTGACCGACCTGCAGCGCGCCGCGATCAGGGTCGTCCGGGAGATCGGCTACAGCCAGCGGATCACCGACGACGTGCTCGGCTTCATCAAGGTCAGGCTGTCCAGCCTGCGCCTCGGGACCACCGGCCGGTTCCTCGAGGGCGGGCACCAGCTCGACTTCGGCGCCCTGCTCGATGGCAACGCCGTGCTGGAGATCGAGGACGTCGGTGACGATAGCGACAAGGCGTTCCTGATGGGGACGGTGCTGATCCGGCTGGCCGAGCACCTGCGGATGGCCAGCCGGAGCGGCTTGCGGGGTTCAGCCGGGCTGCGCCACCTGACCGTCATCGAGGAGGCGCACCGGCTGCTCCGCCGCCAGGAAACCGGCGCTCCCGCCGGGGCGGCGGCGCACGCGGTGGAGATGTTTGCCGGGCTGCTGGCCGAGATCCGCGCCTACGGCGAGGGTCTCATCATCGCCGAGCAGATCCCCGATCGCCTCGTCCCCGATGTCATCAAGAATACGGCGGTGAAGATCACCCACCGGCTGCCCGCGGCCGACGACCGCGAGGCTGTGGGCGCGACGATGAACATGACCCAGGCGCAGAACCGGTTCCTGGTCACGCTCAACCCGGGCGAGGCGGCGGTGTTCACCGACGGCATGGACTTCCCGCTGCTGACCCGGATGCCCGACGGCACCGCTCGGGAGGCCGCTGGCGAGGCGGCTGGGGAGGCCGCCACCGCCACCCCGGCCGCGGTGGTCCGGCCGCGCAGCATCACCTGCGGCGCCGACTGCGCCAGCCGGCCCTGCACGCTGCGGGACATGCGCGTCGCCCAGCGCGCACTCGATGAGTACCCGCCGGTCAGGCTGTGGACCGAACTGTCGGTCCTCGCGCACCTGACCGGCTGGCCCATGCCGGTGCCGCGTACCGCGCTGCTCTCGCTGCTGCAGATGATGCCGTCCCGGCTGCGGGACTGCGCCCTGTCCCACGGCGTGGACGCGGCCCTGGCGGTCCGGGTCCCGCTGATCGCCGCGCGGGTCAGCCCGGTCGGCCTCGCCTCCCACGTCAGCACCGCGATCAAGGCCCGGACAGCCCGGGGCAGCTGGCTGTGCCAGCGGGAGGAACCCAAGTGGCTCGCCCCGGCCTACATGTGGACGCTCGTCCTCGACGCGCTCAGGTCGGCCGACCGGAAGAACCCGGGCGCGGGCCCGCACCCGCGCAGCCAGGAATGGGAGCGGACGTACGGGCAGGCGATCACCGGCGACACCTGCGCACGCCAGGTGGGAACGGTGCAGCGCTGGCACGACGGCGCGCAGCGGGACGCCTGGGAGGTGCGGGCGGTGGCGTTCGGCGTGGACGGCGACTCCGCCATCGAGCGGGCGGTCGGCGCCCGGGCCGAGGACGACGACTTCGAGGAGCGCCTGACCGGTTACCTCGATCAGTTCGTGGACTGCCACTGGCCGCGGCTGTACCTGACCGCCGACGCGCTCGGTGACCCTCCGGAACGGCGGTAGCCCAGGTTATGAGAATGGGCTAGCCAGACGCCCTGTGTTGTCCACAGCGAAATCCACAGAAGTGTGCATCGGGTTGCCAATCGTACGGTGCGTACTGGGCCGATACCCGCAGAGTTATCCACAGGCGGCGCCTGTGGATAACTTCCGGTCAGCGTGCCGGCAGCAGTTCGGGCAGCCGACCGGAGGCCGCAGCCGAGCGGGATCGCCAGCCCCGGCGGCCGGAGACGCAGAACCAGACGAGCGCGACCGCGGCGAGCAGGCGGATGCCCGGCGTCAGCCAGGTGCCGTTGAACTGGCCGAGATCATAGAGCCAGTGCGGCTGGGCCGGGCTCTGCACGGCCTGGGCGTAGACGGTCGCGCCCGCGAGCAGCCGGATTAGCACCACCCAGTCCAGCCACGACGCCGAGTACACGGCGAGCAGGCCGATGGCCATCACGTCGTACCAGGGCCGCTGGAACGGTGTGACGAACAGCCAGGCCAGGCTCAGCGCCAGGGCCGGGGCGACGGCCGGCAGGCCCGGCACCCGGTCGGGGAAGCGCAGCAGCGCTAGCAGCGCGACCCCGGCGAACAGCAGGTAGGCGACCAGGTCGAGGTGCGGGGGGACGCTCGACACGCCGAACCGGGTGTACCCGAGCACCGGCCGCCAGAAGAGCTGGTACATGGTGTCCCAGGTGATCCCGGCGCTACGGTCGACGAGCACCTTGACCGCGGCCGTCCCGGCCGCCAGGTAGGCCGGGCCGATCACCACGGCGAAGCCTGCCGCGGCGCCGGCCAGGGCTCTGCTGGCTCCGGGGGGGACGACCCCCCCGCGCCCCCCCGGACTTCGGGACGACCGGCGGCAGGCCCAGGCCACGGCCAGGCCGAGCAGCGCGTACTCGACTTTGAGGCCGGTCGCCACCCCGATCAGCAGGCCGGCCAGAGCCGCGTGGCCGGCCCCGGGCCGGCCTGCTGATCGGGAGGTACTGTCCCCGGCCGGAGTGCGCACCCGCAGCGCCATGATCCCGAGCAGCCCGAACGCGGCGGCCAGGCCGTCGATGTGGCCACCCGCGACGATCTCCCACAGCAGCAGCGGGTTCACCGACCACAGCAGGTGCGCGCGCAGGCGCATCTCCGGATCGCGGCGCAGCAGGCGGTCCAGGGCCAGGACGACCGCGCCGAAGGCGATCGCTTCCTCCAGCTTCAGCCAGAACGTGATCCGGGCCAGCGAGGTCCCGCCCAGTTCGGCCGCGCTCCACTCGGCCGCGGTGGCCACCGGGCCGTACACCGAGACCGCATTCATCCAGCTGGACGGGATCTCGCGGGACGGTATCTGCCGGCCTACGGGGTCCCCGGACTGCTGTAGCTGCCGCGGGGTCATCACGTACGGGCTGTGCCCGATCACCGCCGTCCGGCCGCTGGCGGCGTACGAGATGGAGTCCGTCGAGCCCGCGGACGGGAGCACGGTGAGCACCGCCACGACTCCGAACGCGGCCACCAGGATGGGCCGCACCGGCGGGCGGGCGCCCCGGGCCACCGCGATCAGGCCGGCGATCACGCCCGCGCAGCCCAGCGCCATCGCGATCCACAGGGACACGGTCACGAAGGTGGCCGTCAGGTGCAGCGGGTGCCACCAGGGGGGACCGTGGCCTGGCCGGGGCATGGCGGGCACCGAGACGTTCGGGCCCGCGGCCGAGATCGCGATCATGATCAGCGCCGAGGCGGCGATGGCGACCGTAGCCAGCCAGCCGGTCAGGCGGGTGAGCCCGGGTGCGCCCGGGCGTCCTGTTGGCCTGGCCGCGTGCGGCGACGGGCCCGAGCCCTGCGGGGGCCGGGTCGCTGCGACCCTGTCCTCGTCACTCACCGAATCGCCCGTCTGCCGGTCATAGTGGTCCGAGACTAGACGGTACCGGATCGGACGGGCCCCGAAGGGCGCGCGGCGCTAACGCCAGGCGCCCGCGGCGGTGGTCGCGCGCGGGCGCCCTCGGCGTCAGTTGCGTGGATGCGGGTGACTACGTGCCGGGCGTGATGACCCGCCCGTTCACGTCCGAGCGGCTGGCGACGTTGCTGGCCTGCTCGCCGTCCTGAGCCGGCCGGTCTTCCTCGGCCAGCTCGGTGGCGTTCTTGGCCTCCGCGGTGGCGCTGGCGTAGCGGCGCCGCATGGCGACGGCCGCGCCCGCGCCGGCCGCGGCCAGCGCCGCGCCCACGCCGAGCATCCAGCGCCAGCTCAGCAGCCGCCGGACGCCGGTCTTGCTTCCGTTCGGCCTGACCTGTTCCGCGGTAGACCGGAGAGCCGACGACACCTTAGGGGCGACGGTTGTCTCGACCGCAGCCGCCGCGTCCTCGATCCGGGGCGCGGCCCATTCCCTGGCGCCCTGAACGGCGTCCTCGATCCGGGGCGCGGCCCATTCCCTGGCGCCCTGAACGCCCTGCCGGACTCCCTGGGCCGCTGTCGTTCCCGCGCGCTTCCCGGCCGGGATGGCCTGCGCGGCGGCGTCTCTGGCACGATCCTTCGCACGCGCGCCGAGCGCAGATGCCGTCTCGGTGGTGCGGTTGGTCTTGATAAGGGACACAGTAAACCTCCCGAGCGTGATCCCGTTATCACAGACTTCCCGGCTTGGCTGGGTTCAACCATCGCGCGCTACCGGTACGGTGATGGCAGGAGGATATTTACACCGACGAAATATCCGGCTGAGCTGCTGGCCGGATCGGGAGTCAATCGCATGACAGACACGCTGACCGCGACGCTGCGCACCAGTCAGGGGACCATTGTCGTCCGGCTTTTCCCTGATCACGCGCCGAAGACGGTACGCAACTTCGTGGAGCTGGCCGAGGGCGGCAGGCAGTGGACGGACCCGGGCACCGACCAGGCCACCACGGGCAAGCTGTACGACGGCACCATCTTCCACCGGGTCATCCCTGACTTCATGATCCAGGGCGGCGACCCGCTCGGCACCGGCCGCGGCGGCCCCGGCTACAAGTTCGGCGACGAGATCCACCCGGATCTCGCGTTCGACCGCCCGTACCTGCTGGCCATGGCGAACGCCGGGCCCGGCACCAACGGCTCGCAGTTCTTCATCACGACCGTGCCGACGCCGTGGCTGAACGGCAAGCACACCATCTTCGGCGAGGTCACCGAGGGTGCCGACGTGGTCGACCTGATCAGCCGGCTCAAGACGGGCAGCCAGGACCGGCCGGTGGAAGACGTGACCCTCGAGTCGGTCACGGTCGATCGCGGTACCAGCACTCCCTAGCACGATCGGACCAGGCTGTGAGCACGCCCAGCGATGCCGGTACCGGCGGGGACGAGGTTCCCGCCTGTTACCGGCACCCCGGCCGGGAAACGTACGTTTCCTGCGTCCGGTGCGGGCGCCACGCGTGCCCCGACTGCATGCGCTCGGCCTCGGTCGGCCAGCAGTGCGTGGAGTGCGTGGGCGAGGGCGCGCGGAGTACCCGCCGGGCCCGGACGACCTTCGGTGGCCTCCCGGCCGCCGGCGCCGTCGTCACCTGGACGCTGGTGGCCATCAACGTGGCCGTGTTCCTGGTCACCTGGGTCCGGCCCGGCATAGTCACCGACCTGGAGATGCTCGGGTACGCCCAGTACACGCCGACCGGCGCGCTGCACGGCGTGGCGGCCGGCGAATGGTACCGGCTGATCACGTCCGCGTTCCTGGCCCCGGCTACCGGGCTGAACGGCCTGGGTTTCCTGGACATCCTGTTCAACATGTGGGCGCTGGTGTTCGTGGGACCCGCGCTCGAGGGTCTGCTCGGCCGGGTCCGCTTCCTCGCCGTGTACGTGCTCAGCGCCATCGGCGGCGGGGTGATGTACTACTTCCTCGCGCCGCAGAACTATCCCGCGGTGGGCGCCTCCGGCGCCATCTACGGGCTGTTCGGAGCGTGGTTCGTCGTGTCCAGGCGGCTGCACCTCGACACCCGCGGGATCGTCGTGCTGATCGGCATCAACCTGGCGCTCAGCTTCTTCTTCCGCAGCGCCATCGCGTGGCAGGACCACATCGGCGGACTGCTCACCGGTGCGTTGCTCACCGCCGCCTACGCATACGCACCGCCCAGGCACCGCGCCGCCGTCCAGGCCGTCGCCACCGTGGCGGTGGTGGCCCTGATCGTGATCGCGGTCGTGATCAGGAACCACCAGCTCACCAGCGGCGCCTTCTAGCGCGGCCGGTCAGGCCTGGCGCCGGTCAGTGCCACCTGGTGGCCAGGATGACGGCCGCGATGACGAACCCGAAGCCGATCACGAGGTTCCATGCGCCGAGGGCGGAAAGACCAGGAACCGACCCCCCGGCCAGGTAGTAGGTCACGATCCAGGCCAGGCCGACGATCAGGCAGGCCCCGATGGCCGGGCCGACCCACGGCGCACTGACCTTCCGGTGCGCCGTTTTCGGCGGCGGAGGAGTGTAAACCGTCCTCTTGCGGACGCGCGACTTGGGCACGACGGCCTCCTGCGTAGCAAACCTGGCGAAGTAAGCCAGCGAACAAACCCGGCGCCGACCGGCCGGCCGGCGCTGAGGACCTAAGCTTGACTTCCTCTCCCGCCTGAAGACGGGAGATTCCTGCCGTGCCGCATCATACGGCACCTCGGAGGGTTCCTGCTTCACTGCGCTGCGCCGAGGGCGAGGCCCCTGGTCTTACCTGCGCTCTGCAGGCTGTCACCGCCAGCCCGGCGGCCCTGGCGACGTTCACCGCCGCGTTGATGTCCCGGTCCAGCTGCGCACCGCACGCCGGGCACGTCCACTCCCGGACATGCAGGGGCTTGGGGCCGTCCTTTGCCCCGCACGCTGAGCAGGTGCGCGAGGTCGGCTCGAACCGGCCGATCCTGATGAAGGTCCGCCCGTACAGCCGGGCCTTGTATTCCAGCATGCCCACGAACCCGGACCACCCGGCGTCGTGGACCGACTTGGCCAGCCGGGTCCGGGCAAGCCCGCTGACCGCCAGGTCCTCGACGGCGACCGCTTGGTTGTCGCGGATCAGCGCCGTGGAGAGCTGGTGGTGAAAGTCACGCCGCGCGTCGGCCACCCTGGCGTGGGCGCGGGCGACCTTGAGCCTGGCCTTGTCCCGGTTGCAGGAGTCCTTCTGCTTGCGGGATAGGTCCCGCTGCCTGCGCTTGAGGTTCTTCTCGGCCCGGCGCAGGAACCGGGGCGAGCTGATCTTGGTGCCGTCTGACAAGACTGCGAAGTGGTTGAGCCCGAGGTCGATGCCGGTGACCGGCTCGGCCGGGGGCAGCGGGCCGGGCTCGGTCTCGACCACGAAACTGGCGAAGAACCGGTCGGCCGAGTCCCTGATCACGGTCACGCTGGACGGGTCGTACGGCAGCGGCCGGGACCAGCGGACGGATACGTCCCCGATCTTGGGCAGGCGCAGCTTCCCGCCCGGGAGCACCTTGAACCGGGCGTTGGCGGTGAACCGGATGGCCTGTCGGCGGTCCTTGCGGGAGCGGAACCGGGGCGGCCCGATCTTCGGCCCTTGCCGCTCGCCCTTGAGGGAGGCGAAGAAGTTCCGGTACGCGGCGTTCAGGTCGGCTAGGGCCTGCTGGAGCACCACCGCGGATACGTCGCGGAGCCATGCCCGCTCCGGGGTGGCCTTGGCCGCGGTCAGCCTCGCGGACAGCTCGGCGTCGGTGACATTGGGAAGCCCAGCCTGATACGCGGCCTGCCGGGCGGACAGCCCATCATTGAACACGACGCGCGCGCACCCGAACGTCCGCGCCAGCGCCTGCTGCTGTCCTGGTGTCGGGTAGAGGCGGTAGTTGTACCGGAGCCGCATATCTCGATCATACTCGATTTAATGTTCGAATGCAGCCATTTCTACGTCGGCAGCTATCGCGTCTTTCTAGCGGACACTTTGGTAGCCGCTCCTCGCGGTGGCCGGCGCGATCGTTGTTTTACCGGCGACGTTAGTAACTAATAGATATCATTCAGTTTCCCTTAGTGACTGTACCCGCCGCCGATATCGCGATGAATGGATGGGGTCGTGCGACACGCTACCCGTGCTGCCGGGGAGGTCCTGCTGACCATGGGACTGGTCGGGCTGCTCTTCATTGGCTACCTGATCTGGGGAACCGGGCTCCGGGCCGCGTCCGCCCAGCGGGCGCTGGCAGGCGAACTGAACCAGCAGTGGCAGCGGCCCGGCGGCCGCGGCGATGCCTTCGGCGCCCGCGCCGAGCAGTTCGACGTGGCCACCGGCCAGCCCTTCGCCTTCATCAAGATTCCCGCCTTCGGCCAGCAGTGGCGGTTCACCCTGATCCAGGGCACCGCCCTGGCCCAGCTCAACGAGAGCCCCGGGCACGTGCCGGGCACCCAGTGGCCCGGGCAGCTAGGCAACTTCGCCATCGCGGGCCACCGGGTGACCGCGGGCAACCCGTTCTGGTCGCTGCCGTCGCTGCAGGACGGGGACCTGGTATCCATCGAGACCCGGCTGAACACCTACACCTACCGGGTCACCGGCAAGAAGTGGGTGGCGCCGACCGACACCGCCGTGCTCGACCCGGTGCCCAGCCACCCGCGGCAGCGGCCCACCCGGCGGCTGATCACGCTGATCACCTGCGACCCGGCCTGGACCGGCACCCACCGGGTGATCGTCACCGGAGTCCTGGTCGCCGCCAAGCCCCGCTAGACCAAGCCCCGCTAGATCAAGCCTCAGACACCTCAGGAGCGCGCATGTACGCCTGGCTCTGGCGCCGGCTGCCCGGCCGCACCCCCGCCCGGGCGGGGATGCTGACCCTGATCATCCTCGCCGTCGCGGCGGCCCTGTGGTTCTACGTCTTCCCCTGGGCCTCGCTTCACCTGCCGATCGACTCCTCCGGCTTCACTGGCTGAGGTTTAAGAGCCCGGTGTTGTTGGCCGGGCCGCTCGGGGTCACGGTGGGCGTGGCCGTGTCGGTTGGCGGCGTGCTCGGCGACTGCCCGTTCTGCACGAAGATGGTGACCGTGGAGCCCTTCGTCGCGGGGCCGTTAGCCGGCTGCTGGCTGAAGACCGTGCCGTTGGCGTACTGCGCCGGGCCCGACCCCTGCTGGACGCTGACCTGGAAGCCGGCCGTGGTCAGGACCTGGGTGGCGGTCTGCTGCGAATCCCCGACCACCGACGGCACGGAGACCGCTCCGCCGGACACGGTGATGGTGATGGTGGCGCCGGGCGCGGCCGTGCCTCCGCTCGGGTTCTGGCTGATCACCTGGCCGGCCGGGGAAGACGAGGTGGCGTCGGTCTTGGTATCGACCTTGAAGCCCTTGGACTGCAGGGTGGCCGCGGCCTGATCCTGCTGCTGGCCCACCACGTCCGGCACGGCGACCGGCGCCTGTCCCTTGGAGACGAACAGCGTCACCAGGGTGTTCGCCGGTACGTTGTTCCCTTCGGCAGGGCTCGAGTTGATGACTGTGTTCGCCTTGACGGTGTCGGAATTCCGGTAAACCAGCGTCGAGCGCAGATGCTGGGTCTTGATCTGCGCCTGCGCCGTGGACACCGGCTCGCCGTTCACCAGCGGCACCGCGTACGTCTTGCCCGCGCCGGCCAGCAGGTAGTAGGCCACGCCGCCCACGACGGCGATCACCAGCACCACGCCCAGAACCCACGGGATCCAGCGCCGGCTTGTGCCGCCTCCGCCGCCGCGTCCCCGGCCGGCGTAGTCATAGTCCCGGCCCGCGTAGTCGTAGTCCTCGACCGGCGGGATCTGCGAGGTCGCCCCGGCCATCATTGTGCCCGTGCCCATCCGCTGGGTCTGCGGGTACATGTCGAACCGGGTCGGCGGGGCCGCGGCCACCGGCATGCCGGAGGCGGCGCGCTGCAGGTCGGCGCGCATGTCCGCGGCGGTCTGGTACCGGTCGGCCGGGGGCTTGGCCATCGCCTTCAGCACGATCGCGTCCGCCCACGGCGGGACGTCCGGGTCCACCCGGGACGGCGGCACCGGGTTCTCCCGCACGTGCTGGTAGGCGATGGCGACCGGCGAGTCGCCGGTGAACGGGGGCCGCCCGGTCA
>WNGK01005011.1_pt1 | contig 15773 bp, 12 predicted proteins | sample 5400601 | NCBI WGS metagenome assembly WNGK01 (sample SAMN13153376, study PRJNA577476) | soil metagenome | isolation source: 60 cm soil or saprolite under Garry oak tree replicate 1 | place: USA:California | collected 2016-06-15
GTTCTTTCGTGCAGTGATATGTTCTTCGGTCATCGGCACAATCTGATTATGCCCGGTCGCGCGGTGAACATGAGTGACGGCTGGGAGACTAAACGGCGACGCGGCCCTGGTTACGACTGGGTGATCATCAAGCTGGGAACGCCGGGACGCATTCGTCGCGTTGAAGTTGACACGTCTTATTTCAAAGGCAATTTCCCGGAGAGTTGTTCGCTTGAGGCTTGTAACGGAGTCGGCCTGGACATCGAGACGTTGATGGAACCGGCTTTCTCGTGGAAGACCGTGCTGCCGCGCACAAAACTTCAGGCGCACACGCGCCATTACTTCGCAGACGAGATTCTTGACGCGGGCGCAGTATCGCACGTGCGCTTCAATATTTTTCCTGATGGTGGCGTGAGCCGATTGCGAGTTTATGGGACAATCGGGGACTAACCACGAAGACACGAAGTCACAAAGACTTACTTAGAAATTTGTGTCTTCGTGTCTTTGTGGTGAGACGAAAGGTTGAACACCAAACTTGATCGATTGAACTCGCTCTCGCACGAAGGCGCCGAGGCCGAACTGCTAAAATGCTGCGGCTCTCGCAATTGGGTGCGGTCAATGGGCGACGCGCGGCCTTTCCACAGTCTCGATGATCTCTTGGCAAAAGCTGATAGCATCTGGTGGTCGCTCGATCCCACGGATTGGTTGGAAGCTTTTCGCAGTCATCCGAAGATTGGCGAGAAGGAGGCGGCGCAGCAAACTTGCGTTGAAGCCCGAGCGTGGTCGGAGCAGGAACAATCAGGCGTGCAGAGCGCGGCGCATGATGCGCTGCAGGCGCTCGCGGAAGGTAATCGCGCCTACGAACAAACGTTCGGCCACATCTTCATCATCTGCGCAACGGGCAAGAGTTCTGAAGAGATGTTGACGATTCTTCAGGACCGTTTGCACAATGACCCTGATAGAGAGTTACGAATAGCTGCCCAAGAGCAGTCGCGTATTACTCAATTGCGGTTGAAGAAGTTGTTGGAAGTTTAGAATCATGAGACAGATTCGTTAACTATCATTTGACTTCAGACTCGCGGCTTCAGACTCAGGACTAGTTAAGAACCATGAGCACAATCTCCACACACATTCTCGACACGGGTTGCGGCCGACCTGCGGGCGGTGTGCATGTCGATCTCGAAGTGCGAAACAACGACGATAGTTGGACCGCGCTGGCTGAAGCGTGGACCGATGAAGACGGGCGTGTAAAACCGTTCTTTCTGGTGGAAAGCCATTTGGATGCGGGTGTGTACCGGCTGATCTTCGATACGGAAGGTTATTTCTCGGGGCTCAAAGTAAAGTGTTTCTATCCGCAGGTGACCATAGTATTCGAGATCGATGACACGACGCAGCACTATCACATTCCGCTCTTGCTTTGTCCTTTTGGCTACTCCACCTATCGCGGGAGTTAGGTGTCTATTTGGAGTGCGGTGGCAAGCACAGCGCGACACCGCTTTGGAATTTATTCTGAGATTCAATTAGGTGTTTTATGTCAATGGGATCGCTACCCAAAGCGCCGTCGCCGCTACGCTTTGCCGGCGCACTCCAAAATAGATGATCAACCCAACCCTGAGCGAATGGCTTAATCTGATCTTCCGTTGGGTGCATGTCTTCGCCGGCATCATGTGGGTAGGCACGACGTATTACTTCACCTGGCTGGACGCGCGTTTGAGCGAAGAAGAGAAAGCGGCAAGCGCGGCGGGCGAGCCGGCGCAGATCTGGATGGTCCACAGCGGCGGTTTTTATGTCGTCGAGAAACGTAAGGTCCCCGACATTCTTTCGCGCCGGGCAGCGATTGTGGTAGGCGTGGGGTTGCTGGTTGGCGGCTGGATTGTTTACGACCTGATGATGATCTCGCCACTGGGACGAAACGAAAAGGCATTCGCGGTCATCGCCTACATTCTAATCGTCGGCCTTGCTTATGGTCTTACGCGCGTACTGAGCGGTCGCGCGGCATACATTCATATGGGCGCGATGTTTGGCACCATCATGGCCGCCAACGTCTGGATGCGCATTCTGCCCGCGCAAAAAAGGATGATCGCGGCTATTAAGGAAGGCCGGCAGCCGGACCAGGCACTCGCCGCGCAAGCAAAGCTCCGCTCAAAGCAAAACACCTTCATGGCGGTACCCGTTGTCTTCACGATGATCAGTAATCACTTTCCCGGCGTGACGTACGGCGAGCACTACAACTGGGCCATCCTCGCGGGGCTGATTCTGCTTGGTTGGATCGCGGCAAAGTTCATTAGAAGAGCGTAGTCATTTGGCCAGCGGAAAGATCGGTTCGATATCCACGGGCACACTACCGAGTCGATCAAGAGCACTCTTCATGGGCGGCCGAATCACAGCGTACTTGTCTAATATTACTTTAGCCTTCTCAAAAGATCCTTCGGCTTCGATCGTGAGCAAGTCGTGCGTGAGCTTGCGCACGGCGTCTTTCACCCTTGAATGATCGATGCTGAACGTGCCGGTTTGTTCGTCGATCTTGATTGCGCCCTCGTCGGTCAGATAGTTGAACTGCATGGCGACGCCGCGGCCATGCGCTTCCGTGATCCCGAACCGCACTGAGCGGAAAGCACTCGCCAGATACGTCGTGTATAGCGTGCGCTCCATCTGCTTATCAACCACGCCTTTGTCTAAAAGATACTGCAAGGCCCAGAGCCCGGTGATGTCAGCCTTCGCTTCTTCAATCGCCGAATAGAGTTCCTTGAGTTGTTTGCGTACGGTCGTCGCCTGGCCATCGACGCTGATGTTGTGCGGCCCGAGTCCGTGCATCAGTTCGTGCGTCAGAATGTGCGTGAAGAAAGCGTCGAAGGCTACGTCCCGTTGCTGCGAGGCAGTCAACACGACATGCGAGATTGGAATCAAGATCTTATTGAACTTCGCATCCTGTACGTTCTTCAGCATGATGCGTTTCGAGCCCTTTTCTTTGACCACGCGCTCGTCGTTGGGCAGATTGAACGCGGCGGTCTGGACCCCGCTGTTGCCTTCACCTGAACTGAAAACTTCATTGACCACCCGAATCGGGGACGCGGCGCCAAGCATTGGGTTGCGATACTTCGGATCGATTGGCAGATTGTTTTCAAGCTCCTGCAAGTACTTGCTGAACTTTCCGAGTTTGTCCGTCTCGGCGGCGTCGCGCAAGGTCACGTAGGCTTCAAACGCCGCCTTGTAACCGAACAATTCGTCTTCGTAAGTTTCGTAGGGCCCGATCGTGACATCAATGGGCGCGTCCAGATCCATCCACGCAACGTCGCTCGCGTAATAGTCGTTTGACGCAAACGCATCGGCGCGTTTGTTAAGAAAGTCTTTCAGTGTTCTGTTGGTCGTTAAAGACGCAGCCTCGCGCAGAAGCTTCGCAGCCGGATCGAGAAACTCTCGATACTCCTCGCTATAGGGCACCGCCTTCAATTTCCCGCCTGCGTCGCGACGGATTGCGTAAAAGTATCCGGTAGCCTTTTCTTTTTCTTCTGCGGACAAGCCATTCAACCAGGAATTGAACTCTTCTTTGGTTATGTCGCCGGGATACAGGTTCGCTTGCGGAGGCTTAGGCGGCACGCCTTCGATGAAGGGCGCGTTGCTGTCCAGTTGCGACCACGGCCCGGCGTTGATGAGGTAGTAATGCAAACGCTCGCGCCCCACAGTGCCTTTGTCAGCCTGCAGTTTTTTCAGCAGCGCTTCGTTGCCGCTCCAGAGCTGGCGACGATAAAGCGGATCAAAGTATTTCGCCGCCGCAATGATCTTCTGCAGAGCTTTCCGATCGGCCACTGAGAGGTGTGAGGTATCGGCGGCTAATGCCGTCGGCGCGAAGCGACGGATCTTTGCCGCGAGAGAAGCGTCTACTCTTGCGCCTTGCCTGTTCTGACCGGAAACAAGAGCGATCAGGTTAAGCGAAATCGCCAGGCAAACGCTCTTCTTCCATAGATTCATCAGCGTTTCTCTTTTCTTCCAAAGGGGGGAGTTCTACTGCTTGAATACGCTGGCCAGCGGACACGTGAAACCAGGAAGCAGCGGCGAAGTGATTTCGTCTTGATCTTTAAGCATCGTTGCCAGCTCAAGTTTTTCCGAGGTCAAGCGGTAGATCTCCACCGCCCGGTTTTCGGAATCGGCAATCCAATATTCGTTGACGCCGTGCTTCGCGTACAACTGTCGCTTGGCCACTCGGTCCCGCGAGACATTTTCTCGTCCCGGCGAAAGAATCTCGATCACGATATCGGGCGCCGCGACCAGACGCTCACCGGAAACTATCTTTTCGCCGCGTCTGTGCGTGAAGAATACGATATCGGGAATCACGCCGCTGTATTGGCTGAACACCAAACCGGGCGTGGCTATGACTAGTCCGATCGGATTTTTCTCGAGATAGTTCCAAAAGTTGGCAAAGATGTTTCCAGAGAGTATTTGGTGTGGCAGTCCGGGTGCGCGGGACACAAAGAGTTCTCCTTCTATGACTTCATAACGATTGCCGTCCTCGGGCATAGCATCGAGGTCCTCGACAGTCATTAACGGTTCGACTTTAGCGGCCATTCTAAAACCTCCGAGGTGCTCGTGAGTTGCGTCGATAGTACACCAATATGAGTTTCGCTCGCTAATTTTCCGGCGCTTGGTGGGCTGCTGTCAGTGGATGAGGGAACAACTACAATCGTTGCCGGTTCTTCAGAATCTTCACGAACGATCCTGAACGCAATTCCTCGCGGGTCAAACTGGAAAGTTTCAACGCCTCATCTTCGGCGATCGCGCCAGAGTTCATGGCGCGCAGAAAATAGTTTAGCAGCCCCTGTCCGGTTGCCGCGTCGTCAAAGACGTCGCCAACCAACGTTGCTTTCGCGGCTTTCTCGACAAAATTTCGCAAACGTTCCGAAGCCGCATCGAGACTCTCGAGGAAGAATGCGTAAACCGCGGCATAGCGCGTAGGGAGTTGCGCCGGATGGAGATCCCAGCCCTGATAAAAGGCGTTCGTCAACGAATGTTGAATGTGGTCGTAGTGCAGTTTCCACGCGCGATAAACGACCGTTTGATTCTCTTCGATCTGCTCGGGCGTCAGAGCAGGGCCGCCTTCCGCGGCGCGATGCGGCGCGACGGGCATGATGTTTGTCGCGCCGTCCGACAACCAGATGCCCGTGCCTGCCAACGAGACCTGCATCATGTGTTTCGCAAAGTCGCAGGCCGGATGCATCATGTGTTGATGCGCGGCGGTGATGCTGCAACTGGCCGTATAATCGTAAGTGCCGAAGTGCGCCGCCACGCAACGTCCGCGCGCCGCCGAGAGCAGCAGTGGCAGATTGACCACGCCGTGATCGTTAATTACGGATTGCGTCGTTTCGATCATCATCTCCATTTTCAATGAGCCGCCGGCAAGACCGTTCTGTTTTTCCAATGAATCAAAAAGATCTGCCAGCAATGAGCATTGTTCAGGGATTGTGATCTTCGGCAGCGTGATGACGAAATTGTCCGGCAACTTCCCGCTGGTCTTTTCCAACAACGTCGAAACAAAAATGTCGAGCGTGCGCACGCTGCGCTGGCGCAGCTCTTCCGTGAAGGGCTTGATGCGAACGCCGATGAATGGTGGCAGAGTTTCGTTTGCCATTCCGGCGGCTACTTCGGTGGCGCCTGATGCGGCGTGACCATCCTCCTCCGCGTCAGGCCGGTTGCCGTAACCGTCTTCGTAATCGAGACGAAAATCTTCGACCGGCTCGCGCCCTAGTTTTTCGTTCACCCGGTGGTAGATCGTGTGCGCCAGCCAAGCCGTCTTGTCCACTTGCTTTACTGCGTCAGGGTTCGATTCCAATTGGGCTTTTAGATCTGAAGTCGCAAACGCAGCTGTGGGCAATTCATTTGCGCCAGGTAAACCGATCGCCTTGGCGAATACAAAACAGTCAGGCGCAAACTGTTCGAGCGCCCGCCGAGCCAAGCCCCCTAATCGTTGCGTCGTATCCGATTTGAAGAGATGCGCGCCACCGTAGACGGTGTGCACAGGCTGGCGCCGACCGGTCTCGCCCGGATACTTTGCGGTGAATTCGTCGTTGGCCTTTTGTAGACGCGCGGTCAACTCGCGCAGCGACTCGGCAGACAAGGATGTCTTCATCAGCGACCTCTGAAAGATGGATCGTGAATACGCAAACCTTATTACACGCTTCGCGAGAATGAAGCAACCATCTCAGCCATTCGCGCGCCGATTATTGCAACTCCAGGCTGACTGATGCCGTAATGGAGTTGAAGCCATCGGGGACAACCGCGAGAACCAGATCTTGTCCGAAGTCCGGCTAGCGCCGAATTGCTTTGCGAGTCAGAAACTGTAACGATAATATGCTCCAGTCGGTGACCGTCTATGTATTGCCCACAATGTGCTACTGAATCCTCACCGGGCTTGCAGTATTGCCGCTCCTGCGGCGCCAACCTGAAAGTGATCGGTAAAGCGGTCGCTCTCAGCGAGGCTATTGCTCGCAGCGATCGCGGGCCGCTGCCTAAAATCAAAGAGATGGTCAAGAACCTGAAGATCGAGCATGTCACTGAGGAAGTTTCGCGCGCTTTGGATCGAATGAATAAGGAGATCGTGCGGGCCACTCCCGAGAGAAAATCGAGCAAACCCGGACCCTTCTTTCCACCCCCCTTTTCCGGGTGGCCGCGAAAAGAGAAGAAGACTCCTGAGGAGCGACGCGAAGAGCATGTTGTTAAAGGCACTATCTCGCTGTTCACGGGTATTGGACTAACGATCTTCCTTTACTTCTTCTCTGCTGCTCTGGTGCTGAAACTTCCACCCGACTGGGTCGTCAGGATCCCATTTGAGCTCGAGCCTGTGCTGCGCATCATTTGGCTGTTGGGTTTGATCCCCGCGCTGTCCGGCGCAGGACACATAGTTGCCGGACTTCTGATTCGAGCCGAACCTTCACGGAGCATTGATGCAGGCCCGCAAGTCCAGCCGGCCATCCTTCAGCCAACCTCGCGCCAAAATGTGCCGGCAAGCATTACCGAACACACCACAAACTTACTGGACCCGACTGGGCTTGAGGCTCCGCCAATTCGCCCGGATGACCGAGACGCTTCCTAAGAACAAAGTGGCGTAAAGTGACACCGAAAAACTGCGGTAGTGGGGTAATTCTGTGTTGATAAGTTACTGAGCCCTCCCTAACCGCCCCACCCAGCCGTCAATACACAATTACCCCACTATCAAAATTGCGAAGATCTCCTCGCCCTGAGAGATTTGCGGTAGGATAGCGGGGCATGGGTGGCTTGGAGCGTTATATCGGTCAGGTGCTTGACGACAAGTACCGCCTGGAGCGTTTGCTCGGACAGGGCGGCATGGGCGCGGTGTATCTCGCGACGCACCTGGGCACAGAACGTTATGTCGCACTCAAATTGATTACCCCGCAATTCATGCGCAATGAAGAGTTCGTCGAACGTTTCAAGCGCGAAGCGCGCGCCGCCGGACGTTTGCGACACCCGAACGTCGTTGACGTTACCGACTTTGGGTTTGCGCGCGCGGGCTCTGAGCGCGTCGCTTACCTCGTAATGGAGTATCTCGATGGCTGCACGCTCGGCGATGTGCTCTCCGAAGAGAAGACGCTGCCGCTCGAGTGGGTGGTAGACATTCTCGAACAAGTTTGCTCGGCGGTACACGAAGCACACCAGCAAGGCATCGTCCACCGCGATCTGAAACCGGACAACATTTGGTTGGAACCCAATCGGCTGGGTGGTTACCGCGTCAAGGTGCTCGACTTCGGCATCGCGAAACTCGCCGAAGCCAGCGCGCCCACAACGCTTGCCGTCGCGGCAGGCGCAAATGCGGCAGCGCGATCAACTGGGATCACTGATCAGGAAACGAATACGCTCCTCTACGCTTCTGACAATGGTGACGAAGCCGTTGTGCAAGATAACGCGCACGAAAAAGCGGGCAGCGAAACCCTTGAGGAAAGCGACACGCTGTTATTCGTCTCGCCTTCAGGGGAAACCAAACCCGCGATGCCGGCCGCGCGCGCGAGCCAGGACGTCGAAGATGGCGACGGTACCCTCCTGTTCGATCGAGCAACACGTCGAGGCCCGATCGGCGGGCCAACTACGTCACCCGCCGGAACCGTGCGGGGCACGGGTCTCACGCGCGTCGGGGCGCTTATGGGGACGCCGCTCTACATGTCGCCCGAACAGTGTCGCGGCGCAGGCTCCGACACGCGCTCGGACATTTACAGTCTGGGCGTGATCGCCTACCAGATGCTCGCTGGCGCGCCACCTTTTACCGGCGAGACAGAGTCGGTCATTCGCGCGCACAATGAAACTCCGCCATCGCCGCTACGAAATCACAATCCCAAGCTGCGGAAGCGCGTGGCGCGCGTAGTCATGACGGCGCTGGAAAAAGATCCGTCCGCGCGGCCGCAAACTGCGGTCGCTTTTGCCAACACGCTGCGGGCCAGCGCCGACGGACTCGGCGCGCTGTATCGCCGTGCGTTTGCTCTCTACAGCGAATACTTTCCGAAGTTCGTGCGTCTGTCGCTCATAGCGCATATTCCAGTGATCCTTCTGACACTGTTAACGCTTGCGCTGCAATTGGCCGAACCGCGCCTGAGCCGAGTGAAGTTCTTTATTGGCCTCGGTCTTATCGGACTGCTGCAAATCCCCGTGACTTTCCTGACTGCGTCGATCATCACGAGCGTAACCGCGATCATCGTCACGCAATTGGCCGTTGCGCCGCTCAAGCCGGTGGAGTTGCGCTCGGCTTTTGCCGTGTTGCGCCGGCGCTGGCGGCCCTTCTTGCGCACGGCCATTCGCGTCAGCCTGCGGATCATATTGGGCTATGTACTGTTAATTGTGCCGGGCATCGTGATGACCGTGCGCTATCTGCTTTATGCGCCGGTAGTGCTGATGGAAGGACTGGAGAAGAAGGCCGCGCTCAAACGGGCCCGCGCCCTGGCGTCGCGCTCGTGGCGCACCGTCATCGTCGTCATGCTGTTACAATTCCTGATACCGATGATGGTTGGCATAATTACGAGCCGTCTGGCCGGAGTGTCGCGCGGCGTGCACCTCAGTACTCGCATTAAGATCACGACGCACCTGGGTTCGCTCGTGAACATCTTTGTGCTGCCGTTGATGGCCATAGTGCCGGCGCTGCTCTATTTGAAAATGCGACAGATGGGCGGCGAGACATTGAATGAAGTGATGGCCCAGATCGAGGACGCGGAATGCGCCCGCAGTCAGTGGCAACAACGCATGCGCTCCCGCCTGACCGTGCACACGCCCCAGGAACACACCTTGCGAAGCCGGCCATCGCAGGAGTAGGACCAGGGATTTTTCTTCACACTCTCTGGTTGAGGTTTAGGGCGTTTCCCACCTTTACAAGCAGCGACATTTCGGGGGCCGGGAGGCCGGACGTACCCCGCACTACCGACCTGAACGGTTTGCGTTGTTATGGGCAAATTAAAATGGCCGTTTCCGGTTGACAGACTCTTTGAACCCGTATATAAGGCATGCAAAAGTTATTGGCGTGCGGAGGCTCGTCTGTGATTCCCTAGGTGAGCCTACTCCTTGGTCAGCAAAACGTCGACCAGCCGTTGACTCTTCGAGTTTTAAAAGCAGGCGTCTAACAGCGGTATGATCAGAAACCCGACCCCGACTGTTCTCCGCTAAAGAACCTACGCTCGCGTATCAGGAACTCAGGTCCGAAGCCTCCGCATTGACAGGCTGGAAAGTCCAAGACCTTTAATTAAGCGCAATGTTTTGGCCGCTCGCGCGTAAGCCCCGGAAGGAGAGCTTATGAGATTAGAAGGACATTTGGTGGAGTATCCGTTGCGTGACCTGTTAACTATCTTCACTAACCGGCGCGAGACCGGGCGACTTCAGATCGACTTTGAATCGGCGCCCGGCATATTTCATTTCAAAGACGGTAAGCTGATAGGCGCGCGCGTCGGCCCTCTCGAGGGTTTCTCTGCTGTTAACCTGGCGTTCTCATTGGCCGAAGCACCATTTCACTTCGAGGCCCTTGCCACCGCACCGGAACCAACCATTAACGATCCCAGTGAGCGACTGATGTTGGCTCGGCTGCTGAATATCCGCGTTCAAGACGGTGTCAACTCTGATTCAAAAGAACCTATTCCCTCTGGCACGCGGCCACCAACCAACAGTCAGGCTGAGATCAGCCACGCAGAAACCAGCGGATTGGCAGTTTCCAATAACTCCGTTCGGATTCTTCCGACTGCAAAGGAAACACTAACCTACGTTCGCAGACATACTCCGGTCGCAAGCGCCGTGGCGATCATTAATACGAATCGCATTCTAGCCACGGCTAAAGAAACATTAACCTACGTTCACAGGCATGCTCTGGCTGCCAGCGCCGCGGGCATCCTGGTGCTGGTAGTGCCTGCAGTAATTGCCATAACAGTTCGTCTTGGCAGGAACGATGGTCGACCTGGGGCAAGTGTCATTGCGCAGCCGTCAAATCAATCTCCAGCCAATCCGACGGATTCCGGACAAAGCCGCGCCAGTGAGAGTGAAAAACCGACGGATAACTCCCGGCACACTGCGCAAGAACCAACAGCGAAACCAAAGTCACCAACGCCAAAGCTGAAGATGGCGCCGTCCTCGCCAGCGCCTGCGAACACGAGTTCGGATCAGCGGTCACTTCTATCCAATGAGCAGTCGCTGCCGAAGAACCCATCCAAGCTAATAGTCGTGGTAGTGCAGATTGAAGGGGGCCGTGTGGTTGAAGCTTATGTGAAGGACCATCATCCCGGTTTGGAGGCTTACGAAGCAACCGCAATTCGCCTTGCTCGCCAACGACGATACTCAAATGATAAAATCGGGACCCAGACGACCATCGTCAAAGTTACGAGCGATCAGTAGTGAGGAGATCGTATGAAGAAATTGTCATCGTTCGTTTGGGTGTGCTGTGCCGTAGTAACTTTCAGTCAACTGGCTGGCGCGCAGGAAGCAACGATTCGAAAGGCGGCTGAGAGTAACGCAACTAGCAACGATAGAGAGCAAGACGGTTTGAACGGACCCGTTCGGCGAGTGCGGATTGAGACCGCAAGGGTCGCCTTCAAGGATGGCGCTCCGGTCGAAGGATCCAGATTGATGCGGGGAGTCACAACTTACGATACTAACGGCCGCAAGGTTGATACGGTGGCCCATCCGGTGGAAGGGAGCGCACCATCCGGGAAAGAGCAGTATCGCTACGATGACCAGGGCAATATCGTAGAAATGGTTGTGCGCGGCAACGATGGATCCATTCTCAGCAAAGAGATCTATCAGTACGAATTCGATGAGCTTGGAAACTGGAAAAAGATGACTACCTCCGTGGCAGTCTACGAAGACGGGAAGCTGAGCTTCGAGCCAGTGGAAGTCACCTATCGAACAATTACGTACTACTACAACCAGGCCGTCGACAAGATGACGGCGGTCTCTAAATCGACCTCTGTTTCAGTGCCATCGATGAGTCCCGCACCGCCGAAGGGTTCTCAAAAGGCTGAGGGCGACGTGGCACGCGAATCAAAGCCAATCAATAATCAGCAGGTAGCTTTGGTCGGAGGCGAAGGTAATAGAGGCGAGAGCAAGAATCCAGTTAACGCTGCGGCTTCGCCCGCGCCTGCAGACGACACGTCCTCTAAGAATAGTTCAAGCAAGACGTCCGAAACGAGATCGTCGCCGGCGGCCTCCACTGAAGTTCCGTCTGTCTCGTCGGATAAAACGCCTGTTGTGCATGTCTCTGAAGAAGGCTTGCGAAGTGCCGCCATCAACTTGCCGCCAGCGGAGCTTCCCTTAGGGGCAGAGCTTACAGGGCTGCAAGGTAGAGTGGAGGTCCAGATCATCGTAGATGAAAAAGGGGAAGTAACCAGTGCCCGCGCTGCGTCAAGTAATAGTCTTCTGAACGGGGCAGCAGAAGCCGCCGCTCTTAAGGCGCGGTTCTCTCCTGCCAGGCTTTCCCCGGATCCGGCAAGAGTCTTCGGCGTGATTACGTATGACTTTGCGCCACCCACCAAGGGAGTTCCTGCGGTCGTACCTCCGACCCGATCGACAAGTGAAAAAGCAGTGGCGACCCTGGTAAATGACGGAGCATCGCGTACGAACTCAGATGCACCTATACCATCAGGCACTAACTCGGCGGTTCCATCAGTCGCGCCAAGCTCCGATTCCTCAGAAGACGCCGGCCACTTTTACACCCAGGGCTTGTCACACCTGAGGGCCGGTCGCTACACCGAAGCCGTGGCTGCGCTCCGGGAGGCAGTCGACCGCAATCCTGAAGACGCCCTCGCTTACACAAAGCTCGGTTTGGCGTATTCCGCATTGCGTCGGCCTAAGGAAACCGTTGCCGCCTTCAAAATGGCGATTCGCATTAAGGCACAGGTGGTCGATGCTGAAGCCTATTACCGATTGGGGACGGCGTACGCCTTACTGACTAAACATTCGGAGGCGGTGGGAGCTTTCAAGCAAGCAATATCCATCATCAAAGCTCAAATGCTTGAACCAGACCCGAGCAAATACGCTGGCTTCCCCACGCTTCCCGATTTGCACTATGATCTGGCACTTGCCTATCACAACTCGGGGCGTTACGGCGATGCAATAAAGGAACTAAAGGAAGTCACTACTCTCAAGCCGGATTTCGCCGAAGCCTACTATGGTCTGGCGTTGGCTTACATCGGATTCGGCGATCGGAAGTCGGCGGCGAAGCAAGAGCAGATGGTGCGGCCTTTGAACAAAGCCCTGGCCGACAAGATTGCCGAGGCCCTTTACAAAGTTAACTCGGTAACAATCATCTGTAGAGGTTTGGGGTGTCCGAGATAAGGATTTCCATCCCGCGAAAAAGGGATCCGCGTAACTGCCAGATAGTTCCTTAGCGGTAAAAGTTCACCAGAAGCCTCCTCGGTCCTGGCTAACGCTTGGCCTCAGCGACGTCAGTTTAATTCCAGTTTGTCTGTGGGCTTAATGGCCGAAGATTACACAAGCGACGGCACGTCACCGTGCTCCCATCTGGCTCGGCAAGCTTTGAGGTTCAACGGACGACTTCGATGCGATCTCCAGGCTGAAGTCGCGGATCCTGTACTTTGCCTGATTTGATCTCTTTTAGGTTGTATCTTGTGGTTGATAGGCGACCGTCCGCTCCTTCTCTCGATAGGTCGACAGCGTTGCCAGACTGCTGCCGCAGTGGTCCGCCCGCCGCCAGGATCGCTTGCAACAGAGTAATTCCGGGCTGAAAGATTTTTTGGCCGGGATTGTTGATGCGCCCCGCGATGTAATAGAAATCCTGCGGGCGAGGCGTAAGAGTGATGACGTCACCCGGACGGACGAGGAAGTTGAGCGCTGCTGCATCACCGAGATCCACGGTCGTCCCCACACCGCTGCCGCGCATGATGGTCGCGCGCGCCGCGTCGAGGCGTGGCTGCGCTTCCGCCAGGATCACGAAAAGGGGAACGGTCTCTCGTCTTAGAATCTTGGTCCCTGGAATTCCCACCAGGCCCGTGATGATCGCGGTATGACTGACGTATTGGCGCACGCCAACACTCAACGGCGCATTTTCTTGAACCGCGCGGCGCTTCAACTCAGCCCCAAGACGGGCCCGGATCTCATCCGTCGTTAGTCCAGCAACGGCCATGGATCCGCCGACCAGTGGAAACTCGATCAGTCCCCCATCCATCACGGTGTAAAGGGTCGATCTGTTCGTCGCTGAATTCAGCAGACGGATATCGAGCACATCGCCAACGCCAACTCGATAGATATTAACCAATGCCGCTTCATCGGAACTGACGCTCGTCGCGTTGCTTCCTCTAACGCTGCCAGAAGTAGCCGGCGAGGAAGGAGGGACGCTAGTCGGGCCTCCATTCGTAGGTACAGAGCTCGGAACACGCGACACGGAGCTTTCGTTTTCTTTAGTTGCTGTCGGAACTCGATCACTAGCTGAGCCACTCTGATTTTTAGGCTTAGCTAGCTCTTTTTTCGACTTCGAACCGGAACCACTCGCTTCTCTCCTGGGTTCGTCCTTGTTCGACGACGGTTGGCTGTCCGCCGCGGCATCACTGGCAGCAACTTCAGGCGACTGCGATTCGTTCTTAATGATTCGCGAGAGAGTATTTGCCAGCGGCGAGCCCAAATCTAAGAGCTTTTCATACTCGTCAAGCGCAGAATTTCTCTTGTCCAGCACGTAGTACATCCATCCCAGGCGAAAGTGTGCTTCGGCCCACTCTGGTCTGAAGCGAGCCGCGCGCTTGAATGATTCCGCGGCCTCTTTGTACAAATTGGATTTGGAATAAGCTAAACCCAGACTGTACTGAGCCTGTGCGTTTCTCGGGTCGAGTTTGACCGCCTGCGCCAGTTTCCCTAAGGCTTCGTCGAGTTTACCCGATTCGAACGAAGCGACGCCGGATTCGTAAAATCTTCTCGCGTCCGCTGCTTTATCTTCCGGCGAGCGATCGTCACTTGCAGCGCGTGTCGCGTCCGCACCGACAGCTTTCTCCGTCCCGTCTCTCGTGGGGTTCTGGCCGGTTGGATCGTTGGCCGCGGCCGTCTCTTGCGCTTTGAGCGGTTTGTCGCTTCCGGACTTGTTCGAGGCGGGAGCAGTTTTCTCCGTCCCTCTTTGTCCCTGCGATCCCGTTTCAGTTTGGGCAAACCCTGAGCAAAGTGGCGACAGGGCCGCCAATAGGATGATGGGGGGAATTACGTTCTTCATTAGTCCAGCCGTTTATTCGGACTTCTTGTCGTGCCGGGCAAGAATAGTCAGGAGCAGGCAAACATCTGGTTCGAATGGGCCGGATTATACACTATCTCACGCAAAGGTGAAGGGCTCGGAGCACGCCTCGCCTGAGGGCAAGCCAGATACGTCGGCCGTCTGCATCTGCGATGCGCTCGACGAGGCGTCAGCGAAGCCAAAATCCTGAGTTCGCCAATCTCACTAACTAACGCTAGTGCCTTCGTGAAGATACCGTTTCGGGGGAAGGCTGGGTGCTGGGCGAAGGCGTCGCACTCTGGCCCGCCCGCTCAATTGCTTTCACCTGTTTGCGATCTAACAGCGTCACAATGCCGCTCCGCCGATACCAAATCCCCTCCCGTCCTTCCCAAGCCTCGTCGGCCTCAATGCTCCGGCCATCAACGAGCCGAATCGTTATTGGAACTCTCTTGGTCTTGTCAGTACTGCTGGTTGAAATGGGACTAGAGCTCAATTCAACGCGCGCAGAATCCTGGCGCGGCGCGGGCGAGGGAGTCGGGCTCGGCGAGGGTGATGCAGCGGGCGAAGCCGTCGCCGTCGGTGAAGGTCGCAAAGTCGAGACCGGTATCTGTTGTCTTGCGACGGCGGGATTAGCAGATGACGCATTGGCGCTTTGTCCTTGAGGTTGCCGGGTCATCTCATAGTAAACGAGGAATAGCAGAGACCCGATAGCAACGCCGGCTACCACGATCAATGGCATCTTCCAATTTTGGCTGGCCTGGACTTCCTTGACTGCGTGGACCTTATGATCCAGCGGCTCCGGTTCGGCGCTAAGCAGATCGGCCTCAACGAGTAGAGTGCCGTCGAGTTCACAGAATCGATCGGTGTCACTATAAACAGAATTGCATTGGGGACAACGTTTCATTTCAGCTCCGATGACGACAATGGGGTCAGCGCAACGTTGAGACGACCCTCCCAGCCATTATGTTAGAAAACCCGCTTGCATTGCCAGAGAAAAGAGATTGCTGAGATAGTGTGGAGAGTGCCCGAGACTGGATCGTGCGAAACCTGGAAATAGATTGCAGCGCATAGGGGACTCGATCCCGTGATCTCTGCCGTGAGAGGGCGAATCTAGCGG
>WNGK01005565.1_pt1 | contig 15769 bp, 18 predicted proteins | sample 5400601 | NCBI WGS metagenome assembly WNGK01 (sample SAMN13153376, study PRJNA577476) | soil metagenome | isolation source: 60 cm soil or saprolite under Garry oak tree replicate 1 | place: USA:California | collected 2016-06-15
GAGGGACACCACTTCTTTTGACAATAATATCTATTTGTGAAGAATACGCGACAGCAGCAGTCCCGGGCGGCGTAGTTTAATGGCCGGTTTTGGGTGGCCACCGAGGAGATTTCTGATGCAAAACGAGAAATGGAGGAGTTTCGAGAGATAAATCCCCAAGCTAAAATTGATAAATGTACCTACCCTTACCTACCCAAAACATCATCAGGGGCGAATTCAGCGCCAGTGGTTGAGGATGTGAAGCGAATCTGGAACTGGCACTCCGGAAGGAACCATGTTGTGAATGGCGCGAGCGATCCGGATGGGGGACATGTCGCGCGTGGGATCATTGTCTCGCCGCACGATGAGGATTCCTGGATGGTGACCTCCAGCGAGCATCACGAGATCGTGTAGCAGTGTGAAGTCGTCATAGTTGTGCGTCAACGCGCGGCCCGTGCGAATGGCACACATGAGATGGGTCGGGTCTTCTTGTCCGGCAATTCCGGCCTCCGTAGGGATCAGAAGGTCGTGGCCCTCGGACATCAAACGCCGAATCAGTACCGTCCGGATGGAGTCATCATCGAGATAGAGCAACATTAGGAACGCAGGCGAGCCCACTCTTGAGGTGTTAGGACTTTCGGCTGGGGGTGATACTTGTAGTCGGGTTCCAACTGCCCCGATGCCGCCATAATCGCTTCTTCTCTGGCGATGTCAGCTGCGATTTCCGGTGGATTCGACCTGCAGTATTCAATTGCTTCCGCAACGGCAGCGAGTGGCAATCCATAATCGACCGCCAGCTCTTCGGGCGTCATTGGTTCTTCCGCGTTGATATGAGCGCGGTAAATCAGTTCCGCACGAATCCGCGTCCCCTTGATGAAAAGCTGACGGTATGCCGATCTTGGCCGTCGCTCCAAGTATTGATAGGTGACTTCTGTGCTCATATCCGCAGTCTAGTGCTGCCGGCAGCATTGGGCAAGCGCCGAAGCGAAACTAGCGAGTTTGCAAAATTCTTCAACGCGGAGGGTTTTCCAGATGGAGTTCTCGGCGGATACCCTCAGCCATCCATAGTCGAATCAAGGTCTGATAGGGAATGGACTTCATCGTTGCGATCTTCCGCAACGCCTGGGTCTGCGCCGGATCAAGTTTGATGGAGACGTCTCAAGACGCCTCTTTCTCTGTCCCTTCAGGATGTCGGCGCGTAACTCCTCTTCCAAAGCAAACTCAACGACGCCCTCTTCTAGTTCTGTGAGGACACCTCGGCGATCGTAGTATTGGGCCGTTGTCTCCTGAGACTTGGTAGATCGTTTTGGCATTTCTCATCCTTTTCGATGCCGCTGATAATAACGCCGTTCGAGTCGAGAATGGCCTGGATAAGTTCACGATCGCAGTTCACATCCTGTGTTCACGCTCGGGAGGCGCTGAACAAAAAACTTCCGGGTCGCGGAAAAGGTGTCGATGGCTGCGGAAACTTTTCGCGGATGTTTCAAAAGGCATACGCGCCTGCTCAAACTTTTTTCGGACGGCGATAATGTCTCACAGGTCTGCGGGAACTTTTTTCGGAGGGCGCAAAAGGCATGCATGCCTGCGGAAACATCTTTCGGAAGGCAAAATCTTGTAGCATCTTTCCCGGCGCTAAAGGACAGAGTAGGTGTACCGTTTACGGCCGCGCGCGCCGCCTTTGTGGTTACTCGATTTGTGTATAATTGCTTGCCGAATAGAGTCTTATGGAGAACGGATGCGAGTAGTCTTTCTCCTCGCGCTTCTGATTACTGGATGTTCCAACCAGGTGACCCCTGTCGCCCAAAGGCACAAGCCGCTCCAGTTCTTGTTTCAAAAGCCGTTTTGAAATCCGTTCCCATCGAAATCCAAGCCATAGGGAATGTCGAAGCATATTCCATGGTTGCCGTGAAAACACAGGTCGGTGGGGAACTGACGATCGTTGATTTCAAGGAAGGAGCGGCTGTGAGGAAAGGCGACCGGTTGTTCGTCATTGATCCGCGGCCTTTTGAATCGCAAGTTGCTCAAGCCAACGCGATTCTTGCCAAGGACAGAGCGCAACTCCAAGCGGCTCAGGCGAATCTTGCCAGAGATATGGCTCAGGAAGAATATGCGCAGGCGCAGGCCAGGCGATATTCCGACCTTTCACTGCAAGGTGTGCTTGCCAAGGATTCCGCGGAGCAAACTGGTGCTCAGGCGAAAGCGGCTGCCGAAGCCGTACGCGCTGGACGGAGGAGCAGTCTCGTCGCAATTTCGAAACCGTCTCGAAACTGGTGGTTCCCGGCGCCCCGCTCTCGAGCCTGTTTCTGTTAATGCCGTTGGTCCCGGAAGCGGGTGCATGGCCGATACCCACCAGGGAGGAAGGCAATTTGCATCCCAGGACGACGCCGATTGGAAGAACATGGAGGCATGGGTGCGCGGCCAAAAGGCGTCAGGTTCCTCTGCGCCGTAGCGGCAAGGGCCGAATGAATTTGAGGGAGCCGCGAAGGCAAAATAAGCAGGGTGCCGTGGCGGGAGGTAGTACCGAGGGCGTGACGCCGTTTTTCGGTCCCGCCGCTCTCACAACAGGCTTTAAAATTCCTACACTTTGCGGCTGTCACTTGGCCTGCTGAGCCAGTACATTGCCAGGGAACCGGGCCTGGATGTACGTGATGTGGCCGTTAATCTTGTTGAACCAGTGAGCGCTCCCGGGCGGGATGACCATCACGTCTCCCGGCTGGAGTATCACTTTCCTTCGTGTGCACGCTCGCGTTATTCGGCCCGTCGACTCGGCGGCGAATAGTGAAATTTTCCGGTGGAATGATCATGGCGGCCTGACCAGCTACGACTGACTGCGGCGACTTGTCGTCGTCAAGAGTCTTCTTCAACTGAGCGGACGGAAAGAATTTGCCAGGCGGGGTCATCACGGCCTGGGCCATTCCCGCCAGGTCGTGCAGCGACAGTACCGCCATGATTAACAGAAGCGCACTAAACAACACTTTTTTCATCATCTTTCTTCCTCCTTGCAACAATCGTCACCCGTCGAGTGGAACGAGGAAGCGGTGGACGGTCCAAACCTACGACGTCGCCAACTCCACCGCCCACAAGATCGCCGCCCGGCCGGCAGCCTGAGACTTGCCAGATTGGCAACTAAGAACCTTCCGTTCGAATCGGAAGGTTTTTAGTCGATCCGGTCTACACCCCCAATTGGGTTGCCAAATCTTCCATATTTTTTGCAGCAAAATCAACGGGCACCCGCGGAGCTGATTCTCCCGTACCAGGTCCATTCTCTCCCGGTCTAGCGATGTGGGCAGTGCGCAAACCAGTCGACGCCGCCGAACGCAGATCGTCGCTATGCGCGGCGCACATCATCACTTCTTCGGGGCGCAGGTTCAGCGCCGCGGCGGTCATGAGATAGACGGCAGGCTTTGGCTTGAAGTCGCGGGCGATCTCCGAGCCGAGAACAGCGTCCCATGAAAACTTATTGCGCCTTGCGATATCGACCATCAGCGCGATGTTGCCGTTGGAGCAAGGCGCCAGCATGAATTTGCGTTGGAGCCGCTTGAAGCCGGGTACCACGTCGGGCCAGGTATCGATGCGGTGCCACGCGAGATTGAGATCGTCGGCGACCTTGTCATCGAGCTTCTCCAGCCCGAATTTCGGCCTGATCTTGTCGAGCATGCGCCGGTGCAGGATATCGAGCTTGACGAAGGGCTGCCTTCCTGAACGCACCTCTTCCATGCTCGGCTGGTAGAGCGCGCGCCAGGCGTCCGCAAAGGCGTGCCAATCGAGATTGTAGCCGAGCGGCTTCAAGATGCGTTCCGCATCGCGGGCGACCCCGTTGCGCCAATCCGTACAGGTGCCGAACACGTCATAGACGAGCGCCTTCACTCCTTCGGCGGAGGCGCCGGGTCTGGCTTGCGCGAACACCCTGATTGGAGTAAGAACCGCGCGACCGGCAAACGCGCCGGCCGCCACTGCGATAGCGCCCCGAAGCACGCTGCGGCGAGTGATACTGGTCATCGTCCCCTCCATGCGATCCGTTTTCATGCGTTCCACGAAAGAATAGCCCAAACGGCATCCAGCGCGAAGGTCGGCGCCAAAGAAAATCGTTGCACAGTATACCGTATGCGCTGCGTCGCACTTAACACCTTCGCAATACCTTACCTGCTATCAAACCGACAGCATTAAACTCCAACGTAGGAGGGCGGCTTTATGATCCAGAACAGCAGACTCGTGGAACTCGCGATCAAAGGACTGGAAGCGGAGAAGGCCAGGATCGAACAAGAACTCATGGAACTCAGGAATCAGAGGACGCCACGAACAGCGACAAACAGCGCACCAGTAGCGGCACGACAGGAACCGCAGCTGCAGGCACCCGAGCCGCTAAGCCACGGCGAAAGATACTTGTCCGCTTACCAAGACGCGAAACGAGCCTTAAATCAGATTCATCGTGAATTGATGGACGTCAATCCCAGCGCGGCTCGTAGCCTCAGAGATCCTGATCTCGCCAGACAATTTGCAGCAAACGAGGAAAACAGAATGACCTGGAATTCCACTCCTTGGCGAAGGAGGGGTGGCTGCGCCCATCAATGAAATGTCGCGAAGCCACCTTAGCTGGGCGCAGACGGGGTGGTTCGTTCAAAGCTACCGTTAGAATCCATTCGGAGGTTGAACGAACCACCCCGTCCGCGCCTTTTAAAAGAACGGGAATATTTTTTGATGGCGCGGCCACCCCTCCTTTGCCAACCTTTGCCAAGGAGGGGATTTTTCGCTTCGTATAGGTTCATCCTGAATTCCTAGAAATCAGGAGTTCTGAGGCTATCTTCGGGAAAGGTGCTAAAGATTTCGCCTTCCAAAAGATGTTTCCGCAGGTATGCATGCCTTTTGCGACGTCCGCAAAAAGTTCCTGCAGACCTGCGAAACATTTTCGCCGTCAGAAAAAAGTTTGTGCAGGCGTGTTTGCCTTTTGAAACATCCGCGAAAAGTTCCTGCGGGCATCAACACCTTTTACGCAACCGGAAAGTTTTTTGTTCACCGGCGCCCCAGGCGTGAACAGAATTGCGTAAAGCCGAAATTCAAAGCTTCAACCGAATGGTTGACTTCAACCATTCGGTTGAAGGATTCGCTCTCTGGGCCTTCCTCTCAAAAGGGACATTATTGAAAAATCAAAGCCTCGTGATGTCCAGCGGTTTGGGCTTGTGCGTGCCTGTAAGCCGGATTAAGAAAGGAGGTGAGCAAGATGGCTAGAGTACCAAGCGTCAAAGCAACACTGAAGGGCGCCACGAGTGTCAGGACCGTGTGGGAGTCGAATCGCGATTTCAAAATGGGAAGTATTTCGCTCGACGACTTCATCGCGATCCATGACGCCACTGCTGCGTCCGATAAGGAGTATGCGAAAAAGCGCGTGGAACTGACGGGCGTCAAGGGCAACCGGGATGACAAAGCTCAGCAGTTGAGCGAATACATCACTCGTTTCCGAAGCCTGATGCGTGCTATGTACGGCCCCGATTCCACAGAATACGGACAGACCGGCGGAACGCGCATCCGCGACCGTAAAGCCCCCAAGCCCAGAGTCACAGCGGCTCCGGCATAAGTAATGTGCAGCAAAAGGTGAGCGTCCTGGCCAGCGCTCACTTTTTGTTCTCAAACGACGCCGATCAACATGGAACTAAAATCGTGGCTGCCACGAATACTTATCAGCGCGACACGGGGCCGCCGCGCAGAAGCCGCCGGTCAGGAGCAGGATGAGCAAACCGATCTCTCGCCAGCAATTCGTCGATCGTAACGAGGGGATGAATGTAAAAATGAAGGGAACGAGATATATCCGTTCAATCGTCCCTAAAGAGTAGCCATCAGCTGCACCGCCCGTACTCCTGCCGGCAGATTCGTCGCGCTCCCGCTGAATGCGATAAGTCCACATCCCTTCTGACAACAGGGTCATTGCCACGGAAGCAATGCGGATATAACGCCATGCCGTGCGAAGCAGGTTTCTTATGATGAACACGGGAACGCTGGAATACATGGGAATAACGACGGGACGCTTGATGTCGGGTTTTGTGTAGATCAAATGAGCTCCTTTCTGACGATCGAAGGTAAAGCCGTCTTGCTCGAATACCTTGACCAGGACCTGGTAGGAAACGGGTTGATCGCCTGCATCTCATCAGAGGTTCATCGTGACCCGATCGATGCCCACGAATTCCGGCGCTTTCCATTCCGTACCAATGCGCTGATAGCCGGCTTCTTCGAGGATCTCATCTAGAGTGCCTTTGTCTTTGGCCGCTTCAAGGAACCCGCGTACCGCATCCTTTATGTTGGCGCGCGCCTTTTCCTCCGTTTCGCCGCAGCTTGAGACATCAAGTTCCGGAACGTGGGCGACGTACGTGTCGCCTTCCCGGAACAGATGGATAGTAAACGATAGGTTATGCATCGGGATGACCCTCCCTTTGAGGATAAGGGCTGGTGAGGGCACGAATCCCCCCTCTCCGCTTCCCACCCCTTCTAATCCACCACAAATTGGCTTGTGAACACCTGGCATAGTACACTGACTGAATAGTCAGTTTCCTGCGGGTGGTCGTGCTTGATTACTACGTCAAAAACCAAGAAAGATGTCGTCACCGAATTTCGCACGTCGGAAATCCTGGAGGCGGCGCGAAAGGTTTTTGCAAAGAAAGGGTTCCATGATGCAACGGTGGACGACATTGCCAACGCCGCCGGTGTCGCGAAAGGTACGGTCTATCTCTACTACCGATCGAAGCAGGAAGTGTATTTGGCGGCTTTGAAGTTTGGGATCGCGCAGATGTACTCGGCACTGGTTGAGGAAGTACGGCAAGTATCGACAACCGAGGAAAAACTCCGAGCATTAATCGCCGCGAAGCTAGCGTACTTCGAGGAAAATCGGGACTTCTTCAAAATCTACTATTTCGAATTAGGCAAGATACCAACTCATCCCGGCACGATCGATAGCGAGTTCAAGTCTCTTTATCTCGACCAGGCGCGGCTGGTCGAATCGATCCTTAAAGAAGGATCAAGAAAGAAGGCGATCCGCAACTTGCGTACAGATCAGGCAGCTTTTGCAATTTCCGACATCATCCGAGGTGTTGTGACACAGCGGGTACTGGGATGGACAAAATCCAAAATCAGCCAAGACGTGGAGTTCATTTTCGATTTGATATGGAAAGGAATTGCGGCCCAATGAAAGTTCTTGCCGGCTCTCTGATTCTGCTGTTCGTCTTCTTCGCGGGCGCCGCCCAGGCGCAACAAACACGTGGTGGAAGTGTTTCGCCAACGCTCTTCGGCAGCGTCACTCAAGGAACACCCACAAGTGGCGTGATTCCTCTCTCTATTTCAGACGCCATTGATCGGGCGTTGAAGTACAACCTGGGCATGATCGTGAGCGAACAGGAGAGTCAGGTGTCCAGAGCCTCACGGTTGCGGGCCTTGTCAGACCTGCTTCCGAAAATGAGCGCAGGAGTCACGGAAACCGTTCAGCAGACCAACCTGGCTGCGTTCGGTTTCGGTGGTTTTCCCGGCACGCCCCCTGTTGTTGGTCCATTTAGTGTTTTCGATGCCCGCGCTCGTTACTCCCACTCTGTGTTCGATTTCAGGCTGCTGCATGACTTCAGAGCGGCCGCCGAAAGACTCACCGCCAGCAACTATTCACAGCAGGATGTTCGCGAGCTCGTTGTGTTGATTGCAACCAACCTTTACCTCGAAGCCGTTGCCGGTTCCACTCGTGTCGAGGCTGCGCGCGCGCAGTTAAACACTGCCCAGGCGGTGTACGACCGCGCCACGAATCTTAAAGACAGCGGTGTCGCGGCCGGGATCGATGTCCTGCGCGCTCAAGTCCAACTGCAAGCGCAGCGCCAGCGAGTCCTCGCCATGGAAAACGAACTGGCCAAACAAAAGCTGAATCTGGCGCGGGCGATTGGTCTGCCTCAAGGACAGGAGTTTTCCCAGACGGATCGCTTCGCGACTGGGCCGCCCGTGCTACCTAATCTGGAAGAGGCCTTAACTACAGCGCTGGACGCAAGACCCGACTATCGCCGGGCGAGTGCTCTTATCCGTTCTGCGGAGGAGGCTCGAAAATCGGCCATCGGACGAAGTATGCCTTCGTTTCAGGTGAATGCGGATTACGGTGATATCGGCCGCAATCCCGCATTCTCGCACGGAACAATGACCCTCCAGGGTACCGTGTCGATACCGATTTACAACGGGGGCCGGACCCGTGCGGAATTGTTGGAATCTGAAGCTGTACTCGAGCAGCGCAGGGTCGAAGCCACCAATCTTCGCGATCGAATCGAATATGAGATCCGGACCGCGAGTCTCGACATCCAGTCCGCAGCCGAACAGGTGAGAGTGGCGCAAGCCGCAATGGATCTCGCCCAGCAGCAGCTCCTACAAGCGCAGGACCGATTCGCCGCGGGGGTGGCAACGAGCCTTGAGATCGTACAGGGGCAAGAGGCCATTGTAACCGCCGACGAAAACTATATTTCGGGTCTATATTCGCTCAACCTCGCTCAAACTGCGCTGGCACGAGCAATGGGCTCCGCCGAAAAGACGATTAAAACATCTTTTGGAGGGAAGTGATGGCATGGCTGTTCCGCGCCAAATGGCTCCTCTTACCAATTCTGATTATTGTAATCGCCGGCGGATATGCAGCCTGGCAATATTTTTCCAAATGGGAATCGACCGATGATGCACAGATCGAAGGACACATTCATCCCGTAAACGCCAAGCTCGGGGGAACTGTACTGTCCGTGAGCGTGCAAGAGAACCAGCATGTCGAATCCGGGACTGTCCTAGTCCAACTCGACGCGCGGGATTACGAAGTGGCCGTATCCCGAGCCGCTGCGGAGCTAGCCGACGCCCAGGCAGTCGTACTTGGAGCTCGTGCAGGCGTGCCTATCGCCTCTAGTGCGGCGGGCAGCCAGATCATTTCCGCCGAGGCGATTGCGGAGCGGGCCAAAGGAGGGGTTGAAGTAGCCGACAAAGAACTGTTGGCGGCTCAGGCACGATTCCGTCTCGCTCAAGCTCGCGTCAGCGAAGCGCAAGCCAACTCCACAAAGGTCACGCGCGACCTGGATCGAATGAAGCAGCTCATCGCCAAGGATGAGATCTCACAACAGCAATACGATGCCACCGTTGCTGGGGCTGAAGCCGCCCGAGCGACTGTCGAATCCGCACAGGCGGCTGTGTTCGAAGCCGAGCACGGAGTGGCTGCGTCTCAAGCTAGGGTGTCCCAAGCCCGAGCGGAGTTCCAAAAGGCTCAGGCTGAAGCGCAGGCCGCCCAATCCGCGCCGCAGCAGGTAACGATTTCAAGAGCACAAGCTCAATCTGCCGAAGCCCGAGTACAGCTCGCAAAAGGCACGCTGGATCAGGCGCGGCTGAACATGGAGTACACGAGTGTCAAGGCGCCAGTCTCCGGGATGGTCAGCAAGAAGACGGTGGAAGCCGGCCAGGTTGTCCAGGCAGGTCAGCCGTTGATGGCCATTGTTCCCGCGAAGGACATCTGGGTCACCGCCAACTTCAAAGAGACCCAACTGGCGGACATGCATCCTGGGCAACCGGCCGCTATCTCGGTCGACGCATATGGTGGGCGGGTCTACAACGCACATGTGGACAGCATCGCGCCGGCCACGGGCGCAAAGTTCAGTTTGTTGCCGCCGGAGAACGCTACGGGCAATTACGTGAAGGTCGTACAGCGCGTGCCCGTCAAGCTGGTTCTGGATCAGGGACAGGACACCGAGCATCAGTTGCGCCCGGGAATGTCGGTACTGGTTAAGGTGAGAGTGAAGTAGAGGGGGCAGGGGTCAGGATCAGGATTAGGGGTCAGGGCCGGGCCCTGATCCCTGACCCCTGGTCCCGGACCCCAAATTGAACATGGACAGTCCAAACACATCCGTACCCCAAGTTAATCCATGGCTCATCGCAATTTCAGTGATGTTCGGAACGTTCATGGAGGTGCTCGACACCACGGTCGTTAACGTGTCGTTACCGCATATTGCAGGGAATCTGTCAGCAACACCGGAGGAAGCAACCTGGGCGCTCACCTCGTATCTGGTTGCCAACGCGATCGTCCTGCCGATTACGGGCTGGCTTAGTAATTACTTCGGGCGAAAGCGGCTGTTGATGACGGCGGTGGTGGGCTTCACGACGTCGTCTTTTTTTTGTGGGTTTGCGCCGAATCTGGCGTGGCTCGTGAGCTTTCGCATCTTGCAGGGGCTGACCGGTGGAGTTCTTCAACCGGTATCTCAGGCTGTAATGCTTGAAGCGTTCCCGCCGGCCCAGCGAGGCAAGGCGATGGGCTTTTGGGGCCTGGGAATCGTGGTGGCGCCGATGCTCGGTCCTGTATTGGGCGGCTGGCTAACCGACAACTACTCCTGGCGATGGGTTTTCTACGTCAACATTCCAGTTGGAATCGCTTCGATCATCATGACGAAGCTGTTCATCTTCGATCCGCCGTACATTCGACGTACATCCGCAAGCGTGGATACGTGGGGCATTGGGCTATTGGCTGTAGGAATCGGCTCGCTCCAACTGATGCTTGACAAGGGCCAGCAAGAAGACTGGTTCTCATCCAATTGGATCATTTCATTAGCCATCCTTTCGGGAGTCATGCTCGTCGGGTTTATCATTCATGAATTCCGGACGGCAGATCCCGTCCTCCATCTGAGAGTATTCAAGGAAAGAACATACGCCACCGGTGTCTTTTTGATGACCACGCTAGGTTTTGTTCTATACGGAAGCCTGGTCCTTCTTCCGCTATTTCTCCAGACAGTCCTGGGCTACCCGGCGATCGAAGCCGGCATTGCAATGGCTCCCCGTGGTCTTGGCTCTTTCATCGCGATGCCATTGGTTGGATTTCTTACGGCTAAAATCGATCCACGCAAGCTGCTGAGTTTTGGCCTGCTCAGCGGCTCGATCACACTTTTCGCTTTGGGATCTCTGAACCTTCAAATTGGGTACTGGAATATTTTCTGGCCGCAGTTCTTCCAAGGAATTTCGATGGGATTGATATTCGTTCCGTTAACAACGGTCACCATGAGCCTGATCAAGAAGGAGGAAATGGGAAACGCGACTAGCCTCTTCAGTCTCATGCGAAACCTGGGTGGAAGCGTGGGAATTGCGGTAATTGCAACGACGTTGAGCCGGAACACACAGACGCAATTCAACATCCTCGGAACGCATCTGACCGGTTTCGATATGCGTGTTCGCATGGTACTCGATCAAATTCGCGCCGGCTTCATGGCCAAAGGTATGGATTTCTCCACCGCCACAAATGCCGCATATGCAGCTCTGGCTGGAATGGTGCAGAAGCAGGCTATCATGGTTGCCTTCGTTCAACTATTCCGCCTCCTGGCGCTCGTATTCGCGATTGTCATCCCGCTTGTTTTGCTGATGAAAAGGCCAAAAGTGACACAGCCCACGGTTCCGGGCCATTAAGGCAAAAGGAACGAAAGATCCTTTTCTCGCCGTGTCCTCAATGTATGCTGGCCGCGATGGAAACACGGCTGATGATTTTTCTCGCATTGACCAGCGTCACCATTGTCACGAATACGCTGCTGATTTGGTTCGCATACAAGACATTTGCGACTCTCACATCAACGGTCACCGACGCCCTCACGGAAGTTGAGCGAAGCGATGTGACTCAGGCATGGCTCCATTCCATGCAGACGGCGGCGAAACACGCAGCGAATTTCACGGAACAGGCAAAACAGAAAATGACCGACGGTGAAGGTTGCCTTTTACGCGCTCAGGAACAGTATGGCCTCGCGCTGGCAAAGGTGGATTCAAAGTTGGAAGAAGTGGGCAACGCGCTTTGTGCCAACGCGCGAAAGGTAAGGGACGCGGTCGCAAAGCCGGCTTTTTCGATTATGTCCTTCACCGCGGTAGTAAACCAACTGCGGAAAACGTTTGACGTCAACGAGTAGTCCTCTCACAGAAAGGCCTTCCTCAGGGGGAGGGAGTACGTTGAAGCCATTTCCAGGCTGACGCGACAATTCTGTCCAGGTCACTCTCCACAGCGGTCCAGCCCAGCAACTCCTTTGCGCGGTTCACGGAAGCGACCAGGTGAGGCGGGTCCCCAGGACGCCGCGCAGTTTCGCGCACGGCAAAAGCCCGGCCGGTGATGCGGCGTACGCTCTCGATCACCTCACGGACGGAGTAGCCGCCGCCCGTGCCGAGATTGAGGGCTTGCGATTGAACACGTCCTTCCATCAAAACTTGTAATCCGGCAACGTGAGCGCGAGCAAGATCCGAAACATGGATGTAATCACGGATGCACGTCCCATCCGGAGTTGGATAATCGATCCCGAAAATCTGAACCTCCGGCCGATGGCCGGCAGCGGCTTGAAGTGCAAGCGGGATCAAGTGCGTTTCCGGATTGTGATCTTCTCCGAATTCTCCGTCCGCATCGGCACCCGCCGCATTGAAGTAGCGCAGCGAAAGGTACTCCAACCCATGAGCTTTGTGGAACCATCGCATTGCCCGCTCAAATGCGAGCTTCGTTTCGCCGTAAGGATTGATGGGATTCTGAGGATGGTCTTCCGGGATTGGCACTCGCTCGGGCACTCCGTACGTTGCGCACGTGGAAGAAAAGATCAGGAATCGGACGCCGCATTTTTTCATGGCCCCCAAGAGGTTCAGACCACCAATCAGGTTTGTCTGGTAATAAGACTCCGGCAGCTCTGCCGATTCAGCTACCAGAGCTTTGCCTGCAAAATGCAGGACACCGTCAATCGCGTACTCACCAAAAACCTGCTCGAGATCTGAAGAATTGCAGACATCGCCCTCGAAGGCCAGCGTCCCCTTAATGAACGATCGATGTCCGGTGGAGAAGTTATCGAAGATGACCGGCGAGAGCCCCGCCGCCTTGAGCGCCTTTACGGTATGGCTGCCGATGTAACCTGCGCCGCCAGTGACGAGTATCACGAGGGAAGTTTCCGGAAGTATTCAATGGTGGACCGAAGACCGCGATCAATTCCAACTTCGGGACGCCATGCCAGAACCTTGCTGGCGCGCGCGATATCGGGACACCGCACGTGAGGATCATCCACAGGCAGTTCTCGGGTTTCGATGGGGCTCGGGCTTTCCGTTAGGGCGAGGATCTTCAAGGCGAGGTCGCGCACGGTGCGCTCTTCCGGATTCCCGATGTTGAATGGCTTTGCCATTTCTTCGGAGGGCGGCGCGGAAAGCAACGCTGTGATTCCATTAATCAAGTCCGAAACGAAGCAGAAGCTGCGCGTTTGCGATCCATCACCGTAGATCGTCAGCGGTTTCTTCTCGAGCGCCTGAACGATGAAGTTTGAAACAACACGGCCATCGTTCGCACGCATCCGAGGGCCATAAGTGTTGAAGATCCGGATAATCCGCGTATCCACGTTGTGGTAGCGCCGGTAGGCCATCGTCATAGCCTCGGCAAAACGCTTAGCCTCATCGTAGACGGCGCGAGGGCCGATTGAATTGACGTTCCCCCAATACGTTTCCGGCTGAGGGTTCACTAGCGGATCACCATACACTTCAGAAGTACTTGCCAAAAGAAATCGAGCCTTTTTCTCTTTCGCCAGGAGGAGTGCCTTCTGCGTGCCGATCGAACCGACTTCCAGCGTCTGAATTGGCATCTTCAAATAATCGATCGGGGACGCGGGCGAGGCAAAGTGCAAAACGGCGTCAACGGCACCCACGATGGGAATGGATTCCGTGACGTCATGCCTCACGAATTTGAATCCAGGATTGCCCATCAGATGCGTAATATTGTGCTCGGTCCCGGTGAGAAGGTTGTCCATGCACACGACATCGTAGCCCATTTCCAGCAAACGATCGCACAAATGACTGCCGACGAACCCGGCTCCACCTGTAACGACTGCCTTCATGATCGTCCTATGCTGTAATAGGTGAACCCCAGTTGCCGCAGTTGCACCGGATCGTAGATGTTTCGGCCGTCAAATACAACCGGCCGCCTCATGATGGATTTCATGCGTTCGAAATTGGGATGGCGGAAAGCCTGCCATTCCGTGATCAGCAGAAGAGCGTCGGCGTCTTCGAGACAGCCGTAGTTGTTCGCGGCAAGCTGGATTCTGTCACCAAAAATCCGTTTAGCTTCTTCAGAGGCTTCTGGATCATAAGCGGCAATGGTCGCGCCATCCGAAAGAAGACTTTCGATAATCCTGATAGAAGGCGCGTCCCGCATGTCATTCGTTCGTGGCTTGAAGGCTAATCCCCATACACCGAGTCGAATATCTCCCAATTTCCGATCGAAATGCTGGCGCACTTTTTCGACGAATCGGAGCGCCTGATTCGTATTGACGGCATCTGCCGCTTCTAGAATCTTCATCGAGTAATTGTGTTCGCGGCCGGTCTCGATGAGCGCCCGAATGTCTTTGGGAAAGCAACTTCCGCCAAAGCCAACGCCGGCGAATAAGAAAGCTGGCCCTATTCGGGCATCGCAAGCGAGACCTCGACGGATCATTTCCGCATTCGCTCCCACCTCTTCGCAGAGATTCGCGACTTCATTCATGAAAGATATTCGGGCCGCAAGGAAGGCGTTTGCCGCGTACTTCAACATCTCGGCAGTCCGGATGTCCATCAACAAAACCGGGCTGCCGGTGCGCACAAAAGGCGCGTAGAGATCGCGTAAAAGCTCGGCAGGTCGAACATCGTCCGCTCCAATGACCACGCGATCCGGCTTCATAAAATCTTCAACCGCCGCACCCTGCTTCAGAAATTCAGGATTCGCTGCGACATCGAAGGGGTGACTTGTTTCCTTTTTGATGACCTCACGAATTCGCTCGCTGGTGCCGACGGGAACCGTCGATTTGGTAACGATCACTTTGTATCGATCCATGGAGCGGCCAATCGTAGTGGCAACCTCATAAACCGAGCTCAAATCCGCTGCACCACTGGACGTTGTTGGAGTGCCTACCGCGATGAAGATAATGAAGGATTTTTTTATTGTCCCATCAATATCCGTCGAGAAGTTGAGACGTTCCTCCCGCAGGTTTCGCTCAACCATTTCAGGAAGCCCTGGCTCGTAGATCGGGATGATGCCTTTCTTCAGCCTCTCGATCTTCGCGGCATCGGTGTCGACGCAGACCACGTCGTTCCCGCTTTCCGCGAAGCAGGCGCTCACGACCAGTCCCACATACCCCGCTCCGATAACCCCAATGTTCATTCCTGCTCCAGATGGTCTCCAACTGCAGATCCGACCTTTGTCAGGAAAGTATCGGACAGGGACGGGATTGCGCCAATACCTTCGTCCAGAATTATTTTTTCAACTCGATGGAGAGGGAAAAAGACAGTCGTGGGCTGGACGCCGCTCTCTTCACGGTACGTGATGTGGTTCATCCAATCGTCAAATGCGTTCAGATCGATACCCCGCACCGTCACACCGGCTGTACTGATATCCAGCAGGCACCCGAAGAAACGCTCTCGTGGGGCCTGCAGATTGACGATAACGATCGAATTCAGCTTCATGGTGCTTCAAAACTCTCTTGCGTTGAACACGGCGGGGTGGGACCGAATCCCCTCCTTCGAAACTGATCATTTACCCACAAGTCGTCCGCTGGATACGGGCGTCTGGGACAACCGGCGGGAAAGGGCGAAGTCCCCTCCTTGGCAAAGGAGGGGACGCCGCGCCATCAAGTAAATGGTCCCTTTCCTTTGGAGGCGCGGCCTGGGTGGTTCGTTCAACTTCCGATAATCGGTGGCTTGAACCAACCACCCCGTCTGCGCCCGCTAAGGAGGCTTCGCGGCATTTTCTTAATGGGCGCAGCCACCCCTCCTTGTCCAAGGAGGGGACTTCGGCTTTCCCTTC
>WNGK01004652.1_pt1 | contig 15760 bp, 14 predicted proteins | sample 5400601 | NCBI WGS metagenome assembly WNGK01 (sample SAMN13153376, study PRJNA577476) | soil metagenome | isolation source: 60 cm soil or saprolite under Garry oak tree replicate 1 | place: USA:California | collected 2016-06-15
CCGGGCCCTTGGAGCGATTGAGCATGCGGAACTGGATGGTCGCGCGATCGGTCGCTCGCCCCATGATGCCGCCGAGCGCGTCGATCTCACGCACCACGGTGCCCTTCGCGATCCCGCCGATAGCGGGATTGCAGGACATGGCACCGATGGTGTCGAGGTTGGACGTCAGGAGGAGGACCTGGACGCCGAGACGGGCGGCCATCACCGCGGCCTCCGATCCTGCATGGCCGGCTCCCACCACGATCACATCATAGTCGACGCTCATGCACGCAATTATACCGGCTCAGACGCCGAGACGTCGAGGTAGACGCTAAGGCGCCGAGACGCTGAGTGGATGTGAGAGGCTAGGGCGAAGGGACCCGCGAGGCGGCGCCGCTGATCTTCCTCAGTAGGCCATACAACGTACGTCCGGTCTCATTCACTAGCGCTTCGAGCCTGCCGAACTCGGCCGGCCTCACGTAGCCAAGCTCACGTGCCATCTCGATGATCGTCTCCACCTCGGCTAGGGAGCCGCGCGCCGTGTCTAGGAAACGACGGTATTCTCGCGAACCATGTCGAGTGTTGCCCTCGGCGATGTTCAGGGGGACGCTGTAACAGGCGCGTCGCAACTGGTCGGCCAGTGCGTTCTGCTCGTAGTCAGGGAAACCGCGGGAAGCCCTGACGCACTCGATGGCGAGCCTTTGTGCGTGCTGCCACGCCTTCAGTGTCTTGTAGTGTGCCACGTGGGAACGGTGCAACCGAATTGCGTGCGGAGCAGCACCAGAAGATTGCCGACGGTGCCTTTCCTATGCCTTTGCCCTCTACCCTCATATCCACTCAGCGCCTCGGCGACTTCGGCGTCTCCCTCAACGTCTATGCTCTGACCCAGCGTATTAACTCCCGGAGATTCGGCCGCTTCCCCGTCATGAGTATTCCCACGCGGTATATCCGCGCCGCGATCCATGTGACCCCCCCGATGCCCGCGCCGAGCAGCACGAGCGACCCGATGAGCTCGTTCACTCCTACCCTGCCCGCTGCCCAGCGCACGGGCATCGCGATCGGTGAGGTGAACGGGACGAGGGACAGTGCGACCGCGTACGTGGAGCCCGGGTCGTTGGCGAGCGCGAACACCGACAGGTACGCGATCATGAGGAGGAAGACCACCGGCTGCTGCGCCTGGCGCGCCTCCTGCTCGTTGGACGACATCGCGCCCACCGCCGCGAACATGGCGGAATAGAGGAAGAAGCCGCCCAAGAAGTACGCGAGGAGAAGTACGCGAGGAACACGGCGACCGTCGCCGCGGGGACGGGTGGGAGCTGGAACACCGCTTCCTGCCCCGCGTTCCCGGGCGGCGCGGTGCCGAGCAACGCCGCTCGCTGCGAGAGCACCAGCCGCCCGCCCAACCCCCAAATCGCGAACTGGAAAATCGATACGGCCCCGACCCCGACCACCTTGCCGAGCATCAGCTGGAACGGACGCAGCGACGAGACCAAGACTTCGACGACCCGCGTCGTTTTCTCTTCGAGCACCGAGCTCATCACGTTGACGCCATAGACCGCGATCACGATGAACAAAACGATCGACATGACGTAGGCGAGCCAGAACGATTGTGCCGAGCTCTCACCCGTGGTCGCGGATCCCGAAATCTTCCTGGTCTCGAGATCGATCCGGATCTGCGCCCGGCCGACCGTCGCGGGATCCACACCGGCGCGCTCGAGCCGAGCGTTCACGGCGAGTCGACCGAGCACGCCCCGCAGCTCGTCGATGTCGCGGAACGACGAGACGTTCGCGGCGCGATACTCGGCCGCACCCGTCTCCACCGTCCGGTCGGTCAGGACGAGGAGCCCATCCAGCCGGTTGCGGCCCACCTCATGCGTCAGGGAATCCAACAGCCCGGGGCGCGGCACGGATCGGGCGACGACCGTGAACGTCTTGCCTCGGGCCAGCGAATCCGCCACACGGGCGCCGAGCCCCGACGCCGTCCCATCCACCACGACAATGGCCTTGGTGCCGCCGGTCGAGGCGAAGCGCAGCGGGATGATGATGATCGCTCCGAAGAACACGGGGCCCAGGATCGCGGACGCCCAGAACCACTTGCTCCGCACCCGCTCGACGAACTCCCGCCGGATCACCGCCCAGATCTTACGCACGCGCCGCCTCCGGCCCCACCAGGTCGATGAAGATCTTGTTCAACGACGCCTCCTGCAGCTCGAACTTGGACAACCGCGCGCCCGACGTCACCAAGCGCTGGAGGATCTGCTGGGGATCGGCGCCGGAGGCGAGCTCGAGCTCGGCATACTGGCCGTAGTTGTCCACCTTGCTCACGAGCGCTCTGTCCGCGAACACCTGCGCCGCCCCGCCGAGGCTCCCGTCGAACCCGATGACGAGATGGTGTCCGCCGTGCGTCCGCTTGATGTCCGAGAGCGCGCCGTCCACGAGCTTCCGTCCACGCGCGATGATGCACAGCTGCTCGCACAGCTTCTCGGCCTGCTCCATAATGTGCGTCGAGAACAGGATGGTCTTCCCGCGACGGCGCATGTCGAGCACCGTGTCCTTCATCACCTGAGCGTTCACCGGATCGAGCCCCGAGAACGGCTCGTCGAGAATCAGGAGGTCCGGGTCGTGGAGCATGGTCGAAATGAACTGCACCTTCTGCTGCATCCCCTTGGACAGCTCGTCGACCCGGCGCAGGCGCCAGGCGGTGAGGCCGAGTCGCTCGAGCCATTCCGCCGCCCGCTGGCGTGCCCGCCTCCGGTCGATGCCCTTCATCTCCCCGAGAAACACGAGCACGTCGAGCACCCGCATCTTACGGTACAGGCCGCGCTCCTCCGGGAGGTAGCCGATCCGCTCCGCGTGAGCTCGCCCGCCGCCGGGCTCGCCGAATATCCGCAGGGCGCCGCCGTCCGGCTCCAGGATGTCCATGATCATCCGGATCGTCGTGGTCTTCCCGGCGCCGTTCGGCCCGAGCAGGCCGTAGATCACACCGCGGGGAACGGACAACGAAAGTTCATCGACGGCGATATGACCGGCGAAGCGCTTGCTGACCCGGTCGAGGACCAGAATCGGGGTAGGGGAGGGGGAGGGGAAGGGGGAGGGCGAGGGGGACGTCATGTGCGCGAGGCTAATCTAGCCTCGTTGCGAATTGACGGCGTCGGTCAGCGCGTTCCAGGGGAGCAGGGCGCACTTGATGCGGACGGGAAACCTCGACACGCCGGCCAGGGCGCGCAGCTCTCCCAGGGTTTTGTCCCGCGCGGCGCCCTCGTCCCCCTGCATCATGGCGCTCATCCGGTCGGCCAGCGCGAGCGCCTGGGGAATCGACTTGTCCTTGACGAGCTGCGTCATCATCGAGGCCGCGGCCTGACTGATGGAGCAGCCCCGACCGATGAAGCGCACCTCCTTGATGATGTCGCCGTCGACCCGGAGCTGCAGGTCGATCTCGTCGCCGCACAGCGGGTTGTTCAGCGACACCGCGTGGGTCGCCTGCTCCAGCGTCCCCTTGTTGCGAGGCCGCCGGTAGTGATCGAGGATCAGCTCCTGGTAGAGGGCGCTGAGCTGCGGATCAGGCGGGGACGTATCCAAACAGGGCTCCCGCCTTGACGAGCGCCCCGGCGAGGGCGTCCACCTCGTCCAACCCATTGTACAGGTAGAACGAGGCGCGGGCGGTCGCGGGGACGTTCAGCCGCCGCATCAACGGCTGTGCGCAGTGGTGACCGGCCCGGATACAGATCCCGTCCTGGTCGAGAATCGTGGCGATGTCGTGGGGGTGAATGTCCCCGTACGTGAACGACACGACCCCCGCGCGGTCGCCCCTGCCGCGCGGGCCGTATACCGTCACGCCCTCGATCTGGGTGAGCTTATCGATTGCGGCGGCCGCGAGGGCCTGCTCGTGGTCGGCGATTCGCTCGCGGCCGATGCGCTCGAGGTAGGCGATTGCCGCCGCCAGTCCGACCGCTCCTTCCACGTTCGGCGTCCCGGCCTCGAACTTGTGCGGAATCTTGTTGTACGTGGAATGGTCGTCCCACACCCGCGAGATCATCTCGCCACCGCCGTGGTAGGGCGGCATTGCCTCGAGCAGCTCCGGCTTCGCCACCAACGCGCCGGAGCCCATCGGCCCGAGCATCTTGTGACCCGACAGGGCGTAGAAGTCGCAGCCGAGCGCCTGTACGTCGACCTTCAGATGCGGCGAGGACTGTGCCCCGTCCACCACCACGACGGCGCCGGCGGCGTGTGCGAGCTGGGCGAGCTGCGCCGCCGGATTCACGGTGCCGAGCGCGTTGGACACGTAGGGGAACGCGACGATCCTGGGCCGCCGCTCGAGCGCCCGACCGAAGTCGGCGAGATCGATCCGGCCGTCTTCGGTGATCTCGACCATCCGGAGCGTGGCGCCCCTTTCCTGACACAGCATCTGCCACGGCACGAGGTTCGAGTGATGGTCCATGGCCGTGACCACCACACTGTCGCCGGCCTTCACGGCCGTCCGGCCGTAGGCGCCCGCCACCAGATTGATCGCCTCGGTGGTGCCGCGAGTGAACACCACGCCTTCCGGCGCCCAGGCGTTTACGAACGCGGCGAGCGTCGCCCGCGCCGCCTCGTACGCCTCGGTGGCGCGAATGGCGAGGTCGTATGCGCCGCGGTGCACGTTGGCGTTGGTGGTGCGGTAATAGTCGGCAATGGCGTCGAGCACCGCCTGCGGCTTCTGGGTCGTCGCGGCGTTGTCGAGGTAGATCAGCGGGTGGCCGTTTTCCCGCTGCGCGAGCAGGGGGAAGTCGGCACGGAGGCGGGCGACGTCGAGCATCAGCCGAGCCGGGCGCGCACCAGGCGGTCCACCCGGTCGCGCAGCTCGGCGTGCCGCATCCGGTCGAGGATCTCCGCGCCGAACCCGTAGGTGAGAATACTCCGGGCGGCTGCGGGGGAGAGCCCGCGGCTGCGGAGATAGTAGAGCTGCATCTGGTCGATCGGACCGACCGTCGAACCGTGCGTGCACTTCACGTCGTCGGCGTAGATCTCGAGCTGCGGCTGGCTGTCGGCGCGCGCTTCGGTGGAGAGCAGCAGGTTGTTGTTGGTCTGCTTCGAGTCGGTGCGTTGCGCGCCGGGCCGCACGATGATGCGTCCGTTGAAGACGCCATGCGCCCGCTCGGCCAGCACGCCGTTGAAGAATTCGTGGCTGGCGCAGTGCGGCTGGGCGTGGTCGATCACCGTGTGATGATCCGCGTGCTGCGTACCGCCGAGCAGGTACAGCCCGTTGAGGATCAACTCGGCACCGGGGCCGTCGAGCACCGCGTTGATGTCGTGGCGGGCGAGCGCCGCGCCCAGCGTCACGACGTGCAATCCCAGGTAGCTGTCGCGTTCCTGTCGCGAATGTGTCGTTGCCACCTGGAAGCCGTGCGGACCCTCCTCCTGTATGCGGTACAGCTCCGCCCACGCACCCTCCCCTACGAGGACTTCCGTGACGGCGTTGGTCCAATACACACCATCCGACAGCCCCGCGTACGTCTCGACGAGAGCCGCCCGCGCGCCCCGCTCGAGCACGATGAGGCTGCGCGGGTGGGAGACGACCGGGCCGTCGGAGGCCGCGCGACCAGTGGAGAGGAAGACCACTTCGAGCGGCCGCTCCAGCGTCACGTTGGCGGGAACATGCACGAAGGCCCCGTCCGCGAGGAACGCGGTGTTGAGCGCCGCGAACGCGCTGTCACGCCAACGCGCGTGACGCGCGAGGTGCACGCGGGCCAGCTCCCCACCCGCTTCGGTCCGAAGCGCAGCGGCGAGGCTCCCCGCCCGCACGCCGCCGACCAGGTCCGCCGGCGTGGAGAGCGTGGGGGCGTAGCGCCCGTCCACGAAAACGACGCGGGGACCGACGCCCAGACTCAGCCGCTCGATGTCTGCGGGGCCGGGGAGCGGGGAGCGGGGAGTATGCGCGAGCGTGAATTCCGCTTCGGCGATCGGCGCGACGTTCGTGAAGCGCCACTCCTCCTGCTTCATCGTCGGGAAACCGAGCTCCGCGAAGCGGGCGATTGCCTGCGTACGGATCTCCTTGAGCCACGGCGGTGCTGCCCCGGCGCCGTTACCGGCGAACGCCTCGAAGGCCGCGACGTAGCGCTGGGTGAGCTCGGTGATCTCCCTCATCCTACCGCCGCCTCTTCGCGCAGCCAGTCGTATCCCTTCTCTTCGAGCTCCAGCGCGAGCTCCTTGCCGCCCGACTTGACGATCCGCCCGCCGGCCAGGACGTGCACGACGTCAGGCTCGATATGTGTGAGGATCCTATAGTAGTGCGTCACGAGCACCGTCGCGTTGTCGGGCCGCCGCAGCTTGTCCACGGTCCGGGCCACGGTCTTCAGCGCGTCGATGTCGAGTCCGGAATCGGTCTCGTCGAGAATTGCGAGCTTGGGATCGAGCACCGCGAGCTGCAGGATCTCGTTGCGCTTCTTCTCCCCGCCCGAGAAGCCCTCGTTCACCGGTCGCGTCAGATAGCTCGAGTCCCAGCCGATCACCTTGAGCTTCTCTTCGAGCGCGTCCATGAATTCGACCGGCCCGAGCTCCTCCTCACCCCGGTGCTTGCGGATCGCGTTCACCGCGGCGCGCAGGAAATAGGCGTTGGTGATGCCGCGGATGGCTACCGGGTACTGGAACGCGAGGAACACGCCCTCGCGGGCCCGCGCTTCCGGCGCCATCGCGAGCAGATCGTTGCCCTCGTACAGCACCTGGCCCGCGGTGACCGCGTACGCCGGATGACCCGCGAGCACCTGGGCCAGCGTGCTCTTCCCCGAGCCGTTCGGTCCCATGATCGCGTGCACCTCGCCGGTGTTCACCGTGAGGTCGACGCCGTTGAGGATCTCGCGTCCCTCGACCGAGGCGTGGAGGTTCTTGATCTGCAGCAACGGATGCTTACTCAACCCACGCTCCCTTCGAGACTGATGCCGAGCAGCCGCTGCGCCTCGACGGCGAACTCCATCGGCAGCTCCTTGAAGACTTCCTTGCAGAAGCCGTTCACGATCATCGAGACGGCGTCCTCGGCCGAGAGGCCGCGCTGCTTCGCGTAGAAGATCTGATCCTCGCCGATTTTGGACGTCGAAGCCTCGTGCTCCATAATGGCGGTGCTGTTGCGCACGTCGATGTACGGGAAGGTGTGCGCCCCGCACCGGTCGCCGATCAGCATCGAGTCGCACTGCGAGTAGTTGCGAGCCTGCTCGGCGCCCTTCAGGATCTTCACGAGGCCGCGGTAGGTGTTCTGCCCGCGACCCGCCGAGATGCCCTTCGAGACGATCGTCGAGCGGGTGTTCTTGCCCATGTGGATCATCTTGGTGCCCGTGTCCGCCTGCTGGCGGTGGTTGGTTACGGCCACCGAATAGAACTCGCCGATCGAGTCGTCGCCCTGCAGGATGCAGCCGGGATACTTCCAGGTGATCGCCGAGCCCGTCTCCACCTGGGTCCAGGAGATCTTGGAGCCGCGTCCGCGACAGGCGCCGCGCTTCGTCACGAAATTGTAGATCCCGCCCCGCCCCTCTTCGTCGCCTGGGTACCAGTTCTGAATGGTCGAGTACTTGATGGTTGCACGGTCCAGGGCCACGAGCTCCACCACCGCCGCGTGTAGCTGGTTCTCATCGCGCACCGGCGCCGAGCAGCCCTCGAGGTAGCTCACGTAGCTTCCCTCGTCGGCGACGATCAGGGTGCGTTCGAACTGGCCTGTCGACTCCGCGTTGATGCGGAAGTAGGTGGACAGCTCCATCGGACAGCGCACGCCCTTCGGCACGTACACGAATGAGCCGTCCGTGAACACGGCCGAGTTGAGGGCGGCGAAGAAGTTGTCGTTGTATGGCACGACCGAACCCAGGTACTGCTGCACCAGCTCGGGATACTCCCGGATCGCTTCCGAGATGGCGCAGAAGATCACCCCGTGCTTCTTGAGCTCCTCACGGAACGTCGTCGCGACGGAGACCGAATCGAACACGGCGTCCACGGCCACCCCCGCCAGCCGCTTCCGCTCCTCGATCGGGATCCCGAGCTTCTCGAACGTCTCGAGCAGCTTGGGATCGACCTGCTCCAGGCTGTCCAGCTTGGGGCGCTGCTTGGGAGCCGCGTAGTAGCTGATGGCCTGGTAGTCGATCGGGCCGTACTGCACGTTCGCCCAGTGCGGCTCCGGCATCTTCAGCCAGTTGCGAAAGGCCTTGAGCCGCCAATCGAGCATCCAGGCAGGCTCGCCCTTCTTCTGGGAGATCAGCCGGATGACGTCCTCGCTGAGACCGGGCGGGACAGTCTCCGACTCGATATCCGTGACGAAGCCGTACTTGTACGGCTGGAGGACCTGGGCTTCGATACCGCTGCTCATTGAGACTCCCGAAGTCCTTTGTGCATCGCAAGTTGCGAAGACGTGACCAGGGCGAAGGCGAATCCTACAGGAATTACTCGGGATTGTCAACCAAGAGCGGGACCCGCTAGTAGATATCCCGGTTCAGCTCCCTGACCAGCCTCTCATAATCTTCCGGCGTGTTCAGATCTTCGATCACCGCCGGGTCGTCGACTGTCACGGTCACGACGTCCTGCTCATGCGCGGCAAGCACCGCGCCCGCGCCGTGCCTGGTCGCGGCTTCGCTGGTTGCTAGCTCGGGGAACAGGGCCTCGTCCCAGATCACCGGCTGCCCACGTCGCTCGGCGAAGCTCGGCACGACGGCGGGCGCGCCGGTGCGCCGGTGCACTTCGAGCAGGCGCTCGAGGGTAGCGATACGTACGTGCGGCAGATCCACCGGCCACGCCACAACGGCGGACGGACGGATCGGGTCGAGGGCCGCGAGGGCGGCGCGGAGCGACCCGATCGCCTCGCCGGCGAGGTCCAAGTTCTCGACGATGACGCACTCGTGGGTGGCGAGGAAGGGTCGGACCCGCGCGGCGTCGGGGCCGAGCACGACGACACGGGACTTCACATCCAGCGCCTCGAGGGCCTCGAGGATGCGGACGGCGAAGGGCCGACCTCGGAAGTCCAACAATGCCTTGGGCCTACCCATTCGCGCCGAGGCTCCGGCAGCCAGTACCACCCCGGCGAGAGCCATGCAATTACGATATCGCGAGTTGCACCCCGCCGCCAAACCCCCAAATTGGCGGCCCATGGCCGTACGACGCATCCGCCAGCTGGGCGATCCGATCCTGCGAGTCCGCTGCGAGCGGGTCCAGAACCCGAAGTCCGCCGCGACGCGGCTCGTCGCCGACGACCTGCGGGATTCGCTCGCCGTCGCTCGGAAGAAGTACAAGATGGGACGGGCGCTGGCGGCGCCCCAGATCGGGGCGCCGGTGCGCATCGTTTTCGTCCAGATGGACAAGCAGCGCTGGACCATGATCAACCCCGAGATCACAGATGTAGGTCCGGACGACTTTCTGGTGTGGGACGACTGCTTCTCGTTTCCAAACCTGCTGGTTCGCGTGAATCGGGCCTACCACATCACCGTGAGCTACACCGACCCGAAGGGCAAGCAGCACACGATGGAGCTCGAAGGGCCGATGGCGGAGCTGCTGCAGCATGAGATCGACCACCTGGACGGCATCCTCGCGCTCGATCGCGCGAGCGGGGTCGATCCGTTTGCGTTCCGGTCGGAGTGGGAGAAGGTGCACGAGGCCGGCGAGCGCTACGGACCGCCCAAGCCGCGGGAGGTGTGACGGAGCCGCGGCCCGGTTAGGTTAGATTGACGTATGCGGGGAGCGGGGAGCAGGGAGCGGTTCACTCCGGTGCGCAGCGGCAGCGCGGTTTGCACCGTCGGGTACCGTTCCCCGCTCCCCGCTCCCGTTTCGGTCAAGGAGACTCGTGTATGAGCTGCGTCACGCAGATGCACTTCGCCCGTCAGGGCACCGTCACCCCCCAGATGCAGCGCGTCGCGGAGCGCGAAGCGCTCCCGGTCGAACAGGTGCGCGATGAGGTCGCTCGCGGGCGGCTCATCATTCCCGCGAATGTGAGTCACCTCGCGCAGCGGCTCGATCCGATGGCGATCGGCAAGGTGGCCCGCGTGAAGATCAACGCCAACATCGGCAACTCGGCCGTCGAGTCGAACATCGACCAGGAGCTCGAGAAGCTGCACCACGCCGTCCACTACGGGGCGGACACGGTGATGGATCTCTCCACGGGGGGCGACATCGACGCGATCCGACAAGCGATCGTCGACGCCTCGCCCGTTCCCATCGGCACGGTGCCGATCTATCAGGCCGTGACCGAGGTCAAGCAGGTCGAGGACCTCACGGAGGACGACCTGCTCGACATGATCGAGCACCAGGCGCAGCAGGGAGTGGATTACGTGACGGTACACTGCGGGATCCTGCGCGAGTACGTGGGGCTCGCGCTCGGCCGGGTGACGGGGATCGTGTCGCGGGGAGGGTCGCTGCACGCCTACTGGATGATGCACCACAACAAGCAGAACCCGCTCTACGAGCATTTCGACCGCGTGCTCGAGATCGCCCGCAAGTACGACGTGACGCTTTCGTTGGGCGACGCGCTGCGGCCGGGCTCGGTCGCGGACGCGAACGACCGCGCCCAGTTCGCCGAGCTCGAGACGCTGGGTGAGCTGACGACGCGGGCCTGGGCGCAGGACGTGCAGGTGATGATCGAGGGACCGGGCCACATCCCGATGCACCTGATCGAGGAGAACGTCCGCAAAGAGAAGGCAATCTGCCACGAGGCGCCGTTCTATACGCTCGGGCCGCTCGTGACCGACATCGCCCCGGGCTATGATCACATCACGTCGGCGATCGGCGCGGCGATGATCGGCTGGTACGGCGCCGACATGCTGTGCTACGTGACCCGCAAGGAGCACCTCTTCGGCGTTCGGCAGGCCGAGGAGGTGCGCGAGGGCGTGATCGCCTACAAGATCGCCGCGCACGCCGCCGACATCGCGCGGGGCCGCGCGGGCGCCCGCGACCGCGACGACGCGCTATCGCGCGCGCGCTACGCGTTCGACTGGAACGAGCAGTTCCGGCTGTCGCTCGATCCCGACCGGGCGCGTGAGCTGCACGATGAGGCCCTCCCCGCCGAGTACTTCAAGAGCGCGGAGTTCTGCGCGATGTGCGGGCCGAAGTTCTGCTCGATGCACATCACGCGCGAGATCGAGCGGAAGGCGGGGCTCCGGGAGCCGGAGACCAAGCCGACGCGGGAGACGGTCGGAGCGGACTGAGCGTTAGGGCCCACGCTGCACGAAGAACTCGTAGGACGTAGTGCCGACGCCGTTGCCCCCTGCGCCGTACACGTGCGCGCGCACAATGAAGGCCCCGCTCGCTGGGACCGTGAACGAGCCCACCGGGAAAAACGCGCTGCCGCCGAAAACGGCGGTGTTGCCTCCCACCAGGGATGCGCCCGTCCCCGGGTCGATGACCTCGAGTATGATAGCGCTATCGAGAGAAGAGGTGGCGGTCAACCGATCGAACAGAGTCAACCGCTCACCCGGTGCTCCGGACGAAGTGAACTCGTCGATGTCGCCGACCGGGAAGATGGCTTCGCCTCGCACTGTGTCACCAACCGTGTACGCCGCGGGCACGCTTTCCGGCGCGCGATTGATGGGGACCACCCGGAAGTCGTATGCGCCAACGAATGGGAAGGATGTACCGCATGTGGCGTCGGCGCAGAATCGGAAAAAGCCGCCGCCGGGTTCATACACCGCGATACCGACCTCTCCACTCGCGGGCACGCGAAACGGACCCGAAAATCGGTCGCCGTACACGGGCGTCAGGCCCAGGCTGTCGCCGGTGGTGCGGTCGAAGATGCGCACCCGCGGGTACACGAAATCCGTTCGGGTCGAGTGGACGATGACACCCAGGTCCTGGCCTGGGGCGGCACTCACCGTGTACTCGTCCCAGTCACCGGGGCTATCGATCGCCTCCGTTGTTACGGAATCCCCCGGCACCAGTGCACTGCCCACGTGCTCTGGTGCGACGCCCAGCGGCTCCACGGCCAACCGGTAGGCGCCGCGCTCGGCAAGTACTCCGGCCCGGCCCGCTCCGCTCACGGAGACCTCGTACCAGGCGGTGGCGGGCAGATCGAAACGCAGCGTCTCGTGGTCCCCGAGTGCTGCCGCCGAAGTGGGGCTGAAGACGATCAAATAGCCTCCCGGACCACTGACGAACGCCTGGAACCCGCCATCTGATGGGGCGGCCAGTCCTTGAAGAGCGATGTTGACGTGCTGGCCGCGCACTCCGTGGAAATGGAACACGTCTATGTCGCCGGGGGGATCGATCGCCTCGGCGCCGATCGTGTCGCCGATTGCGAACGTGTCGGACACCGCCTCTGGTCCGAACCCGAAACGATAGAGCCAAAGGCGGTACGGGCCTCTGAGGATCGGGCGGTCCAGATAGTAGTCGCTGGTACTCACGCGGACGAGGTACCTCCCGGGCGCCAGGCGCATGCGACCTGTGGCCGCGCGCGTGGCCGCTTGGGAGGTAGACGCCGTCGCGATAATCTGCGCCGTCGCTGAGTCAACCAGCTGAACCGTCAGCAGCCCGCCGTCGGACGGGTTCTCGAGCTCGAACGCCAGATTGGCGCCGCTCGAGTCGGGCACGGTCACGCGGTATTCGTCCACGTCGCCGGGAAGATCGATCGCTTCCCCGCTTACACTGTCGCCAAAGGCAAGTGTCACGGGCAGCGTCTCAGGCCGCCGATTAATCCGATACAAGAGGAGGCGATATGCGCCGCGGTTGAAGTCATAGGGGTAGTACGGGGCGCCGCTGACGCGGAGGCGGTAGGTTTCCGTGCGTGGCAGGGCAAAGCGCCCAGTCACCTGGCGAAGCAAGCTGGTGTCGGTGCCGACGCTCTGGACCGTTCGCAGTACCGTCCCCGCTCCGTCCACGACGTCGAGCTGGAGAGAAGTCTCGGGCGATCCGTTCTCGGCCTGGAAGAACGTGTTGAACTCCTCGCCTGCGACGCCTGAAAAGGTGAACTCGTCGATGTCCCCAGGGAGGTCGATCCGTTCCCCGGAAATGGTGTCGCCCGGGGTGATGGCGGCGCTCACGTGCTCCGGGCGGCGGTCGATCGGATAAAGGAAGAGCCGATAGGCGCCCGTGTCGGCGATCTGCGAGGGAGCCGTGCCGGCCACGCGCACCACGTACGTGCCGCTGGCCGGTACCTGGAATCGACCGGTCGCGTGGGTGAAGAGGGCGGTGTCTGACTCGCTGCTCGTGGCGATCGCCAGTATTGGCCCCGTGACCGGAGCAACCTCGAGCCGGACGGCTCGCGGCGCTTGAACGAATGCGTTGTATTCTGCCCCGGCGGCCGCCGCGAACGTGAACTCGTCCACATCGCCAGCGCGATCGATCTTCTCACCACGTACTTCCGCAGCGAGCGGCATTGCCGCGGGACGGTGCTCCGGCCCCCGGTTGATCAGATAGGACCAGAAGCGGTACGGGCCCCGGTAGCGCGGGTACACGTTGCTGGTGACCGACCAGACGGAAAACAGGTAGTCCTGCGATGCGGGGAGACGCAAGCGGCCCGTGGTCAACGTCGGCGTTCCGGCATCGCCGAACACGTAGCCGAGTAACGTGGGCGCCACCGTATCCACGACGGTCAGGCTCACTGAACCGGACCCCTGCGGACCCATCGTTTCCATGACGAGGACGACGTCCTGCCCGGCAGTGCCGTGAGCGAAGAATCGGTCCCCGTCGACGATTGGATCGATCGTTTCGCCAGCAACGGTGTCGCCGATCGCGAACCGGGCCGGCACCTTTTCCGGAGCGGTGTTGATCTCGTAGACCATGAACCGGAAGCGCGCGCTGGCAACCCCCGGGAAGGTGCTCACCCTCAGCCGGTACACCCCTCCCGTCGGTGAGAAGAAGTTGTCGGTCGCGTTGTCCTCGAGCCCCGGGCCACCCTGATTCGCGCTGATGCTCACGATCGGCGGGTGGCGTGCGGAGTCGACCACCATGAGGAACACACTTCCCTGGAGGGCTTCGAGAAACACGGCGTACATGCTGTTGGAGCCCGCCGCGAACGAGTACCAGCGAGCCGAGTCAGGGGTCACATCCTGCTCGATGATGCTCCCGATCGGGACGCGCTCTCCCTCTCCCCGGGGCTCGAACGGGGAGGGCGAATCGCACGCCAGGAACCCGGCGACCGCGGCGGAGCCGGACAACCAGCGGATGGGGGAGCGATGGTGCGGTCGCACGGGCAGTCGCGTTGCCGAAAGACAGCGCTTAACGTGAACCACAAATTGACACTGCGCGAGCGCCCGGAAAACGCGCCGGGCTCTCTGTTGTCGTTAGCAGTGTCGGTATACTGCTCGCTTGGTGTCACTCATCCAAGACAGCAAACGCCCGCACCGGAAAGCTCCCCATCCCCTTTACGCGAGGCGGAACCGCGTAGAACCGGAAGCCAGCGTCGGGCAACTGGTGCAAGCCGCACAAATGCTCGACGATGGGGATCCCCGCCGCGAGCAGGATCGAGTGCGCGGGGCGCGCGCCGTCGCTGGCGTCGTCGATGTTGAGCGAGTCGATGCCCACGAGAGCCGCACCGGCCGCGATGAGGTGCTCCGCCGCGGCGCGCGTCAAGAAGGGATGCCCGCTGCCGTACCGCTCGGTGCGCCAGTGGACGTCCCAGCCAGTGTGTACGAGCACTGCTTTGCCCCCCACGTCCCGCCCGCGGAACACGGCTGCGTCGAGCGCCCGGCCGACGCGCTCCGTTGCCCGAACCACGATGCCCTCGAGGTTGGCGACGGCCTCGAGCGGATAATCGGCAACGTCCTGGCCGCCCTCGTACCGGTGGAACGGCGCGTCGATGTAGGTGCCGGTGTTGGCGAGCAGCTCGATTTTCCCGATCTGGAAGGTCGTGCCGGCGGCGTAGCGGGTCTGGGACGCGTCGCGCGACAGCCAGTCGCTGATCGCTGGCACGGGGAGACCGGGGTAGGTGACCATCCCGTTCTCGATCGTGTGGCTCACGTCGATCAGCCGGGTCGGTTTCATGGGTCGATGGACGGCGTTCGACGCGCCGGATCCTGCCGGTAGAACTCCCGCAGCTGCCCGTACAGTGCGGGATGCTCGCGCTCGAGCTGGACCGGTTTCTCGAAGAACGACTCCGTCGCGACGGCGAAGAACTCGGCCTTGTTGGTCGCCCCGTACTCGTCCAGCGCCGACGGTCGATCCTGTTCGGCGTCCCGGCGCAACCGCTCGTACTCCTCCGAGAGCACACCGCCCCAGGTGCGCAGCGCGCTCGGCGGCAGGATCGGCGCGCCGTCCGAGACACCGTCTTCGGCATCCAGCTGGTGGGCGAACTCATGCAACACGACGTTGTCGCCGTCGACAGGATCGCGCGCCCCACGGATGCTGTCGTCCCACGAGATCACAACCACACCGTCTCCCCACGACTCGCCTATCAGACGCGCGGGGGGCCGGGCGATCTGGCCCGTCCCGGGAGACCGGGCGAGCTTGGGAACGAATCCGTGCGGATACACGAGCACCGTCCGGAGCGTCGGATAGCACGGACCCTCGAGATGGAGCAGCAGGAGGCACGCGCCGGCCGCGATCGTGACCTTCATCTCTTCCGTGAGGGTGAGTCCACCGCATCCCTCGAAGTGTTTCTCCGCCAGAAAGACCTGCACCAGCCGGAGCAAGCGGTCTCGCTCGTTCGAGCTCAGGTCGCGAGCGAGTGGGACATTTTGTTCCACGATGCCGTCCCAGGTGTCCGGGATGGGACCGGTCGGCAGGCGGAGCGACGTCGCCGGAATGCGGCGCAACACGGCGGACACCCCGAGGTATCCGACGACGAGGAGCAACAAGACCACGCCGATGACCGCGAGCCCTTCCATCTAGTCCCACCAACAGTAGAGTCGTT
>WNGK01007126.1_pt1 | contig 15759 bp, 8 predicted proteins | sample 5400601 | NCBI WGS metagenome assembly WNGK01 (sample SAMN13153376, study PRJNA577476) | soil metagenome | isolation source: 60 cm soil or saprolite under Garry oak tree replicate 1 | place: USA:California | collected 2016-06-15
CGTTTCTTCTAACGGGACAATCAAATTGGGCCAATGCAACTGATACAAGTCGATATAGTCCGTTTTCAGGCGCCTCAGGCTCGCCTCCGCAGCCGTCTTTACATCCCGCCGCCGGAAATGACGTGGCGAGATTTTCGTCGCTAGAAATGCTTTGTGCCGGATACCTTGTATTGCCTGCCCGACGATTTCTTCAGTGTCGTAGGATTCAGCCGTGTCAATGAGCGTGGCGCCCAGTTCCAGAGCGTGCCGCAGGGGTCCGGGTCCACCTGCGTATTTCCACGTGCCTAACCCAACCTCGGGGAGCTGAACTTGAAAAGCAAAGGACCTGTACTGCATAGCGCGGACTAAGATGGAGCTGAAGTGGGAAAAAGAAAAGCGAAGACCGGAAAGAGGAAACAGCGATCTAAATAGATTTGGTCGCTGCAGCCCTGTTCGGTTGACCCGATCCTTTCGGAACGCCGCGAATCGATGCCCGATTCTTGGCAGCAGCCAGAAGGAGCGACCAGCCCTTGAGTATTTCTCCCAAGAGCACTGATCGGCGATTGGTTTCCTCCGATCAGCTCCGGCCTCCTAGTCCGACGAACAAAGCTGTTAACCCCATCCGTCGGTCATCTTCCGGTGTTCAAACTCACATGAACCGCAACGACCGAGAGGTACTTTGCCAGAACACTATTGCCTCGTCAACGTTAATTTTTTCGTCGCCTACCACCGAAGTTTTCCACGTTAATCGAAAGTTCTTGTCAGATTCCTTGGTACGTGCGCCGCCCCATCCGACCTGATTCTTGGACGGGATCTGCGCTGTGGAAAACGCGACCTGCTCAGGAATCCGTCAAGAACAATTTCCTCCTGAACTGTATTCTCCAGCCAGGCGCTGTCTTCTTCCATGACGCATGTTGCGTTTATAATCGGAGCAACTTCGCTCGGAGGTATGTCCTCTTGCTTCTGCGGAACGGTGCCGGTCTAAACGTGAAACGCGTTCTACTGGCAACCGCTACGCTCGTCTCTCTGGGTTTCATGTCTACGATTGCGCAAGCGCCGTCCGCGTTGAGCGGTGTGATCGATATTCATGCCCACACCGATCCTGACAGCCGCCCGCGATCTATTGATGCGCTCGATCTGGCGAAGATGGCGAAGGCCAGAGGCATGCGTGGGCTCGTGTTGAAGAATCATTTCGAGCCGACGGCGGCGCAGGCCTATCTGGTACGAAAAGCGGTTCCCGGCCTCGCGGTTTTCGGCGGCATCGATCTGAACCTGACGGTTGGGGGAATCAATCCTGCCGCCGTCGAACATATGGTCCAGATGAAAAATGGTCTCGGCCGGGTCATTTGGATGCCCACATTTGATTCCGAAAACGCGGTGCGCCTCTCAAAAGAGAATCGGCCATTTGTTTCCGTTGCGAAGAATGGTCGTTTACTTCCTGAAGTGCTACGGGTGATCGCACTTGCGGCGCAGCATGGTTTGCTTTTGGAGACCGGCCATTCTTCGGCAGAAGAAGGTCTCTTGATCGTTCGCGAAGCCCACCGCCAGGGTGTTCAACACATCGTCGTGACGCACGCGATGAAGTCGCCCGTGAGAATGACGATTCCCCAAATGCAGGAGGCGACACGCGAGAGCGCGTTCATCGAAATCGATTACGGCGGTTTATTGGGATCCCGGCCGGAGTTTCGAATCGAGGATTACGCGAAGGCGATTCGCCAGATTGGGCCCGCATGGTGCATCCTTTCGAGCGATCTTGGACAGCCCGGAAATCCGTTGCACCCGGACGGCCTTGCCGCCTTTTTCGACGCACTTCGGAAACAAGGCTTCTCACAGGCAGAGATCGACTTGATGTCCAAGACGAATCCGGCTCGCGTATTGGGCCTGCAGTAGAGCTACCACGCCACTTCGAACAGTTCCATGATCTGACTTGCCGCCGGCACGATTGGATTATTTTGCGGACTGCCGGACTCCAGGGCATCGGCGGCCATCTTCGGCAAAGCCGCACGAAATTGTTCCACGTCTCCGCCGCAGCACTCACGCAGTCGGGGCACACGAAGATCGGTGTTGAGCTGGTCCAGCCAATCCGATAAGGCTTCGCACGCCGATTCATCGGAGTCTTTTGCCGAGGCAATATCAATGGCTCTGGCGACTTCCCCGTACCGCGACTTTGATCCGGGCCAAGAGAACCGCGTCACAGTGGGCAGCAGTACTGAATTCGATAATCCATGCGGCAGCCGAAACACCAAACCCAGCGGACGGCTCATACCGTGCACCAGACACACGCTCGAATTCGTAAATGCCAGTCCTCCCTGCAGCGCCGCGACCGACATTGCCTCACGGGACGGTGCATGACCCGGATCGGTCCAGGCCATGCGCAGATTGGCGTGAATCGTCCTGATACACGAAAGGGCGACAGGATCGGTCAGCAGGTTCGCCTTGCGTGATACATACGCTTCGATTCCATGCGTGAGAGCATCAACCCCAACGTGTGCCGTCAGCGGTTTCGGCATGCTCATCGTGAGTTCGTAATCCACAATCGCCGCAGCAGGCATCAGCTTGGCATCGAGGATCATCATTTTCACATTCCGATCAGTGTCGGTAATGACAGCGACTTTCGTCGCTTCGCTGCCCGTGCCCGCCGTCGTCGGCATCGCGACAAGTGGCGGCCCAGGATTCGGAATGCGGTGATATCCCTGAAACCGGCTGAGTGGTTCGGCGTTAGTTGAAGCCACGCCGATCATCTTGGCGACATCGAGGGCGCTGCCACCGCCAATGGCAAGGATGGAATCTGCGCCAACCTCCCGAAAACGGTTCGTGCCGGCTCGCACATTCTCATCCGTCGGATCCGGTTGCAGATCGCCGAACACATCGTTCGCGATTCCATTTCGATCAAGGTTCGACCGGATCTCCGTTACAAAATCGGCCGTCAAGAAATAAGGATCGACTACGATTAACGAATGGTGCGCATGCAGTGCCGATAACAATGCGGCGGCTTCTTTGCGGGACCCGCCTCCGGTCAGGATTGTTTGTGGGGAATCAAAGCGTGCTGCCGTCATCTTAATCTCGACTATGATAGTCTTGCACCTCCAAAATGTCGCTGAATGATGCAGATTCCTGTCCCGCTGGTTTTTCCGCGTTGCCGATTCGTTCAACGCTTCTGTGCGGCGTTTTTCTGGGCTTGATGAGCTTGCTCCCCGGCTGCCATGGAAAGGATAAGATCACGGAACCTGCCGATCCCGAGCCTGGCGTATCTCTGGCTTTAGCGACCGAGCGCGCGCAGTCGATAGAAGCGCTCCGTTACGACTTAGCTTTCGCGATTCCCGTCGCGCCAACCGCGCCGATCACCGGCAAAGCCGTCATCCGGTTCAATGCGAAAGATGTCACGCGCCCGCTCGTGTTGGACTTCAGCCCGGGTGCGGACCGCATCAGCTCTATTTCGGTGGCTGGAAGGCCCTCACATTTCCGGTTGGTCAAAGATCACATCATCATCCCAAGCTCCGAGCTTGCGTCGGAAGACAATGCGGTCGAGATCAGTTTCCGCGCCGGTGACGCTTCGCTCAATCGCAGTCCTGATTTCATGTACACCCTTTTCGTTCCGGCCAGAGCGCACCTTGCATTTCCGTGCTTCGATCAGCCGAATCTGAAGGCCCGTTTTGCCCTTGAGTTGACTATTCCGGAAAACTGGGAGGCCGTATCGAATGCCGAAGAAACTTTCCGCGAGCAGTTGGGCGACCGTGTGCGGACTCGCTACGCGGAAACCCAGCCGATTCCGACCTACTTGTTCGCCTTTGCCGCCGGAAGATTCCAGGTCGAGACCGCGGAACGCAACGGACGCTGGTACCGGATGCTGCATCGGGAAACGGATGCGAAAAAGGTCGAACGCAACAAGAAGGCTGTTTTCGATCTTCACGCGTCATCTCTGGAATGGCTTGAAAAATACACCGGCATTCCCTACCGCTTCGGAAAGTTTGATTTTGTCCTGATTCCCTCGTTTCAGTTCAGCGGAATGGAACACCCCGGAGCTATCTACTACAACTCATCCTCCATCCTGCTGGACGAATCTGCGACAGAAAATCAGATGCTAAATCGCGCGAGCGTAATCGCGCACGAGACCTCGCACATGTGGTTTGGCGACCTCGTTACAATGCAGTGGTTCAATGATGTCTGGATGAAAGAAGTTTTTGCCAACTTCATGGCGGCAAAAATTGTGAACCCCTCGTTTCCGAAGGTGAACCACGACCTTCGATTTCTTGTCGCCAATTACCCTGCGGCCTATGCGGTGGATCGAACCGCCGGGACTCATCCGCTCCGCCAGGAGTTGGAGAATCTGGACGAGGCGGGCAGCCTCTACGGCGCTATCATCTATCAAAAGGCTCCCATCGTCATGCGGCAACTCGAGCGCCTTATCGGAGCCGACCGGCTGCAGTCCGGTCTGCGCTCGTACCTGAAGCAGTTTCAGTTCGGAAATGCAACCTGGCTTGACCTGGTGCGGATCCTTAACGAACATTCGGACGTTGATATGACCGCCTGGAGCCGCGCGTGGGTCGAAGAAGCAGGAAGACCTTCGATACAAACTGTAATCGACGGGCCGCGTCTCGCCTTCATCCAATCCGATCCCCAACGAGGAAGGTCGCTTCGATGGACCGAGCGGATGGAAGTCCTCATTGGAACCTCGAAGGGGATCACCTCGATTCCGGTGGAACTTCAAAACGAACGAACGGAAATTGCAATACCGGCCGGATCGGCGCCGCCGCAATTCGTACTTCCTACCGGCGGCGGCCTTGCTTACGGAGACTTCATACTCGACGACAACAGCCGCGCATTTCTTCTTCGACATCTGCCCGAATTGACGGATCCGCTCGTACGTGGCGCTGCCTGGGTCACGTTGTGGGAAGAAATGCTTGGCCGGCGCGTGCAGCCGTCGGATTTTCTTTCCGTCGCGCTCGGCGCACTGGAACTTGAGAACACCGAGCAGAATGTGCAGCTCGTATTGGGCTACGTCGATAATGTCTTCTGGCGATTCCTATCCGCTGATGTGCGCCGTGAGATCGCGCCTAAACTGGAAAGCGTTTTGCGAACCGGCATCGATCGCGCCGCCTCATCCACAATGAAGTCGACCTACTTCTCGGCTTTTCGCTCCACGGTCACAACAACTTCAGGCATCGTTTTCCTTGAACGCATATGGCGGCGCGAGCAGAAGATCCGGGGTCTTGTGCTATCCGAACCGGACGAAGCGGCTATAGCGCTCGATCTGGCTGTCCGCTCCGTTCCATCAGCCGCGGCAATTCTGGAAGAGCAACATAACCGCATCACAAATCCGGACCGCAAAGCTCGATTTGAATTCGTCAGACCGGCCCTTTCGGAACGGCAGGAGATGCGTGACGAATGGTTCGCAAAATTATCCGATGTTCAGAACCGGCGGCGCGAACCATGGGTAATCGAAGGATTAAGGTATCTGCATCATCCATTGCGCGCCGCTCCTTCTGAAAAGCATCTGCGTGCTTCCCTGGACCTGCTTCGGGAAATTCAGCGGACTGGCGATATTTTTTTCCCGAAAAATTGGATGGATGCGACGCTCGGGGGCCACAACACACGCACTGCGGCCGATACGGTTCAGGCATTTCTGAATGCGCAAAAGGATTATCCTATTCCTCTTCGCCGCATTATCCTGCAATCTGCCGATGAGCTTTTTCGTGCGGCGGAACGAGGGGGAAGTTAGCCACGAACGGAGGAATGTCTGATGAAGCGACGGCAGTTAATGCAGAGTATGGGGGGTCTCATGGCGGTGGCCACATTTCGGCCTGCGGCTCTGGCGGGTCCGGCGGGGCAAGAAACCCGCGTTGCCGGGAGTGATATTACCGGCCGGCTCGCGCGATACATGGCCGCTGCGCGTGATCGCGAGCTCCCTCCTGCCGTGGTGTTGGCCGCCAAGCACCGCATCCTCGACACCCTCGGCGCCATCGTGTCCGGAGCGCGGCTGAAACCGGGTGAGATGGCTATTAGCTATGTGCGCCGATTAGGCGGCACTCCGGAAGCCTCAGTGCCTGCTACGGACATACGCACCGCGGTGGTGAATGCGGCGCTTGCAGCCGGTATGTTTGCGCATGCCGACGAGACCGATGACTTCGAGCCGGTCACCAAAGCCCACCCCGGCTGCGCCGTTGTGCCGGCGGCCCTCAGTGTAGGTGAACGGGAGAATCGATCGGGAGAGGACTTTCTGCGCGCCGTGACTCTCGGTTACGACCTGTGCTGCCGGCTTCTGATGGCCCTTGGGCCGGACCACGTTCGCGCGACTCACCGTAGTGCGGAAGGCGTCAGCTCGACTTTTGGCGCCGTGGGAGCTGCAGCGTCGCTGGCCAGGCTCGATGAAAAAGGAATGCGGTACGCGCTGTCCTACGCAGCGCAACAGGTGTCCGGGATCTGGAGCTGGGAACGCGATACGGAGCATGTTGAAAAGGCGTTCGACTTCGCCGGAATGGGCACTCGCAACGGCGTGACGGCGGTGATGATGGCTCAAGCGGGATTTACGGGCGTACCGGATGTCCTGGATGGCGAACACAACGCCCTCCAAGCGCTTTCGCGCGAGCCGCGGCCGGAAGAAATGGTGGCCGGTCTAGGCAGCCGCTTTTTCATCACCGAAACCGCCATCAAGATTTTTTCCGTGGGCTATCCTGTCCAAGCACCCTTGGACGCGTTCCTGACGCTCCGCCGCCAGCACAATCTCACTGTGGACAACGTCGAGCGAATCGTCGTCCGGCTTCCGGAGGATGGGGCTCGCATCGTCGACAACCGGGCAATGCCGGATGTGAATCTTCAGTACGCGATCGCCGTCGCACTGATCGACGGGACGCTGTCGTTCGAAGCGAGCCATTCCTACGAACGCATGCGCGACCCGCAAGTTCAAGCGATAAAACAGCGCATCCAGTTGGTGGCGGACCGAAGCCTCATGGATCCCGCTGCGCCGCGCAGCGGCCGTGTGGACGTAACGCTAAGCGATGGCCGCAGGTTTGACCACTTCACGCCACATCCTCCGGGAACAAAGGAAAACCCGCTGGATACTTCGGCGGTCGTTCGAAAAGCGCGTGAGCTTATGTTGCCGGTAATCGGCTCCCGCCGAACGGAAGCTGTCATCGACCACGTGAACCACCTCGAGCGGTTGCGCTCTGTGCGAGAGCTTGCAGCGGTATTAGCCGGCCCGGCCTAGGCATTCATTACAGCACGCTATCCATTGCTACGCCCGCCCTACGTACGGCCGCGCGGTCCGGACCAATCAAATCCGGTATCCACTACCGTGCACTTGGGCATGAAAGGGGCGCTGGTCTCCGTTTATCTCAAGGACAGTGAATCACGGCCTTCAGGGGAGGCGCATCCCGCGATGCACCTGCTGGCCGGATTGGGGCCCTTGCCCTGGGCGAATGCTTTGTCATCGGCGCGGTTTCCCAGGAGCAAGCCGGGCAAGCCGAAGTTTCCCTCGTGACAGCGTGGCTCCAGATAGATCCGATTTGCCTCGTTACTCTGCCGCTTGAACTCCTGGATTACGGTCCAGGGTCTCGTCCACACGGTCGGATCCTCGATCGTGTAAACGATCTCGAGTGTGTCAGGGCCGGTGCGAGTCCAGCGTTCGATCAGATGCAGGTTCTCGCGCGACCCTTGAAGGTCCCTCTTGGGAGAGAAATTTGTCACGTCGACAACGAGCGTATCGCCCTCCCAACGGGCGCGTGAATCTCCCGAGGTCTGCCGCATGGACGAGGGCAGATGGGGTGCTGCCGTGACCGGGATGATGCGGTTCCAGCCTTGGCCCTGGCCCACATCGTACACAATGTTGAGGGTTCCTGGGGATTGGATGACCCGGATATAGATGCCGGTGAAGCCGCCACGAAACTGGGGCAGAGCACCGCCCATACACCGTTCCCCTAGGCTTCGGTCTTCTGGACCGTCGGCGCGATTCACACTGTTGGTCAGGTAGTACGGGGGCGTCTCCGCGCGTCTGGGCGACGGCGGTCCATACGTCCCACTTTCGCAACCCGGCAACTTGTCCCTGCAAACCACAGTGTTTTGAATCAGGGCCCGCTCGTATTCGCGCTGCGTTGCCTGCCTCTTTTGCGCTTCCGGCGTCAGCGGAGGAATCTTCCCATCGGGCGGATCAATGATCATCGCCGTGCGCCGTCCTGTAGGCCTTTGTGAAGTGAAAACCGAGTTATACGCGCCGGCGACATCCGCCTCGCTGCCCGGCGCTGCGCGAACCTGATTGCCAAAGACCGTTCCCTTCGCTCGTTCGTGATCCAGTTCGGCAACTTCTTTCTCTGTGTAAAACTCACTGGTGACCCCAGGTGGTCTTTCCAACGGCACTACCACTTCGACGCTCCAAATGCCTTGGAGATCCGCTTCGCCCCAGGGCGTCTTAAGCGCAGCCGTCTTCGCCGTCGCCGTCGGCGCCTGGCCTTTCACAGGGACCGGCGCCAGCCAGAGAAGAACGAACACCCCTACAATCACTGACAGTGCGCCGATGATCTCGAAAGATCGTTTGCTCATTTCACATCCCCTTTTATTAGCGCCTTAAGAAACCAGAAGGTCGGGCGGTTCGATGTGGAAATTTAGTCCGAGTCCAGTGTCCTGTCAAGAACATGCGCATTCCTTGCGTTCCGATACCTTCATTTACCTTCATTGATGCGACCACAGCAGGCTCGCTTATGATAGAAGTATGATCTACAGAGAGCTTGGCAAAACTGGAGAGAAAGTTTCCGCGATTGGAGTTGGCGGATGGCATTTGGGACTGAGACCTGTTGATGAGGCGCTAGCTATCCGTATTGTCCGGACCGCTATCGACGCCGGAATCAATTTCCTCGACAACTGCTGGGACTACAACCAGGGCGCCAGCGAGATCCGGATGGGAAAAGCATTGCGCGACGGATACCGAGCGCAAGCTTTTCTGATGACCAAAATTGATGGCCGCTCGAAAGAATCAGCCACACGCCAGTTGGATGAATCGCTAAAGAGATTCGGTGTCGATCACATCGACCTGGTTCAGCATCACGAAATTCTGAGATACGAAGACCCTCACCGCATTTTCGATCCCGATGGAGCCAACGCCGCTCTTGTGCGAGCTCGAGAAGCGGGAAAGATTCGTTACATCGGTTTTACGGGACATAAAGATCCGCGCATTCACTTTTACATGCTCGAAGTCGCCGATCAGAACGGATTTGTGTTCGATACGGTGCAGATGCCGCTAAATCTGTTCGATGCGCATTACCGAAGCTTTGGCAAATTAGTCCTGCCGGAGCTGGTAAAACGACGCATCGGCGTGCTGGGGATGAAGAGCATGGCTGCCGGGCTTCTGCTGAAATCGAAAGTGGTGACGCCCATCGAGTGTCTTCACTACGCGTTGAATCTGCCGACTTCCGTCGTCATCACCGGCATCGACAGTATGGAAATCCTTGATCAGGCGTTCGAGGCAGTCCGCACGTTCCATCCAATGAGCGATGCCGAACTGCAGCCGCTCCTGGCGAAGACCGCCGCAGCAGCCGCAACCGGAAAGTTCGAACCGTTCAAGACCACATCGCTTTTCGACGGGACCGCCACGACACCAGAATGGCTTGGCGAGGAGCCGGAACACGTACGCCAGCTGATACCGCAAGCGTAGTGCATTTGCTGAGATCGTCTTGCTGAACGGCGATTGTGACTCGAGCTGGTTACATAAAAACCTCCTGCGCCATCGGCAGCAACGGCTTGCGGAACACCGATACTCTGGGTCATTGCACGAGCACCAATGACGGGTAACGTCGGACCTACGTAAGTTTTTTATGCCTCTTTGCGGCTAAAAACCATTGCCAGAACACCCCGGACGCGGCATGCTAGAACGACCAAAAATCTTGGGCCCGAGACCTTTGGAAAGGGAGATCTCTTATGACTAGAGCAATACTTGTTGGAGGAACCATCGTGGTGGCCGTCGTGTTGAGCCTCGGCTTCGCCGGTTTTCTGACGGCACAGACCCCGTCTTCGTCCGCGCTGACAGGGAAAGTGACCTCACAAGCCGATGGGGCGATGGAAGGTGTGCTCATCGGAGCAAAAAAAGTGGGATCCACAATCTCTATCTGGGTGGTGAGCAATGCCCAGGGACAGTACAGTTTCCCACGCGAGAGAATGGGTCCGGGCACTTACAACATCAGTATCCGCGCTGTAGGCTACGAACTCCCTAAAACTTCCATTGATGTGACAGCGCAACCGGCTCAGTTGGATTTGAAACTCAACAAAGTCACAAGCCCGACCAAACTCGCCACGCAAATGTCAAACGGAGAATTGCTGATGAGCGTGCCGGGAACTCAGGAACAAAAGCTTCAACTCGGCGGCTGTGTCAATTGCCACACCTTGCAGCGAGTCTTGTTTTCGCGTTTCGATGCCGACGAGATGGCCCTAGTCGTCCAACGGATGACGAGGCATACAAACAACTCTTCGTTCCTGCATCCGTGGATGCGTCCTTTAGAGGGACCGATCGGTCCGCCGGCTTCCGGACAGATCAATTTCGGCAAATACATCAGCTCGATTAACCTGAACGCGACCGACACATTTGAATTCCCGCTGAAGACATTACCGCGTCCCAAAGGAAAGGCAACGCAAGTCATCTATACCGTTTACGACTTGCCGAGGCTGGACGCATCACCGCACGACGAGGTGATTGATGCGCAAGGCAACGTCTGGTATTCCGATTTCAACTCGCAGTTTTTTGGGAAGCTCGATCCCAAAACCGGCAAAGTCGTGGAGTACAGCGTTCCACAAGCCCGGCTTGGCCAGATCGCCCAGGGCGGCCTGCAGATCGATGTCGATAAGGAAGGCCGGATTTATTACGGCAACATGTCGCAGATGCAGATCGTCCGCTTCGACCCGAAGACCGAAAAAATGGAGACTTTCAAAGTCCCCGTATCGGACTCCGAATTTGGAGATGGCCATCTGACGATGATCGATCCCGCACAGCAGCATCTGGATGGTTTCCTATGGATGAATGTCGCCTTTGCTACCGGAGAGGCAGGCGGCACATGGCATGTAAACCTCGCGACTAACACGTGGACGCGCATGACGTACCCGCCCGGCAGTCCGCGCGCCCAGGCCTACGATGTTGTTGCGGATTCGAAGAACAACATGTACGGCATGCAAATGAATAACGACAAGCTTTGGTTCAGCGACGGCAAGACGTTACAAACCGTTTGGTATGACTTCCCCACGAAAGGCTCGGGATGCCGCCGAGGCCACATCGACCCGCAGGACCGCGTGTGGTGTGGCAAATTCAACGGCAACGCTTTGGCAATGTTTGATCCGAAGACGAAGAAAATTACCGAATGGAACGTACCCACGCCGTGGACACGTCCCTATGACGCGCAATTCGATGACAAGGCGTATCTCTGGGGGGCCGGCATGGACAATGATCTCGCTGTACGACTGAATTTTCAGACTGGAGAATTCACCGAATACCTGCTGCCGCACGAAACGAACGTCCGCCATGTCGAGGTCGAGAAAACCGGGCCGTTGTCCAAACTCTGGTTGGGAGACCAGCACGGCAACACTTTGATCAGGGTGGAACCCCTCGCACCGTGACGGGTGAAGACGGTTCCCACTGTAGGGGCGCTCATAGGAGAGCTGTGAAAAAAGTGGCAATGGGCGACTTGTCAAATGTCGAATGTCTGTTGTGCGATGTTTAATGTAGTTGTCAACGCACCAGATGACCTACTGACCAGACGACCAAATCCTTAGTGGAAAATGATTTACTCATCAACAACAGACATTCGACATTTGACAGCTTTGGCTGTCGTCAATTTTTTCACAGTTCCATAGAGCGCCCCTACAGCGGCCATTCCCCTTCCTGTAATCTATAGATTGATGCAGTTTCATCCCATCATTCAGGAATGGTTTGAGCATTCGTTTGCACGTCCGACCGAAACTCAGGATTTGGCCTGGAAGCAGATCGTCGCCGGCGGCAATGTTCTAATCTCGGCTCCTACTGGATCGGGCAAAACGCTGGCGGCCTTTCTGGCCTGTCTTGACCGGCTCGTACGAGCGGCTCTGAACGGTTCGCTTCAGGACGAAACCGAGGTCGTGTACGTTTCGCCTTTGAAGGCACTGAGCAACGACATCCAAAAGAATCTGGAACGTCCGCTTCACGAGATCGCGAAACTCGCTGGGGAAAAAGGTCTGCTGATGCCGCCCATCCGCGTTGCCGTCCGAACCGGAGATACGCCGATGGCCGAGCGGCAGCAGATGATCAAGCGGCCTCCGCATGTTCTTGTCACGACTCCTGAGTCCCTGTTTATCCTGCTGACGGCAGAGCGCAGCCGGCATCTGCTGAAGACGACGAATACCTTCATCATCGATGAGATTCATGCGCTGGTCGACGACAAGCGGGGCGCACACCTCGCACTCTCGGCCGCGCGGCTGGATGATCTGGTGATGAAGGCGGGCCGGCGCCATCCGCAACGAATCGGATTATCGGCCACAGTACGTCCGATCGGAGAAGTGGCGAAATTCGTATCGCCTGATAAGCCGCTTCAGATCATCGATCAGGGTCACCGCCGCCAATTGGATCTCGAGGTCGAGGTTCCAAGGGACGAACTCGGAGCGGTCGCCAGCAACGAGATGTGGGCGGAGATCTACGATCGGATTTCTGAACTGATCCTTGCGCACCGCACGACATTGGTCTTTGTCAACACGCGCAGGCTTGCCGAACGCGTCGCGCATCATCTGGCTGAGCGTCTTGGGGAAAGCGCGGTACTGGCGCATCACGGGAGCCTGTCCCGGCGATTGAGACTGGAAGCCGAACAGAAGCTGAAGAGCGGTGAATTGCGGGCTGTCGTTGCGACTGCATCGCTCGAGTTGGGAATCGATATCGGATCGGTCGATCTGGTCTGCCAAATCGGCTCGCCTCGCTCAATTGCTGTGGCGCTACAGAGAATCGGCCGGTCAGGGCATCGCGTCGATCCCACCAGCATTCCCAAGGGACGCATCTTTGCAACAACACGCGACGAGTTGGTCGAGTGCGCCGCCCTGATGCGTGCGACTCGAGCCGGTTTTTTGGACGCACTGGAGATTCCGCCCTGGCCGCTGGATGTGCTCGCGCAACAGATCGTTTCCGCGGCCGCATGCGAATCGTGGAATGAAGACGATCTGTTCGATTTGGTTTCGAGGGCTTACCCGTACCGGGCTCTTCCCCGTGAAGACTTCGACGCCGTCATTGAAATGCTTTCAGAAGGAATCGCGACGCAACGCGGCCGCAGCGGCGCCTTTCTCCATCGCGATCAAATCAATCACGTCATCCGCGGCAGGCGCGGAGCGCGGCTCGCCGCGATCACTTCAGGCGGCGCGATTCCGGAAAACGCGAACTACTTTGTCGTTGCCGAACCGGACGAGATGATTGTCGGAACCCTCGACGAAGATTTTGCCGTCGAGAGCCTGGCCGGCGACGTTTTCCTGCTCGGCACCACGTCATGGCGAATTCGGCGCGTTGAATCCGGACGTGTGCGCGTGGAAGATGCTCACGGGGCCGCGCCATCGATTCCCTTCTGGCGTGGAGAAGCGCCCGGGCGTACCGTTGAGCTGTCGGAAGAAATTGCAAACGTTCGCGCCGAAATCCTCAAACAGAACGACCCGGTCGAATGGCTCATGCGCGAATGCGCGCTCGACCGTCGCGGCGCCGAACAGGCGGCGCTGTACGTGCGCGCCGGTGCCGCGGCGCTGGGCGCGTTGCCCACTCAGCGGACGGTGGTGGCGGAGCGTTTCTTTGATGAGGGCGGCGGGATGCAGCTTGTCGTGCATGCTCCCTTCGGAGCGCGGATCAATCGCGCATGGGGCCTGTCTCTGCGCAAGCGTTTTTGCCGCACTTTCAACTTTGAACTTCAGGCGGCAGCGACCGACAACGGCATCGTGATCTCGCTCGGCGAGCAGCACAGCTTCCCTCTTGGGCTGGTCTTTGAATTTCTAAACGCCGCGACCGTTGAACAAGTGTTGACGCAAGCGATGCTGGACTCGCCGATGTTTACGGCTCGATGGCGCTGGAACGCATCGCGAGCCCTGGCCGTCCTCCGGTTTTCACGAGGGCGCAAGGTTCCTCCTCCTATCCAACGGATGCGTTCGGATGATCTGCTCGCCGCCGTCTTTCCCGATCAGGCCGCCTGCGGCGACAACTTGCCCGGCGAGATCCGTATTCCCGATCATCCGCTGGTGAAGGAAACAATCCGCGATTGCCTGCATGAGGCGATGGACCTTGACGGCCTGAAGCACCTTCTCGACGGCATAGCAACCGGCGAAATCAAGAGCGTCGCCATCGATACGGCAGAGCCGTCTCCGCTGTCGCATGAAATCTTGAATGCCAATCCATATGCGTATCTCGATGATGCGCCTCTTGAAGAAAGAAGGGCGCGGGCCGTTCAAATGCGAAGGACCTTGGGTGTCGATGCGGGCGAGATCGGCGCGCTGGATCCAGCCGCGATTGAAGAGGTATTCACCGAGTCGTGGCCTTTGGTCCGCGATGCCGATGAGTTGCACGACGCCCTGCTGACACTGATCGTCCTTCCACCTGCGCCCGAATGGAAGCCGTTTTTTGAAGATCTGCTCAAACTGCGGCGCGCGAGAGTCATTGAACGCGGCGGCTGCGTATTCTGGGTTGCCGCCGAGCGCCTGGCCGTAGCGGAGAGTGAAGAAGGTCCTGTTGCAACGATTCGAGGATGGATGGAATCCACCGGACCAATGACCGTCGCGGCTCTGGCCACGCGATTGGCTTTGCCGCGGGATGCCGTCGAATCCGCAATGGCGAAACTGGAATCCGGGGGCCAGGTGCTTCGCGGACGCTTCACTCCGTCATCCCAGGCGGACGGCAGCGAAATCGAATGGTGCAACCGCCGGTTACTGGCGCGGATTCACCGGCTGACGCTCGGGCGGCTGCGAAAAGAAATCGAGCCGGTGACATCTGCCGATTTCGTTCGCTTCTTGTTCACCTGGCAGCATGTGGCGCCGGGGACACAGCTCCATGGACCGGATGGCGTGTTGCAGATCGTGAAGCAGCTCCAAGGCTATGAAATCTCCGCAGCAGCCTGGGAATCCGAGGTCTTGCGGCGCCGCGTTGCACGGTACATGCCGGATTTGCTCGATCGTCTGTGCCTGTCCGGAGAAGTGATGTGGGGACGTCTCTCACCGCATCCATCCTTATTATTAGATGATGCAACCGTCCGAAATCGGCGGATCCGGCCCACCCGGGTCGCGCCCGTCGCGATCTTTCTAAGGGAAGATGCGTCATGGCTCCTGGATTCGCCCGCACAAAGAAACGGCTTGTCGCAATCCGGCCGCGAAGTGGCTGACGCGCTCCAGCGTCGCGGAGCCTCTTTCTTACCGGAACTGGTCAAGGCAACGGGCCAACTCACCAGCCAGGTTGAGGATGCGCTCTGGGAACTTGCCGCTGCGGGACTTGTCACAGCTGACGGTTTTGAGAATCTGCGCGCCTTGATCGACCCGAAACGCCGGCGCGGCGAGGGTAGTTCGCGGCTGAAGATGCCCCGGCATGCTGCCGGACGCTGGGCATTACTTGATCTTCCGCATACCGGGCCCTCTTCCGATGAACGAGCTGACACCTTTGCCCGCCAGCTTCTGCTGCGATGGGGCGTGATTTTTCGAGACCTTCTCGCCCGCGAGACCCTCGCTCCTGCGTGGCGTGACCTGCTGATGGCGCTCCGCCGTATGGAAGCTCGCGGCGAAATTCGGGGCGGTCGTTTCGTCTCCGGTTTTCTGGGCGAACAGTTCGCGAGG
>WNGK01004052.1_pt1 | contig 15757 bp, 14 predicted proteins | sample 5400601 | NCBI WGS metagenome assembly WNGK01 (sample SAMN13153376, study PRJNA577476) | soil metagenome | isolation source: 60 cm soil or saprolite under Garry oak tree replicate 1 | place: USA:California | collected 2016-06-15
CGAATGTCACTCACGGCACCACGAAAGTCATCTAGCGTGACGGGCCCAGAATTATGGCGACCACGCCAGCACAATCTCCCCTGCACAACCAGCATCCGGGAGCATCATCGGCATAATCCGGGAGTCCGCATAAGCGGACGATCACATACTGGGATTCACCGGGCCGAAGGCCGAAGCCGAGCAGATCAAGGCCAGGCTCGCGCGGTTCCTCCGGGAGACCCTCGGACTGGAACTCAACGCGGCCAAGACCCTGATCACCCGCGCCCGCAGCCAGCCAGCGCGGTTCCTCGGCTACCACATCATCGTCCAGCACTGCGACACGCAGCGAACCGGGGGCCGCAGGACGGCCAACGGGAACATCGCGCTGCGGGTGCCGCCGGACGTGATCAAGGCCCAGTGCGCCCGCTACCGGGAACACGGCAAACCGTGGCACCGGTCCCGGCTCCAGAACCTCGACGACTACGACATCGCCAGGATCTACGGAGCCGGATACAGGGGCGTCGTCAACTACTACCTGCTCGCCCAGGACGTCTGGCGGCTGCACACCCTGCACTGGCACGCCCTGACGTCCATGCTGAAAACCCTGGCCGCCAAGCACCGCTCCACCGTCACCAAGATGGCCGCCCGCCACAAGGCCGCCATCGAGACCAGCGACGGGCCGCGGACCTGCTACGAGGCCAGGAAGCACCGCGAGGGCAAGAAGGACCTGGTAGCACGATTCGGCGGGATCATCCTGCGGCAGGACCGGCGGGCGGTCATCCGTGACCCCGCGACCGGCCCGGCCCCCTACCCCCGCAAGGAGCTGATTTCCAGGCTCCGCAGACGGGAATGCGAGCTCTGCGAGACCGGCGCCACGGTGACAGTCCACCAGGTCACCGGCCTCAAGGCGCTCGGGGAACCGGGACCGGGACAGCCCGCGTGGGCCGCCCACATGGCGAGAATGCGGCGCAAGACGCTCATCGTCTGCGCGGCCTGCCACGACTGGATCCACGCGAACCCCGTCGCGCACGCGGCATAAATCGCCGGAGAGCCCGGTGCGGTGAAAGCCGCACGCCGGGTTCGGAGGGAGGCCGCCCGGAAAAGGCCCGGGTTCACGCAACATGAACACGGGACCTCGCCGAGCGGCCCACCCTACTACCATACGTGCCCTGGCCTGCTGCTATGTGTTCGGCTGCTGAACTTCGCCCTGTATTCGCCGGGCAATCTGCTCGCCAGGCCGAATCCTGCCCGCCATCAGGCATGCCCGCTGCTGCGGCACACGCAGTAACCCATGACGCGTACCGTGCCGCGCCCGGGGTCGACGCCTTGCCAGGCGCGGCGGCACGAGGGCCTGGCTGATGCGCGGCCTGCCCTGCGGATGACCGTGATCAGGAGGCGGTTGCGGATGTCGGTCCTTGAGGTGACCGAGCAGGCAGCTATGTGCGCGCTGGCCTCAGCGCGGGCGAGCGCATGGGCCCACGCGCCGGCAGCGTTCGCGAGCCAGCCGCGGCCACTCGGTCAGCATGAGACCGGGACCGGTCTGGCCGGTCCCGGTCTGCTCAGCGCGCCGCGGGTCAGGACGATCCGTACGTGATCTTGGTGATGACCCAGGGGCCAGGGACACTGGCCGGCCGGACGCCGGTGAGGGTGTCCGCCTTCCCGCCGGGCTCGGTGACCTTGAAGGTGCCGGCGTTCACCTGGTGGATGAACGGGGTGGGGTGCCAGCGGCTGCTCGCCCATGCCCGGACGACCAGAAGCGGGCTGGCCAGCCACGGCTGGTGGCCGTTGCGCCACGAATACTGCCGGGCCCAGTACTGCGGCCAGCTGGTGATGTCCCAGATGCCGGGGAACTTGCCCAGCGCGACGTGGCTGACATCGATCACTACTACTACCCGGTCCGGGCTGGTGCGGGTGAAGACGTGGTAGCTGCCCTGGACCGCCAGGCCGATGCCGAAGCTCAGGTAACCCTCGAAGTCGCCGGCCGCGCTGACCGCCAGCAGCTGCGGGTAGTAGGGGGTGAGCACGGACGGCCCGGTCCAGGTCCGGTGCAGCGGCTGCGGGCAGATCCCGCTGGCCCCGCGGAAGACCACGCGCAGGCTGGACTGGCCGGCCAGCGTGACCGGGGTTCCCCTCGGATCGGCGTCGACGGCCGGGCCGCGGCCGGCGGTAACGGCCGGGAGCCCGCCGGAGAACGCGAAGGCCACCCGGTCATAGCCGTGGTGCTCGCCCGCCCTGACATCGGTCAGGTACGTGCCGGGCAGTGTGCAGGCGCGGGGCGCGTCGCCCGGCTGGCCGGCTGGCTTGCCCGCGGGCGGCGGTGGCGGTGCCGTGGTCGGCTGCGCCGGCGTGCTGCTCGCCGGCCCGGGCGATTGCGCTGCGCCGGGCGAGCCTGCCGGAGTGGTACCGCACCCGGACAGGCCTATCAGTCCCGCCATGATCGCCAGTCCGGCGCGGCGCGTGAGCCTGGACATCGCGCTCACCTCGCTGTAACTGCCGGCTGGTCCGGGCCCGTGTCCTGCACGGGCCCCGCATGCATCCACACCGGGCCGGCGTGCGGGCAGGCGCCGAACGGGATCGGGACGATCTTGGCGGCACGCTGACCGGGCGGGTAGACGCGCAGCCCGGCCGCGGTGACCGGCTGGCACCAGGCGCCCGCATCCCCGATGTCCAGCCGCGCGGTCGCGGTGGCCCCGTTGGCGAGCGTCACCGTGGCCGGCGTCCCGCTACCCCCGCCTGCCGGGCTGCCGAGCTGCTGGCCGGCCAGGCTGACCGCGGACACCCCGGGGTGGCCGCGCAGGGTGCACGCATGGCCGGACAGGTTGGCGAAGCCGACGGTGTAGGCGTAGCCCCCAGCATAGCCGCCGCCGTAATCGGCGTACGCCCACACCACCAGCCCCGCGGTGGCGCAGGCCTTCGGCAGTGCGCGCAGCCGTACGCCGAAGTCACGGCCGCCGTTCCTCAGCCCGGACGGGCTGGCCACCACCGGGCCCGGTGAGGTGCCATCGGAGGTGACGATCATCTTGCTGGTGGTCCACGGGCCCAGGACCGTGCCGTGCACGCCGGTGTAGGTGGTCAGATGGCTGTCGGCGAAGTCCCACAGCCGCGTGTCCGCCGCGGGCGGGGCCGCAGTGGAGTAAGCCACTGCGAACACCCTGGCCGTCAGATAGGTCATCTTGGGTACGTCCGTCCGGACGGTCTGGGTGGTGTGCTGCGTGAGGTCGGTGGCGGTGAAGTAGTCGTGGCCACGCTGGTCGTAATAGATGCTGACGGCCAGCTGGTCGCCGACCTGCGGGCTCACCCGGAAAGAGCCGTCGTTCCACCCGACGCTGCCAGCGCCTCCCCCGGGCTCGACATAGATCTGTGCCGGTGCCGGGCTGCCCTTGCCTTGGAGCATGATGTACATTTCACCGCCGTCGCCGCGCGGTCGCTGGCGCGCTGGCACGGTCACTGTCGTGGACACGAACCGGAACCACCGCCCCTGAGCCGTGTAGCCTGCCCAGCCGGCTGTGTACTCAGGCGGTCCCAGTGACCGCGTGGCCGCCGCCGCCGGGACCGCGGCCCCGGCAAGACCGGCGGTGGTGAACCCGATCCCGGCCGCCACGGCGGCACCGATAGCGCCGGTAATTCCCCTGGCGCGATGACGATGCTGCTCTCCCGGCCGTTGCGGGCCGGCCCGCAGCCACCTGCTGGCAAGTACTGATCTGAACATGGCGTCCCCCTGCTGCTTGACGGTTAAGGACCTGTGCACTGGTTAAGAGCGCGCGGGCGGCCCGGCGGATGCGGATATGGGGAGGCCTCCCCACGACCGGGCCGCCGCCATCCAGCCCTGGCCGTCATCGCGCTGATCGTGCACCCGCCCGCCGCGCGGAGATCACGCCGCCCTTTCCGCCCGGGCGCGGGCCGGGGCCGGGCCGTCGCCCTGCCGATCCGGCCAGCGCTGAGGGGTGCCTGATCTCGGTGTAACTGATGATGGCGGGTTAGCTGGCGGCGGGTGGGACGGCCTCTGGCCTGGCGCCTGGTCACGGGGCCATGTAGTGGTGGAACGAGACGTGCCACGGGCCACTGAGGTCGCCGCGGTCGGGTCCGGTGACCAGCGGGGTGCCGTTGGTGGTGCTGCCGCCGGGGTCGGCCAGCGCGGTGCCGGTGCCGGTGTTGATGAGGGGCCCGAAGTCGTTGGAGGACACCTGGCCGATCACCCATTTCTGGCTGGCCGCCCCGGTGCACGCCGCCGCCTTGGCCTTGGTGCCGGTCTCGGGGCCGGTGGCGTCCAGGCACCTGCCGCCGGTCCGCAGCGTGCCGTCGCTGTAGCTGGTCCACTGCTGGGTGCTGGCGCCGGGGCTGCAGGTCCAGGCCACCACGGTGGTGCGGTCGGCGGCCAGGGTGACGCACCTGCCGGTGAACGGGTTGGCGATGGTGCCGGTGCCGCCGGGGAAGGGGCCGGCCGGGGCCGCGCGCAGCGGCCAGGCGGCGATGGCGCCGCCTGGCACGGGGCCGCCTTCCCAGTCCGCCCGCAGGCTGGTGTCCTCATCCGGCGGGGTGATGTGCACGATGTCCGGGCTGAGCGCGGTGCGGGCGCCCGCGTTCACCCGCCAGGTCAGCATGGCCTGCGCGTTGCCGCCCGGGCGCAGCACCACCGTGGCGCGGGGTTGCTTCACCCAGGTCAGGTGGGTGGCCATCGGGACGTCGCCGCTCTTGGCGAACGCCAGTCCCGGGTAGCCGTAGACGGAGCAGGTGGCGCCGGAGCGGTTGGCCAGGATCAGCGTCATCCCCCGCACGCCGCCCATGGCGGCGTTCAGGCCGGTGAAGGCCACCGACAGCTGGCTGGTGTGACAGCGCGGCGCCGCCGCCTGGCCGCCCGGCGCCGCCGCGGCCGGCGTGCGGGCCGCCGCTGATGGTGCCGCGGTCGTGCTGGCGCCCGGCGAGCGGGTGGCGCCCGCCCCCGCCGCGTTGCCGTGGCTGGCGCACCCGGCGGCGAGCACGGCCAGGCACGCCGCCGCGGCCAGTGCGGCCGCTGAAGGTGCGGTAATTCCCCTGGTGCCCTGGCGATGCTGCTCTCCCGGCCGGTCCGGGCCGGCCCGCCGGCACCTGCTGGCTAGTACTGATCTGAACATTGCGTCCCCCTGCTGCTTGACGGTTAAGGACCTGTGCACTGGTTAAGAGCGCGCAGGCGGCCCGGCGGATGCGGATGTGGGGAGGCCTCCCCACGACCGGGCCCGCGGCGCCGCCATCCAGGCCCTGGCCGTCATCGCGCCGCTCGCGCACCCGCCCGCCGCGCGGAGATCACGCCGCCCCTTTCCGCCCGGGCGCGCGGGCCGCAGGCGGCACCGGTCACCCGCGGGCGAGCCCACCGGGCCTGCCGCGCCGCGCGCTGGCCGGCCTGCCGCAGCAGGCACGGGCCGGGATCCGGGCGGCGCTGCGCGCCGACGCCGGCTACTCCGCCGGGCAGCTCACCCGCGCCGCCCCCGGCGAGCACACCGCGTTCGCCATCGGCGCCAGGCGGATCGCCCCGCTAAGGCGGCTGCCGGACGGCGCCGCCGAGGACGACTGGCGCCAGGGCGGCCGGCACGGACGCCGCCCGGGCCGCCGTGCCGGATTACCGGCCCGGCTGGTGCCCGGCGGATACGCCGCTGCTGCTCCGCCGGGCCCGGGTGGCCCTGTTGACGAGCCGTTGCGGTGAACCTACCGTGGCCTGAGGAAGACGGACCGGTGCTGCTGATCGTGATGTATGAGTCGCGGACCTGGCACGTCCGCCCGGGTGAGCCGTTCACCTTCGGCCGCTCGCCGCAGTGTTCGGCCGTGCTGCCCGCGGCTGACCGGGGCCTGTCCCGCACCGCCGGCAGCTTCCGCCACCACGGCGGCTGGTGGTGGCTGCATAACGACAGCGGCTCCTCGGTGCTGTGCCTGCTGGGCGACCGGGGGTTCCGGGTCGACCTGCCGCCCGGGTTGCAGGTGCCGCTGCAGCAGTGGCACGCCAAGGTCACCCTGACCGGCGTGCTGGACCGCTACACGCTGCGGCTGCGGCTGCCCGGCCTGGATGACCGGCCCGACCCCGGCGGGCAGCGGCCCGGGACCGGCGAGGCCGCGGTGACCAGCACCCGCTACCGCGCCCCGCTGACCGGCACCGACCGGCTGGTCCTGGCCGCGCGGTTCGAGGCGTACCTGACCTGGCGGCACGCCGGGGATCCCGCGCCCCGCAGCGCCCGGGAAACCGCGGAGCGGATCGGCTGGCAGGCGCACACGGTCGCCAAGCGGTGCGAGAACATCAGGGACCGCTACGTGCGGCTGGGCGTCCCCGGGCTGCGCGGGCCGCGGGCCCTGGAACAGCTAGCGCTGCTGCTGGTCTCCACCGGCGAGCTGACCGCCGCCGACCTGCGGCGCCTGCCGGCCAAGGTCCCGCCCGGCTGACCGCGCCCGTTAGTAAGAAGCGTGCGCCCAGCCGCCAAATTGCTGATCTTGAATGCCCCTGACCCGGCCAGGGCGTACCCGCCAGCGTGGCGTGGTCCCACTGCCTGATCACATCCAGAATCCGGTCCTCTTCTTGTCCGCGTCGGCCATCCTGCCACCAGTTCCACTCGCGGGCGATTCTTCCGCCGGAATCAGTCAGGGCCGACAGCGCGGCAAGGAACTCAGCCTTGGAGCTGATGCCACCCGGGCGGCGCTTCCAGGCGACTCCGTTCGGCGCGGTCACAATCAGGTCAGGCGAAGATTAGGACCACTGCCGCAGGTAAACCGGCAGGTCAGCCACCTATGACCCGTTTTGGAACCCTACAGGGTTATCCCGCGCCATCTCCAGCACCAGGGCGCGTATCGCCGGCGCGGTGCGCGGCCTTCCCCGAGCGCGACGCGGGTACGCCCACCGTCGCCTGACCAGGCGGGCGTGCCATCGCAGCAGTGTCCGCGGTGAGATGATCAGGCGCAGCTGATAGAGCTGGCCGCCGGGCAGCAGCCGGTCCGCGACGTGACTTTCAGCGAAAATGCCTCCACCAGCCGCACCGGCAGCGGGCCCGCCAACCTGGCCACCATCCGCGCCGCCATCATCGCAGCCATCAAAGATGCCGGCTACCTGCACATCCCCGAAGGCCGCCGCGACCACACCACCCCCGCCGAAACCCTCCGCCTCCACGGCCTCGATTAGGACAGAAACGGACATTCACGGAACACGCCGGAGCCCTGGGTCGTCTCCGAGAACCCACCATGCGACCGTCCCGCTGGCTTTCGTGCGCAATTGGGACCACCTCGATGCGAACGAGATCCCCACCGTCGGCCGATGTTTCTCACCGTAGCCAGATACCTGGTAGGTCCATAGAAATCGAACGCGATAATAGGCCTGATGTGGCCCTATGTCGGCCGATGATGGCTCCCAACTTGGCTCCCACGACTGGACAGGCGCCAATGGCCAACCCCCAGACAAGTCACTCCAACCATCAGCGAGTTGCGGCAACAAATGGCACCACGCTGAGTGATGAAGGAGGTCGGAGAGAACGCGCGCGGAGCCGCCGATATGCTCGCACCGGGGCTTTCGGCGCTAGCCAGCGGTAGCACACAGATTAGGCAATTCTGCCGCGTCCACGACCCGGTACGGGGCGTGGAGCCGATCCGCTCTTGCCGTGACGGCTATCGCAGCCGAATGATTGAACCCATCTCAGCCGTCGCCGCCCTTGGCGTCGCCAGCCCTCAGCCCATCCAGGCAAGCTAAGCCGATCTGGCCAGTTCATACAGGGACAATGGAGCGTCGAGGTAGTCGACTGGTGCGTGACACCCTCTACCGCGAAGACCAATCCACGGTCCGCATCAGATCCGGGCCCAGGATCGTGACGTCCCTGCGCAACCTAGCCATCGGAGCCCTCCGCCTCGCCGGACGCCCCGACACCACCGAAGCCACCCGCTGGGCAAACCGGCGGATGGACCGACCATTCGGCATCGTCGGACTAGCCTAATGATCTTGGAACGGCCGCCCGTGCCTCCCGGGGCTGGATCACAACGTCGGCTGGGAAGCCGGGTGCCCGGCCTGCGGGCGGCTTAAGGCCGTGTGCGCCGGTTGGCGGGCGTGCTCAGTGAGGAGAAGCAGCTTCGCGGCATTGCGGCTAGCGCTCCTGCGGCTCAGGCTGGCATGGCGGCGAAAGCCTGGCCCGTCGTGCTGCGGCACTCCGGGGCGGTGCTCGCGGTGACCGGGTTCGATCCCAGCGTGCCGAACACGGCGCGGGTCTACAACTACTGGCTGGGCGGCAAAGACCACTTCCCCGCCGACCGGGCCGAGGCGGCCTGCCTGCTGGAGATCTACCCGCCGCTTCGGGACCTGGTGCGGGAGAACAGGGCGTTCATGATCAGGGCCGTCGCCTGGGCCGCTGAGCAGGGGATGGGCCAGTTCATCGACCTGGGCGCCGGGCTGCCCGCCTCCCCCGCGGTGCACCAGGCCGCGCGGGACGTCCTGCCCGCGGCCCGGGTCGCCTATGTCGATACCGATCCGGTGGTGCTGTCCCACGCGCGGGCGCTGCTGGCCCAAGACGACGGCGTGACCGCCGTCAACGCGGACCTGCGTGACCCGGACGCCGTGCTGGCAGACCCGGAGCTGCGGGCCGTCATCGACCCCGCCGAGCCGGTGTGCGTCATCTTGGCCGCGGTGCTGCACTTCCTGGACGCTGGCGACGCCCGGGAGGTCACCGCGGGGTATGCCCGGCTGATCGCGCCGGGCAGCTGCCTGGTCATCAGCTGCGCGACCTACGACGACGAGGCGCTCGCCAAGCGGCTGGCGGCGGAATACACCGCCGGGCAGTTCGTCAACCACTCCCGCGAGGACGTCAAGTCGTTCTTCGCCGGGCTGGAAATGGTGGGACCCGGCGTCACTGAGGCGCAGACCTGGCGGCCCTGGCAGCCCGAGCCCGTGCTACGACGTCGCGACGGCCACGTGCTGGCAGGGGTCGCGCGCAAACCGTACCCGGTGCCTGGCGCGGCAGGGGCGAGGTAACCGAGGCCTCCGCTAGCTCAGCCGACGCCACGGGTTACGCCGAACCGCCGGAACAGCTCTGCGAAGAACCGCCGGAGGAGGCTGCGGGCGGCTTCGCGATCTTGGAGTTCGGTGGCGCCGAAGCGGAATACCTCGTACCCGCTGAGCTTGAGGTCCCGGTCACCGCGTACGCCGTCCGCGTACCTGGCGGCGTCCGGCCGCCCGTCCGGGCTGGTGAAGTGGTGGGATCCGTCGACTTCGAGGACGACCCGCTGGCCATGGGGCAGAAGGAGCAGGAAGTCCATGCGGAACCTTAGCAGGGCATCTCGGCCGCGTTCTTGGGCTGTCTTATGGTCCCAGTGCAGCCAGATCTCGGGCAGGAGTGCCGGGAGATCGGGCACGGCGCGGCCGTGGATCTCGTGGTAGAGGTCGAACAGGTTCCTGATACAGCGACCTTTTGGCCTCGTCATCGTCGGCGATCTGCTGCGTGTCCTTCCACCATGCCTGCAGGTCGCGCCACCGGATGCCATCAGCCCCGATGGGCCAGTCGTAGACCAGGACCTCGTCTGCGTTTCCGACAATCTCGATGTCGTTGTCGACGGCATTGGCGAACCGGATGTCGGGCTTGGCGAGTGAGGCGAAGATGAGGTTCTTGGGCCGCCGGGTCCGTGCCGCCTGAGTCGAGACGACGCTGAACACCGGGTAACCCCCGTCAGCCCCGGTCTCCCGCAGCTCGGCTCCCGCCGGGCGCAGGCGCGGGTTGACGGTGCCGACGACGCGCCGCTGCGCCGACTCATCGGGAATGACCTCGGCGGAGGCCAGCCCCTCAAGGAACTTCCCGAACCGGGCGTCGCCGGCCTCGAACGCGCCGAGCTGCTCGAACAGGTCCTCGGCGGACCAGTCGCCGGGGTTGCGGAACACGTGCCGCTCGATGCGCGCGCGCAGGCTCGACGCGCCATCGGTCCAGGGATCGAACGGGGTGTCCAGCACCCACAGGCGGCCCAGGAGGGCCATGAACCGGTCGGGCTTGAATGCGAGGCCGGCGAGATCGAGGTCCCGGGCGATCTCGCGCCGGGTCCTCTTGGGTACCTCAGTCGCGCCCTGGCCGGCCCACAGCACGTCCTGGATCATGTTGCGGGTCCCGGCATCCAGCGGCAGCGGCAGTTCGCTCACCAGGATCCGCTCCGCCACCACCGGGAGGCCGGCGTCCGGCAGGGCGGCGAAGCTGCGGTCGACGCGCTCGCGCTTGGTGCCCTCGCTCTCGCCAGGAGGTTCCGGCAGGCCGAGAGCCACGCACTTCCCGCCTAGCTCCTTGTGCGTGTACGTCGCGAGGCTCGCGACGACGCCTCCGACCAGCTGACGCAGCTGCGCAGGGTCCATGCCGGCGGACATCACCCAATTCTGGCAGAGAGCGGGCTTATCGCTGACCTGGAACCGCGTGTGCTCGAAGTGACCCGGGACTGCGCTGCTGCGCTTAACGTATAGCGGTGACGGACTTCATAGCCCTCGCGTCAGCGGCCCAGCGAGACGGCTGGGCGTCAGGATCAGGCGACATCGACTCAATCCGGGAGCATGCCGCATCCCTCGGCTGGGTTGAGATCCCCACTCGCCGCGGCGACGCGCCGGTCTCCGTGCTGCGGCCGGCGGAAGCGAGCGCCGCGCACCCCAGGTCCCTGAGCGCGGAGTACGGGCTCGGCCAGCAGCCGCTCCACACCGACGGAGCGCACCTGGCCGATCCCCCGGACATCGTCGTCCTTATCTCCTCGCGCCCGAGCCCGACGGCGACACAGGTGTGGGCGGCCAGCGCACAGGCGGGAAAGAGCCAGGGATCGCCCGGCCCCTCGCCGGCCGCGTTCGAGCACGGAATGTTCCTGGTGCACAACGGCCGCGGCAGCTTCTTCGCGCCCGCTCTCTCTGACGGGCGCTACCGGTATGACCCAGGGTGCATGACGGCGTGCGACGCAAGGGCACGGCAGGTCGAGGAGTACTTCATGAGCCAGCTGGCAGAGGCCGCGACCTGCGAGTGGACCGGCAACGGGCAGGTCCTCGTCGTGGACAACCGCCGGGCCCTGCACGCCCGCGCGGCAGTGGCTGAAGGCGACATGGACCGGGAGCTGATCCGGGTGGCCTTCCGCGTCAGGGCAGCGAAGTGATCGCGCCGTACGACCACGAGGCCCTGTGGTCGAAGGCGAAGGTGTTCCTCAACCGCGCCATGGACCCGGGGCCGGGCAGATCCTTCGATGAGCAGGCACTGTGGGCTTCTGCCGCCCTGGAGCTTCTCGGCAAGGCCTCGCTGGCCCGCGTGTCACCCCTGCTGATCGCAGAGCCGACCGAGGAAGGGGCCAACATCCTCATCGCGACGGGACTAATCGAGGGCACCGCCCAGTTCACCTCGGTGAGCGCATCGACTGTCTTCAAGCGCTGCCAGAGAGCGTTCCGGCCGTTCAGCGCGTCCGACGCCCAGAAGTTCGCCGCCGCCCGCAACGAATACCTCCACGGCTCCGGTATCGGGTTCATGACGCTCGCGCCGCAGGCATGGTGGCCCCGCTACTGGGCCCTGGCCGTGATCCTGGTCACCGCCCAGGACCGGGAAATCGGGAACCTCGTCGGCCCCGACCGCGTGCAGGTCGTCGAAGCTCACCTCGCGCAGAACGCCAAGAACGTCGAGCATCGCACCGAGGCGCTGATATCCAGGGCCAGGCAGCGCCTCGCCCAGTACCGGGCAGGCACGCTCCCCGCGCGGATCCAGATGGAGTGGCAGTCCAACCCTGACCTCACCATCAGCCTCGCCTACAGCACAGCCGCAGCGTGCCCGGCATGCGGGGAAACAGGAACACTCGAAGGCGACGACGGCAGCGACATGTCCTACGAGTACGACTATGACGAAGAGACCGGAGACGTCGTGGGCGCCTGGGCGCGGGTCAACGTGCCTGCCGAGTACTTCAGCTGCTCCACCTGCCACCTGGTCCTGGACGGATACGAGCTGATCGAGCAGGCCAGCCTGCCGGATACCTTCGAGACCATCGATGACAACCCCGAGTGGCCAGAGCCGGACTACGGCAACGACTGAGCCGCGCGCTCAGGATGGATGCCCGCAGCCACGACTTACTGGCAGGGTTACGGATTCGGGTGATGCGCATTGGGGACGCGTCCTGACTCAGTGCAGGGTGGCCGCGATCACTCGCCCAGCCCGACGAGCGAGCACGCCGCGCCGCCATCCACCTCGGCATCCCGGCCTTCCGCGACATCGCCGGGCGGACCGTCACCGCCACGCGCGCAACATCCAGCGGCTCATCACTGCCATCGCCCATGCATTCGGGAAACGCCCAGAAGACGGCACCCGGACCATCGCCGGTTACACGATGATCTAGCCATGGCAACGACAACGAGTGACACGGGCGCTGGACTGCGCGGGCGGTTCTGGCTGCAAGGCGCGCCGGAAGGCGAAGCCGTCCCGGGTACCTCTTCCTGAAGCCCGGTGCTAATCCCCTGCTGGAACTGGATGGAGCGCTGACCCCGCTGATGCGGGAGACGAGTCGCAGGCAACTGCCGGACGGCAGGGAGGCGCGGACATCGTCCCCGGTTCCCTGGCAGGAACTCGCTGGGCAGTCACTCACCGTCCACGGCACGCTCGACGAGACCGGAGAGCCGGTGACGCTGCCTTCCGCGTTCACCGCCGGGTGGACGATAAGAGGGACCGGCTCTCATAGCCATCGGCTCCAGGCCTTCTACGCGCTTCTCGGTGACCACGTTGATGGCGCGGACGCGCTGTTCACGCGCGTCCGCGTCCGGATACGCCACCTCGATGCCTGGGCAAACCTGCCTGGCTTCACGCTCACCCCCGACCTATCCACGGGGAAGCACACGCTGGCCTTCGAGAAGCCGGAAGTCGCTCCAGCGTCGCTGGCCAGCGGCGCTCGCCTGGCCCTCGAACAAGTGACCGGCTGGAACGGGCCGAACGCCTGCGGCGGCAAGCTGGAACGCCAGCTATGGGTGGATGTCCTGGACATGCCGCCCGTCTCCTACCGCGACATTGAGCGAGCCATCGTCAAGCCGCTGATGAACCTGCTCACGCTCTCCGTCAGCACGGAATACCCCGTCGTCGGGGCGATGGTGTCAGCCGGCCCGGACCACCCGTGGCTGACAGTGCATGACGCGGCCATGAAGCCCGCCGCAGAGGCAGTCATCCCGCTGCCCCGGATATTGCTGCCGCTGGCCAAGACCGGCTTGGAAGGAGTAGCGAAGTGGCTGGACTCCGTCGTCCGCCTCGGCCCGCTGCCTTCCGTGATCGCGCGAGCGGCCACCTCGCCGGACGACGCCCTCGAAACCCAGCTCCTAGAACTGACTACCGCAGCCGAAGGCCTGCACAGGCTCCTTCTCCCGCAGCGCCAGCGGATGACCGACGAGCAGGCAAAGGAAGCCCGGAGCAAGGCACTCGAAGCCATCAACGAACTGCTTGGCGACGTCCGCGACGCCGTTCAGGCCGCACTGCAGCACCTCACCGACCAGAGCTACCCACGTCGGCTCCTGGACCTCGCCGAGCACGTCGGGAAAGCCGTCCCAGTTACCGGCAACACCGCGAAATGGAAGAAGCATGTGGCCAGCACGCGCATCAACTTCGCGCACGCGCTTGAGCACGGCTTCCTCAACCAGGACACCGCAGAAGAATCCATAGCCGTTCTCCTGTCCCTGCGGTGGCTGCTCACGGGACTGCTCCTGCTCCAGACTGGAATCGATCCCGCCACGCTCGGCCGTTGCCTCAGAGGCCATGAGCCCTACCAGCTCTTTCTGGCACAGGCGCGAACGTGGCTTCCAGCCGTCTACGACACCAGCGAAAGCCCCGCTCAAGCCGGGCGCACGTTACAGGCAAGGATGGCTCGCGCACCCAGGGCCGGACCCTACCCCGGCAACACCCAACCGAGGCAACCAACCTGGAGGTAATCGGCCGCGCAGCGAGGCCGGGGACGAGCCCCGGCAACGCCCGGACGCCTACGATCTAGCCATGGGCTACGCGGACCCCGCGCAACAAGGGCCGGGGCGGAAAGCCCCGGCAACGCCTGGTGTATAGCAGGTTCTCGGAGGCGATGTCACCGATCGCCCAACGAGGGCCGCGGACGAACCTGGCAACGCCCTTCTCCCCGGGCAAGCCGATCGGTCCCTACGACGGCGCACAACGAGGGCCGGAGCCGAACCCCGGCAACGCACGGTGAGAGTGTTGCCCGCCTTGTCGAGCCAGTTCTGCGCGCAACCAGGGCCGGGGCCGAACCCCGGCAAACGCCGTGGTACCAGAGGTACAGCAGCTTCATCTTGGTCTGCGCGCAACGAGGACGGGGCGAAACCCAGGCAATGCCGTCGAAGTGGTCGGCGACCTCCGGCTCCCAGTCGACCGCCCAATGAGGGCCGGGCCGAACCCCGGCAACGCCGCCTGGCGTGTGGTCGGCGGCCGGTAGGCGATCTTGTCCGTGCAACGAGGAACGGGGACGAATCCGGCAACGCCTCGCGACCTGCATCGTCTGCCGGTCTCCCAGCAGGTACGCGCAACGAGGGCCGGGGACAAAACCCCCGGCAACGCCCCGACCAGCTGAGCGTGCCCTGGATCGGCATCGGCTTCCTGCGACGAGGGCCGGGACCGAATCCCGGCAATGCCGACGCCGTGACGACCGCGGACGGAGCGCAGAACCCCGCAGAACGAGGGCTGGGAGCTGGACCCCGGCAACGCCGCGTTGGCCACGTGGCTTCAGGTCTGCGGGAGCTGCGCGCAACGAGGGCCAGGCGGAACCCGGCAACGCCGCAACGTCGGCGTGATCGATCCCGCTACCGGGTACGTCGCGCAACGAGGGCCGAGGACGAGCCTCGGCAACGCCGGGCCGGATCTGCCGTCCAGCCTCGATATGTATATACGCGCAACGAGGGCCGGGGCCCGACCTCGCAATACCGATAGCTGCGCACGTGCCGACCCCAGGACAGCGCCTTCCGCGTAACGAAGGCCGGGGCCGAGCCCGGCAACGCCCTCCGCGACCGCGAACGGTGCCAGGACCGAGATGGCCGCGCAACAAGGACCGGAGACGAGCCCAGGCAACGTCCCGCGTGATATACGAGGTCGAGCGCTCGACGGTGCCTGCGCAACGAGGGCCGGGCGCTAAGCACCGGCAACGCCTTCCGGAAGCCGCCGATCGTCTTGTCCGCGGCGAGCCACGCACAACGAGGCCCGGGCCGAACCCGGCCAACGTCGGCTTGCTTGTCCGGCCTTACCCCGGCAACACCGTTGATAACGTCCGAGACGTCGGTGGCCTTGTCGTTCGCGCAACAAGGGCCGGGGCGAGCCCGGCAACGCCGTGGCGCTGGCGATCCAGTACATGCCGACCATGCAGTCCGCACAACGAGGGCCGGGGCCGAAGCCCGGCAACACCGTCCTGAGTGACCAGCCCTGCGTAGCCGGTCGGCTTCACGCAACGAGGGCCGGGCCTAACCCGGCAGCGCCGCCCTGTCAGGCGGGGTCACTGTCGAGGGCTGGTTCAACGCGCAACGAGGGCCAGGACCGAACCCCGGCAACGCCGTCACGATCTCGGCGTTGACGCCCGTGTCAACCTGGATCGCGCAACGAGGGCCGGGGCCGAACCCCGGCAACGCCCCAGCTCGCGGGCCACCTGCAGCAGCACGCCGTACTTCGCGCAACTAGTGCGGCGAGACGGGGGCCGGGTCGGCGGGCAGGGCCCGGTCGAGCTGGCTGCGGGAGCCGATGCCGAGCTTGGTGAAGACCTTGCCCAGGTGGTACTGGACCGTGCGCGCGCTGATGAACAGCCGGGCGCCGATCTCCGGATTGGACAGGCCGTC
>WNGK01004053.1_pt1 | contig 15753 bp, 26 predicted proteins | sample 5400601 | NCBI WGS metagenome assembly WNGK01 (sample SAMN13153376, study PRJNA577476) | soil metagenome | isolation source: 60 cm soil or saprolite under Garry oak tree replicate 1 | place: USA:California | collected 2016-06-15
TACGTAGTGGCCCAGGGGCGCGGAATTTTCTTCGACGGAATATCAAGGCAGCCGTTCGTGCCTGGTGACCTTCTTTTCGCCGCGGCGGGGACAGCGCACCGATTCGAAGAGTTCACGAATGACTTTGGCGTCTGGGTGATGTTCTATGGTCCGGAAAATGGCGAGGCCGCCTAACCTCTCGCTCAATCGGGCGCCTCGCCGGCGGCGTTTGCGCGCAGTCCGCTCGGCGCCGGTTAGCTTGGTTCCTTAGGCCTTACAAACCGACCATGCGAATATCGTGGACAGACAACCAAGAGTCGCTCGACTGGAACGAGCTCGAATCTCTCTATCGCCTGGCGCCGCTCGGCAACAAGAGCGCTGCACATTTGAGAACTGTCTTCAGTAACAGTCGGTTCAAGTTCTTCGCGTACGATGCCGAGAAACTCGTTGCCGCCGGCCGCGCCCTATCCGATGGTGCCGACTGCTCATACATCTGTGACGTAGCGGTCCTGCCAAGTCACCAAGGCTCAGGGCTGGGGAGCGAGACGGTCAAGCGGTTAGTCGACGTCTCGCGTGGTCACAAGAAGATCATCCTGTACTCCGTGCCGGGCAAGGAAGCCTTTTATCGCAAGCTCGGATTCATGCGCCTCCTCACCGCCATGGCCATCTTCGAGAATCAAGCCGCAGCCATTGAGAGTGGGGACCTCGGTGAGGCGTAACCTCTCGCTCAACCGGACCGCCGGCCGGCGGCGCTGGCGCGCCGTCCACCCGGCGCCGGTTAGCTTGGTTCGTTAGGCGGCGAGCCATGCAGCAATCGCCGATCCTCGAGTCAACCCTCACGTGTCCGGCCTGCGGTTTCGTTTCCGTTGAGCTCATGCCCACCGACGCTTGTATCTTCTTCCATGAGTGCGCCCGCTGTCACACACGGTTACGCGCGAAGCCTGGCGATTGCTGCGTGTTTTGCTCCTACGGCTCGGCGAAGTGTCCGTCAAAGCAGCTGCGGGCGCCATGTTGCGCCGGCACGGAGTCGACCCCTTCTTGAATGCTCCTCGCATGCCTGCGTTCTTGCCGCCTAACCACTCGCTCGACCGCTTGGTTCGTTAGCCTGCGGTTCACGTTGATACCAACACACAGCCGAATGCATATCCCTCCGTGGGTAACCGTCGCCGCCGCTGCGGTATTGGCGCTGCCTTTCGGGTGGGGTCTCGGCCTTCTCGTTGCATATATCGTCGCCGGAAAAAACTTCGGTCAACTGCCCGCCGCGACAGTTCCGTTAGGCATCGTCGCTGCCCTCGCCTTTGCCTTTTGGCCTTCGTTCGAGCCGAGCACGCGACTCAAAGTGATGTTTGGTGGCAGCGTGGCATTCATCCTTTTTGCTTGGCTAGTTGCGTAGCCACAAGGATGTTGCATCCGAGGCCTAACCTCTCGCTCAACTCGAGCGCCTCGCCGGCAGCGCTAGCGGGTCGTCCGCTCCGCGCAGGTTAGCTTGATTCGTTAGGGCAAGATGCATCGTACGACCGCCGGCTTCATTAGCGCCGCAGCCATCGCGATCGCTGTAGTCGGTCTCGCATTCCTTGTTGCTCCGCGTGCCTGTGATGGAGGCTTGGAACTATACGTTTGGTGCGGCGGTACGGCTCTACTCGTACTGCTCGCGCTACCCTTCGCCGCGCACATTGGCCGCTCAACGCTGGTTCGGGTCGTTTGGGCGTTGTCCTTCGTGATCTTTGGCGTCAGCGCATGGATCGCCGGCCTTTTCACCGCTAACGTCCGCTTCATTTGTGGGCTGGGGTATCTCTAGTGTAAAAGCTCAGAAGTGTCCCACTGTGCCCGAACCTCTCGCTCAACCCGGACGCCTAGCCGCGGCAGCCAGCCAAGTTCGAGCTGCTCATCAACTTGAAGACCAGGAAGGCACTCGGTATCACAATCCCGCAATCGTTGCTACTGCGCGCAGACATGGTGATTCAGTGATTCCGGACGAAGAGCGATCACCCATCATCGGCGGCAGGTGAACCTCTGAGCGTGATATCGTTGGATTCCATGTGTCGAGAGGTGATTCAGTGATCACGCGGCGGAAATTGCTAACCGCTCTCGGAATGAGCGCACTTATCGCGCCACTCACCGCGTATACGCAGCAGCAAGCCAAGGTATGGCACGTCGGCGTGTTGGAGACGATCTCCATGACGGCAAACGCCGCCAACTTCGATGCCTTCCGACAAAGCACGCGGGAGCGTGGTTATGTCGAGGGGCGAAACCTGATCTTCGACTATCGCTCAGCCGATGGTCGCGGCGAACGCTTCGCCGAGTTGGCGACCGAGTTGGTTCAAATGAAGGTCGATGTAATAGTGACACGAGGGACGCCAGCGGCGATAGCCGCCAAGAATGCCACCCGAAGCATTCCGGTGGTCATGATCTCGATTGGCGACCCACTAACGGTCGTCAGCAGCCTGTCGCATCCGGCCGGGAACGTCACAGGATTGACCAGCCTCACCAGCGATTTGGAGGCGAAACGCGTCCAGATGCTTCGCGAACTGGTGCCGGGCGCGGCACGGATCGCCGCCCTTTACGACATGCGCAACCCTGTCTTTGCACAGCGATGGAAGGAGATGGAGGCGGCCGCGCAGTTACTAGGCGTGCAGGCTTATCTACTTGACGCACGTAAACCCGAGGATTTTCCGCTGTTATTCGACGCCGCGACCAGACAGCACGCTGACGGTCTCGTCGTGGGGCAAGATGGTCTGTTGCAAGCGAGTCAAACAATTGTTACAGAGCTTGCGGCAAAGCATCGAATGCCAGCGATCTATGTTTCTCGAGACTTCATTCAAGCCGGCGGATTGATCGCATACGGGCCGAGCTACCCCGACCTGTATCGGCGCGCAGCGCTGTACGTGGACAAGATCCTAAGAGGTGCCAGCCCAGGCGATCTTCCAATTGAGCAACCGACGAAGTTTGAAATGGTCATCAACCTGAAGACGGCGAAGGCGCTAGGTCTCTCGATTCCGCAGTCGCTGCTCCTGCGCGCTGACGAGGTCATCGAATGATCGCGCGGCTAGACAGGCTCGCTGCGGCGACTGCGCTGGTCAGCGTTGCCATCGTCGAAATCGATTTGAATGACCGTCATCGAGCAGCAACACCTCTGCGGAGGCGCAACACGCAAGGAGAGAGCGAATGATCTACAAAGGTAGTTGCCACTGCGGCAAGATTGCATTCGAGGTTGAAGGTGAACTTACAGGAGCTATGGCATGCAACTGCTCTATCTGCTCTCGCAAAGGCTCGCTTTTGTGGTTCGTGCCTCGCGACAAGTTTCACTTACTCACATCACCGGCACAGGCTAGTACGTACACTTTCAACAAGCATGTCATCAAGCACCATTTTTGCCAGACATGCGGCATTCATCCTTACGCAGAGGCGGTTGATCCAAAGGGCAATCCGATGGCGGCTATCAATATTCGCTGTCTCGAAGACGTTGACCTTGCGACCGTTCGAGTAAAAACCTTTGACGGGCGGTCGATCTGAACGCAGTGCTGCCGGTTAGCGTGGTTCGTTGAGGCTCACAGTGATACGTCTCCTTGTCCTCTGCTCGGTTCTACTGGCAGCTTCTGCGGAAGCCGGCCAGGAGTGGGAACTCATCTCTGTCACACGCGGCCCCACCTGGGAAGTCAACGAGGCAAAGGGGGCTTTGAAGCAGAACGGAAAAGTCCTCGAGGGCGTTTTGAAGGACAAGACCGATGGCAAAGCGGATTATCAGATCCGCATCGAACTGAATGGCGGACAAGCAGAGGCTACTTTTCGGTTCATCTCCGAAAACGACAAAGGTACGACACTGACCGGCATCTACAAGAAGACGGCGAAGCCAACAAAAACGCACTGTCCTGAACAGATTCAGCTCATGAATTCGTTTCAATACATCGGGCTCGCCCGCGATGCGTGTGAGCCCTGACCCCTCGCTCAACCGGACCGCTCGCCGGCGCCGCTGACGCGCCGTCCGCTCGTTGTCGGTTAGCTTGAGTTTGTTAGTCCGCACTTATCCACGGCGTAGTGCTGTATTCGGCCGCCCATGCGGGAAATCGACATGGCGCCCTCAGTGGCCTCCCGAAGTGAGCGCATTTTCAACGCCTGTTGGGTTAAGGCATTATGTCGAGCCAGTAACGGTCGACAGCTTCGTCGTCGATCCCGAATGGGCGCTGCCCGGCACGCTGCAAGACAGGCGTCACAAGGGGCGCCTTCGACATGCACTCAAATTCGTCCACATCGGGCACGCGCATCTGCACCGGAACATGACGAAAGCGATGAACGACTGCCTTAAGCGGCCGCGTGGTCCTAGGACCGCATATGAGGAGCTCTATGCTGTGGACTTGCGTCGCAGTGATATGCTTGTCGAGATAATCAAGATCGTCGAAGGCGAGATCATCAACAATATAGCGGTCCGCAAGTACGGCGATCGTCGCGCTTCGAGTGGACGGTCTGGAATCGGCCAAAGCCGTCGCAACAAGACCGAAGGTAACAATACCCGCAACAACAATTTGCGGTAAACGATTGACCCCGATACGCCCGTTCATATCGACCTCCTGCTCGTTTGTGAGGTGGCTCAGGTGCAGCACACTGCGGTGACTCAAACGGCGCCGATTTTTCACTGGCAACGCATGTAATTCAATCGAGATTTTGTCAGTTCTGGCATGAGTTGAAGGAATGAACAGGCAACGAGCACCTCGCTTATCGCTCGATCTCCTGCGGGCATTTCGTTCGGCCGCCCGACACTTGAGCTTCACACGCGCAGCGCGCGAGCAGTTTGTCACCCAATCCGCGATCAGTCGCGCGATGCGTACACTCGAGGAGCAGCTCGGGCAACCGCTGTTTCACCGGGTAAATCGCGCGCTGACGCTCACTCATGCCGGCGAGGAGCTCTATCGGGCGAGCGATGAAGCGCTCGAGCTCATCGACGCGACGACCGACCGTCTGACCGGTTCCGCCGGAACCCTTGCCGTCACGACGACGACGGCGCTTGCGTCAACTTGGCTGGTACCTAAGCTGCCGCAGTTTGCTCGCTTACATCCCGGGACGGACGTGCGGATCTTCGCGAGCAACGACATGATCGACCTTGAGCGGGAGCACATTGACGTTGCGCTTCGATTCGTGCTGCCGGGTACTGATGCTCCGAATGGAGATTGCCTGGTGGAATACCGGCAGTTTCCGGTCTGTCTTCCGGCGATTGCGCGCAGTCGCAAGCGGCCACTACGAACTGTTGCTGATCTCGCTTCGCATGTACGGCTCGACTTCGAGACGATTGTCTATGGCCGGCCGTGGTACGACTGGGAATACTGGTTCGAAGCGATGGGTATGCGTCCGGTCGCGCCCGCCGGAACCATGCGCTTCTCGCATTACGACCAAGTCATCGAAGCCGCGACCGAAGGTAGCGGCATCGCCATCGGCAAATGGCCGCATCTCGCCCGGCATCTGCGCCAAGGAGTCCTGTGCGCTCCGCTTGGGACCGACGGAGTTGCGCACATAGGCGGCTTTTATCTCGTGGTCGCCCGGAATGCAGTCGGGCGCGAAAGCGTGAAAGCTTTTGTCGCGTGGCTGCGCGACGAGGTCCAGCGGGATGAAGCGCGAGCGCCTGCCATGCTGCATGCGGCAAGACGCACTGGCGGTGCGCGCGCGCCGCAACTATCCGTGCGATGACTAACGGCGACAACCGGTGAACCCGGGAATGAATCGCGTACGATCAGGAAATCGCAGCCACGTCTTTCGTCGAAGAAACGAGGTACCTGCGAATGGATATCGAGAGGTTCATGCGAGGCTACAAAGCGGCGTGGGAAGCGCGTGACGAGTCGCGCTTCTGCGCCCTATTCACGCGCGACGGGACCTACCACAACACCCCGTTCGCCGAACAACGCGGACACGCGCAACTGGCAAAGTACTGGGAGCGCGTCAAGCTGCAGGCCGATATTAACGTTGCGTATGAAATCCTGGCGTCCTCCTCGAACGGTGGGCTCTCGCACTGGCATGTCACGTACCAAGTCACGTCCGAGGAGCTATTCCGAATCTGGTCGGCGTCCACCGGAACAAACGTCGTCACGCGAAGGCCTGGAGATCCGCTGCCGCGCATGGCTTTAGACGGAATCCTGCAAGCCCACTTTGCCGATGGCCTCTGTTCGGAATGCCGCATCTGGTGGCACAGCATGGCATTGGTGCAGCAGGAGACCAAGAATGCCGACGCCTGACACAGGCGCTGCTTTATGGCTGTGGGCTAACTCACTCGACGACTACTTCGCTAATCTGGATCACCGGCGAAAGATCGGTGTAATTCGGTATGTCGGCCATGATCTCCTCTGCATGAGGGCCGAAGCCAGCTTGGAAGGCTTCTACCGAGTCACAGAAGATGTGGCACATGCCGACATAAGTTGCAGGTGCGCCCGGGGCGCCACCCGCAAGACCCTTGTCGACGGTGTAATACTTGCAGGTCTCGCCCATGCGCGCCTTGACCAGCGGCATATGCTTGTCGCGGTAGTACTCATGGTTGAAACGGTTGCCAGGCGTATTGGGGTACATCACACTCACTTTGATCATGCCTTACCTCCTGGTGGTAGTCTCCGTGCTCGTCGGGCGACACGATCGTCGCACCACAAGTATGCGCCAATGCAACAGCCGCAAGCTGAAAGCCGAGCGGGCACGCGGCCGCCGAGATCTGCGACGACATCAAGGTCGGGCCGCCGTGAAGTCTATCGCGGCGCCACCTGACCTCTCGCTCGACCCAGGCGGCTCGCCGGCGGCACTTGCGCGACGTCCGCTCGGCGCCGGTTAGCCTCGTTCGCCAGGCAGCATCAACCGTGATTCCGGACGACGTTGTGAAATTCATCGCCCGTAGGTTCAAGCCATCCGACCAGGGTGAAGCCGTGGCCCTCCTGCAGGCGGCCACCATCCATGACGGATCAGCGCCCGGACCTCGCTTATTGCGCTGCGCCGCAATTGCGAGTGGCGGCTCAATCGAACGTTTGCGGATGGAGATGGAAACGCTAAAACGTGACTATCGCGACGTCATCGTCGAGGGAGAATATCTTCCCAAGGGCCTTGAACTTGTGAAAGTGCGCAATCTCAATGAGCCAATTCCCGATGATGTGTAGAGCCTGCAGGGGCGTAACATGAACCGGCGTCTCTACCTTCTGTGGGTCGCGCCTTTCGTTCTCTCGGGCTGCGCCTCCGTTGGACCGCAATCTCCGCGCGCGTGCTTCCATCGAAGCGAATCGATCGAAGTTGACATTGGCTACTGTCAGGCGCTTCGGGTCGGCAACACGCTCCATATTTCCGGTATCGCTGGTCAAGGCGACATGCCCTCGGCGATTCGTTCGGTCTATGAGCGCCTAAAGCAAGTCTTAGAGGCGAACGGTTTGTCGTTCGCCAATGTCGCCAAGGAAACCGTGTTTGCGACGGACCTCGACGCATTCATTCGGAACAAAGATATACGGAAGGAGTTCTACAGGGAGCCGTTTCCTGCCGCCACCTGGGTTCAGGTCCAACGGCTGTATCTGCCCTCTTTTGTTGTTGAGATCGAGTTAACTGCCGAGTATCCGAAATGAACGTGTTGCACGAAAGCCCTTCCCCCTCTGCCAGGCTCAATAGCATGATTGACCGGCCAATGCAGAAGTACCTTGGCACTTGCCATTGCGGTGCGGTCAAGTTCGAGATCGAAACTGACTTCCCGGAACTGACCACGTGCGACTGCTCAATATGTCGCCGCAAGAACGCGCTTATGGTGAAAGTCCACGAAGATCGATTCAAGCTGCTCTCGGGCGAGGAGTCGCTTGCCGAATACCGATTCCACACGAGGACCGCACGCCATTTTTTCTGCAAGACATGCGGGATCTATCCGTTCCATCGCAAGCGGGTCACGCCCGATTATCTTGGCATCAATGTCTTTTGTCTGGACGGCTTCGATCCATCGGGCATTCCGGTGCGTCAGACCACCGGCGCCTCGATGAAATGAGCATCGTGCGTCTCTTGTGTCATTGCAGGCAGAGGCCCAAACTCTCGCTCAACCGGGGTGGCGTTTGCTCAACTCGTTGGGCCGCTCGCAGGGGTACGATATGAAGCTTGTGGCGATCAGTGTCGGAGGACCTCGCGCGGTGCAATGGCGTGGACGCAGTGTCCAGACTTCCATCTTCAAGACGCCGGTATCACATCGCGTGCCGGTCAAGCGCAGCAACATCGAGGGCGACCAGCAATCGGATCTGTCCGTTCACGGCGGACCGGAGAAAGCCGTGTACGCGTACCCTGCGGAGCACTACGATTTTTGGCGTCGTGAACTGCCGGACGCGGAATTGGCTTGGGGCGCATTCGGGGAGAACTTCACCACCGAGGGGTTACTGGAGGACGACGTTTGGATTGGTGACCGCTACCGCGTCGGTACTGCGGAACTCGTTGTCACCCAACCCCGCATGCCCTGCTACAAGCTAGCGATCCGTTTCGGGCAAACCGAAATGGTCAAGCGTTTCCTGCAGAGCCGCCGCAGCGGATTCTATCTCGCCGTTGAGCGAGAAGGCGACGTAGGCGCCGGGGACGCTATCGAGCGGGTCGGGCGCAACGAAAATCGGCTGACGGTCGCAGACGTGGTCACGTTGTACGCGGCGGATTCTGCGAATCAGCCGCTTCTGCAGAGCGCGAGCGCCCATCCTTCGCTACCCGCCGCGTGGCGTGAGTACTTCCGAAAGCGATTATGGGCGCCCGATGCGTAATCCCAACACTCCTTGAACGACGAATCAAGAGGTGAATTAATGCCCACAGGTACTATCCGACTTCACCGCGTGCTCCGTACGAACCCTGAGCGCGTCTATCGAGCGTTTCTAGATGCTGCCGCAATGGCCAAGTGGCTCCCTCCGTACGGCTTTACCTGCAAGGTCCACCAACTGGATGCCAGGGTTGGCGGCACCCACAAAATGTCGTTCACGAACTTCACGACCGGCCACGGTCACTCCTTTGGCGGCGAATATCGTGAACTGGTGCCATTCGAAAGGATTCGCTATACGGACAGATTCGATGATCCGAACTTGCCTGGGGAAATGCAGACCACAGTCACCTTGAGGCACGTGTCGTGCGGAACCGAGCTCATCGTGGTGCAGGAAGGCGTGCCGGAAGCCATTCCCCTGGAGATGTGCTATCTCGGTTGGCAAGAGTCGCTCGCACAACTTGCCACGCTCGTCGAACCCGAGATTCCAGCATGAATGTCGGCTAGGAGCAACGCCATGCATCTCGATGCCCGCGGCCTTCCCCTCTCGACCGCCAGCCCCAAGGCGGCCGCTGCCTTCGACCATCTCGTTACCGGCTACCTCACCTTCCGGGTCGATACGCCCGACCGTCTCAACGCCGTGCTGGAGGCCGATCCGGACTTCGCGCTCGCGCACTGCATGAAGGGCTATTTTGCGATGCTCGCCTTCAAGCAGGCCGTCGTTCCGGTCGCCGTCCAGGCGGCGCGCACCGCGCAGTCACTCGCCGCGGGAGCGACGCCGCGCGAGCGCAGCCACATCGCCGCCGTGACGGCCTGGGCCGAGGGCGAGCTCGATCGCGCCATCGCCACGTGGGAGTCGATCCTGCGCGACCACCCGCACGATGTCGTTGCCTTCCGTCTCGCCCATTTCGTCAATTTCTGGCTCGGCCGCCCGCAGGACATGGTCGCCTCCGTCGAGCGCGTGATCCCGGCCTGGTCGGAGGACATGCCGGGCTACGTATCGATCCTCGCCTGCCGCTGCTTCGCCCATGAGGAGGCGGGGAATTATCTCGGCGCCGAGCCCTCCGGGCGCCGCGCGATCGAGCTCGACCCCGGCGATTTGTGGGCCGCGCACGCCGTCGCGCATGTGATGGAGATGCAGGGGCGCCGCAGCGAAGGCATCCAGTGGCTCACCACCCTCGCGCCCCACTGGGAAGGCGCCCACAACCTGCAGCACCATCTCTGGTGGCACTGCGCTCTGTTCATGTTGGAGCACGGCGACCGTGCCGCGGTGCTCGAGCTCTACGATACGCGCTTCCGCAACCTCGCCGGACCGCTCACGGTCGCCTCGCCGGATGTCTACATCGACGTACAGAACTCGGCATCGATGCTTTTTCGCCTCCAGCGCCTCGGCGTCGACGTCGGCAACCGCTGGGAGGAACTGGCTGACAAGGCGGAGGCGCGGATCGGCGATTGCCTCTCCGCCTTCACTCTGCCGCACTGGGTGATGGCGCTGACCGCCACCGGCCGCACCGCCGCTGCGAAGCGCATGATCGAAGCGATGCGCACCTTCGCCAACGGCCGCGGTACCGTCCCTCCCCTCGTGCGCGACTACGTGCTGCCGATCGCCGAGGCCCAGCTCGCCCACGCTGCAGGACGCCACGCCGAGGCCGTCGCCCTGATGCGCCCGGCCATCGGCGGCATGTACCAACTCGGCGGCAGCCACACCCAGCAGGACGTGCTCGAGCAGCTTTTCGTGGACGCCGCACTCAAGGCCGACAGCGCCGCGGATATCCGCCTTGCCCTCGAACGCGTCGCCGGTCGCCGCCCGATTCCGCCCGGGCGCTTCGCCGGCTGGCGCGAGGCTGCGAACCGGGTGGCGGTCGAGGAACACCTATGACCACCCAGGGTTTCGTCGCGTCACACGCCAAAGATGCAGAGTTCCAGCGAGGTCTTCGTTCGTTCTACGAGTATCGCGATCTGGGAATCAGGAAGGCCACGCAAGGCCGAGTTGTCGCCCACGTGATCCGCGCGGCAGCCGGCAAAGAGTTCTCGAGCCAGCCGCACCTGCACAGGACGACGTTTCCGCTTGTGTACATCCTGAAGGGATGGATCGAGTTCGAGTACGAGGGCCAAGGTATCGTTCGCCTCGAGGCAGGCTCATGCGTCCATCAACCGCCGAATATCCGCCACCGCGAACTCGGTCACAGCGACGACATCGAGATGCTCGAGGTCGTTCTCCCCGCCGACTTCGCCACGGAAGAGGTGTCGTCTGTCGATGGGTAGGCAAGTGTCCCCAAGTGCGGGCTAACGTATCGTTTAACCCGGGCCCGACATTCGTCACTCACTCATTGCAAGTGCTATCGTTGACCTCACGCGACGGGGTGCTCAATGCCTTCCCGAACAGCCTCTTGCTCCTGCGGACAATTGCGTATTCAAGTCGAAGGCGAACCGCGTGGAGTCGGCATTTGCCACTGCCTCGCCTGCCAGCAAAGGACCGGCAGTGTCTTCGCGGCACTGGCAAGCTTCTCTGCTCCGTTCAAAGTCTTCGGTACCGCCACCGAATACGTCCGTATCGGGGATCAAGGAGCCCGGTTCATATTCAGGTTTTGCCCAATTTGCGGGAGCACCGTCTTCCACACCGAACAGGGTCGCGATGAGTCCGTGGGCGTCGCCGTAGGCGCGTTTGCTGACCCTAAGTTTCCGGTGCCTCGACTTTCCATCTACGAGAGCCGCAGGCACCCGTGGGTTCAGTTGCCGCCAGGCACGAAGACGTTCGACAAGGATCCCCCTTGATTGCAAAGGCGAGGATGCATCGGGATAGAATCTCGCGGGAGGCACGTCATGCCCACGGCACGGGTTAACGGAGTTGCTCTCCGCTGGTAGGCGACCGGCAAAAGCGCGCCGTTGTCTGGTTTCCTTGGGCGTCATACTCAGGAGTATCCGTGGCTAATATCGCATCGCCGCACGAAATTGCAGCGTCGCTCACCGAGTTATGGTCGCCTCGTATCGTGGCCGAGGTTGACGATGCGTACATCAAGGTTGCTAAGGTCCAAGGCACACTCGCGTGGCATAAGCACGAGAATGAAGACGAACTGTTTTTCATTCTCAAGGGGCGCCTGCGCATTGAAATGGATGCCGGAGATTCGGTCGAACTGGCCGAAGGTCAAATGTTTGTCGTGCCGAAAGGAGTTCGCCACAATCCGGTTGCCGAGGAGGAGTGCCACGTCATGCTCATCGAACGCAAGTCAACGCTACATACGGGCGATGTGGTTACCGAGAAAACGCGCACGCTGGCAGAGCAGCTGCGCTCACTATGAATCGGGCACCTCGGAAGCCCAACTATTTCGACCAACGGGTGGCATATGCCGATTAGAACTCTGCTGACTGAGCGACTGGGAATTTCCCATCCCATATTGCTCGCCCCAATGGACGTGGTGGCCGATGCTCGCTTGACGAGCGCAGTCAGCGCCGCAGGCGGCCTGGGCATCCTGGGTGGCGCGTACGGTGACGAACAATGGCTGAGTCGGGAGCTCGATATCCTCTCCAATTCTCGAGCCCGGTTTGGTGTTGGCTTCATCACCTGGAGCATGGCGAAGCAGCCGAAACTCCTCGATCTCGTGCTGGAGCGCAAGCCGGCGGTGGTCATGCTTTCATTTGGCGATCCTGCGCCTTTCGTCGAGCGGATCAAACGGGCGGGGGCGGCGGTCATCTGCCAAGTCCAATCCCTTGCTCTTGCGAAAGAGGCGGCCGCATGCGGCGCGGACATGCTTGTCGCACAGGGCGCCGAGGCGGGCGGACACGGAGCGTCGCGTGGCATGGTTACGCTTGTGCCGGAGTTGGTGGATGCATTAGGGGATAAGATGCCAATCGTCGCCGCCGGCGGGGTGGCGGATGGCCGGGGGCTTGCCGCCGCGCTTATGCTGGGCGCCTCCGGTGTTCTTGTCGGCACCCGATTTTATGCGACACCGGAGGCCGCTGGCGCGGAGGCAGCAAAGCAGCGTATCCGCGACGCCTCCGGTGACGACACGCTGCGGAGCATCGTGTTTGACATCTCGCGGCGTAACGTCTGGCCTGCTCCGTTTGCTGGAAGATGTTTGCGCAATGAGCACCTGGAACGCTGGTATGGCCGTGAGGTAGAGCTCCTGCGCCACCTGGACGAAGAGTCGGCGAGATATGTGGCGGCACGCAAGGAAGGAAACTTCGACATCGCGGCTGTGATCGCCGGCGAGTCTGTCGGTCTCATTCGCGAGATTTCCTCCGCGCGCGACGTGGTTGACCGAATCATGCGCGAGGCTTCGACACTCCTTGCAAAAGCTCCTTCTTATGTCGAACGTGCTGAGGCTTGAGGCTGCGTTCAACCGGACGGGGCGGCACGCGCCTTCAACCTGGCGAGCGCCGGTGCGGCTCGCCGGTTAGCTTGTCACGTCAGGCAGCATCCGAATAGCGCGATGTCTTCGCACACGGTCACGATTCGTTGGCTGCGCGGCGATCAACAGTTTACCGACAACCGGTTCAGTCGCGGTCATACGTGGATATTTGACGGTGGCGTCGAGGTTCAGGCTTCTTCGTCACCGCATGTTGTTCCGCTGCCCTGTTCACAGGCAAACGCGGTCGATCCGGAGGAAGCGTTCGTCGCTTCATTGTCAAGCTGTCACATGCTCTGGTTTCTATTCATCGCTGCAAAGCGCGGCTTTTGCGTCGATAGCTATGTTGATGATGCTGTCGGCGTCATGGGCAGAAATGCTTTGGGGAAACTCAGTATGACGCGAGTCACGCTGCGCCCCAGCGTTGCCTTTGGCGGAAATCGATTGCCGGCGAAAAGTGACATCGAATCGATGCATCACGAAGCTCATGCGGAGTGCTTCATTGCAAACTCGGTGAAGACAGACGTTCAATGCGAGCCGGTCTATGCTGCCTGACCTCTCGATCAATCCGTACGACGCGCCGGCGGCAACTCACGCGCCGTCCGCTCGGCGCCGGTCAGCTTGATCCGTCAGGCATGCTGCGACAGATGATCTCCTTCATTGTGCCGGCCTACAACGAGGAGCGCTTGCTGGGCGCTACGCTGGATGCTCTGCACGCGGCAGGTCGGGCTGCAGGCGAACCCTACGAACTCGTTGTCGTGGATGATGCATCGACGGATCGGACCGCGCTCATCGCCCAAGGCCACGGCGCCCTGCTGGTCAGGGTCGCTCACCGCCAGATTGCGGCGACCCGCAATGCTGGCGCGCGAAGGGCGAACGGTGACCTGTTTATCTTTGTGGACGCGGACACGACCGTGAACGAGGCGGTAGTCCGCTCTGCAGTCGAGGCCTTGCGCGGTGGCGCAGCTGGCGGTGGCGCCGCCGTCGAATTCGACGGGCCTGTGCCGCTGTATGCGAGACTGCTTATGCCAGTCCTTGTCCGGCTGTTCCGCGCGGCTGGCTTGGCCGCGGGCTGCTTCTTGTTCTGTACTCGCAGCGCCTTTGCGGCGGTGGGTGGCTTCGACGAAGCGTTCTATGGCGCCGAGGAATTGATCATGAGCCAAGCGCTAAAGCGCCACGGCAGGTTCGTGGTCTTGCGGCAGGCGGTGACCACGTCCGGACGGAAACTGCGGACGCATTCTGTCCGTGAAGTGCTTATGGTGCTCGGGCGCCTGGCACTCAGAGGATCCAGGGCCGTCAAACAGCGGCAGGGCATGGAGCTTTGGTATGCGGAACGGCGCGAGGACCCGCGGCGAGATGCTTAACCTCTCGCTCCGAGGCCTCGACGGAGAAAGACCATGAATGCCACAGCTTCCCGGGCCCTTCTCCTGCTGTTCGGCGTGATTCTCGCCTTACAAGCGCCCGCGGCATTTGCGCAGCCGGCACCGGAACGCGGAGGCTCCGCCGCCTCGCAGCAACCCGATGGCCAACGCGATTTCGACTTCGAATTTGGCACATGGAAGACCCACTTGAGACGTCTGGTCCGTCCCCTGACCGGGTCAACGACTTGGGTCGAATACGATGGAACCACAACAGTCCGAAAGGTTTGGAACGGTCGCGCTAACCTGGTAGAGCTTTCTGTCGACGGGCCGGCCGGGCACCTCGAAGCCCTAAGTCTGCGTTTGTATGATCCGCAGTCTCAGCAATGGAGCCTGAATTTTTCCGGGCTAGGCAGTGGCGCGATGAGCACACCGGCTATTGGCCGGTTCAGGAACGGCCGCGGGGAGTTCTTCAACCAAGAGACTCTGAACGGTCGAGCCATTCTTGTTCGCTTCGTCATCTCCGACATAACGTCAACTTCTTGCCGCTTCGAGCAATCATTCTCTGAAGACGGAGGCAAGACCTGGGAAACAAACTGGATTGCGGTAGACACGCGAGCGTGAGCCGCAGTGCGGTGAGACCTGGTCCATGTTGCCTAATCCTTCGCTCAACCCGGACGCCTGGTTCGTCAGGCCCCCTCCCGCGGAGCACCTTTCATGAACTCAACGTTGCTTTATCGCATAGCCGCCGCGCTGCTCTTGTTGTTCGCCGTCCTTCACACCTTCGGCTTTCTGGGCTTCAAGCCCCCAACCGCCGAAGGGCTCGCGGTCCGCGACGCAATGACCTCGGTGCAGTTTGAAATCAAGGGGGCAAGCGGCTCCTACGGCAAGTTCTACAGGGGCTTCGGCTTGACCGTCACGGCTTATTTGATCTTCTCCGCGTTTCTTGCGTGGCATCTCGGCAACATGGCAATCAGTCAACCGCAAAGCGTCCGCGTTCTCGCCTGGGCATTTGCTGCTGTCCAGATTGCCTGTCTGGGTCTGACGGTGGCCTACTTCTTCCTGTTGCCGGCGCTATTCTCGGGCATCATCGCCATTTGTCTGGTCTGGGCGGCATGGCTGCTTCGTGATACAGCGGCTTAACCTCTCGCGCAGGAAATTCGCGCCGCTTAACTTGCTCCGTTCAGCTGTCAACCCATGTCTAGAGAGGGATGCATGCTATTTAGATCTCGCACCGGTGCTCTTGTCTTGATCATCGTAGGCACGCTTTTTCTACTGTCGAATCTAGGTTGGATCCCGCAGCTGGGCCCTTTCTTCCATCGATGGTGGCCCCTCATACTCATCATCGTGGGCA
>WNGK01004054.1_pt1 | contig 15751 bp, 15 predicted proteins | sample 5400601 | NCBI WGS metagenome assembly WNGK01 (sample SAMN13153376, study PRJNA577476) | soil metagenome | isolation source: 60 cm soil or saprolite under Garry oak tree replicate 1 | place: USA:California | collected 2016-06-15
CTGGCCTAAGCTGTCATTCCGGGGCGCGCGCCAGCGCGAACCCGGAATCTCGCGCTGACAATCTCGGGATTCCGGGTTCAGCCCTGTGGGCTGCCCCGGAATGACGGTAACTAACAGGGAGAAAAACCATCATGGGATTACTCGACGGCAAGGTTGCACTGATCACCGGCGCGGGCGGCGGGCTCGGCGAGGCCTACGCCAAATTGTTCGCGCGCGAGGGCGCAGCCATTGTGGTCAACGACCTCGGCGGACCGCGTGACGGCTCAGGCGCCGATGTCTCGATGGCCCAGAAGGTGGTCGACGCGATCAAGGCGGAAGGCGGCCGCGCGGTCGCCAACGGCGCCGACATCTCGACCATGGCGGGCGGGCAGTCGGTCTTCGACGATGCCATCAAGCATTTCGGCCGCGCCGATATTCTCGTCAACAATGCGGGCATCCTGATCGACCAGACGTTTGTCAAGGCGACTGAGGCGGCCTGGGACAAAGTCTTGAAGGTGCATCTGAAGGGCACGTTCTGTGTCACCCAGCCGGTGTTCCGCTGGATGCGCGAGAACGGCGGCGGCGTCATCGTCAATACGTCATCGACCTCAGGCCTGATCGGCAATTTCGGCCAGACCAATTACGGCGCCGCCAAGGGCGGCATCTGGGGGCTTTCCAACGTGCTGGCGATCGAGGGCCGCAAATACAATATCCGCGTCTGGACGCTGGCGCCGGGCGCGCTGACCCGCATGACCGCCGATTTGCCGCGCTATATCGAGAATCCCGGCGCAGCACTTGGACCTGATGGCATCGCGCCAGCCGTGCTATACATGGTCAGCGATTTGTCGGGCGACCAGACCGGGAAAGTCCTGGGCGTTTCCGGCCCGCGCGGCGTGCGCGAGATGCGCATGATGGAGAAGCCGGGCTGGAAGCCGCCGCATCAGGGCTGGAAGGCTCATGATATCGTCGAACACGCCAAGGAGATTTTCTTCTCGGAGGAAGAGATCAAAATGGGCGCACGAAGATTTTGACAGTTCGTCATTCCGGGGCGCGCGAAGCGCGAACCCGGAATCTCGAGGTTCCCCGATGTGCAGTTGCACATCTGAGGTCTGGTCCTTATGGACCATCCGGAATGACGGCCAATAAAACCGAACAGAGGCACAAATGACAAAACTCACCCACAAGGCCGCGGGAACCTTCGCCATTGCGCCGACGCCGTTCCACGACGACGGCCGCATCGACGACAAATCGATCGATCGGCTGACGGATTTTTATGCCGAGATCGGATGCGACGGCGTGACCGTGCTGGGCATTTTGGGTGAGGCGCCTAAGCTTGAAGGCCCGGAGGCCGAAGAGGTCGCAAAACGCTTTGTGAAGCGCGCGAAGAACATGCAGATCATCGTCGGCGTCTCGGCGCCGGGATTCGCCGCGATGCGTTCGCTGGCGCGGGCATCCATGGATGCGGGTGCCGCCGGAGTGATGATCGCGCCGCCGCCGCATTTGCGCACCGACGAGCAAATCACCGGATATTTCAAGCAGGCCGTGGAAGCGATCGGCGCCGACATTCCCTGGGTGCTGCAGGATTATCCGCTGACGCTGACCGTGATCATGACACCCGCGGTGATCCGGAAAATCGTGATGGACAATCCGTCCTGCGTGATGCTCAAGCACGAGGACTGGCCGGGACTGGAAAAAATCTCCGCACTTCGCGCCTTCCAGAAGGACGGCTCGTTGCGGCCGCTGTCGATCCTGACCGGCAATGGCGCGCTGTTCCTCGATTTCGAGATGGAGCGAGGCGCCGACGGCGCGATGACCGGCTACGCCTTCCCGGAATTGCTGATCGACGTCGTGAGATTGTCGAAAGAGGGCCGTCGCGACGCCGCGCACGATCTGTTCGATGCGCACCTGCCGCTGATCCGCTACGAACAGCAGCCCGGAGTGGGACTGGCGGTACGAAAACATGTGCTGCAAAAGCGCGGCGTGATCGCCTCAAGCGCGCAACGCAAGCCGGCCTCAAACATTACTGCCACAGCAAAGGCGGAAGTGGACTATCTGCTGTCGCGGATTGCGCGGGTCGACAAGCGCGCGAACTTGCAACTGCAATCCAGCGCGGCGGGTTGATCGCATGACTGAGGCCGTCACACCGCGTCCAGCCTCCACCATCCTGCTGCTGCGCGATGGCGCCGGCGCGGATGAGATAGAGGTCTTCATGATGGTGCGCCATTATGAGATCGATTTTAACTCCGGCGCGCTGGTGTTTCCCGGCGGCAGCGTCGACAAGGGCGATCAGGAGATCATCGCGCGACCTGAACTTTATTCCGGCGGCGAGGGGCTCGATGGGAGCGCTTTGAGTTTCCGGATCGCCGCGATCCGCGAAACCTTTGAAGAGAGCGGTATCCTGCTGGCGCGGCCGCTCGGGTCGGATGCCCTGATCGATGCGAAGCGGGCTGGCGAGATTGAAGCTGCCCATCGCGCCGCATTGTGCGAAGCCAAGACCACGTTTCTGAAGGTGCTCGCCGAGAACGCGTTGTTGCTGGCGCTCGATGAACTTGTGCCCTATGCGCACTGGATCACACCGGAGGGCATGCCAAAGCGGTTCGACACCTGGTTCTTTCTTGCCGCAGCACCGCCGGAGCAGGTCGGCGCCCACGACGGCAAGGAATCCACCGATTCGATTTGGATGTCGCCGCGCGAAGCCTTGGCAGGCGGCGAGAACGGGCGGTTCAAACTGCCGTTTCCGACCACGCGCAACCTGATCAAGCTCGGCAAGCAAAAAAGCGTCAAAGCCGCGCTCGACGAGAGCAGGGGCAAGCCGATCGTGAGCGTGATGCCGGTCATGACAAGGCTCAACGGCGGCCGTCAGCTTCGCATCCCGCCGGAGGCTGGCTATGACGGCGAGGTGTTCGAAGTCGGCAGGGCGTGACGCAGGCACACGGCTGATCATCGTCTGGGCGGCAGCACCGACGTCTTGCCGCCGGCATTGTGGGGTTGCTGGCATGTTCCCCTTGGGACCCATTCCAGCGTATAAAAGTGGACTGATCTGAGCCGGTTCCGATACCCATGCCCTTTGCCGCAATCGTCCAACGGATACGGTCGTTCTCTCTTCCGATCGGTCAATTGACCTTTGCCAGTTTCATGCTGCTGCTGGCGATGATCGTGATGACGAGCGTCGCCAGCGTCGTCTCCATCCGCCACATCGATGCGACGTTTGCCGAGTTGCAGCGGCTTCAGAGCCTTGGCGATCTGGCGGAGGAGATCGACCGGCGCATGAACGAACTGCGGCTTGCGGCAAGGGACTTTGTGACCGATCCGGCTGCTCCGTCCAGCCAGGTCTGGGAGGCGGCTTCCTCGCTGAGCAATCTCTTGAAGAAAACCCGGCTGCAGCTTGCCCCCGATCAGCAGGAAATGATCGACGGCGTCTCAGCGCGGCTCCAGAACTACCGCGATGGCATCGAGCGCGTCACCGCATTGATTGCGCGCCGGGCAGAACTGGCCGCCGCGTTGCCGCCGGTGCGCCAGGGTTTCGAAGCGGCGATCGCCGAAGTGCCTGACCGGATCACCGCGCGAAACCTGTTTCGGATGCAAAACCAGATTGCAGAGGCGTTGCTGGCGCACGAGCCCGCGGCTGCGGAACAGTCCGCCCAGCGCATGCGGGCGGTTGCAATTGGCGAACCGGCGCTTCGCACCGCCGTCGATGGCTACACCGACGCGATTATTTCGATCGCGGGGACCGAGGCCGAGATTGCCAGGATCGACAGGGAAGTTCTGGGCACCGAAGGTCGGCAGATCGGACTGGTGACCGAATTATTGCGGAACATAAGCGCCAGCAGCGGTCGCGTGCTGGCCCACGATTTTGCCAAAACACTTGCCCACGACAAGTGGCAAAGCATTTTCCTCGGCATTGCCGGGGTGTTGATCGGGCTTGCCGCGGCGCTGTTCGTGGTGCGCCGTACCGTCCGTCCACTCAAGGCCATCGCGAGAGCTATCCGCTCGCTAGCCGGTGGCGAGAAGGATGCCTCGATTCCCGCCACCGATGTCAAAAACGAGATCGGTGACATCGCCCGCGCCGCCGAAGTGTTCCGCCGCACGCTGGTCGACGCCGACGCCGCGCGCGAAGCGGCGGTTCATGCCTTGGCCGAGCAGCGCCTTGCCGAGGAAAGCTATCGCAAGCTGTTCGAGGGCTCGGTCGATGGAATTTATGTGACGACGCCGGCCGGCGCGCTTCTCAACGCCAATCCGGCACTGGCACGGATCATGGGATACGATACGCCCGAGCAGCTGATCAACAGCGTCAGGGACATCGCGCACACAATCTATGTTCATCCGGCGGCGCGCGCAGAATACCAGCTACTGATGCAGCGCGACGGAATGGTGCGCGAATTCGAGTATCAGGTGCGCGCGCGCGACGGCGCGGTGCTCTGGCTCTCAGACAGCGCTACTGCCGTGCGCAACGAAGCCGGCGAGGTCATCCGCTATGAAGGCACGGTGCGCGACATCACCGATCAGAAGCGCGCCGAGGATGCGGTCGCCGAAGGCCGGCGGCTGCTGCAACAGGTGATCGACACCGTGCCTGCGGTGATCAATGTCAAGGACAGACAGCTGCGCTATGTCTTGATGAACCGCTACATGGCCGGGATTTTCGGTGTCGACCCTGCGCACGCGATCGGCCGCACCACCACCGACCTGATGTCGCGCTACGGCGCACAGAAGACCGATCAGAACGACAAACGCGTGCTGGCGTCAGGCAAGGGGCTCGGATTTTACGAAGAGGAATATCTGGATTCCTCCGGCAATTTGCGGCAATGGCTGGTGAACAAGCTGCCGCTTCTCGACGCCGACGGCGAGATCGAACAGATCGTCACCGTCGCGCTCGACATCGGTGAGCGCAAGCGTGGCGAGCAGGAGATGCGCAAGGCCAAGGATGCCGCGGAAGCGGCGTTGCGCAATCTGCGGGAGACCCAGAATTCACTGATCGAGGCGGAAAAGCTCGCCGCGCTCGGGCGGCTGGTGGCCGGCGTCGCTCACGAAGTCAACAATCCGGTCGGCATCAGCCTGACGGTCGCCTCATCGCTGGAGCGCAAGACGGCATTGTTCGCCGCCGAGGTCGCGCGCGGCGAGCTCAGGCGATCCCGCCTCAATGAATTTCTCGAGACCAGTCGCGATGCGTCCTCGCAGCTGGTGGCCAATCTCAATCGCGCGGCCGAGCTGATCACCTCGTTCAAGCAGGTGGCGGCCGACCGGAACTACTCGGATCAGCGAACCTTCGACCTCGCCGATCTGACCGAGCAGGTCGTGATGAGCCTGCGGCCGGGCTTGCGAAAGCGAAATCTGACGCTCACCGTCGACTGCCAGGCCAATCTCATCATGAACAGCTATCCCGGGCCCTACGGGCAGGTGCTCACCAATCTGTTCCTCAATTCGGTGGCGCATGCTTTTCCGGACGGCAAGCCAGGAACGATCGATATCCAGGCACGGGAATCCGGCAAGGATAATGTTGAAATCATTTTTTCCGACGATGGGTGCGGCATGTCCCTCGATGTCCGGCGCCGTGCCTTCGATCCGTTCTTCACCACGCGCCGCGATCAGGGCGGCACCGGCCTGGGGCTGCACATCGTCTACAGTATCGTGACTAACCGTCTGGGCGGCCGGCTCGACCTCGATTCCGAGCCGGGCGGAGGCACGCGCATCCAGATCATCTTGCCCCGGGTGGCGCCGCTGGAGCAGGCGGCGGAATAGGTGCTATTCGATCTCGGCCAGCTTGCGCAGGGTTGCTGTAAAAATCTGGCTGGCCTTGCCCACCAGCGCCGTTCCGTTCATCACAGCCGCGGTATCGGTGAAGGTACCGGAGACGCCGATGCCGACTGGGCTAGGCCCGCCGAACAGCGGGTTCGCGTCAGGACTAGAGGTATGGCGCTGCACCAGCACCTCGCCCTTGAAGGTATCCCCCTTCGTCGTGTAGCTGCCGGTGTAATACAGATAGGCATCGCCGCCGACGATCTTGCCCTCCCGGAACATGATCACGCCACTGCCTTTGCCGGTTCGCCCATCCTGCAGGCTGACATGGATCGAATACAGACCGTTCTTCATGGGGTCGCCGGTTACGACATCCGTCACGGCGGAGTCGGCTAAGCTGTTATGGCAAAGTGCGGCCGGTAGCGTCAACGCGGCAGGTTGCCCGGCACGTCGCGCCCGACGCGGACTAGTCCACCCCGCGCTACATGACGCAAAGATGACAACGGAACGCGCCGGCAGGAAACTTGGCACGCGAAATGCTTCGAGCTAGCTGCACCGGCCGGTGGGTGCTGGAGCAGGAGACAAGTGAGCGACTGGATCGATTCCGGCGGTAATGCGCCGCGTTTACGCACTGACCACGGTGTCAGCAAGAATAAAGGCTTGGAAAATTCGGAAAGCCGCCGCGGGAGGCGTTTGAAAGCGCCGCTGACGCTCGGTTTTGCGGTACTGCTGCTGGCGCTGGCTTCCCATCTCGGGCATGCCCGAGATGATGGTCGCTATGCCGGTTCACCGCTCAAACCTTGGTTTGATAGCCTCAAATCCGGCAAGGGGCCGTGCTGTTCCGATGCCGACGGATCTGCGGTTAGCGATGTCGACTGGGAATCGAAGGATGGTCATTACCGCGTGCGACTCGATGGCGAGTGGGTCGACGTACCAGAAGATGCCGTGATCACCGAACCGAATCGGGTCGGCCGAACCATGGTATGGCCGTTGCGGGGCTACCTCGGCGTGAGCATCCGTTGCTTTATGCCAGGCAGCATGACCTAATCCGTGTCGCGCTTGTTTCCCCGAGAGATTTTCTTACGCATATTTCTTGTCGCGCTCCAATAGCTCGATCGAGATGCCCTGCGGCCCGCGGATGAAGCAGATGCGGACGCCCGGCCGAATGGTCGTCGGCTCCTTCGTGAACTCCACACCCTTGGCCTTGATCTCGGCGGCCACCGCATCGATGTCTTTTACGGTCAACCCGAAATGATCGAGCCCCTGATAGGGCGTCTCCGGCGGCGCGTTGACGCCGTCGCCGGCCCTGACCGGCGCGATGAACACGTTGGCGCCGCCGAGCTTGACGTCGATCCGTCCGGGGCCACGGATGATCACGCCGCCGAGGATATTTTCAAGCCAGGCCGCAGTCGCCTCCGGGTCGGGACTGCGCAAGTGGACATGATCCCAAGTGACTATCGGCATCGTTGCTCTCCCCGTTTGCCTTCCATGCGCCGCTTGTCGCGAGATCTCGCGCGCCGGCCGCCGCGCCCGATTTTAGCGGTCGCATTCTGGCGTTGCCATCCCTCTATGGCTGATCTGGTCCGAACTGCGCTTTGCGCCCAATTTTGTTGTGTTCGGATGCAACCATTTCGGGTTTCACCGATTGATGGATCGCGGCGGAACCCGTCAATCGGCAGTCGCGGCAAAGCTTTGGCGCGCTCTCTCGGTGCGCTGCAGCAGGCGATATGCGCCCGCCGGCTCTTGATGGCATGGCAATGGACACTGGGCTATATCGCGTTGAGACGACCGGGCTGTCGGGGCTCGCCGGGATCATCGGCAGCTATTCGGCAACCCCAGCGAAAACCGCCGGTAAATACCTCCCTTCAAAGCTTATCTGGCTCTCGGCCGTTCTGATCGTCGGTTCGGGCGCATGGATGCTGCTGTCCGGGTCTGCCAGCAACCCTACAGCAACTGCGGAGCGCGAGCCCGTGCGCTTGGCGACTGCCTCCACCGGCGAGCCGGCACAATCGCCCGCCACGGACACGGCGCAGGACAAATCCTCCCTCGATCCGCAGGTCACACCGGCGGAGGAGATCGCGCCTGTGGAAACCTCGCCGGTCGATGGGCTCAAGATTTCGTCGCAGTCCTGGCGAAGGGGCGGGCTCGGCTCGAAAGCACTGGTCACTTTGACGCTCCGCAATGCCAACGAGTATGCGGTTAAGGATATCGAGATTTTCTGTTCCTTCGCCCGCAGGGACGGCAGCCATTTGACCGACCGTAAACGTGTGATTCATGACACCGTCAGCATGAGGAGCCAGAAAACCTTTGCCCGCATGCATGTCGGTTTCGTCAACGTCAATGCCAATCAGGCGAAATGCTCGCTGGTCGCAGCCAACCCGGTCTAGTGGCGGACCTGCCACAGGCCCTAACGCAGCGGTAACTTCACCGTTATATCTGTCACACGGCACTAGGAACCATCAGCATCATCCCCAAGTTATTAGAGTGTTCCACGCGAGGGGCGTGGGTGGAGCCGTACCGAAATGCTTCTGGCGCGATACTTCCTATCTGTTGGCGGCGTGTTGCTCGGCCTGCTGTTCGTCGCCGATGCAGTTGTGCCGAAGGCGCCCGCTGTCGGTACGGACAGGAACGATACCGGCGCGGACAAATCCGTCATCAGAATCCATTCCGATCGGAAATGGCCGGAGCGCGTTGTTTTCGATACCAGCATGCCGACGATCGTCCCTGCGCAGACCGCGAAGGTAGAGGCTCTTGTTCCGCCCCCGACGCCGGTCGCCGACGTCTCGGCAAAGGCGCGCGTACGCGAGACGTTTGCGCAGTTCGTGCCGCCTGAGCCAAAGAAACCGGAAGCGAAGCTGCAACGAAAACGCAAGATTGCAAAAAGCCGTGTTGCCCCGCCGATGATTCAGGTCGCACAACAGCCGCGCTTTGGCTTTTTTGCCAACAACAGCTGGAACAACACCCGCAACAACACCTGGTGGTAAGGCCGCGCATCTCGCCAGCTTTGCGTCGTAGAGGTTCAACGCCGCTTTACCGCGGTAATCCCTCAGAACTTGGCCCCCCGGAACTCGAGAGCGAGATTCGAGATCGAATCCAACTGAGACATTGGGCGCTGGCGCTGAGCCGTGTAGAGTCCCCGCGCACGGTCAAGCAGGTTGTCTTGACCGAGGATTGCTTAATGTGCACGCACCAACAAGCTCAGGGAGGGTCTTATGCTGACATTCATGCTATCGCTCAACTGGACCGACCAGGGAATTCGCGCGGTCAAGGACGCGCCCAAGCGCGCGCAAGCTGCCCGCGATCTCGCCAAGAAAGTGGGCGTTGAGATCAAGCAGGTATATCTCACATCCGGCGACAGCGATCTCGTGTTGTTCGTCGATACGGCGAGCGGCGATAACATTGCCAAATTCGCGTTGGCGCTCGGCGCAGTTGGCAACGTGCGCACGCGCACCGCCCGGGCCTGGTCGGAGGCGGAATTCGTCAAGCTGGTCTCCGAGCTGCCCTGAAGCCGCATCGGGGCGACCGCTGCGGGATGATCGCATCTCGAGGAGACCAGGTTGGGATTGGACTGAGATGACCACCCCCCGGCTTGGCCAGGGGGCGTGGGGGGCGGCGTATCGTTGCCGGCAACGGATTGCCGATTTGCTCGCGACCGCCGAATCATGCCGATGCGTTCAGGTCGCGGGACGGCAATCGCCAACCCGGTGCGCCGACACCGTTTCCTTGGTCGGTATCTTTCCAATGCTGCCTTGATGGATCTCCGTGTAAGCGCTGTCACCTTTGACACTAATCTCGGTCTTGATCGGCGCGGCACTTCCACAGATCTTCTGGAAAACATAACCGTCATCTGTCTTCCGAAGGTCCTTGGTATTGCAGGCTCCCACTTTGAGCGGCGTGAATTCCGCCTTCAGTGCCTGCGTTGGGTTGACACAGCGGGTCATTTGCCGGTCGATTGGCAAGCCACTGGTTTGCAGCCGATCATTCGGCTTGCCGTCGGTCTCAAGTGTTCGCTCGAACTTCCACAGCCAGCTGCGACAAATCGCTCCGTCAAAGGCGAAACTTGCGGAGCTTGTGGCCAACAGCGCGCATGCCGCAGAGATGGCCAGCAATATCCGGCGAGGGACAGGGTTATTTTCACGGGGAACGATTTCGGTCATGGCACTCTCCAGAAGTGGACACCCGAACCAATGTTCAGGTCATGAGCAATGTTCCGGCCGAGGCCATTCAAATCGCTTGGTAAAGTTTGCTTCGCGCGCTCGAATGCGAGTGCGGCGATCGAACTTGGATTTCCGGGAAGCTGTTGGGCCGTCTGCGCGGCATTCGAAGTGACTGCTCCCGAATGCTTCCTTCTAAACTCTAGCGGCCTTGCAGGTTCGTTCCTTTTTTGTTCTCAAAGGCCGGGGAGGTTGTGCTAGAGGCCGCGTTCATGTCCAGCGAGCGTCTGGTCCTTACCGAGGCGTGAAAAGCTCGCCGGATAGGGCGATTCGAGAAAATGCGAAAAAAATCCTTCCAGGAAACTAACAGGTCCGGAGCGCAAGGATGACGCGTAATGCGGGCTCGAACGTCATGCCGCAATCTTCGCACCGTCGGGCAGGTTGGGATTTGCCGGTGCCGTTCCTCAAAACAATAACGTCTCGTTCACCATGAGCGACAAATCCCCCGCTTCCTTTTTGCAAACTCGTTCGACCCTCATGTTGGCTTATACTTTTGCTGCTTAATCATCCCTAGAGAAAGAGCTGTAACCACATACAGTTCAAGCGCGTAAATGTGGATAGTAAAAGCGTATGAATACCGCACGCATTGTCGTCCTGACTATCGCTCTCATTGCTGGCGGCCTTGCCGCATATCTCGCGAGTGGACTCGGCGACAAGCCTCCCCCGGCAGAAGCGATCACGCTGCAGACCGTGGACGTTCTCGTTGCGAAGTCCGACATCGGTCTTGGCCAGACGGTGACGGCAGAGGCGCTGCAATGGCAAACGTGGCCGGCGGCGACGGCGAGCAACAATTTTATCCGCCGCAACGATCGTCCTGGGGCAACGACCCAGATGGCCGGCTCGATCGCACGCGCTCCGTTTATCGCAGGCGAACCGGTCCGGGCGACAGAGACCAGATCCGACGACCAGGCCCCGAAGCGTGGCGAGACCATCAAGGTGGTTCGCTACGGCGTTTCAAGCCCGACGACGATACAGAAGTGATCGAAGGGCGCCCGATATGAAAAGCAGGATAAATCGGCGATCGATCTGGGCAATGCTGGTCCGCGCTCTGTCGTTTTCGGCCGTCACAGCATTGACGCTCAATTCGGCTTTGGCGCCGGTTGTGGCGAGCGACTATGCGGCAACGCCGATGGTCGGCGGCGGACAAATAAAAGCGCGCTTCCTTGCGCTCGGCATCGGCAAATCCGTCGTGGTCGATCTGCCGCGCGACATCAAGGATGTGCTGGTCGCGGACCCGAAGATTGCAAATGCGGTGATACCTTCGGCCCAGCGCGCCTACATCATCGGTGCCGCGGTTGGTCAGACCAATATCGTGTTCTTTGATTCAGCAGGCGTGCAGATGGCGGCCTACGACATCGCGGTCAAGCGCGATCTCAACGGCGTGCGCGCCGCGTTGAAGCAAGCGCTGCCCTACGCCGGGGTCCAGATCGAGGGCGTCGGCGACGGCGTCATATTGACCGGCTCGGTATCCAGTCCGATCGAGGCGCAGCAGGCGGGCGATCTCGCCGCACGGTTGGTGGGCAGTCCGGAGAAGGTCGTCAACTCAATCGCGGTCCGGGGCCGTGATCAGGTGATGTTGAAGGTTACCGTCGCGGAAGTGCGGCGGGAAATCATCAAACAGATGGGCGTCGATCTCAGCGCCAGCATGAATTATGGAACCGCGGTCGTAAACTTCAACAACAGCAATCCGTTCACCGCGCTTGGCCGTTCGCTTGTCAGCAACAACCTCGCGAGCGTCTCGGCCTTGACCAAGGGTCTGCCCTCAGTCACCGCCACCCTGCGCGCGATGGAAAGCGCCGGCGTGATGCGCACGCTGGCTGAGCCAAATCTCACGGCGATCTCGGGTGAATCTGCGACGTTTATCGCGGGCGGCGAGTTTCCGGTACCGGCCGGCTATTCCTGCGATCCGGTCACGCATGTTTGTACCACCCAGATCAGCTTCAAGAAATTCGGTATTTCGCTCAACTTCACGCCGGTCGTGCTGAGCGAGGGTCGGATCAGCCTGCGGGTGATGACCGAGGTCTCCGAACTGTCTAACGACAATGCCATCACGTTGACTCAGGCGGCTGGCAATTCGCTGACGGTCCCGTCGATCAAGACCCGTCGGGCCGAAACGACGCTGGAAATACCCTCGGGCGGCTCCATGGCGATGGCCGGCTTGATCCAGGATCAGACCAAGCAGGCCATCAACGGTTTGCCCGGCCTGGACCAATTGCCCGTCCTTGGACAGCTCTTCAGGAGCCAGGATTTCGTCAACAACCAGACCGAATTGATGGTTCTGGTGACGCCCTATGTCGTTCGGGCGGTTGCGCAGCAGGAGTTGTCGCGTCCCGATGACGGGTTTGCGGCTGTGTCAGATCCGCAATCGGTGTTGTTGGGCAGAATTAATCGGATTTATGGCATTCCCGGCCGTGGCGAGCCGGTGGGAAGTTACCGGGGCACCTATGGCTTTATCACCGACTGAGGGGAACCTGCTCGGCCAATCCGTCGAGGAGGAGGGGACGATGACCAGTAAAACTCGCGCCAACCGATTCCGAGCCCTGCGCCTTTGCGGCGCGTTCGTTGGCCTCGCAGTCGCGCTGGGTGCATGCACAACCGCTGCAGAAGTCGTGACGGCAAGCGTTCCCGACGATTACCGCCTGCGTCATCCCATTGCGATTCATGAAGGCGACCGATCGGTCGTCGTCTTCGTTGGCCATGGGCGCGGCGGCCTGTCCGCTTCACAGCGCGCCGATGTGATAGGGTTGGCGCAAACCTGGCTGCGCGAAGGAACCGGCGCGATTATTGCCGATGTGCCGGTCGGCACGCCCAATGCGCGGGCGGCGGCGGACGCATTGCGGCAAGTTCGGACGCTGCTCGCGGCGGCCGGCGTGCCGCCGCGCGGGATTGTTGTCCGCCGCTATCATCCAGACGACCTGCGAACATTCGCGACCATCCGCCTGAGCTATCCGAAAATCTCGGCGATTGCCGGTCCCTGCGGCCTGTGGCCGGAGGATCTCGGACCTTCGATCAGGAATCCGGGCTACTTCGAAAACAAGTCGTATTTCAATTTCGGATGCGCCTATCAGCGCAACATGGCAGCAATGGTCGACAATCCCTCGGACCTCGTGCAGCCGCGGTCCGAAACCGTCGCATACACGACGCGGCGCACGGTCGCTTTCGACAAGTACCGCAAGGGCACTGCGACCACGACCCTCTATCCCGAAGCCGACAAGGCCAAACTCAGCGATACAGGCAAATGATCAGCTACGCCCATCAAACTCCCGAGGAACAGCTGGACGACATACCGCCGCCCGTGGACGATCACATCGCCCCGGCGCCGCGGGTATCGGTGCAGGCGTTTTGCGAGACGGTGGAAACCGCAGCCGCCGTGCAATTGGCCTGCGAAGATCGCCGCCTGGGCAAGGCTCATCTCAAGATTCAAATGGGCGGCATGGCAACCGCCATCGAGGCCTATCGCACCGCTCCTACTCCGAACGTGATCATCCTGGAAACCGAGGGCCGAGGCAGAATCCTTGCGGGCCTCGATCGGCTCGCAACGGTGTGCGATTCCGGAACTCGCGTCGTGGTGATCGGACGCGTCAATGACGTCACGCTTTATCGCGAACTGGTGCGCCGCGGGGTCAGCGACTACGTGATTGTGCCGGTTAGTGCCCTGGACGTGGTGCGCTCGATTTGCGGTCTGTTCTCGGCGCCTGAGGCAAAAGCCGTCGGCCGGGTCATCGGAATCGTCGGCGCAAAAGGTGGCGTCGGCGCATCCACCATCGCCCACAACGTCGCCTGGGCGATCGCGCGTGATCTCGCGCTGGACTCCGTCGTCGCCGATCTCGACCTCGCATTCGGCACCGCCGGTCTCGACTACAACCAGGATCCCTCGCAAGGCATCGCCGACGCGGTATTCTCGCCCGATCGTGTCGATACGGCGTTTGTTGATCGTCTGCTGTCGAAATGTACCGACCACCTCAGCCTGCTGGCGGCGCCAGCGACGCTGGACCGGGTCTACGACTTTGGCGCCGAAGCCTTTGACTCAATCTTCGATACGCTTCGCACGACAGTGCCCTGCATCGTGCTGGATATACCCCATCAATGGTCGGCATGGACCAAGCGCGCCCTGATCGGCGCGGACGATATTCTGATCGTCGCGGCCCCGGATTTGGCCAATCTGCGCAACTCCAAGAACATATTCGATCTGCTGAAGGCATCGCGGCCTAACGACCGGCCGCCGCTGTATTGTCTCAATCAGGTCGGCGTGGCGAAGCGGCCGGAAATCAACGCAAGCGAATTCACCAAGGCCATTGAGAGCCCGCCGATCGTGGCTATTCCGTTCGAACCCCAAGTGTTCGGCTTGGCGGCCAATAACGGCCAGATGATCGCGGAGATCGCCGCCAGTCACCGCACCACCGAGATGTTTCTGCAGATCGCGCAACGGTTGACAGGCCGGGGCGAAACCAAAAAGCCACGGGGTTCGTTACTGTCGCCCCTGCTCGGGAAGTTGCGGGCAAAATAGCTACCCGTATGGAGTGTCGTCGTGTTTGGGAAGCGTAGCGGAACTGAAAACGATTCGCGGACGATGAAGCCCGCCACCGGCGTGCTGGAACCAGCTTCCGGTGCGGCGCCGGCCGTATCGCGCAACCTATCTCCTCCCACCGTTTCGTCACCGCCGCTTTCGCCGGCCAGACCGGGGGCGCCCGCGCCGGCAATCGAAGCCCGGAGATCGGATACTTACTATGAGGTCAAAGCGACGATCTTCGGCGCCTTGATCGAAGCGATCGACCTTGCCCAACTCGCCAAGCTTGACAGCGAGTCGGCGCGCGAGGAGATTCGCGATATCGTCAATGAGATCATCGCGATCAAGAACATCGTGATGTCGATTGCCGAGCAGGAAGAGCTGCTCGACGACATCTGCAACGACGTTCTCGGCTACGGCCCGCTCGAACCGCTTTTGGCGCGCGACGACATTTCCGACATCATGGTCAACGGCGCCGGAACGGTGTTCATCGAAGTCGCCGGCCGCATTCAGCGCACCGGAATCCGGTTCCGCGACAATCAGCAGCTCTTGAACATTTGTCAGCGCATCGTCAGCCAGGTCGGCCGCCGCGTCGACGAATCCTCGCCGATCTGCGACGCGCGCCTTGCCGATGGCTCACGCGTCAACGCCATCGTTCCGCCTCTGGCACTCGACGGCCCCGCATTGACGATCCGGAAATTCAAAAAAGACAAGCTGACCCTGGACCAGCTGGTCAAATTCGGAGCGATCACGCCGCAAGGCGCGGAGATTCTGCAGATCATCGGGCGCTGCCGCGCCAATGTCCTGATTTCCGGCGGCACCGGCTCCGGAAAAACCACGCTGCTCAACTGTCTCACCCAGTACATCGACAACGACGAGCGCATCATTACCTGCGAAGACGCCGCGGAACTTCAACTGCAGCAGCCGCACGTGGTGCGGCTGGAAACCCGCCCGCCGAACATCGAGGGCGAGGGCCAGATCAGCATGCGCGAACTGGTCCGGAATTGCCTCCGCATGCGCCCTGAACGCATCATCGTCGGCGAAGTCCGCGGACCTGAAGCGTTCGACCTGCTGCAAGCCATGAACACCGGACACGACGGATCGATGGGAACGCTGCACGCCAACAATCCCCGCGAGGCCCTGTCGCGATGCGAATCGATGATCACGATGGGCGGGTTTTCACTGCCGTCGCGGACCATTCGCGAGATGATCTGCGCTTCGATCGACGTTATCATTCAGGCCGCCCGCCTGCGCGACGGCTCCCGGCGCATCACCCACATCACTGAGGTGATGGGTATGGAAGGCGACACCATCGTCA
>WNGK01004186.1_pt1 | contig 15749 bp, 11 predicted proteins | sample 5400601 | NCBI WGS metagenome assembly WNGK01 (sample SAMN13153376, study PRJNA577476) | soil metagenome | isolation source: 60 cm soil or saprolite under Garry oak tree replicate 1 | place: USA:California | collected 2016-06-15
ATTACCGGGTTTTTCAGGCCCACGTGCTCGAGCAGCTCAAGCAGAAGTCTGCGGCCCAGGACGCTCTGGTGGTGTTTCAGAAGGAACAGACCGCCGAGCGGCTGGACCCGGCGTGGCTGCGATTGCTGGCCGACGTCTATTACCGGCTGCAGATAACTGACCGGGCGCTCAGATTCTCGACCTGTGGGCCAGGTGGGACCCGGCGGACGCTCGCATTGATCTCTATCGCGGCCAGGTGTATGAGGTGAAAGGGCAGCCGGACATGGCCCTGGCCTCTTTTCAGCGGAGCCTGGAAAAATCGACCGAGAACCCGCAGGCCTATTTCGAGATGGGCACGATCCTCTACGAAAAGAACAAGCTTTTGCCTGCCAAGAACGCACTCCTGAGCGCGGTTCGCGAGGGCGCGAATAATCCCGAGTACCTTTCGAAGCTCGCCTCTGTCTATTTGGCGATGGGAGATGCGGACGCGGCGATCGAGTCGTTGAAAAGAAGTTTCAACAGGCAACTTCGGCCGAGCGCGACCGCCAAGCGCGTAACTTGGAGGCTGAGCGGCCGATCGCCCAGGCCCAAAGGCAATTGGACGACGGGAATCCCGAGGCAGCTCGGGCCCTCTTTGAGAAGGCGCTGCAGGTTGATCCCAATCGCTGGGAGCCGAACGCCTACCTGGCCGAGATGAATCTCAACTCTGGAAATCTGCGAGACGCCTACCCCTATTTGCGGAAGTTGGAACAACTCGACCCTGATTCCGCTATTGGGAACTTTTTGATGGCGCGATACTGGTTCAAGCAGAAGGGCTATGATCAGGCGCGGCTCTACGCCGAGAAGGTGAAGCTAAGCCGGCCGGATAATTCCGAACTCCGTGCTTTGCTGGGTGAAATCTACGGGAAACTCGGCGAAATGCAGAAGGCGCGCCAGGAGTACGAGGAGGCCATACACCTGGCTCCGGAGCGCGCGGATTTGCGCGAGCGCCTTCGCAAGGTCACGGGCGAAGGAATTCGTCCGATTGAAAACCCGCAACCATGATGGCGTTGCTTTCCCATTGTACAAAGTTACATCGTGACGCAACGGCTCGACGCAGCCTCCCGCGTCAGCGCGCCGCGAACTGCGCCCGCTTCATGCGCAAGGCGCTGGCTCGCGCTTTTGTCGCCCTCTGGGGACTAGCCCTGTCGACGCAAGGGTGGTCGAAGCCTCCGAACGTTGCCCTGATCACTATCGACACGGTTCGGGCCGATCACGTAGGGTGCTACGGCTACCGGCAAGCGCGTACACCCAGCCTCGATGCGCTGGCTCGAGAGGGAGTTTTGTTTCGAACCACCGTGGCCTCAGTTCCACTGACTCTTCCTTCACACTGTTCGATTCTGACTGGAACCTATCCCACGCTTCATGGGGTCCGCGACAACCTGGGCTACAGGCTCGGAGACTCTCCCCCGACCCTGGCCGTTCTCTTGAAAGGGAGCGGCTATCTCACGGCCGCCTTTGTAGGCGCGGACGTCCTCAACCCCCAGCGCGGGCTGAGCCGGGGCTTCGACACCTATTCGGCTCCGTTCCAGCGAAAAATGGGGCGGGACAATCCAATCGCTTTCAATCTTCAGGACCTCCAGCGCCCAGCGGAGGAGGTGGTCAGCGACGCGCTCGGCTGGATGTCCACCCAGCCGCCTTCGTCCAAGCCCTTTTTCATCTGGATCCATCTCTACGATCCTCACACGCCTTACGAACCGCCGGCGCGGTTTCGAGCTCTGCTCCGCGACCCCTACGACGGCGAAATTGCTTACGCCGATGAGTCCCTGGGGAAGTTTTTCGCCTACCTGAAGGAACACGCTCTTTACGATTCAACCTTGATCATCGCCACATCGGATCACGGCGAGAGTTTTGGGGAGCACGGCGAGTACACTCACGGGTATTTCATTTACGACACGACCTTGCTTGTGCCGCTCATCATCAAACCACCCGTCGGATCGGCCATAACCCCTCGCCAGATCGAGGCGCCGGTCAGGACCATTGATATCTCCCCGACTGTGCTTCAAGTGCTGGGCATCGCTCCTCCCTCGAGCATGCAAGGCAGCGGCTTGCTCTCCTTGATGCTGGGAAGGGCCGCGACTTCGCCAACCGGTGCGGCGTATTGTGAAACCTACTACCCCGATGAATTTGGGTGGAGTGCGCTTCGGGCGCTTCGCAGCGGGCGTTTCAAATATATCGATGCGCCTAAGCCAGAACTCTACGACTTGGTCGCCGACCCCCAGGAAGCTCACAACCTCTATCCGACCAGGCAAGCCACGGCTCATGAGCTCAAGTCACAATTCGAGGCCCTGGTCGCCAGGGTCACGCCCAGAGCATCGCCCCCGCGAGCCCAGGTGTCTCCCGCGGATATTGAGATGCTTGCCTCGCTCGGCTACGTGGGATCGTCAAGCCCGTTCACCGCGGGCACTACCGGTAAACCGCTGCCTGACCCCAAAGATGAACTGGGTACGTACAAAGTGCTTTTCACGGCAACGCAGATGGCCGCGAGAGGCAAATGCGACCAGGCCATACCCTTATTGGCTCACCTGACGCAAGAGCAAACGGGAGTGTTTCTGGGCCATCTCACTCTAGCCAAGTGCGAGCTCGCTACGGGCAAGTACGAAGCTGCCGAGTCAGCCCTGGATTCTGCCATTCGCCTTCGCCCGGACAATTTGGAGGCGATCTTCTATAGAGGAATCTGCCAGTTTCAGGAAGGCCAGCTGAAAGACTCGTTATCCAGCCTGCAATCGGTGGTAAAGGTTCTTCCCAATGAGCCTTATGTCCACTTTTACCTTGGCTCCATCCATGAGCGGGAAGGCCGGACCGAGCAGGCCCTGGCGGAGTTCCAAAAATGCGCGGTGATTGATCCCAATTTTGAAGTCGCCGTCTACAAGGTTGGCTATTTTCTGGCGAAGAGCGGCCAATTCCCCAAGGCAATCGTGCAATTCAAGAAAGTCGTTACCCTGGACCCGGGGAATGCCTCCGCCCACCGCAATCTTGCACTGGCTTACGCGAAATCGGGTAACGGCGCCGCGGCTCAATCCGAATTCGAGGCCGCTTGCCACCTCAACGCCTCCTTCTGCCCTCCGCCTGACCAGCGCTAATCGAGACTAAACGCCTTTTCAATCACTTGGCCAGTTGAAAGGTCGTGCGCTCGGATGCGCCAATTTCCTTTTTCGTCGTTGTGGGCGAGAGGAAACGCCTCAACATGGGAGCTTGAAGTGAGGAGCGCGTTTCGGGAATAGAGTTCGTAAGGATGAGCGTCCGGCCCGTCGAGCTCGAGGCGAACCACGCGGAGGGTCCCCGCTGGGAGCGATCCCTCATTCACTAGCCGCACCTCCAGATGTCTACCGGCTGGCAGCCTATCGGGAATGTTGAGGCGTAGCTTCGGAAACGGTTGCGGGGAGCGAGTAAAGATCAACGGCCACCAGGGATCGAGTGTAGTCTTGTAGGTTTGAATTGGTCCCAGGTCCTGGCGGCGGCGAACGTCGTAGGTCGGCAGCGCTGACGGCCACTCCAGGCGCACTTCGGCTGGCGTCTCCAAAAAGGAGTTATCAACGTCCTCGCCCGAGCCACCGTGCTTGATGAGAGCGTAGTCTCCCAGTCCTTCCACGTCAAACTGCGGATTGCGAAAAACGGCCACGTGCTCGCAGGCTCCATTTTCGAAGACGACCACCTCGGCGCCGGGCAGGCGCTTTCCATCGGCGCCGACCACACGCACTCGCGGTCTGATCTCCGCGGAACTCAGCATGCCTTCCAGAAGATCAGGCAGGCCCGAATTCGATTTTGGATTCAGCCGCTCGGCCCCATAGTCCGCTACATCCAGATTCAGGAAGACGGCGCGTCCGCTCCCAAAGGTGTTGACGATGACCGTCGAGACCTTGCCGCTCGCGCCCTGTGCTTTGCCCCCGGTGACTACAACCGAAGGTTCGGCGGCCGGGGGAAGATTGAACTGCCGGCCTTGGATCGAAGGCGAAATGATATTCTGTGCCCCGGGGACGCCGTTGCCCGGCGATGGAGGTTTCGCGCGCCCAATCCCGAAAACATCATCAAGCTGCCCGCTCCCCAAGTCGCAGCCGTGCTCGTTCATGGTCGCGACCGCAAAGTCTGCGACCAGCAGCCCTCCCGCCTGTACGAATTCCCGGATCTGCCCGGCTTCGCGATTGCTGACCGCCACCGATTTCGGCATCACGAAAACGCGGTACCGGCCCGTGTTGAGTTCGCCGGCCTCGATCTGCTCACGCGAAACAAAATCGTATTGCAGGCCGAGATCCTCAATCAGTTTCGTCCAACTGTTTCGAATCCCGTTGATATGCAGGCGGACATCATATTTGTTCAGCACCCAGTCCCGCGCGTGTACCAGATTCTCGAGCAGCCAGTGAATCTGGACTGACGCGTGCGAGTAATGAATGGCGATGCCGTCGTGAGCACGGCGGGAGTTCAGGATGAGCCGCGCAATCCCGCTCCGCACTTCGTGGAAAACTTCAGAGAAGGCTTCCGCGGCAGGGGTGAGCCGGTGGTCTGCGTCAACAAACCGAGTGCCGGCCTCCAAATCGTCCCAGATAATTGCTCCCTTGTATCCGTGAAAGAGCTGCCACCAGATTTCGCGCACCTTCCGCTTTTGCTCGGTACGGTCCAGGTCCGTGAGAGGCTTGCCCGGAGTGTAGGAGAATGCATGCGTGCCCAGGATGGCGACTTTGGGGTTCAGCGAGCGGATCAGCTCGGCGTTGTTCGCTGTGTTGTAAGGCTCGATCACGTCGACCGAGTCGACGACGTTCTGATAGTTGTACCAGCCGAAGGCGGCGGGCGCCTGGCCGCCTTCGGTGGCACACAGAGCCTCCGGGTCCTCGGCTTTGCACATGGCTCGAGCGCGCTGGACCGCAGCGGCAAAAGTTGCGTCCATGAAATTGCGGAAGTCGCACCACGCGGCGACGTTCCAGCCTGCGGTGGAGCGGATTTCCGCCACCTCCGCATAAAAGCGTTTCACAAAAGTTGCAACCTCGGACCAGCTCCGGAATTTCGTCGGGCTCTGGTCTGTTCTCCATCCGCCGCGCTTGCCCCAGCGCGCATTGCCGATGTCGAGGGGGCCGAGCTTCGCTTCGAGCGATCGCTCATCGAGGGTCGGAATGCCGCGAGTCTCCGCGGCCATGGCGGTGACGGTTTCCCAATCCTCACGTGTTGACATGCCGGCCGCATACGGTACAGGAAAGGTTGTTCCCCACTCCTTGTTCAGTTTCGCCAGAGTGCCGTACCTGGCTCCGAGACCGGCGGCGGCGATCGAGTCGAACGCGCGGTCCGTCGTGGTGCGGGCAATCATCAGGTCGCGGTGGTCGAACGGGAGCCCTGAGTGCATCGTGTCGTCGTCCCAGCGCGCGATTTCAAGCCCGGCCCATTCGGCTCCCACCTGGCCCGGAGAGCCATAGATCGAGCGCAAGTAATCGGCAAACTTCACGGTACAATACGTCGAATGGCAGAAATCGGTCGGCTGAATCTGGTCACCCTGGCCGAGCTCATCGGCAATATTGTAAAACAGCGGCCGGAAAGCTTTGTGCATTCGAACCGTGCGGGTGAGGCGCTCGCGCAGATACTCGTCAGTCTTAGGATCGTTCAGGCAAGGCTGCCGCACTAACAGTTGCCAATTTTCCCGGTTCGCTTGATATGCATCTTGCCAGGCGTGCCACAGATTCTGTCTCTTGTGATAAACGGCGAACACTTCCCACACCATCTGCTCGACGTAAAAGCGAAAGTTATTGTCGAGCACCGGAGAAAAGTCGTCGTCGCGATAAGCGATGGTTGCATCCACCCCGACGCCGGCGAGCGAGTCATAAAACCCGTCGGAGTAGCCTGCCCACATGAGAGTGTGAAAATCGTCCCAAGGCCGGACCGGTGGAGCGAGCAGAAACTTCGCGCCTTCCACCTGCAGCACCTGGTTCACGAAAACCTGAATCGAATTGCGGTACGTGAGGCCTTCGGCGAGAGAAAAGGAGAAAGGTTGAGGCGTGCCAATCGGACTCGACGCTGGCAGCGCGATTTGTTTTACGACGCGACCGACACCATCAACCCAACGCAAATCGACGTTTCCTTCGGGCCGCTGGCGAAGATAGACTTCACCATTCAGGGTGCCCTCGGTCTCGAAAATGTCACGTGGGAGATGCACCCGCGCGACGACGGATGCCTGTTTCCCCGAGCTCTCTGGCGTTTGAGTTGCAAGCCCGCTCTGGTTTCTAAACCAATCGGTGCCCAGTGCACCTGCCCCGCAGGCAGCGCGCAAAAATCCCCTTCGTGACGGTCCACTCGTGCGCCTCACAGACCTCCTTTGATAATTTCCCGGATAGCGAACTGTCGAGCCGCTCGGGAGCCGAGTTGGCGCGGTGAACTCGCCGCCGCAGCCTCAAACGGACGTCATGCCCTCTCGACTGCTTACTTGACATTCGCGTGAGCGTCTACCTGAGTCTGTGTCACCACTTCCAAAACGCCGACTGGGTCGCCCAGGCTGTCGGAGACGGGAGCGAGAGCTGAGATCCAGCCCGGCTTGTCGGTCACCGTTACGCGCTTGCCGGTTTCCAGCACGGTCTTCATTTGGGGGATCATATCCTGATAGAGAGCGCCCCACGGCCAGAACTGGCTCATCTCATGGGTATTTCGGATCACGACGCGAATCTTATCGGGGTGGCCCTTAATCGGCATCCACAAATTGACGTCAGCGGGAAACGACACAAGGTGCGAGAGCCTAAGCAACGTCTTCTTCATCGCGATGAAAGCGGCGTTGTCAACATCGTAATTGTCGCCCGCGAGCCACTGATCCCGCGCATCTACCTTGAACATGTAGGTCAACGCCCGCTCGGTGACAATCCTCTGGCAAACGTCCCCGTCCACCATCACGCTTCCCACGCGCGCAATCTCGTCGAGCTGTGCGGCCAAGTCAGGCGTGGGTGCAAGCCCGCCTTGGGCTGCACTCGCGGGCAGCCCCGACACAACGAACAGCAAGCAGAGAAACTTCATGGCGCCTCCGAAATCAGTTGCATGAGGTACGCATGCACCTTGGCCCAAGCGTCGGGACGGATCGTCCCGAGCATTTTGGACGTGCGGCTCGTAGCCTCGTCAATGCTGGTGTTCGTCCATTCCAACGCGGGCTGGTCGGCCAACGGCGGGCGCGGATTCCACCAGTCTTCGGGTCTCGAGTTGTTGTAGCGTTGTGCGGCTTCAGCCTTCAGAGTGTCGAGCGGATAGCGGTTCTTCAGACGGTCGAGCAACGCGAGATCTTGAAGGCAATTGCGCTGAATCTTCAGCCGGATACTTGGTATCGGCTCTTCCCGCCCGAACCGATCGCCTGGATAAACCAGCGTGGTGCTGCCGTCCTCAAGGTGAAACCAGGGATCTTGGCCCGGATCCACGGCCAGCCAGTGAACAAAGCCATCCACACCCCAAAGCCACCCTTGAAACGGAAATTTGGAGATCGATGCACTCGGTTCGCGGACGCCTGGTGGGCCCGAATAGTACCAGACCAAGTCGCCTCGCTCGCGGAGTATCCGCGGAGCGTCCTTATACCAGCTCAAGATCCCCCCGCTTGAGATCCACATTCTGACCACACCTTGGAGATCACGGAACTGCTGCTCCATGTCCCAGCTGACGTCGGCGCGAAATACAAATTTCACTGGCGTGTCGGGCGGCAATGCTTTTTTCAGGAGCCGGGCGTACTCCATGAAGTATTGGTTGTCTTTCGGAAAGCGCACCTCGTCGCCGTCCCAGGGAAAACCCATGTATCGCTTCTTGTGATTGAAGAAGACTTCGAACCGGGTTTGGGTCCATTGCTTCTGGCGAAAGTGACGTTCCATTTCAGAGACGACATTCACAAACTCTACTTCGTAGCCCAGCTCGCCCCAATTGACGAATGACGCCGGCCATTCGGGATTGATCGGCAGATAAACGAAGGGGATGGGCCGCGCGCCCCGGCGCGTTCCAGCAAAGGCGGAGCCGTCGAAAAGCGGACCATAGTGCCGGTCATAAAGGTCCCAGTTGGCGATGTGCCTACTCCTCCCGGTGCCCACCAGGGCCGGCGCGAACTCGGGGCCTACCTTTCCCGCGTGCCCGTAGCCGAGCTGGTGATAGACGCCGCGATGCTCGTAGAAGATGCGATGGTAAGCCTGGATGAGCCGAAAGAATGCGTCAGTCGAGTAGAAGTCTGGACGGTTTTGGGCGAGTCTCGGGTACTGCTCCCCTAGCCAGCTACTGCCGTAAGAGTTTTGATCCACGACTACGACGTCTTGCTCCGGTACGACGGGCGGAAGAACCTTCAGCTCGACGCGTAGCGCGGCGCGGTGGCGTCCGGCTCTCAAAAGGGCGCGGCCGCGATAGACGCCCGGAGCCGCGGTAGGAGGAATCCAGAAGTCGATCCAGAAAGCCTGCGCCGTCTGGCCGCGGATGCGATTGTCGGGTTCGGGGAGACGGGAGCGGTAAGGAAGCTCGATGGGAATGAGAGCGTCAGGGTAATACCTGTTCGCGCTTTCGATGTAATGAAACCACTCGCGGTAGACGTCGGTCTGAATCCCACTATTCCCCGCACCGAGGCTGATCCCGAGCTTATACTCCTCGACGCCCCTCAGCTCTGCGACCAGGTGGAAGGAAATGTAGCCGCCGCGCGCGCCTCGGAGTGATATCGATCGCTGCCCCTGCCTCTGTTGAACCGCCGCCTGAGTTGCACTCGCCGCGCGGTCTGCGTGGACAAGCTGTCCGAAAGGATCAACGCGCAAATACTCAGGATAGGCCCTGAGACTCACCGCCTCCCCGCGAAGGCAGGAGGCTGCCAGAAGGCACAGCCCTAAGCAGCGGGTTATGGCGAAAGGCGCTCCGTTTGTTATGTCACCCAACATAATTCGCCGGTGGTGTATCGTGTTGGCGGGCAGGTCGCCCATTATACCGCCTGCCCCGGCAAGCCGCGGACAATATCACTTTTTCTGCGACAAGCGTCCACCCGAGGTGAACCCATGATACCGCGCTTCACTCGTCGTCACGCATTGCAAGTACTAACCTCGCTGGGTGGGCTCGCGGTGTCGGGCGGCGCAAGCCCAACCGCTCCATCCGGCGGCGCGTTGCGGGCTACGCAGGCCGGCGGCCTTCCCGCTGATCAAAGCAAGCGCTGGAAAGGATCGGCGCTGGGGAACCTCTATCCCTTTATCAAAGAGGAACAGCAGCGCACTCGACAGCGCCTGGCGTTTCTCAACCGCCGCCCCAAAGACCTTGGGGCTTGGAAGGCAGAGTGCCGCGAGAAGGTCTTCGCCGCGCTCGTTTACCGGCCGGCGCCGTCGAAACCCGGGGCCACGATCTTGGAGCGCGTGGATCGAGGGGACTACATCCGCGAGCGGCTGACCTTCCAAACCGCACCCAGCGTCACCGTGCCCGCGTACCTGCTGGTTCCCAAGCGGGCCAAGCTCCCCGCCCCGGCAGTGATCGCGCTGCACGACCACAGTGGCCTTTACTACTGGGGCAAGGAGAAGATCATCGAAACCGAGAAGGAACATCCTGTGCTCATCGCCTCTCGCCAGCGCCATTACGACGGCGTCAGTTATCCGGCTATGCTCGCTCGTCACGGTTACGTGGTCTTGACTATTGACATGTACTATTTCGGTGACCGTCGCCTGGTCCTCGACGAAGACCTGGAGCGGGGCATCAATGACCATTCCAAAGTGGAGTCGCAAGAAACAATCGACCAAATCAACGACCGCAATGGCAAAGCGGAGCACGTGATCTACAAGAACATGATCGATGCAGGGATTACCTGGGCCGGCGTCCTCGCTTGGGACGACATCCGGAGCATCGATTACCTTGTGACACGACCTGAGGTTGACCCCCGCCGCATCGCCTGCACGGGCCTCTCCGTCGGCGGCTTCCGCACCAACTTCCTTGCCGGGCTCGACCCACGCATCAAGGCCTCGTGCGTGGCAGGCTGGATGACGTCGTTCCGCAACCTGCTGCCGCGCTACGAGTCCTACACGGTGCCTGCGGGCTGGCCGCCGGGGCTGCTCGACGATCTCGACTATCCCGACGTGGGATCGCTGACCGTGCCCAATCCAATGATGGTCGTGCATGGTTGGCAGGACACCTTGTTTCCGCCCGAGGGCGTGCGGGCAGCGTTCAACACTCTGGCAAAGTGCTACGACGCAATCGGCAAGCCCGAGCGCTTTCAGACTTTCACATTTGACGGACCACACAAGTTTCCGCTTGAAGCCCAGCAGCGCATGATGGCCTGGTTTGATCGCTGGGTTTAGACTGGGTTTCTCCTCCCACCCGGGAAGGGCGTGGCGTGGCGGCCGATCTTCCGCTCGATTGGCTATTCTTTCAGAAAATCCACATAACCATGCGCGCGAAGAAAACGAAAGTACCCCACGAAATCAAAATCCGTCGGCCCCAGTTCCATTTGTGTGAGGCGAATGACCTCTGCAAGGTTGCGATGCCCGTCACACCAGTACAGAGCGGCTGTGGGCACCCCCGCCCATGCGCCTGACGGATAGCCTTGCCATTGATCGGGCGGAAGGTCATCCAAGGGCACGGTTCCGAAACGCTTACGGCGGACCACGATCTTTGCAGCCTCGGCGGCTTGAGCGCCGTGGGCTTCGACGGGCTTCACCGGAGTGCTGAGTCCCACTTCCGTAGTTCTGCGTTGAACGGCACGGCGTACCCTTTCCTTTTGCTCGTCGCCAAAACGGCGCAGTTCCTCGATCAGTGGAGCTAGCGCCTTGGTGGTATCCTCACGCTTCTCCTTCGGCACTAGGCGCTGCACCGAAAGGACTGCCTGAGATTCACGGTCGACGCTATAGGTGACGTGGTCGAGAGCGTCACTCAACAGACGACCTAGGCTCTCGGCATCGTTCACGGCCGGAACTTGATCCACGAAAGGCGCGGTCGTCTGAAGGATCTGGTCGTAGCCCCGCGTCTGGCTCAGCTCCGCCAGCCACATTGCCTCAGGTTCCGCGGCGTTTGCTAGGTAATAGAGATAGGAGGCATTGACCGCGGCGATGTCCCGAAGAGACCGCGGATCCACGCGGTCGGGAGTGTCCTCGCTATTGTGGTGGGTGTGCACACCACTGCCACTGTAAGGCCATACGGTAGGCACATTCACGGTTGGCTCCGCGAGATAGGTATCTGTGCCGCTCATGAACGGGTGCGAGTGCCACGGGCGGCCAACCTTCGAGAAATATTCCTCGGCCACTCTCAGGACGAAAGCGTCTGTGTATGACTTCGCGACATGAGGATTCATGTAGAACGTGTATTCTGTGCCCGCCAGACTGTACGAGGCGGCGGGAGTGTCCATGCACATGGCAGCGATCGTCTGACGAATGCGGTCAGGATGTGTCGCGACGTAATGCATCGAACCGTACATCTCCCCCATGATCAAGATCCGGATGCTGCGCCTGGGTAGGGGCAATTTGCCATCGGCGATCAGGCGGCGGAGCGTGGCCAAGGACTCGAGCATCGCCGCGACGCCCGTCGCATTATCCTCCGCCCCTTGCTCGAATGCGTGGCCGAGCGTCAATACCTCCTCAGGACCTGTTCCGGGGATGACACCCGTGACGTAGGGATAGACGCCCGCGTAATAGCGAGTATCAACGGTGGCCTTCAATCGCACGTTGCCATGCTCGGCCAGGAGTTTACGGAGAAGAGCAGCCTGGCGCGGGGAGATGGAGAACGACAGCATTGGCGTGCCGCCCTTGGTTAAGGCCCAACCGTTGTCTCCCCAGGCGTTGATCCACTGGCGGCCGTCGCGCAGGTCGGGATTTTCCGTGAAGGCATTGATGGCGCCGACCGCTCCCGCTTTCACCAGGGCCCACTTGAAACCCGCCGGATTGTCGTCGGTAAGGACGAACTTTCCGTGCAGCGATCTCTTCGCGATAGCCGCTGCATCTGCTCCGTGGACCTCGACGACATCGGCAAGGATGCCGTCGGGAGGCGTGGGGCCGCTCCACATGCCCAACGAAGTCGGAATCTTCTCGTAATCGGCAAGAATGCGGTCCGCCGACGGCACCGCCGGGTCGAGAATTTCCAGCCGCGCGGACTTCGCGTCCCACGCCATGGGCTCAGTCCAGAAACCGACCTGGCTGACGCCGTCCGCCGGGGCACCCAGGAGCTCTACATTCTCGATGCCGATCCCGCCCATCGTCCGATGTAAGAATTCTGCGGTCTCTTGAAATTTAGGGAAAGTGAACCAACGATCTGTGGCATAAACGTGCCGCATGAAGTCCATGGCTTGATCGGGTTGAACCTCAGAACGGACCATTTGGACAAGGCGGTCCAAATTTAAGGGAGGATCCGCTGCGATCGTGGGCACAGCAACCCAAGCAATGAGAAACAAGACGGCTCGTTTTTTCGAGAGCCAGAACACAAATACCAACCTCCCGGGCGCGATCTCCGATTCTCAATTGGGTCGGATTCCGCCGAAGCTGCAACCTGCGGAATCATACCCTCGCCAGACAATCGGCTCAACCCCAGACGCGATATTTCCATTTGGCCTTGACAGCGCTATCCAGAAGAGAGAAGGTCTCGAGCCGGGTCACGTTGGCGACGGCGCGAAGTCGGAACGGTCGCCGAATCGTTTCCCCCGCCATGAAGAATCGATCACAGTCGTGCCCTCAGGAGGGCTATCCGTGCTGCGACGATTGGTAGTGGCTTTTATTGCGGTTGGGGCAATGGCGGAACCCGCCTTCGCAGCGGAGCTACCCGGCGCTTACTTCCGCCTGATGGAAGCCGGAGCCGCGCAAGTCGAGCAAGTCTTGAGCACCGAGCCCAAAGCAGACCTGGCGAAGCTGGAAGCACGGCCCGGCTGGCGCCATTTTCCCAACGCTATTCTGGCTCCCGCGGTTTTGTATGCCAAGCGACATCCGGCGAACCCGCATTATCACGATCCCAAGATGCTGGCGTTGGCCCTCAGGATTGGCGATCTGCTGGCGAGCGAAGACGAGAAAGGCGCCTACGAACCCCGCCTCGACAGCGATTGGGACACTTACATGTGGCTGGAAGCCTACCGCCTGCTCGAGCAAGAGTTGGGCGAGGAACGCGGTGCGAGCTGGCGGCGCCACATCTTGAGGAACGCTGCGCTGGTGCACGACGATGCTGCCGAGCGAGTGGATTTCCCCTGGTATAACTCTCCCTATATCGGCACCTCTCCCAATCACTATGCCCAATACGCGTCCTTGTTGTTTCTGGCCGGACGCGTGACCGGGAAGAAGGATTGGGTGGATCTGGGTGCGCGAATCCTGCACCGTTATGCAGCCGTGGAGCAGACACAGGACGGTTACTGGGGCGAGCACAGCCGGGAGGGCCCGACCACTGGCTACGATCACATCACTATGACGCAGGTCGCGCTCTATTATGAGTACACCAAAGACCCGGCAGCTCTCCAGGCGCTGCGGCGCTCAACCGACTTCCATAAGAATTTCACTTATCTCGATGGCACGCCCGTCGAAGTCATCAACGACCGCAATCGTTATTGGGATGTCGATACCTGGGGTCAATTCGGTTTTTCAAATTTCCCCGACGGACGCCGCTACGCCGAGTTCCTGACGAGTTTCTTCCACGGAGACAACCTGCACATGGACTGGCTGGGGCGCCTGTCGCAGGACGCTCTTTACTATCACGAAGGACCGGCGCAGCCCATTCCTCAAGAACAGCCGAGGTACTCCTACCAAATGAGCATACCCGCGGGCATCCGCAAGACCGGGCCCTGGCAAGTATGTCTCTCGGGTATCGTCAACACGCAGGCCGTCAATAATCAGTATTATCTCGACCGGCAAAGTAGCTTGAGCGTTTTCCACCAGAAGCTCGGATTAATTATCACGGGCGCGAATTCCAAACACCAGCCGGAGCTGGCCACGTTTTCAGAAAAGCTGCAGGGGCAGGTGTACTACCTGCCGCTCAGCAGCCGCTTGCAAATGGGCGATGAACGGGATCGACTGTCACTGGCTTACAACACGTTCTTCACCGACCTCTATGTGCCTACCCCCTCAGACCACGAGATGACCTTTCGCTTCGTGATCGCAGGCAAGGGAAATCCGGCTGAGGAGGCGCAATTGACTTTGCAATTGTGCCTGAAAGCTGGCGTGGAGCTGGAGACCGCGGCGGGCAAGAAGATCGTGCTGGGGGCGGAGCGCCTCGAGCTTGGGCCCGAGCAATTGGCAGGCTGGATTCGTCATCACGGCTGGAGGTTGAAGATCGATCCGACTGCGAAGTTGGTTTGGCCGGCCTATCCTTACAACCCTTACGCGGCCACTCCCGAGAAAGAGCTGGAGCACGCCGTGGGCGCGCTGTCGGTGCCCCTGCGCTTGAAATCGGAGCCGGGCCACTTCATTCGCCCGGATGAGCAGGAGATTGCCTTCACTCTCAGCACGAACTGAACACTGGGGCGGAAGACTGGAGGCAAAGGTGGCATTGGAATCGCGCGGGTCGTTTGTCACATTGCTCTTAATGCCGCTGGGCGCGTTTTTGTCGTGCCCGTGCGCGGAATTGCGCGGCGCGACGGTATCCTCGCTTTATGCGCGCGGGTACACGGTTCTTCCCGCGCCGCAAAAAGTCCAGCTCGGCGAGCACGATTTTCGGTTCGGTCAGGACTGGCGCTTGCAGTTGGGTCCTGGAGTATCACGCAGTGATATTGCGGTCGAGAGTTTGAATGGTTCGGAAAGCGGCGTGCTGGTGGGAGAATGCCGTCAATCCGGCGCCGGGGGACGGCGGACAACGGGCACAAACTGCCGTCTTCCGTGCGCCAGGCAGTTGGCTCGTATGTGCCTCCACAAATTGCCCACGGTGTGGGATACTCGCCGTTAGACAGGAGCGATGCACGGAATGGATGCAGCCGATTTTCGCCGGATTTGCGCTGAGCCTGGAAGGCGCCGAAGAGGGGTCGCACATGGGTGCGCCCGACTTCCGTGTAGGGGGCAGGATATTCGCTACGCTCGCCTCCCAAAAGCAGGGATACGGAAACCTGATGCTGCCGCTGGAACAGGAGGCGGAGTTCGCTCAGGAGCTGCCGGAGGTATTCGTGCCCATCGCAGGCGGCTGGGGAAGAATGGGAATGACCCATATTCGGCTGGCTGTGACGAACGAGGATGTGCTGGCAGGCGCTCTGCGCGCGGCATGGAAGCTACGAATCGAGAAGAACGCACGGACGGGCGGGAAGAAGCGCGCTTCGGCGGTGCGCGGCGGAGCGGCAAAGATTAGCGGCGCCAAACGATGACGACGAAGCTGGCGATGCTTTTCGTCGTGACTCTCGTGCTGGCGGGCACGACCGCCGCGCCGGAGCTCGTCTCCTTTCCCACCCAGGATGGATGGATCATCCGCGGCGACCTGTACGGAACGGGCGACCGTGGCATCGTGCTGGTGCACGGAGGCCGGTTCGAAAAGGGCAGTTGGGAGAAGCAGGCGCGGGTGCTGGTGACGGCCGGATTTCGTGCGTTGGCTATCGACCTCCGCGGGTTCGGCCTCTCCAAAGAAGGACCGCAGTCCGCGCGCTCTGACTTCGGGTCACCCCTCGACGTGTTAGCCGCAGTCCGCTACCTGCGTGAGAACGGCGCAAAGACAGTGTCGGTCGTCGGGGCCAGCATGGGAGGCGACGCGGCGGAGGGAGCATTGGCTGAGGCAGAGCCAGGTGAAATCGATCGCGTGGTGCTGCTGGCGCACGGCGCGTACAGCCCGCCCGAGGAGCTCAAGGGTCGCAAGCTATTCATCGTGAGCCGCCATAACGTCGGCCCGGGCGACAAGCCGCGGTT
>WNGK01012761.1_pt1 | contig 15749 bp, 11 predicted proteins | sample 5400601 | NCBI WGS metagenome assembly WNGK01 (sample SAMN13153376, study PRJNA577476) | soil metagenome | isolation source: 60 cm soil or saprolite under Garry oak tree replicate 1 | place: USA:California | collected 2016-06-15
TCTCCCTCGTCGGCCGGCCGCAGCTCATCGTCGAGCACGTACAGCGCAGTGGCCGCGAATGCCTGGCCGATAGGGACGCCTACTTCGCCAGGCAACACCGTGGAGATCTCGTAGTAGGTGGTGTCGATGGCAGCCTCGGTCAGGCCGTAGGTGTTGAATATCCGCACGTCGGGCCCTGTCACCTCGCGAAGCGCCAGGTAGTCCGCATTCGTCCAGCGCTCGCCTCCGACGACTATGCAGCGCATGAAACTCAGGCTCCGGCCCATCCTGGCCAGCTGGCTCACGAACGGCCGGAGCAGGGACGGCGTGAACTCCGCGTAGTCCGTCCCGGTCCGCTGCATGAGCTCATGCAGTTCGGGCGGGCTGAGCAGGACGTCGCGCGGGCAGCTGACCAGGCGGCAGCCGGAGAGCAGCGCCTTGGCTACGTCGCCGGTGGCAACGTCGAATCCGGGCGCGGCCAGCTGCAGTACGGTCGTGATCTGTGTGCCGAGCCGGTAGAGCCGGATCCAGTCGTCCAGGATGGCGAGCAGGGCGCGATGGCTGGTGCACGCTCCCTTGGGACGTCCCGTCGAGCCCGAGGTGTAGATAACGTAGGCGAGATCGTCGGGATCAGGCTCGCGGATCAGGGGTGCGGCTGCATCGATGACCGTGCGGTCCAGTACCAGCACCGGCACCGGATGGGAACCCACCAGGTGCCGTATCCGGCCCTGGGTGAGGATCGCCACCGGCCGTACCTCATCCAGCACTGCCCGGAGCCTGGCTCGCGGGGCCTGCGGATCCAGGGGCACGTATGCGGCACCTGCCTGCCACACGCCGAGTACGCAGGCGGCCAGGTCAGCTGATTGCTCCACGAATATCACGACGATCTCGCCAGGGCCCGCTCCTTGCGCGTGCAGCCAGGCGGCGATGCCGCCCGCCCTGGCGTCCAGCTCGGCATAACTGAGGGCCAGCTCTCCGTCCAGCACCGCGGGCGCCTGCGGGCGCTCGCGCACCATGGCGGCGAAACGGCGCTGGCACAGCGACTCGCCGCCCGCAGCCAACTCGCGCGGATCGCGCCGAAGATCGCCGCTCATGCCCATCAGCCTCGCCGCAACCCGGCCTCGGCGGCTACGTGGCGCAGGCAAGTTGGCGAGTACTGGTCAGGCAGCTTTACGGGTGAGCGAGCATCCGATTTCCTGAGTCCTATGCCAGTCGCGCGAGTCAACGCCGTCCGGTTGTCCTATGAGACGCACGGGACAGGGAGACCGGTGCTGCTCGTGCCGCCCGCTGGCACCCGCTCGGCTATATGGCTCTTGCATCAGGTCCCCGCTCTCGTCCGGGCGGGGTACATGGCGGTGACGTTCGACAGCCGGGGCATGGCCCCGTCGGAGGCGCCGGCCGGGCCCTACCGGCTGGCTGATTTCGTCGCTGACACCGCCGGCCTCATCAGCGAGCTGGGCATCGGCCCCTGTCCGGTCATCGGCGCCTCGCTGGGGGCGATGGTCACGCAGGAACTGGCCCTGGCCCATCCTGAGCTTGTCAGCGCGGCGGTCATGCTCGCCACCAGAGGCCGCACGGACTTCTTCCGCAGGACCGCGGCCAGGGCGGCGGCGGCCCGGATGCGCGACCAGGCGCCCGTCTCGCCGTACGAAACGGTCGCGCAAATGGCACAGATGCTGAGTGCCGCCACTCTGGCCGATGATCTGCAGGCATCCGACTGGTTTACCCTCCTCCGCCACTTCCCGGTGCGGGGGCCGGGCCCGGCCGCGCAATACGAGGCGACCGTCACTGACGACCGCACGGGCGCCCTGTCCGGAATATCCCGGCGATGCCTCGTCATCGCCTTCCACGAGGACAGCGTGACGCCGCCCGCCTTCTGCCGGGAGGTGGCCATTGCTATCCCTGGCTGTTCCTACGTCGAGATACCGGCTGCCGGTCATTTCGGATTCCTCGAGGACCCCAGCGCCGTCAATGGCGCGCTGCTCGAGTTCCTCGCATCCGCGCACGCGGTCACCGCAGCCGCGACGTGCGCGTCCGAGGCTGGCCGCCCGGCGGCGGCCGGCGGCCGGCTACAGGCTGCGGTTATCTGACCACCTGAAGGTCTTCAGGCACAGAGCGAAACCGCCGATCGCCCACGCCCCGAGTACCAGGGCGGCGAGCGGTAGATTATAGGAGCCAGATCGCTGGAGTATCGTGCCCTGGGAGCCGAGCAGAGCGGCGCGGAAACCTTCCATCATCCAGGCAAGCGGAAATACTGACGCAATCGTGGTCATCCAGTTGGGCAGCTCGGTGAACGGTATGAACACACCGGAAATGAATTCCAGTATGATGAACGGCATGGTTATCACCACGATCGCGTTCTGTCCCTTGACGGCCAGCCGCGTGGAAGCGATCGCCAGCAGCGCGGATGCTGTAATGCCGAGGCCGAAGACCCAGGCGAATGTCAGCCAGGGGCCAATGGCGTTCGGCAGGCGGATATGGTAGAGAAATACGCTCATCCCGAGCAGGATAGCGGTCTCCCCGAAGGCGATGATGACGATTTGCAGCAGTTTCCCGACGAAGTAAGAGGCAAGCGGCATCGGCGTGCCGCGCAGCCGTTTTAGTGTTCCGTTCTTGCGCTCGATGCATATGGCTGTGCCCAGATTCTGGAAGCTCACGCCCATGATTCCGGCCCCGATGAGAGCCGTTGAATATACCTGCGCGACGGTGATATTCGTGTGCTGATAGGTATGCCGGAAGCTGACTCCGAGCAGCAGCAGCATCAGAATGGGGAACGCAAACGTGAAGAACACGGTGTCCTTCTCGCGGAAAAACTGCTTGATCTCGATGTGGGCCCTGACGATGCCAATCTGGTACATACTCATGTGGCGCCATCCTCGCCATTACCGTTTGCATAGCCTCTCACCAGGCCAAGATATATGTCTTCGAGCGAAGGCCGGGTAACGGTAAGCTCGGGTATCACATCGAACTGCAGCAGCAATTCTTCGATTACTCGCTCGGGAGTCTGGGTATGGACAACCTTCATTCCGGTCTTGTCCACCCAGGTGACACGGGCATCGGCGGCTGCGCGGCCACCCAGGGTGGCTGGCTCCCCCAGGACCGCGATCCTGCCGCTGAGGAGCACTGCCACCCGGTCCGCGAGCGCCTCGGCCTCGTCCAGGTAGTGAGTGGTGAGCAGGATCGAGGTGCCCTCCGCTGCCAGCAGCCGGACGATCTCCCAGAAGTCGCGGCGGGCTTCAGGATCGAAACCGGTGGTCGGCTCGTCCAGGAAGAGCAGCTCCGGCCGGCCGACGATGCCAAGGGCGACGTCGAGCCTGCGACGCTGGCCTCCGGAGAGCTGATGAAGCCTTCGGTTCGCACAAGGATCCAGGCCGACATTCTCAATTATCTCGTCCGCGTCACGGCCGTTGATGTAGTAGGAAGAGTAGTGGCGCACTACCTCTCGCACCGTCAGCTCCGGGGCGGCGAACGACTCCTGCAGCACGATGCCGATCCGATTGTACCAGCTTCGCGGCGCTTTTCCCGGATCAATTCCCAGGACCTCGACATCTCCGTCGTCGCGCGCTCGGTATCCCTCCAGGATTTCCACCACAGTAGTCTTCCCGGCGCCATTCGGCCCGAGCAGCGCAAATATCTCGCCAGCCTGGATGTCGAAGTCGATCCCGTCAAGGGCGACTGCGGCCCCGTACCTTTTGGAAAGATTGCGGACCCGGGCTGCCACTGGCGCCGCCGTCGCCGCCTTAGGGCTCGTGAGCGGCCTGCTGGAAACGCTGTTCGGTCGTAGCTCTACCGCCATGCCAGCCACACTGCCGGGCAGCCGCGCCCACGGCAAGACGCCCGCTTCAACGTGGCGACAACCCGCCATGCACGCGCGAGCGCCTTGCCCTCGACGCCGCATCCCGGCAGTGTACTGGGCATGGCGGTCAAATCAGACAGTCGTGCCGCGGCAGACGACGGGCTTATTGCCATTGTCGGAATGGCAGGACGGTTCCCCGGTGCCCGGAATATTGACGAGTTCTGGAAGAATCTGCTCGACGGAGTCGAATCTATATCGGCCCTCGATGAGGTGGAGCTGCGGGCGAACGGCGTGCCGGACCAGGAGCTCGAGAACCCCAACTATATAAGAGCTGCCGCGGTCATCGACGATATCGACCTCTTCGATGCAGGCTACTTCGGGGTGAGCGCCAGGGAGGCGCAGGTACTAGATCCGCAGTTCCGCGTGTTCCTTGAGGTGTGCAGTACCGCATTGCAGCATGCCGGAATTGATCCGGCCCGTGCCGGGGGCAGGGTAGGCGTGTATGCGGGCTCAAAGGAGAACACCTATCTCGAGGATAACGTCCTCAAGAACGCGAGCGTATTCCAGTCAACGGGATACATCCAGGCGATGACGGCCAACTTTACCGATTACCTCTCGACCGGCGTGGCTTACCGGCTTGGCCTGACCGGCCCCGCCATCAGCATGCTGACCGCCTGTTCGACGTCCCTGGTGGCTGTGCACACGGCCGCGCGGGCGCTACGCAGCGGGGAGTGTGAAATAGCGCTGGCTGGCGGCGTGGAGCTCAGCCTGCCCATGATCACTGGCTATGTCTATTCCGAGGGTGGCATATTGTCACCCGACGGCCACGTGCGCAGTTTCGACTCGAAGGCCAGGGGCACCGTATTCGGCAATGGCGCCGGCGCAGTAGTCCTCAAGCGGCTCTGTGATGCGCTTGCCGACCGGGACAGCGTGCTCGCGGTGATCTGCGGCTCGGCGGTTAATAACGACGGGAGCGCCAAGCGAGCTTTCACGGCGCCGAGCGGCACCGGGCAGATTGCCGTGATCGACGCCGCGATCTCCGATTCGGGAGTTGATCCCGCTCACATCGGCTACATCGAGGCGCACGGTACCGGCACCGCCGTGGGCGATCCGATCGAGGTAGCCGCGATAACCAGGGCCTTCGCCGGATACACCGATCACAAGAACTACTGCGCGATCTCGTCAGTCAAGCCGAACATCGGCCACCTGGGCGCCGCGGCGGGGGTGGCTGGCCTGATCAAGGCGGTGCTGTGCGTACGGGACGGCCTCCTCCCGCCGAGCATCAACTTCGACGAGCCGAACCCGCAGATCGATTTCGACAGCAGCGCCTTGTACGTCAGCACAGAGCTGATGAGCTGGAAAGCCAGCAACTCGCGCCGTAAGGCGGGAGTCAGCTCGTTCGGGGTCGGGGGCACCAACGCGCATCTGATCATCGAGCAGGCTCCCGACCGGATTCCCGGTCCGGCTTCTGCGCGCCCGTACCATCTGATCGCCCTGTCCGCCTGCTCCGACCAGGCTCTCGACACCGCGACCGAGCAGCTTGGCGCCTTCCTCGCCGACCAGCCAGGCGAGCTGGCCGATGCCGCCTTCACGCTGACCCGCGGGCGGCCAGAGCTTCCCGTGCGGCGGTTCGTGGCCGCCAGCTGCCATCAGGCGGCGGCAGCGGCGCTGGGCGAGGCGCGGCCAGGGGTCACATCCCGCTCGGCCCGCAGCGTCACGTTCCTGTTCCCCGGCCAGGGCGCCCAGTACCCGGGCATGACAGCTGGCCTGTACGCCGCCGAGCCGGTCTTCCGGGCGACAATTGACCACTGCCATCAGGTGCTCAGCGCCTCGCACGGCCTTGACCTGCTTGATGTTCTGTACGAAAGCGACGCCGGGCAGCTCGGCCGCACCGCTGTTACCCAGCCCGCCCTCTTCGCGGTCGAGTACGCGCTGGCACGTACGCTGCAGGCACGGGGCGTCGAGCCGGCCGCGATGGCCGGGCACAGCATCGGCGAATATGTCGCGGCGGCAATGGCCGGGGTCTTCGACCCCGACGACGCCCTCCGTCTGGTCGCCGAGCGCGGCGCGCTCATGCAGCGGCTGCCCGGCGGCGCCATGGCCGCCGTCACGCTGCCGCCGGATCTGCTCCTCCCGATGCTGGTAGACGGCGTCGACATCGCCGCCGTCAATGCGCCGGGCGTATGCGTGGTCTCCGGCAGCCACGAGTCGATCGCGACGCTGACCAGCGCGCTGGCGATGCAGGGCGTCGGGGTCCGCCCGCTGCGCACCTCACATGCGTTCCACTCACGGATGCTCGACCCGATCCTCGAGTCGTTCAGGGAGCGCGTGGCCGGCGTCCGGCGGTCCGCGCCGACGATTCCTTACGTCGCCAATATGACAGGGACATGGGTCAGCGACGCGGAGGCGACTGACCCGCTCTTCTGGGTCCAGCACATGCGTCAGTGCGTCAGGTTCTCCGAGACGCTGAAGCTGCTCATCGCCGATGGCGAGCGGGTGCTTATCGAGGTAGGCCCTGGCCACACGCTCAGCGGCCTGGTTGCCGCGCACGACAGGAACGCGGTCGCTGTGGCGACGATGCGGCATCCGCAACAGCAGCGCGAGGATGCTCAGGTCCTTGCCGAGGCCATTGGCCAGGCGTGGGCGGCCGGCGCGCATGTGGACTGGGACCAGTTCTGGACCGGCGAAACCTGTCACAAGGTGCCGCTGCCTGCCTATCCGTTCGAGCGCCAGCGTCACTGGGTGGATCCCGATGAGTCTGCCTCCGGCCCTGGCACGGGGAACTCCCCGGCCGATACCGGGCCCTTCACCGTTCCGGTATGGCAGGAGACCGCGCTGCCGGCCGGCGGCCCGGTCGACGAGACCGTCCCCTGGCTGGTGTTCGCGCCGCTTGCGCATCCGGCGCTGGAAGACTTCATCAGGCTCGTGCGGCAGGCCGGAGCCAGTGTCGAGGTTGTCCACCACGGCGCCGACCAGGCGGAGGCGTTCGGCCGGATCGCCGAGCGCAATCCGCAGCGCGTGATGATCGTGCACGCTCTGACGGCAGCAGCCCGGCCCAGCCGGGTACCGGAGGCGGACTACGCGGCGGCCTGCCTGGAGCACGGCTTCTACAGCGCGCTGACTGCCCTGCAGATCGCGGCCCGCAAGCTGCCCGGCACTCCCGTCGACATGATCATCGTCACCAGCCAGATGCAGGACGTCGCCGGCGACGGGCGCATCGAGCCCGCGAAGGCGGCAGTTATCGGGCTGGCCAAGCTCGCCAGGAAGGAATTTGAGTCCATCACCTGCCGCAGCGTCGACATCTGCGCGGCCGGCGCCGCGCAGATCGTCGGCCGCCAGCTGTTCACCGAGGCAACGGCCGGCTCGGCCGACGAGCAAGTCGCCTATCGCGGGCGCAAGCGCTGGGCCTGGTCGTATGCGGGGGTGAAGCTGGTCGATCCCGGCGGCGTGCCGGCCAGGCTCACCAGCGGCGGGGTCTATCTGCTCACCGGCGGCCTGGGCGGCCTTGGCCTGCTCCTGGCCAGGCAACTGGCCGAGCTCGTGTCGGCCAGGATCGTCCTGGTCGGCCGCGGGATGCTGCCGCCGCGGGCGGACTGGCCGGGCCTTCTCGGCTCCTCATCCATCGCCTCGCCGGCGGTCCGCAAGATCCGCGGTGTGCTCGATGCCGAGGCCGCCGGCGGTCAGGTGCTTGTCCTGTCCGGCGATGTCACCAGCACCGAGAGCATGCGGGCCGTCAAGCGCGACGCCGAACGCGCCTTCGGGCCCGTCGACGGCGTCTTCCACCTCGCCGGCGTCGCCGCTGGCGGGATGCTCGAGACGCGCTCCAGGCAAGACGCCGCGAACGTGCTGGCGCCGAAGGTCCAGGGGGCCTACGTCCTCGAGCAGGTCTTCGCACCCAGGCTGTTCGTGCTGTACTCGTCGCTCGCCGCGATCTCCGGGGACTTCGGCCTGGGAGACTACGTCGGCGCCAATGCCGTACTTGACGCCTTCGCCCAGGCCCGCTGGGGCGAGGGAAGGGACGTGGTCTCCGTCAACTGGCCGCCCTTCGCGGAGACCGGGATGGCCGCCCAGGCAGGCACCCCGCTGACGCTCGGCGATCTGCGTAGTGACGACGCCGGCCTGCCTGACTGGACCGACGCGTCCCACCCCCTGCTGCGGGCGCGGCGCGACCTGCCCGATGGGACGGTCAGCTTCGAGGTCAGCCTGTCCAGTGACGTGTGGGTACTTGATGAGCACCGGATGGCCGGCGTCCCGAGTTATCCGGGCACAGGCCTCGTCGAGCTGGTCAGGGCCGCGTTCGCCGATGTCACTGGCGAGCAGGCCGCGGAAATCAGTGACCTGCGCTTCTCAAGGCTGCTCATGGCCGTCACGGGCCTGACGGCACGGCTCGACCTGACCCCGTCCGATGACGGCTACGACATGACCCTCACCGGCAGTGACACTGTGGAGTACTGCTGCGGCCGGATCCGGCGGCTGCCTGCCGGACGGGCGCCCGCCGTACATGACATGTCCGCGATCAGAGAGCGGTGCCCGCAGGACACCACACCCGAATTTCACGGCCATATCGGCTCGCTGGCCTGGGGACCGCGCTGGCATCTGGGCTTTCAGCGGCATTCAGCCGGCTCACTCGAGCTGATCGACGTGCGGCTGCCCGAGGCATTCGCCGCCGATACCTCCGAGTATTACCTGCATCCCGCGATGCTGGACTGGTGCGTCACGATTGGCCAGTCAGTGGTCAACGATGCCCAGCATCTCCCGTTCCCGGAGATATCACCGTCGCCGACATCACCGTGGTGGACGAGGCAGGTACCGAGAGAGTCGCGATCGAGGGATTCGTCCTGGTCAGGACCTCCGACAGCAACCAGATGCCGTCGGCCGCTTCCGCCGCACAGCCGGCCGCGGCCTCGCCCGGCGGGCTGCCGGAGCCGGTCGACCCATCCATGGCTGACAGCGCCGTGCTCAACTCGCAGGGCGAGCACGCACTTCGCCTGATCCTGGCCAGCGGCTGCGGCCCGCAGCTGATCTGGTGCCCTGAGGGACTCGGCGAGCGACTGCGCAAGTCCGCCGGCGTGACCCGCCGTGCGATCTCAGAGAGCCGCTCGGCGGGAACCCGCGCATCAGGGACCAGCCGCCGCGAGCCTGCCACGCCATATGTCCCGCCGGCCACCGGGCAGGAGCGCATCCTGGCTGCACTGTGGGCCGAGGTGATCGGGATTGACAAGGTCGGCGCGGAGGACGACTTCTTCGATCTAGGCGGCAACTCGCTGGTTGCGGTTCAGCTGGTGGCCCGGATGGCGCAGAAGCTGCGGGTTGAGGTTTCCGTGGCGATGATGTTCGACGCGCGGACCGTGCGCGGCCTGGCGGCGGTCATCGGAGAGTCACTCGAAGAGGCAGCCGCGTCACCGCAGGAACTCCAGGCGCCGGCGGCTCCCGTGGCAGCCGAGGCCACGTAGATGTTCGAAGACGACGACGCCCGCCGCTACCGTGCTGTGATCAACGACGAGGGGCAGTACTCGATCTGGCCCGTCGACCGTGATCCGCCGTCGGGATGGGCGGCCGCGGGGCCGGCCGGCACGAAGACAGAATGCCTCGCGCACATCAGCGTCGCATGGACCGACCTGCGCCCGCGCAGCCTCCGTGAGAGGAACGGCAGCGCCCGGTGAACCCTCAGGTGGGAGTCGTACTCGAGCACCAGTCCCTGCCGCTAGAAGAAACGCTGCAGCGCGCCGAGCTCGTCGACGACCTGGGGGCTGCCTCGACCTGGCTGGTTCAGCTGCCCAACCAGCGGGAAAGTAGCACAGTGCTGGCGGGGATGGCGTGCCGGACCAGCAGGTGCACGGTCGGAAGCGCCATCCTGCCGATCTACTCCCGGCCTCCGGTGGTGATGGCGCACACGGCGCTAACCCTCGACGAGCTGTCTGGCGGCCGATTCATCCTGGGGCTCGGCCTCGGCCACCGAGGGGTCGGCGAATGGATGGTGGGCGCCGGCGCGGTGCCTCCGGCGGTGCCTGCGATGCGAGAGTACCTGCTCATCACGATCTCGCTGATCCGAGATGGCGAGGTCACGCATGATGGCAAGTGGTTCAGCGGGCACGCGTATTACGCGAGCGACGTGGCCCGCCGCCCGACGCTGCCGGTGCACGTGGGCGGCTTCGGCCCGAAGATGGTCGAGCTCGCCGCCGAGCTTGCCGATGGCGTGATCCTGTGGATGTGCACGCCGGGTTATATACGCGATCATGCGATGCCCGCACTGCGCAAGGGCTGGGCCCGGCGCGTCGATGGCCGCTATCCAGACGGCAAGGGCTTCCAGGTGACCGCGATGGTCAACGCGGCGGTCACCTCAGATCTCGCCGGTGACCTGGAGTGGTTCCGGCAATTCCTTACCGCCCACCTGCGTGTCCCTGCGTATCAGCGCCTGTTCACTGCCAGCGGCTTCGATGATCAGGTGCAGGCCGGCCGCGGCGATCGGGCGATGACCAGGGCACTGGCACTGATCGGGCGGCCGGAGGACCTGCAGCGGCAGATGGCGGCCTACCTGGCGGCAGGGACCACCCACATCGCGATCGCGCCTGTTGCCAGTGCGCACACGGATACGGCCTGCTTCCTGCAGACCGTGCGAGGAGGACTCGGATGAGCAGCCCGTGGATAGTCCGTCTCGGCCAGGTCATCAGGCCCAGGCTCAGGCTGCTGTGCATCCCGCAGGCCGGCGGCGGACCAGTCACGTTCCAGCCGCTCGCCGCCGAGCTGCCCGATGACATAGAGCTGCTCGCGCTCCGGCTGCCGGGCCGGGAGAGCCGACGCCGTGAAGCGCCCGTCCGTGACATGGGCGAGGTGGTCTCGGCCGTGCTCGCGGCTCTTGAAGAGTACGAGGATTTGCCGCTTGCGCTGTTCGGCTACTGCTCAGGGGCCTACCTGATGGTGGAGCTGGCCCGCGAGATCCTCCGGGCCCGTCAGCCCTCCCTGCACCGCCTGTTCGCGTGCGGAGCGTGCGGCCCGGCACATGTGGACAGGGCCCGGGGTGTGTATGCGATGCGGGATGCCGAGTTCAAGGACTACCTGCGGTCCTTCGGCATCATGCCCGCGCTGATCCTTGAAGATCCGAGCTTGTTCAGCATCTTCGAACCGGCCATCCGCGCCGACTTCGAGACGTGGGAGACCACGCCGTACCGGCCGGGCCCGCCCATGGCCGTGCCGATCACCGTGATCGGGGGCCGGGCGGATCCGATGGTGGACTTCGAGGAGCTGATTGAGTGGCGTGAGCACACCGCCAGAGAGTTCACGATGCGCATCTTCCCCGGCGGTCACGGGTTCTTCAGCACGGGAGTCACGGCGCTCGGCGCCGCGGTCACGATGGATCTCCTCGACTAGCCGCCGCGACCTGCATGCCTTCTTGCCCGGCCGGACCGGGCAGGCCCCTAGCCTGGAGGATCTTGGGACTTGCGGTTGTCGCCCCACCGGGTCTGCGCTGATCCGTTGACAATGCCGGCAAAGGCCGGGCACTTGGCCGCGCCGGCCGGCAAGGTCGCCGGGTCGATCCCGGCCGTCACCTGCCGCGCCACCTCCGAGGGGGGCAGCCCGGCGTAGCTGAGCCTGATGGCCTGGTCGGAGTAGGGATAGCTCGCCTCAACGTGCGGGTAGTCACTGCCCCACATGATCTTGTCGATGCCGATCTGGTCCCGGATGGTGGCCTCGGCCGGATGCATGAAGCTGGCGCCGACGTAGCACTGACGCTCCCAGTACTCGCTCGGACGAAGCGAGAGAGCGCCGGCCACCTGGGCGCCGTGGGTCAGTTCTCCCAGGGAGCCTGTGGCGTGCATCGAGTCGAAGAAGTTGTCCATTGCCTGGAGCTGATCAGGGATCCATCCCGTCCCTTCCTCGGTGAAGACGACCCTGAGACCGGGATTGTGCTCGAGCACGCCGCCGAGGATCAGGTGGCGCAGTGTTCGCTGGTCCCACCACCCCATCTCGAGCAGCAGCAGCACGTGATCCTCCGGCCGGTCGCCGGTGCGGGGGGCGGCGCTGCCACTATGGCAGTTGACCGGGACCCCGAGCTCGGAACAGGCGCGCCACAGCGGCCCGTAGTAATCGTGGCAGTAGAAAGGCGGCAGCCCGGAGCCAGGCGGCGCGCCGGGAAGGAGCATCCCGCCGCCCAAGCCGGCCCTGGCCGCCCAGCGCACCTCGCTGACTGCCTCGTCGATGTCGTGAAGCATGATCTGGAACACGCCGGTCCGGCGGCCCTCCGCCTGGTTGCAGAACTCAGCCAGCCAGCGGTTATATGCCTTCAGGCCGGCCCACCGCCGGTTGAAGTCGTCCGTATCATGAACTGCCGCCTGACTGCCGGGCGATGCGGCGGACGAGAATGGGGGATCTGTATTAGGGAACAGCACTTCCCCGACGATGCCGTCCGATTCCAGCTCGTGCAGGCGTCGGCCGGAGTTCCAGTTGCGGCTGCCCTCCTCGCCTTTGAGGTCCTCATACGGTGCTTCATAGGTACTGGCCCAGCCGTCGAACTCCGCTCGGTAGCGAGGGTCGAGATAGTCCCTGTACTCGAGCAGGTCTGCCCCGCCATGGCAGTCGGCTGAAATAACGATGTAGCGTTCCTCTTGAAACACGTCACGAACCTCCAGGTGATGCACGGGGATGACGAGCTGCTGAGAGCAAACTCGTCATCCCTGCGCCCGAGGCATACAGCTAAAGTCGAGCGTAGCTGTAGGAAACGGATGCCGCCTTGACCGAGTTTTCTGATTCCAGTCGGTCGGCCTTCTCGCTGACCAGCTCATCGACGTCGTCGACGTCCCATGACTGATCCGGGATAGTGAGTTTCCTCAAAGGGTTCACCTCCCTTCTGCTGATACGCGCCTGGTTCTCCTGCGGTCAGGGCTGGAACTGATGCCCGCTCTCGGCGATGACGAAGTCCATGTGCGCGCCGGTAATGCCCTCGCCGAACCCGAGATGGACGGCTCCGGCGCCCTCGTTGAGCTGTGAGTTGAACCTCCAGTCCACGTGCGGCAGGACGCTCTGGTTGGTGCCGATCCCCAGCTCGAGGGTGTGCAGCCCGTGCTCAGGGTTGGTCACCTCGCGGACGGCGTCGGTGAAGTCCTCGCCGCCGGCGCGCACGCTGGTCAGCACGCCGCCAGCAAGCTGCAGCGTGATGGGGGCGCGCGCGGCCAGCTCGACCTGCAGCCGCTGGGCCGCGTGGATCCTCGCGTCGCCAGCTTCGCTGAACCGGGAATCCCGCGCTACCAGCACCCCCGCGGCGACGGCGGTGCCGTCGATGACGAACGCGCTGCACCAGTCCGCCGACGACGGTGCGGTCATCGAGAATTCGCACAGGGTTCCGACGCTGATCCACTGGCCGGTGCCGATTTTCGGCTCAAGCCAGGCGTCGGCATTGATGTCGTCGCCGAGAGTGCAGGTCAGATGGGTATTCTCTGTGTCGGCCGCATCATCGCCTGGCGTCGCATCGGAGAAGATCAGCGGGCCGGCCTGCGTCCCGATGCTGTCCGCCCAGTAACGGCTTCGCTCGAGGGCCGCGGCATAATCGGTGAGCATTGTCAGCTTCTGCGTGTACAGCGCAGCCTCAAGTGAGGTATCGAAGCTGGCAATGGGGACGAGCAGCACCTTAGCGTCGCGGAACATCCTCCTGATGCTGACCGTCACCAGGGCGTGCCGGAGCAGGAGCACGACGTTGGCCCCGCGCGGCAGTTTCTGCGCATCCGCCAGCAGCACTGCCGTCTGCCCATGGTAGGCGGCAGCCATTGCCAGCCACTCGTCATCGGTTACCAGGTAGATCTCATCTTCCGGGAATATCTGCCTGAGCTTGCTGTCCAGGCGTTCATTGCCCAGGGCAGTTACGTTCGCGGTGCTCGACGATTGACCGTTTGACATGACGTCCGCCTAGTTCGGGTCGCAGGATGATCGGTCTCTTTGCGCGGTGCTGGAACTTAGCACCGCGCCACGTCTCCGTCTCTCAAAGCGATGGGGTTCGTTGCAAGATGCTCTTGGACAATCTTGCGGGCCGCATCCTTTTCCGAACGCGGTATTGCATCCTCGACGGAGAGTTGCAGAGTGTCCAGGACTGAATAGTACTCGTTGCGCAGAATCGATCCGATAATTGCATCGTGGTAGGCATTGTCAACAAAATAATGATCGCGAAGTATTCCTTCAATGTGGATCGGTCCCTGACAGAAGACCTCGACCATGGCCTTGTTGAAGGTGCCGATCACGAACTGAATCTTGTGTGCGTTCTGCGAATGAAACAGGAACTGCGCGAGCAGGAGTATTGACTCCATCCCGTAGCCAGCGCCCCACAGCGCCTCGTCTCCAATGGCCGAGCCAACGGTGAAGCTCTGCGGGTATTCCAGCGAGTGCCAGTTGACTGCCCCGATCGCGCGATTGTCGTGAGTTCGCACCATGAGCCACTTAATGCCGGGCTGCAGTACTATCTCCTTGACTTCCTGCGGAGTCAGGTAACAGCAAGATCCGGAGGCATGGAGCCAGGATGCCGATGACGACCACTCGGACAGCAGCTCGTAATCACGGTCTCCACTAACTGGCGCTAGGAGTACCGCCTTTCCCCTCATCTGTTCCTCCCATGTCCGAAGCCTCGGACAGAAGATCATAGATTGGCCCGCTACGGCCACGCTCGGAGCATGGCACCTGTTAAGCGGCCAGGAAAGCGCCTGGCGTATTATCGCCATATTTGATGTCGGCGACCCGCGGTACCGGCGGCGTTCCTGCCGTGGGAGAAGTCCGTGGCGTTCGGCCCCCGGCGCTCGTGATCTTCGTGGCGTGACCCGCGTCCGGCCGACCGGGCCAGCACGTGCGGCCGACCGTTTGCGCAGGTCGGCGCCATCCTTCCCGGCAGCACCCCGGCCGCCGCCGACGGTCGGCGGTGCCACCCGACCAGGCGAGGGCATCGCGGAGCCGCTAGCCGGGGCGGCCGGCTCATGCCTGGCGGGGGACGGTGCGGCGAAGGCGGGCCGCAGTCCTCGACTGAGGCAATTGCGGTAATTGACCGGATCGTGCCCCTTTACTTAAATTTCGCGCCGGTGTAACCTGCGTGCGTTGCTCCAGACCCCGGCGGCGTTTTCTTTTTCGTGCACGCACCCAAGAGCCGGCGATGCGCTGTGGCCAGGGGCTTGCTTGCGGGCGCCGCGCGGAAGTAATTCTCTGATCGCGATCTCGCAAGCGATTGGCTACGGCATGCAACAGTCTACGCTGATCAGGGAGTTGGCAATGGCCATCAGAGCATCAATCCCCCTCGGCCTCACCGTGAGCCCGCTCGCCAGTATTCTCATCGTCCGCAATAGGTCACGTTGCACCGTAGCACTTATTACCGCGTTGCGTGGGTCATGAGCCCGGCGGAAGCACGGCGCCGCGACTTTGCGTATGAGCTCGCGGTCAACGCCTCGATACCGGCGGATCTCATACCTGTCCTTTATCAGCTATTAAACGGAGTCGTTGACGCGACGGCCTGCCGTCGCCTGAACATCTCGCCGAGAACTTTCAGCCGGCGCGTGGCCGAGGTGCTGGAGCAGCTGGGGGTCGCCACGCGTTTCCAGGGTGGCGCCGAGTGCGGCCGCCGCGCTTCCATGGTGCTGGGCTGGCAGAGTCAGGACCGGATGCTGGCCGCGATGGACTCCGCAACCGTGCGGGATCAGCTCATCAGCGGATGCGGGTAGCCACGGACAGGAATCCGTCTGCCACCGCAGCCGTGGTGCGCATGGCAACTCGACCAGCACGCACCGTCGCTGGCCCGATGATAACCATCTCGTCCGGTACGCTGCCCCCGGCCTCAACCTCGGCCACGGCCGGTACCCGGCCATTGGCCGCGGCGCAGCGGACGGCGGATCTCCTGGATTCCGGGAGCCTGCGACCGCTGCCGGAGTGCGGGGAGCGGGGCCAGTTCGCCGCAGCGGGCACGGTCGGCGGCGTGCCCGCGGTGGTCTTCGCATCCGACCCGGCGGTCAAC